>ULUJ01092708.1_pt1 | contig 61148 bp, 40 predicted proteins | sample 1958381 | NCBI WGS metagenome assembly ULUJ01 (sample SAMEA4835757, study PRJEB28245) | human gut metagenome | biome: gut microbiome; material: fecal sample | place: Denmark | collected 2008 | reverse complement strand
CTTCGAAAAGGCACATACCGTTAATAAGTACGCCTTGAATAAGTTTTCGTTTCGGGTGTGGGGTGTAACCCCACCCGCAATTATTCATTATTCATTATTCATTATTAATTAAAAAAACGGCGCATATCGCGCCGTTTTTTATCGTTATCATCATCATTTCGTGTACAAGTCCAACTCGTCTTCGACGTATTGGAATTTTTTGACTTTCGGATTGTTTATCATCTCTCCTCGCAATGCCACCGCTTTGGGATTACGCAACGCTTCGAGGTTTTCAAGCGGATTGCCGTCTACAACAATAAAATCGGCGGATTTGCCTTCCTCGATTGTGCCCGTTTCGTCGTCTATGCCGGCAATCTTTGCGTTGACTTCGGTTGCGGTGTGAATGGCAAATTCGTTGCTCACGCCAAGATATTTTTGGAAGTAGCGAAGTTCGCGCCACATATCGTAATGTGTGACGAACGGACATGCCGTGTCCGTGCCGAGTCCGACGGGAATGTCGTTTTCAAGGCATTTTTTTGCACAGTCAAGCATACCCTCGAACACCACTTTGCCGTTGACCTTGTGAAGCGGTGTGCCACCCGATACCGAGAGGTCAAACATGCAGAGGGGAATCGTGGGGGATATGGTCAAAACGTGCGCAGAGCCGTTTTGCTTGAACAATTCGAGTTCGTGTTCGCCGACGTTTGCGCCGTGTTCGATTGTGTCCACGCCGCCTTCGAGCGCAACGGTTACGCCAAGAGGACTCTCGACGTGCGCCGCAACCTTGAATCCGAGTTTGTGCGCTTCGTCACAGCACGCTTTGACGATTTCGGGGGACATACGCAATACGCCCGGTTCGCCCTCTTTCTTTGCGTCGAGAACGCCGCCGGTAATCATAAGTTTGATGAGGTCGGGATTGGTTTTGGCAATCTCGCGGACGTAGCGTCTGCCGTCTTCGGGGTCTTTCGCTTCGTACGCCAACAAGCCTGCCATATGCCCGTCTTTGACAGATACTGCCATGTTCGACGCAAGCACTCTCGGTGCTTTCAACTTGCCCTTTGCGCCGTTGTCGCGAATCCTCGAATCGATGTCGTCGAGTCCGCCCACCGTACGGATTGTCGTAACGCCGGACATAAGTTCGACTTTGGCGTAGTTTGCGCACATGCGGTACACGATATACTTCGTCAGCGCGTGATTCATAAGCATACGCACGGTTTTCTTGTTCTGCTTTTTCGTGTCTTTCGGCATACCGGAACTAGGAAGGTGAACGTGCAGATTTATAAGACCGGGAATAAGATATTTCCCGTTCAAATCCACCACTTTCAAACCGTCGATTGCCGCCTTGTCGCTTGTGATTTTTGCAATTTTTCCGTCTTCGACAATAACGTATTTGCCGCTTTGAACGCCGTCGTTCAATTTGCCCGAAATTATGTTCGCGTTTGCGATTGCGTATTTTTTCATATTGCCGTTCCTTTATATAATGATTATATTGTTATATAATTTATGATATATAATTATACGACGATTTTTCCGCCCGTCAAGCAATAGTTAACCTTGAAAAAACGAGCATAGTCAACAATAATGATGTTGTGGTGCAAAATCTGTTGCAAAAATCAATTTAATATACTATAATTACCACGCTGACAAATTGATACGGAAGTGTATCGAAGTGGTCAAGGCGAATACGCACAGCGTGCCTTGAATGCCCACTTCCAAACGCTTACCAACAACACATACGGAAGTGTATCGAAGTGGTCATAACGGCCCGCACTCGAAATGCGGTAACGGGGTAACTCGTTCGTGGGTTCGAATCCCACCGCTTCCGCCAAGTGAAACCTAAATCGAATACGAAAGTGTTTGATTTAGGTTTTTCTTTTGCAAAAATGCAGTATTTATTAGCGTTTTGGGTTGTCTATGTGCCGTCGTTTTGGTCTTTTCGGGGTTCGTATGGGTGTGTTCGTATCCCTTATACCGTATCATAGTTTTGTTCAGACAGAAAAATCCATTGACAAAACACTTTTTATATGGTATTATATTTTTGTTCGAAAGGAAGGGTTAGTTTCCTCAAAGTAGTTGAGTAATGTAATCCGTTTATGTTTTCCTTTGCAAGCGGGAGATATAAGTGGAAAATCTTACAATAATTGTTTTGATAAAATGAGACCTATTGTTAAGAGTAGTCTATCTTGCCAGAGTTGGATTCTCTTTGTCGAAGAGGTCTTTTTTGTTTCCTTCGGATAAATATCATGTTTTGGAGGTATCAAAATGAAAATGCAAAATCTTAACGAACATCTCGACGAGGTGCAAGAAAAAATCGATTACTATTTTAATAATACCGATTTACTCTTGCAAGCATTTACGAGAAGTTCTTATTCTACCCAATATGGTGGAGAAAACAACGAAGTTCTTGAGTTTATCGGTGATAAAGTTCTCGACTTTTATGTCGTAAAAACAATCGTCGATGAATTCGGTTTTATGAAATCTCAATCGGAGTATTATGATAAAGACAACGATAATGAAGAATTCTGTATCGTAGCCCACAAAAACGAGTCGGATTTTACTGAAATTAAGAAAGAAATCGTTTCAAATAAAACGCTTGCAAAAAGAATCGATTACTTTGGTTTTGCTAAATTTATGTATTTGGGCGACAGTGACATTGATAATAATGTAGTAACACAGGAAAAAGTTAAGGCGGATTTATTCGAGGCTATTTTAGGAGCAATCGCAATAGACAGTTACTGGAATGCCGATGAAATTCAAAATTCCGTTTCAACCATGCTCAATATCGATAAGTTTTTGGCAAATATCGATACTACAGAAGAACGACCTGAAAAGTTTAAGGAAGAAAACGCCGTAACTACGTTAAAAGAACTTGCGGAACACGGAATTTGTACTAAGCCCGAATATGATTTGAGCGACGGACAAGTGGAACAAAACGGTCGTTTATGGTGGGCTTGCACTTGCACTGTTAGAAGTTGGAGTGTCCAAAAAACAGGGCTTGCCGATTCTAAAAAAGCAGCAAAAAGATATGCTGCCTATTTAGTCCTTTGCGAACACTACCAATTACCCGACGAATTTGTCGAGGATAACGAGTAAACATTATTCATAAATAATTTGAGTATGGCAACCTACTGCAACAAAGCAATTCTCGTCTACTTACGGATGGGAGAAAAGAAAACTATTTAAAAGGATTGTGACATTATCATTATGAATGAATCGCAAAAAGAAGCTATTAAAATAGCATTAAAGCAACTTATAAAAGAAAATGATCCGCAAGCATATCTTGCAATTGACTTTATTGATAAATTTTTTGGTTGTGGAGAAGCATTTGGCAAGCTTCGTCCCGACATACAAAACGCTATCATGCAATGTTTTGCTACAATAACAGCTTGTTCGTTTCCATTTGTGTTTAATCCTAATGGTAGGTATTGATATGAATTATGAAACGTTTACATATCTCCATAGCGAGACCATTAAATATTGTCAGATTATTGAGGGCGATTTAAAGTGGATATACTCCTTTATGCACGTCGGAGATATTTATGAGACAAGAGATTCGCTTGGCAGTTTAACCTTTGGACAAATTGTCAGGAAGCTAAAACAGTTGGACAATTCCGATGGAAATCCAGAACTTAGTGCATCGGATTATAATTTTTTAGGACAAATGGCACAAAAAAGGAACTATTGGTGTCATGAATGTTATAGGGACTTCGTCTATCAAAGCAATTGGCCGCATTCAACACAATACGCAAAAGTGTGTGATAAACTTCAACGGGATCATGACAAACTTGAAGTTGTATGCCGTAATGTTGAGAATCTCAAGCTGAAATTAAATCGCTCATAGGTTATTCTCAAAAGATCTCTTTTATAACCAAGTGGTGTCCGCATCTTAACAGTTCAAATTCGGATGCCGACGCTCCGCCATTAGGGAATAATACGAACCCTGACGATAAGTTAGAGTTCGTATTATTCTTTTCTAACGAATATTTCGGCATAAAAGTCGATTTGAACGGCAAAAAGAAGAATCAGCCGGGCGAATAATGCTCGGCTTTTTTTATGCTCAAAAACAGGTGATTGCTACGGAGGAACGAATGAAGATGCGATAAAAGTTTTTATGCGAGAGAAATGCATAAGAACTTTTCGCTGAGTTAGGCCGGGAAAGTTTTTGTTGCTTATAATGCGATTGTCGGGTATAATTGACTTATTAATTTTAGGGGTAAAAGTATGACTAAACAACTCTCAAAAACCGAGAAGGTGCTTTTTGCGCTTTTGGGTCTTTCGGTGGCGATCATCATTTTGGGAATACTGTTTTTGCTCAACGCGATGCAGGATATGGACAATCCCGACAATATCGCGTTTTTCACGGCTTTCAGCAGAATAGACAACGTTCTTGCAAAATATATCGTCGTCATTCTCACGATGAGCGCAGGGATTATGCTCTTTTCAAACGTGGCGTTGAACTTTCCAAGCAGAAAACTTCGCAACGGACTCACGATAGGCATAACGACGTTCGCGTTTGTGCTTACGCTTCCGCTGGTGTACGTTTTTATTGCGATACTTCCGCTTGCGGCAAAGGCAACCGCGACGGGTATGCCGGCTTTTGACGAATTGTTTGTTGTGGACCAAGTTATGCGCACGGACAATATCCTTAAAGGCTTTATAGCGTGGTTTGGCGACGGCGCGCTCCTTTGGGTGGTGCTCGTGTTTATGCTCTTGCTCTCGATACTCTTCTTGCTCGAACCGCTCTTTGCGGGCATATGCGTGACGAAAGGCAAAATCCTCAACATCGTTGGCAAAAACAAGGACGGGAAGGTGAGATTGTTCTGCACGGACGAACTTCCCGTACTCAAAAAGCAACGCGAAGAAGCCGCGCGCAATTCCGCTTGCGAGGGTAGCGAAGAGGCGACTTCGGCGGACGCAATATCTGCCGTTGCAGAACCTGCGTGCGACGTCGAAGAAGACTGATATTTTTGAAAAGCATATAAAAACAATCGCCTGAAAAGCGATTGTTTTTTTTGTGTAAATTTGTAGTTTTAATTGCAAAACGCAATGTTTATATGTCTTAAACGAGCGTATAAACGACTTGTTTTACGATTTCTATTCTTTTTGTTCGTGTTGCGATTTATGTTTTTTATTCGAGAAAAGGTGTTTTCTCGGTTTTACGATTTCGTCCACTGACACCTTGAAGTTGTCGTAGTCCACACATTCGGCTTGTATGCTCAATTCGTCGCCGACTTGCAGGACTGTATCCGAAGCGGGAACGATTGAAACGCCGTCGCGCTTTATCGAACGTATGAGCAAGTTGCTCGGCCAAAGCACGTCGCGAATGGGTTTGTGCATAGCAATCGAGCCGTCCTCGACGGTTGCGACGTAGGTTTGTTTGGTGAGGTGGACGTGTTGCTCGTCGAGAATATTGTCGAGCAGTTCGTCGTAAATAGATCTTGCGCCGCACACTTCGCTCACCATATATCCGAAGGACACGCCCAAGACGACGGGTACGAGCAGAGTGAATTGCCACGTAAGTTCCACGACCATAATTATTGCCGTAAGCGGTGCTTTGACGATTGTTGCAAAGAACGTTGCCATACAAATCATAACGATGCAATCGGCGTATTCGGTAGGCATGCCCCAAGCGACGCCGAGTTTTGCCACGAGCGTGCCGATACACGCGCCTATTGCGAGCATAGGAATGAATATTCCGCAAGGCACGCCTGCGCCGAGATTGAGCGCGGTGGCGATAACTCTCATCACGAGCACGAGAATAAGCGTAACCACGACGGGCGACGAGAATACGGTTGCGACGCTTTGCTGCGTCGTTCCGCCGTGCGTTCCCAACGACTCGATAAACGAGTGACCGCCGCCCATAACGGAAGCGGTGATAAGCCCGAAAACGCCTGCGAATATAAACGGGAACAACAGTTTGAGATAGGTTGTCGTAAGCGCGTTTTTTGTTTTGATTTTAGCAAAGAGTTTCTTTGACAACAAGCAAAGATTATAGAATCCGAATCCGCAAATTCCGCTTACAACGGCGGCAAGTGCGACGAATCCGTAACTTTTGAGGGGAATCTGAATGAGGTTGAATGAGGAAAGAATGCCTTCGACGGGCATATTCATCCAACCGTAAAGCGCGTTTCTGGTTATGATTGCGCTAAGCACCGACGAAAATGCGCAAATGAATATAGCGGGCGTAAAACGTCTGTGCGCTTCTTCGAAAGCGAACGTGATGCCGGTAAGCGGCGCATTGAAAGCGACCGCAAGACCTGCGCACGCGCCGCCCGTGATTTGATAGCGTTTTTCCATATCCGTACAGCGCAAAAGTTTGCTCGTGCCCTCGCCGCAGGTTGCGCCGATAAACATACTCGGACCTTCCGCGCCTGCCGTTAAGCCCGACAGTATGCACACGAGGCAGGAAGCCGCCATAGCGGGCAGCGATTTGTACCATTTGAGTTCGAGCAAGCCTCTTGCCGCGCCTTCCGTTTGGGGAATACCGCTTCCGCGAACCATAGGAACGAACTTTGAAACCGTAGCGATTGAAAAAGCGATTATTGCAAGCGCAGCGAAAAGCAAAGGGACGAAAGCGGGGTTTTCGCGCACAAGAGCGTAGACGTCTTTTGCGTACTTCGAGAACAACTCCGCCGCGATATTGAAAAACGTCACGACGATACCCGAAAGTATGCCGGTTACGATACCCACCGCCATAAGTTGAACGCCGTGTCTATACAATCTTGACAAAATGTTTTTGTTCATAATAATGTACCGTTTGATTTCAAATCCGCTTGCATTATAGTTGCGTTAGATAAGAAAAGCAACCGAAAAGCGAATTATACAAACATTAAAAATCAATCGTTTTCATACAAAGCGAGCGTTTTTTTGAGTTTTGTGACCACGTTTTCGCGCAAAGAGAGGGGGGATAGCACCTCGACGTTTCGGTTGTATTGCAGCACCCAGTAGAGCATAGCTTTCTCGCTTGCAACGATAGTCGCGACGAAATATTTGTCGTCGAGTTTCTTTGCGGTGAAGTTCGTGCCGAACCAGTCGTAGAGCGTGTCCGCCATGCCTATCCAGCATTTGAGGGTTATCGCGACGGGCGCGTCGTTGTACATATACGGCAGAGACGTTGCGATACGCTTATAATCTATGCCTTTTTCGAATCCGACGTTCTCGCGCAAGGGTTTTGAGTTATCGTCAAGCACTTCGATGTCGGTGATTTTGTCCATGCGATAGAATCCCACCTCGTCGAACATTTCGTCAAACATCATAAGGTAGTAGCGTTGATTGTGCAGAAGCATTTGATATGGCGAGCCGACGTGCGGCTTTGAAACGTGCAACTTTTTGTCGAGCCCGATTTTGTTGTAGTTGAAACTGATTTTCTTGCCTTGCTCGATAGCCTCGTCTATGACGTCGATGTTGTAGAAAAACGCCTTGTTGTCCGATTTGTCCCACTCCTTGACGGAATACACGTGCTTGACGTGCGATTTGAAGTTGCGACCGCCCAGTGCGATAAGTTTGTTTATCAACTGTTCCGAGTGGGTGGAATTGACGTTTCTCGACGAAAGCACGCTGTCTATGAGAAGTCGAAGTTCGGCGTTTTCGAGTTTGCGCGAGGCAAGATATGTCCCGTTTGCGGTCGATTCGATGTCGAATCCCATTTCCTTGAGATAGGACACGTTTCTGCCCACCGCTTTTCTCTCGCAGGGTATGTCGTAGTCGCGCTCTAATATGTCGATTATGTTTTGTTGGGTCAAGGGATGTTCCTCGTCGCTGTATTCGTCGAGAATTTGATATATTCGCATAATCAGAGTCTTTTTCGCTTCGAGTGCCATAATCTTTTCCTTTTTCGTAAAATTTTTTATAAAAATCGTTTGATGTACCGATTTCGGTACACAGTATAGCATATCATATGCTTGCAAGCAAGAGAGAAAACAAAAATATACGCCGCTTGCAAAGGAAAAAGAAAATGAAATTTTATATGACGCATATCAACAATCAATCGAGAGTCAACAATTCGCAAATCGCAACCAAAGACGGCAAAATCGTGTTCGTGCGCATAAGCCTTATGCGAAAAGCGTCCTGACGTTTTCAACTAGCGTTTGCTCGACGACATAGTGGTTTGTCCACGTTTATCCCTTTTTTGAAAGCCCGACAAAAACCCTGATGACATCGGGCTTTCGGTTTTTTTTGAGTTGTGAGTTCCGCATTTTAAGCAAAATCGGATATTTTCGGATATTGTACTTTGCCTGTTAAATGTGGTATATTTATTTACGGTATATCAAATAGGATATATTATAAAATATAGAACGCGATATATTCGACGATATTTCGCGACGCGGGTGCTTATGAAGAAAAAACTTTCGATAATCGCATTATTCCTTGTCGTGGCGATTTGCGTCACGCTTTTCGTTGCGTGCGGCGAAAAGGACAAGTGCAATCATTCCGACTTAAACGGCGACCTCGTTTGCGACAAATGCTATCGCGATATGGACGGCGATTGCGTTCATATCGACGGCAACGACGACGGAAAGTGCGACCTTTGCAAAAAGGGCGTTGTCGTTGACATCGACTTCTATGCAATCAACGATTTGCACGGTATGTACGTCGACACGGACACGCAACCCGGCGTTGACGAGTTGACGACGTATCTTCTCGACAAGCAGGCAAACGGCAATTCCGTTTTACTCGCGTCGGGAGATATGTGGCAGGGAAGCACCGAGTCCAACAACACCAAAGGCAGACTCGCAACCGAGTGGCTCAACTTCGTGAATTGCTCGGCAATGACTCTGGGCAACCACGAATTTGACTGGAAAACGGACAAAATAAAAATAAACGCCGAACTTGCAAACTTTCCGCTTTTGGCAATCAACGTTTACGAACACGCAACGAACGAGCGCGCGCCGTATTGTCAACCGTCGGTGCTCGTCAACGAGGACGGTGCAAAAATCGGCATAATCGGCGCAATCGGGGATTGCTATTCGTCGATTTCGGCAAGTATGTGCCGCGACGTGTATTTCAAAACGGGCAGCGAACTCACCGCACTAATAAAAAGCGAGTCCGAAAAATTGAAAAAGCAAGGCGCGGACTATATCGTGTTGTCCATTCATGACGGGTACGCAAGAAACAGTCACAGTATGCAAAATATATCCGACAAGGATATGGACTGGTACGACAGCGCGCTTTCAAACGGGTACGTCAACGTCGTGTTCGAGGGGCATACGCACAGAACGTATACGCTCGTGGACCGCTATGGCGTCAAGCATATTCAGGCGGGCGGCTATAACGACGCAATCGCCCACGCGGACGTAACCGTGAACTATGCAAACGGCAAATCTTCAACTTCCGTAGACGTTGTGCGCAACGAGGTTTATTCCGAGTCCGCAAGCAACGATATAATCAAAAAGCTCGTTGCAAAATACTCGGACGAAATAGGCGACCCCGACAAAGTGATAGGGCATATAAGCGACTATACGAGTTACGATATGCTTAGAAGTTATATGGCAAAAGCGTACCTGGCGAAAGGTCGGCAAGTGTGGGGCAACGACTACGACATAGTGCTTGCAGGCGGCTATATCAGCGTAAGAAATCCTGGTTATCTCGCCGCAGGCGACGTCACGATAAGGCAGATTCAAACCTTGTTCCCGTTTGACAACGAAATGCACCTTTGCAAAATCACGGGCTACGATTTGCTTAAACGCTATTTCCGAAACGACAGTTATATTTATGAGTACGGCTCGTACGGCGCGCAGGTCAAGGCGAAACTCGAAAGAGGCGAAGGACTCAACGATAATTACTATATCGTCACCGATTCGTACAACACCGACTATGCGCCCAACAAACTCACTATGGTGGAAACGCTCGGCAACACGACCTATCCGAGAGATTGCCTTGCAGAGTACATCGCGGCGGGCCATCTCAATAATTAACGAGATACAAAACGGCAAATAAACAAAGTTTTACAAAATCCCATAAAGATGAATAAAGTATAGCAAAATTACGAAAACGGCACTTAAAATGCCGTTTTCGTTTTGTTAAAATATCGATATTTGCAATTCTGATTAGTTTTTCTTGTATTCGTTATACAACTTTTCAAACACGGGAAGCGAGCGTTTTATGACGTCGAGGCTCACGCAATACGCAATACGAACGTAGCCTTTCGCGCCGAAATCGTCGCACGGAACGAGCAGCAATCCGAGTCGTTTCGCATTGTCCGCAAAGACGTTTGCGTCGTCTTCGAGTGCCTTGACGAGAAGGTAAAACGCGCCGTCTGGGCGTACGCAAGTGTAGCCGATTTTCGTCAAAGAGTTATAAAGCAAGTCGCGATTCGTGCGGTAAAAATCGAGGTCGGGCAGAGCGTCCACGCACTTTTCGACCACTCGTTGATACGTGCTCGGGGCGCAAACGTAACCGAGTGCGCGACCTGCGCCGCATATTGCAAGATACAAATCTTTTGCGCCGTTCGCTTTCGGATTTACCGCGATATAACCTATGCGTTCGCCGGGAAGCGACAAACTTTTTGAATAACTGTAACACACGATTGTGTCGTGGTAAAAATTCATTATATACGGCACTTCGACGTCGTAGGAAAGTTCGCGATACGGCTCGTCCGAAATTATGAAAATCGGGTGAGAGAAAAACGCGCTTTTTTTGCTCAAAATATCGGATATTTTTGCAATGGTTTCGGCAGAGTACACAACGCCGCTCGGATTGTTGGGGGAATTGACGATAATTGCTTTCGTTCTTTCGGTTATCGCGTTTTCGAGCGCTGCGAGATTCGGGGTGAAGTCCTTTTCGTCAAATGGAACGACGATAGGCGTGCCGCCTGCCGCCTTTATGAAAACTTCGTATTCGGGAAAGTACGGCGCGAGTATAACAAATTCGTCGCTGCGTTCGTTGAGCGCGCGAAGGGTTATGCAGAGTGAAGCCGCCGCGCCGCAAGTCATATAGATAAAATCCTTGTTTACGTCAACGCCGAAACGGCGGCGTATGTTGTTTGCAATCGCCTCTCTCACGCCTTTTCCGCCTTGCGCCGATGTGTAGCCGTGAAGCGCAACGGGGTTTTCGTCTGCAAGCGACAAAATCGCCTCTTTCACGCAGTCGGGAGACGGCGTGTTGGGATTGCCGAGGGAAAAGTCGAACACATTTTCTTTTCCGACCTTCTCGGCGCGTTGTTTGCCGTATTCGAACAACTCTCTTATCGACGAGCGTTTGCTTCCGAGCGCGTACATATCTTTGTTGAACATAAACTCACCTCGCAATTATGAAATTATACCACTTGTATTGCCGTTTTTCAAGTGATATAATTTAGGCGTGGAAGGTAAACGCATATGACAAACGAGTTTAGCGACAGAACATTAGCCGCGTTGAACGATTTGAAAGCGGCAATCGAAACGTCACGGCGTATAGTTGTGCTGACGGGGGCGGGCGCGTCCGTTCCGAGCGGCATACCCGATTTTCGCAGTGCGCACGGATTGTATTCCACGCCGTTTGGAAACTATCCTGCCGAAACCGTAATTTCGCACGACTTTTTCCTTTCGCACCCCAAAGAGTTCTACGACTTTTACAAGAGCAAAATGATATACCAAAACGCAAAGCCCAACGCAATGCACTTGCTTTTGGCAAGGCTTGAAAAAGAAGGCAGAATCGAGGGAATAGTCACGCAAAACATCGACGGCTTGCATCAAGTGGCAGGCAGTGAACAGGTGTTTGAACTGCACGGCTCGATTGAGCGCAACAGGTGCGAGCGTTGCCACAAGTTTTTCGATTTGGATTATATAGTATCGCACGAGGGCGTGCCGCATTGCGACGAGTGCGGCGGCATAATAAAACCCGAAGTTGTCTTGTACGGCGAGAACCTCGACGAGCGAGTTTTGCGCGGCGCAATCGGAGCCATTCGGCGAGCGGATATGCTGATTGTCGTCGGTACGTCTTTGGTCGTATATCCTGCCGCGGGGCTTGTAGGATATTTTACGGGCGACGTCACGGCGGTGATAAACAAATCAAGCACTTATTTCGATTCGCAAGCGGACATTTTGCTTAACGAGGATTGCGGGAAGGTCGCGGAGTGGCTCGATAAGAATCTGAATCTATAACGCAATATTCGATGTTTATATATACAAAAACGGCAAATAAAGTGCCGTTTTTTGTATGTTATGCAACGTTATCGGTTGCCTTTTTTTCATAAATATATTGTATTTTTTTGTCTGTGTCGCATCTGTGCTTTTGTTATATAACGGTTACGCTCTTTGCGAGATTTCTCGGTTTGTCGGGGTTTAGTCCCATACAAAGCGAGGTTGTCAGCGCAAGCGATTGAAGGGGAATGACCGACAAAATCGGGTACAGCAATTCGTCCTTGCAATCGGGCAAAACGAACGTCTTGCTTGCACCGACGTCGCCTATCGAAGTTAGCGCAATGACGTCCGCGCCCCTCGATTTCAATTCGCTCACGCTTGCCGCCGTGCGGTCTTTGTCTTGCGGATTCGTCGCAATCACGGTGACTACGCTCTTTGAATCTATGAGGGCAATCGTGCCGTGTTTGAGTTCGCCCGACTGATACGCGTCTGTCATTTTGTAGGTGATTTCCTTAAATTTCAACGCGCCCTCTCTCGCCGTCACGAAGTCGAGCCCCTTGCCGATGAAAAACAGATTCGCTTTTTTGATTCTTTCTTCGTACAGCGACTGCGCGCCCGCAATGCGCACATCTTGCACAAGTGCGGATATTTCGCTTTTTGGCGGCGTTTGCCCGTGACAGATTTTTGCAATGACGTACAGCGCGAGCAGTTGGCAAACGTAGGATTTCGTCGCCGCCACGGCAACTTCCGCGTCAGCGTTGAGATAAAGCGTTTTGTCCGCCTCGAAGGTTATGCTGCTTGCCTCGACGTTTGTCAGCGCAACCGTTTTTGCGCCCGATTCTTTGCAACGTTTGAGCGCGAGAATCGTGTCCGCCGTTTCCCCGCTTTGCGTTATGAAAATCCCGACGGTGTTTTTTGTTAAAAACCTTACGCCCGAAAACTCGCTTGCAACTTCGCATACGCACGGAATGCTCAAAAGTCGCTCAAAGACGTCTTTTCCGTACAATCCGGCGTGATACGCCGTGCCGCAACCGCAAAACACGATTTTTTCGGCGTTTTTCAAGTCCTCTATCAATTTTTCGTCAACGTTTTTGACGATGCTTTTGTACGTTCTGATTAGCGCGCGCGGTATTTCGTCGATTTCCGAGCGCATATGACATGAACATTCTTTCGGGGCGGTGCGCTTGACTTTGATAGGCTTTTTGATTTGCTTTTCGCCGTCCTTAAAAAACTCTGCGGAATCGGCGGTGATTTTTGCACATTCGCCGTCGCTCAAAACCACTATATTCTGCGTGTATTTGCCAAGCGCGAGCGTATCGCTCGCAACGAAGTTTTCGCCTTTGCCGAGTCCCACCGCAAGCGACGCGCCGCACCGTCTTAGATAAATCGCGTTTTCGCCCTCTTTTATGGCAAGAAACGTCGTTGCGCCTTCAAGGCGTTTTCCGACGTTTTCGATTGCCGCCGACATATCGCAAGTTTCGAGCGCAAGCATATGCGCGATGATTTCGCTGTCCGTATCCGACGAAAACGTTATTCCTTTTTCGGACAGTTCGGCTTTGAGTTCTTCGGCGTTGCTTATCACGCCGTTGTGCGCAACGGCGATTTTGCCGTCGAACGACAAATGCGGGTGTGCGTTTTTCTCGCATACCTTGCCGTGAGTTGCCCATCTCGTATGCCCGATTCCCGCTTGCGCGGAAAGGGCGGGAACTTTCCTTTCGAGCAATTCGACGCGCCCGACTGCTTTGAACACCTTGATTTTCTCGTCCGAAATCGCGGCGATACCCGCGCTGTCATAGCCTCGATATTCAAGAGTTTTCAATCCGTCAAGCACGATTTTCTCGGCACTTTGAAAGCCGACGTAACCAATAATTCCGCACATATCATATGTATATGCAATGCGCCTAAGCAAGGTGCTTTTTAGACGGTTCGTTTATATATAACCGAGTATAAGACTATTGTAAGCGACGGCAAAACGCATATTAATCGCTGCGTAAAACTGCGTAAAAACGACACGAAAACGATATAAAAACGAGACAAAATAATACAAAAAACGTCGCAAAAAACGACGTATAAATCACCTTTGGTATTGACACTTTGCCGCTTGCTTGGTATCATATTTTAGAAGAATAATATCCTGTGCCAAATAAGGGCAGGACGGAGGAGATATGAGATTTTCGCAAGAACTCGCACCGTGTAAAAAAGAGAATACGATTATTGTCGGCAACGTGCGAATAAGCGTGCTTTCGCCAAGAACGTTGCGTATAGAAAAGGGTAGTTTTACGGACAATCGCACGCAGTTCGCATTTTGCAGAGATTACGCAAATCCGCAGTTTAAGTATGCAATAAACGGTGATGAAGTGTCGATTGAGACGAAAACTTGTTTTTTCAATGTAAACACGAAGACGCTTTCTACGTCCGTTACTTCCAAAAACGGCGAGAGCGCGACGCCCTCGAACGCGTTCAATCTCGGAGGCACTGCAAGGACGCTTGACGGTACGTTCGGATTGCTCGGCGGCTGGAAAGGCAGAAGCGAAAAGAAAGACCATTTTTGCCTTGCACACATAAGAAAAGGCATATTCGCTTTGAACGGCGTGAGCGAAATAGACGATTCGGCGTCGGTTATTCTCAATGTTGACGGCAGCGTTTCGCCTCGTCCCGCGGCGACGAAAGACAAGTACGTTTTCGCGTTCGGAAAGGATTATCTCGGCGGACTCAAGGAGTTTTATTCGCTTTCGGGATTTACGCCGCTTTTGCCCAAGTACGTTCTGGGCAACTGGTGGTCGCGCTATCACGCCTACACAGATAAAGAGTATCTCGAACTTATGGACAAATTCGAGCAGAAGAACGTACCTTTGACCGTCGCAACGATAGATATGGACTGGCACATCGTCAACAACGTGCCAAAGGACGCCGAATACAAATCCTTTCAAGGCGCAGGGTGGACGGGATATACGTTTGAAAAGGAATTGTTCCCCGACCCCGAAGGATTTTTGCAAAACCTCAAAAGCCGCAATCTTGCGGTCACGATGAACTTGCACCCTCGCGACGGCGTTCGCTATTTCGAAGAACAATACCCCGAAATGTGCCGCGCGCTCGGCGTAGACCCGCAAACCAAGCGCACGCTCGAATTTGACCTCACCGACGAGAAATTCCGCAATGCGTATTTCGATATTTTGCACCATCCGTATGAGAAAATGGGCGTTGATTTTTGGTGGATAGACTGGCAACAAGGCACGAAGTCGAAGATGAAGAATCTCGACCCGCTTTGGCTTCTCAACCACTATCATACGCTCGACATAAATCGCGACGGGAGGGGCAGCGTGATTCTTTCAAGATACGCGGGACTCGGCTCGCACCGCTATCCGCTCGGTTTTTCGGGGGATACTTTCGTGTGCTGGAACAGTTTGAAATTCCAACCTTATTTCACCGCGCTCGCTTCCAACGCAGGCTACACTTGGTGGTCGCACGACATAGGCGGACACCTTTTCGGTAAGGGTGACAACGAACTGTATTTGAGGTGGTTGCAATACGGCGTGTTCTCGCCGATAAACCGCCTGCATTCAAGCAACAAAGGCATGAGCAAAGAGCCGTGGAATTACACGCAAGTAGAAACGATAGCAGAGGACTTTTTGCGCCTGCGCCATAGACTGTTGCCGTACTTGTACACGGCAAACGTGAAGACTGCAACAGAGGGCGTTCCGCTCGTTTGCCCGACGTATTACTATTCGCAAGATAGCCGCGCATACGACAAAAAGTGGCGCAATCAATACTATTTCGGCGCGCAAATGTACGTTTGCCCCGTCACGCACAAGGGCAAAAACGGCGTAGCGAAGCAAAAATTTTGGCTTCCGAGCGGCGTATGGTTCGACTTTTTCACGGGCGAAAGATTCGAGGGCGGAAAGGAATATCAAAGAGAATATCCGCTCGACAAATACCCCGTGTTCGTCAAAGAGGGCGCGATTATACCGTTGCTCAATCAGGACAATAACTCGACCGAGTTTAAGGATATAGAACTCAAAATTTATCTCGGAAACAATGTTTACACGATGTTCGACGAGCAAGGCAAAATATCCGTCGCAATGAAAAAAGACGAGAACGGGTACTACTTGATAATCATTCCCGAAAACGTAAAAACCGAGCGTCTAACCGTGTCTTTTGCAAACGTGAGCGAAGCAAACGTCGAGGTGAACGAACAGCAAACGGATTTGAAATCGCTTGAAAATATGCCTTGCAAACCTATGAAAATCCGCATCGAAAACGCACGCTGATTACGCCTTTACGAGGGAGGGGAAAACGCACGCCGATTGCGCCCTTAACGGGGATTGAAAAAGTGCGGTAAAAACACTCTTAACGAGAATAACGGAAGACGATTGCAAAAAATATCCGTTTTTTGACAAAAACGCTTGACTTATTTCGTTATATCTAATATTATTATCAAGCATATTTTTGAAAGACGTACGGCGCGAGAAGAACTAGCCCCTCCGATCTAAGCCTTGCTCTTGCGAAAACAAATTTTGGAGGTTAGCACAATGGCTAAGGATTTGTCAACAATGGCAAAAAACAATAAGTCTTATATGGCAAAGCCCGGCGAAGTTGAAAGCAAGTGGTACGTTGTCGATGCAACCGATATGGTTCTCGGCCGCCTTGCATCTCAGGTTGCTTCTATCCTTAAAGGTAAGAACAAACCCGAATATACACCCAACGTCGACTGCGGCGACCACGTTATAATCATCAACTGCGAAAAGGTCGTTCTCACAGGCAAAAAACTCGAGGACAAATATTATCGTTATCACACCGGTTACATCGGCGGTTTGAAGGAAATTCAGTACAAGAAATTGATGGCTGAAAAACCCGAATTCGTCGTGTACAAGGCAGTCAAGGGTATGCTTCCCAAGAATACTCTCGGCGCAAAAATGCTCAAAAAACTCCGCGTTTACGTCGGTGCAGAGCACGATCATCAGGCACAATGCCCCGTTGAGTTGAAACTCAACTGATTGAGAGGTGAAATATGGCTACTAAGAAAACCAAGAAAGTCCAATATCTCGGCACCGGTAGAAGAAAGACGGCAATCGCAAGAGTTCGTCTTATCCCCGGCGGCGAAGGCAGCATCGTCATCAACAAACGTACTCTCGACGAGTATTTCCCTCTTGACACGATGAAACTCATCGTCAATCAACCTCTCGTTGCAACGGGCACGACCGACAAGTTCGACGTTTACGTCAACGTGTACGGCGGCGGTTACACCGGTCAAGCAGGCGCAATCCGTCACGGTATTGCAAGAGCGCTCTGCGTTGCAGACAGCGAAGCATACAGAGCAATCCTCAAGAAAGAAGGTTACCTCACTCGTGACCCGCGTGCTAAAGAACGTAAGAAATACGGTTTGCACAAGGCACGTAAAGCACCTCAATTCTCAAAGAGATAATTTGCCAAATTCAAATGGCAACAACAAAAGCACGGCAATGCCGTGCTTTTTTTCTGCGTCAGACTGCGTGCGTGTTGCTCGTGTACGTCCGTGTACACTGCGCTACGCGTACTCGTCTTCCTTGACTCTTGCCATTTGCTTTTTGGCAATTCATCTCTTTGTAAGATAGTTTAGTGCGCACAAACAAGCACGGCATATTTGCCGTGCTTTTTCTTTGTCAAGTTGCGCGCGTGTTGCTCGTGTACATCTGTGTACACTGCGCTACGCGTGTTCGCTTTTCGCGATTTTCGGCGTTTGCTCTGCGTCTGACTTATCTCTTTACCAAACGTTCCGCACCTCGTTCTCGCCTTTCTCGACTTGTGCGCCTTGCTTCGCGCTTGGTCAACGTTTTGCAAGAGATAACACTGTGCTACGCGTGCTCGCTTTTCGCGATTTTCGGCGTTTGCTCTGCGTCTGACTTATCTCTTTACAAACGTTCCGCGCCCCGTTCTCGTCTTCCTTGACTTTTGCCATTTGCTCTTTGGCAATTCATCTCTTTTCAATATGACTTTATACGCACAAGCAAAGCATAACCGAAGTTTTTTATTTTTCTCTATACAAAAAACGGCACTTTATTCGCATATATTTTGCAAATAAAGTGCCGTTTGTGCAATTTTAATCTAAATTAGCCGACAAGAATCGAGGATGACGATTCGACGAGTCTCGTGTCGAAAAATGCTTTTACGCCCGCTTGCATTTTTGCAATATCCGCATAAGAAACGGTTTCTACGGCAGAGTGCATCGCAAGTTGTGCAAGACCTATGTCGCACGCTTTCATACCGAGATTCGCACTTGCCATAAGTCCTATCGTGCTTCCGCAACGTTGGTCGGAATTGTTGTAATAGTCCTGTCTTTCGACATTCGCCTTGTCGAGTATGGTCTTGAAAATCGCAGAGGATTCGCCGTCCGTCGCATAGTTGACGTGATGTTTGACGACAATGCCTTTGCCCATATACACACGCTCTTTGACGTCCATTTTTTCGGGGAAGGACGGGTGAAGCGCGTGGGCGTTGTCAACGGAAAGAATGAAGCCCTTCTCGCAAGCGGATATATAATCGTCTTTGGTTTTGCCGAGCCCGCTCGTGATTTTTTCAAGCACGGTTTGCATAAGCGAAGAGTTTGCGCCTTGCTTGGTTCGGCTTCCGATTTCCTCGTTGTCGAAGCAAGCACAAATTGCGACATTTTGCGGATTTGCGATTACGAGCGCGGCGAGAGTTGCGTATACGCTGGTGAGATTGTCGATTCTGGGCGAGCAGAGATATTCTCCGTTTGCGCCGCTTCTGAAAGGTGAAGTTGCCGGCACGACGTAAAGGTCCGCGTCAACGATTTCCTCTTTTGAAAGAGTGGAATAGAAGTCGTCCGCGTCGCCGACGAGCGGAAGCATATCCTTTTGCACGCTCACCGAAAACGCCGAGTTGACGTTGGGATTGTGGTGTATCGCAAGCGAGGGAATAATGACGTTGTAGTCGCTCTCGACGATTTTACTCGTGAGCATATCGCCGTGTTTTTCGATGATTCTGCCTGCCACTTTCAAGGGTGCGTCGAGCATAGAATAGAGGATAAGTCCGCCGTACGCTTCGACGTTGAGCCTTGCGCCTTCGGGCGAGGGAAGCAAATCTCTGCCCTTGACGTGCAGACAAGGCGAGTCGGTGTGGCTTGCCGCAATGTTGAAAGCAAAATTTTCGCCGACGACAAACGCGATTACCGAAGTGCCGTTTTTGACGACGTAGTACTTGCCGCCGACTTCGAGATTCCATTTGTCCGCAAGGTTAAGTTCTGAAAAACCGTGTTTTTCAAGGATATATTCGCTGTGCTTTACGGCGTGGTATGCCGTGTACGATTTGTCCAAAAAGTTGATGACGTCCATAAATTCGTCCTTATTTCGTTTTTTTATATGATAATACCAAATCGCAGTATTTGCAAATTATAATCGACAAAATAATAAACCGTAATCGCAAACGAGATCGGCAAGCGAGGGATTGCGCAGTAAAAAAACGGGCGTTTTGCAAACTTTTGCAAAATATCGAGTGTTGAATATTTCAAATTATGGGTGTAAAATAAACTTATCAAAATTATGAAAAGGGGGAAAGTATGTTACCGTATTTTCTGCTTGTTTGCGGCATAATTATGCTGATTCTGTTTTTGATTGCGAGAGACAAAAAATCGTCCGCTCTGGCAATCGTGCTTAAAACCGCGACTTCGCTGTTCTTTATCGCGACGGGGCTTGCCGCCGTAGTCGAAAACGGCGTCATTGGCAACTTTGACGCGAAACTTCTTCCGAGCGCGCTCGTGATTATGGGGTTGGTGCTCGGAATGGTGGGGGACATAACCCTCGATTTCAAAATCTATTTCAAAGGACTCGAAGGTAAATACGAGGGCGTTGAAAAGGACCGCGACACGATGATGTACTTCGGTATGTTGGCGTTCGGCATAGGTCACGTTTTGTACATAACGTCTATGGCGATTCGCTTTAACGGTTACGAGATGAATCTGCTTTGGTCGGCTCTCGGCTCGGCGGCAATAGTTGCGGTGATGTTCCTCGTGTGCATATACGTTATGAAAATGCAGTTCGGCAAATTCCTTATTCCGAGCATAGCGTATGCGTTTTTGCTTTGCTGGTTCGTGGTGCTCAGCGCGCTGTACGTCAAGCCCGCGCAAGGCTCTGCTTCGGCAGGCATACTCGTTGCCGGTTCGGTGCTGTTCGTGGCGTCGGATATGGTGCTTTCGATGACCTATTTCTCAAAGCCTGCGGACTATGAACGCAAGGGCGCACTCAATCCCGAATCCCGTCTTATGATAATCGTAAATCACACGACGTACTATCTTGCACAGTTCCTCATCGCGCTGTCGTTGCTCTTTATCTGAGGCAAAACGAGCAATATTTCAAGCACCCTGCGGGGTGCTTTCTTTTTTTGACTTGCGCATGGAAAATCGGCAAAACGGCGCGATTTGTCGCATAAACAAGCACAAATTTCGATGTGTTTTTTCGAAAAACCAAAATTTGTAAAATGTATATTTATTGGCGAAAATTTGCTGATTATGCAAAAATACGGTTTTCGAAAACGCCGTATACGGCGGTGCGTGCCTTTATATTCGAATCTGTAACCGATATGTGCCTGAAACACCGACATCTGCAAAATATAATGTTTATAAATAGAAAAGCGTATGATAAAATGCCGTTTCGTGAAAATAAACCGCAAAACGTCACTTTTGAACAAGTGACGCGGCTGTGTGAAAAGGGAAGAACTTTTATTCATAAATTTGCAAAATTGCATATACAATTTTGTCGTTTTTTGCATAAAAATACAAAAAGAATAATTAAATTTATATTTTGTAACAATATTATTTGACTTTATACAAAAGTAGTTTTAGAATCATTAAGTATCAAAAATATGCGCGTGCGCTATATATGCGTATGCGTGGCATAAAGACAGTAGTTTCGCTCGGCGGCAATACGAGCGAAAAACAAAGAGGATATATGAAGAAAAAATTGTTGGTCACAGCGTTAATGATTTTGTCGATTGCGTGCTTGCTCGTTGCTTGCAATAATTCGACGAATTACGACGGCTTGACGAAAATCACCTTCGAGCCGGAAGGCGGCGTATACCAAAACTGCACTCTGCCTTTCTATCAGTACTACGACTTCAAGGACGGCACGACGAATCTCATTCGCGAGCCGCTCGCGCTTTCTCGCAAGGAATTCAAAAAAGACGGCTACACTTTTGTCGGTTGGTTCAAAACGAGAACGGAAGTCGACGGAAAGGCGACTTACTCGGATATGTGGGACTTTGCAACCGATAAGGTGGGAACGGACGGCGTTACGCTTTATGCAGGTTGGAAGAGAAATGTGACGTATTTGTATAACGTTTGCTACGTCGACGAGCAAGGTCAGACGCAAATCGTCGGTTCGTACGACGTGTCCGAGGGAGACGAGTTCGACGATTACGAAAACTATGCGACGAAGCGCAGCGGATACACCGCTCTCGCTTTTGCGGACGAAGACACCGGATATATGGACGACGGCTATTATCTCGACGCGGAGTGCGCTCAACCAGTCAAGGGATATAAGCACCCCGGCGGTGAAGAAGACACGGCGATAAACGTTTACGTCAAGTACGTCAAGGGCGAATACACTCTCGTGCGCACGGCAAGCGAATTGATTGCGGCAAGAAGCAACGACATCTATTTGCTCGCCGACGTCGATATGAAGGGCGCGACGCTTTCCTTTGAAAACTACGGCGGTGTGTTCGAGGGCAACGGTCATACGATTTCCGACTTCACGATTGCATACAACGCGGGAAACAACGACCTCAAATTCAACTTCGACGACAATTCGGGCGATACGGCGGTTCACGCAAGTTTGTTTGAAAGCCTTTCGGGCGCAACGCTTCGCAACGTCAAGTTCAGCGGCGCAACGTTCACGGTTGACGGCGGCACGTCGAAGATAAAGAAGATTTATTTCGCACCGCTTTGTATGAGCGCGACGGACTCGAAGATAGAAAACGTTTCGATCGAAGTGTCCTACAAGATAGTAAGCGGACCGGTAAACAACAAAGATTTCGATTTCGCAAGCGATTTCAAAGCGTTCGAGCAAGGTTACAGAACGGCGGAAAACACAACCATAGTTGACTTTGACGTCACTATGACGGAAGCAAAATAAAAGAAAAAACAAATTTCATCGAATGAAGGAGATAGAAATGAGATCAGCAAAAATCAATTCGGTTACGAAAGTCGTGTTGATCGTCCTTATGCTCGCCCTTTGCGTTTCAATGCTCGCGGCGTGCAACGATAAGGACAAAGAGAAAGCATACGACAACGAAAACGACCCTCTCGTGTTCTCTACGCAGGCAGTTGACAACGTGTTCAGCCCGTTCTTTTCCACGACAGGTCCCGACAACAGCGTTGTGGGTATGACGCAACTTTCAATGCTCACCAACGACGCAAAGGGCAATGTTGCGTACGGCGAGAACGAAGCGGTCATCACGCTTGACTTGCAACAACCCAGCGGCGGAAACGAAAACGGCACGAACACTTACTATTTCGTGCTCAAAAACAACATTCGTTTCTCGAACGGTTCGTATCTTACGATAAAGGACGTGCTTTTCAACTACTACGTCTACCTCGACCCCGCATACACCGGTTCGAGCACGATTTATTCGACGGACATTGTAGGTCTTAAAGCGTACCGCACTCAAACTCAAAACGAGAAAGAGCAAGAATCGTTCAACAATCAATTCAAGATTATCGCAAACGGCAGAATCAGCGCTCTCAAATCGGCGGTTGAAACCGTTATCGACGAAAACGAGGAAGTTGCGGACGACATCGACCTTATGACCGAAAGCCTCACGAAATACGTCAATAACAATCCCGAAAGCAAGTACGTCGTCGTAGACTTCAAGAAAGCGATGGAATTGTTTGAGGAAGAACTCGCTTCCGACTATTCAAACGCCGTAGACACCTACAAGGACATAACCTTTAAGGACGAGGCGGGCAAACTTTACAAAGACTTGCTCACCACCGACCAAGAGGCGTTCCTTTACAACGAAGGTATCATTTCGTGGAACAAAAAAGACGGCAAATTGAGCGCGACTTTCACCAACGATTTGGCAGACATCAAAAAATGGTCCGACCCCACGGGCAACGAAACCGCTCAGCAAGCCAAAGAAAGAGCGAAACAACAAGCAATCGACATCGTGTTTAACACCAAAATGCCCAAAGACGTAAACGAAATCGTGACTTACTGGGCAACAGCGTCCAACCTTTCCGAGTTCCTTGAAAAAGAAGCGATGGAAGAATTTGCTCAAAACCTCGGCGGCAAAGCGGTCAAGAACATTTCGGGTATCAGATTTGCAAACCGCACCGAATCCGTCACCGTCAACGGCAAGACTTACAAGCCCGTCGAGTATGACGAGAACGGAAACGTCAAGAGTGACTGCAACGAAGTGCTTGCAATCACCATAAACGGCGTAGACCCCAAGGCAATCTGGAACTTCGCAATCGGCGTTGCGCCTATGTATTACTATTCCACGACGAACTGGAACGGCAAAAACTATATCGATTCTTTCGACTTCGAAGAAAACTTCGGCGTTGAATTTATGTCGCAATCCTTTATGAACCAAGTCATCAAGGGCGACGACAAAGTGGGCGTTCCCGTCGGCGCAGGCGCATATGCGGCATCAAAGTCCAGCGGCGGTATCGACAACATCGCTTCGGGCGAGTTCTGCGACAAGGGCGTCATCTACTTCGAGAGAAACCCCTACTTCTGTATGGGTCCCGCAAAAATCAAGAAAGTGCGTTATCAAGTGGTTTCTGCAAACCAAATCACCAACACTCTTTATAACGGTGAAATCGACTTCGCAGAACCCAACGCAAAACCCGAAACAATCGAAGAAATCAACAACCATCAAGGTTTCAAGAGCAAATCCGTTCGTACGCTCGGTTACGGCTATATCGGCATCAACGCGGGCAAAGTGCCGTCCATAAAGGTCAGACAAGCCATTATGCACGCAATCAACACGCAAGAGTGCGTCGACTACTACAAGACGACCGCTTCGCCGATTTATCGTTCTATGTCGAAGTCGAATTGGGCATATCCCGGCAATACTCCGGGCACGAAAGAACCGACCCCGTATTATCCGTACGTCGGAAGCCCCGTTCCCGAAGACCTCACGGTAGTCAATCCCGACTACAAGAAATTCGTGGAAGCAAAGGGCTTGAGAGCAGGGCAAAAGATGAGTGAAGAACAACAAATCGAGTTTCTCACCTCTTTGGTTGAGGGCGCAGGCTACACCGTAAACGGCGAGGGTATCTACCAAAAGGGTAGCAACCAACTCAAATATACGTTCACAATCGCAGGTGAAGAAACCGATCACCCCGCGTTCAACGCAATGCTCCACGCAAGAGAAATCCTCAATCAATGCGGATTCCAAATCACAGTGACCACGGACGCGAACGCTCTTAAGAAGTTGTCCACCGGCGAACTTACCGTTTGGGCGGCTGCGTGGGGTTCGACTCTCGACCCGGATATGTATCAGGTCTATCACAAAGAGTCCACCGCGACTTCCGTGCTTAACTGGGGTTACAAACAAATCCTCAACGACACGGCAGGAAAGACTTATGCGACCGAACAGGGCATAATCAACGAGTTGTCCGACTTGATTGAAAAGGCAAGAAAGACCAACGACCAAAAGAGACGTGCAAGATACTATAGTCAAGCACTCGACCTCGTTATGGAACTCGCAGTCGAACTGCCCACTTATCAAAGAGACGACTTGTTTGCGTACAACGTAAACAAAATCGACGAGAGAACGTTCACGCCCGAAAGCGAGTTGTCCTCGTTCAAGGGATTGACGAGCGAAAACTGGAATCTCTCTCTCGTTACGGAAAGATAACAAAAGATAACGCAATCCGCGCAAAAGCAAATACTATGAAGGAACGTGCAATCTTGAGGTGAAAATCGCCTCAAGATTGCGCACGTAAAAAGAATGTTTAAGTATATCGTCAAAAGAATATTGATTTCCATACTTATCCTGATAGGCGTGTCAATCATCATATACACGATGGTTAGACTTATGCCTAACGATTACGTGGATATAAAATATTCTCAACAACTTCAAAGCGGTTCGATAAAACCCGAAGACATCGCAAGATTCAAGGAATTGTACGGAATCGGCGACAACTCGTTCAAGGGTATTATGGGCGGCTACTTCAAATGGCTGGGGAATATGTGCAAGGGCGACCTTGGCATATCCTTTAAGTACGAAAAACCCGTCGGACAAGTCATAACCGAAAATATGTGGATTTCGTTTGCGATTGCGTTTATCGCAACGATTCTGCAATTTTTGATTGCGATTCCTCTGGGAATCACGAGCGCGACGCATCAGTATTCGGCAAGAGATTACATAACCACCGTTCTCACTATGGTGGGTATTTCCCTTCCGACGTACTTCTTTGCCGCAATCGCAATCAAGATTTTCTCGGTCGATTTGGGGTGGTTCCCCGCAAACGGTCTTATCTATGCGAGTATGGACTACGCAAACAACTTCGCAGGTCAGATGGCAAAACTCGGCGATATGTTGCACCATATGGTTCTGCCCATTTTCGTCAGCGTTTTCCTCTCAATCGGCGGACTTATGCGCTACACCAGAACGAACACCCTCGAAGTACTCAACGCCGACTATATCAGAACGGCAAGAGCAAAAGGTTTGTCCGAAAAAACGGTCATCTACAAGCACGCTTTCAGAAATACGCTCATTCCGCTTGCGACTTTGCTTGCCGGAATTTTGCCGTCTTTGTTCGGCGGTATGATGATAACGGAACAAGTTTTCGGCATAGACGGTATCGGTCGTTTGGCTTATCAGGCTTTGAAAGACGGCGATATTCCTTTCGTTATGGGTTACAATATGTTCCTTGCAATTTTGACCGTCATAGGCACGTTGCTCTCGGACATTATGTACTCTATCGTTGACCCGCGCGTCAAAATCAGTAAGTAGGTGAATTATGCAAAAAGACGAACTTAACAACATAAACATCGAAAACGTTTTGACGAACGAGGCTTGCGACGAGCAAGAAAACGCAAACGTCGAAAACGTGCAAGAGCAAAATTCCATAGAGATTACGCAAGAGGCGCAATCCGAGCAATCCGAAAACGCAGAGCAAACGGAACAATCCGAAAACGGCAATGACGAAAAAGTCGAGTACGTTTACAAAGAAATGAGTCCTTTGAGAATGGTGGGAAGACGTTTCTTCCGCTCGAAACTCTCAATCGTCGGACTCGTTATGATTGTGTTCCTCGTGCTGTTCTCATTCCTCGGACCCGTCATCTACGACAAGTGGGGCGAAGAAACCGTTGACAGAACGGAAGTTATCGTAATCGTCAGAAACTCGTACGAGTATATCGACGAGGACGGTCAGACGGTGGTCGTTAAAGAGGTGCTTCAACACACTTCAAACATCAATTCCTACGCAGATCCGAGCAAGGATCACCTTCTCGGCACGGACGACAAGGGGATGGACGTGTTCGTGCGTATTATGTACGGCGGACGTATCTCGCTCACGATAGGCTTCATAGTCGTAATTCTGGAAACCTTGATCGGCATAATCCTCGGCGGCCTTGCAGGCTACTTCGGCGGCTGGGTGGATCAGGTGATTATGCGTATAGTGGATATTTTCACTTGCGTGCCTACGCTTCCGATTTTGCTTATCGCTTCGGCGATGATCGACTCGTGGCAAGTGGACGCGGATACGAGAATCTATCTCTTGATGGCAATCATCACGATATTCAGTTGGAGCGGCGTGGCTCGACTCGTCAGAGGACAGATTCTGTTTTTGCGCGAGCAAGAGTACATAACCGCAACCGAAGTTATGGGTTTGCCGACGTGGCGCAAGATTTTCTTACACCTTATACCGAACGTAATGCCGCAACTCATCGTTTCGATGACTCTCGGCTTGGGCAGCGTCATTTTGTACGAGTCGACGCTCAGTTTCTTGGGCTTGGGCGTACAACTTCCGAAGGCTGCTTGGGGTACTATGATAGCAACCTCGAACGATCCGCAGGTTTTGAGTTACCACCTCAATATGTGGTTGCCCGCCGGCATTATGATCGTTATCGCGGTTTTGGGATTCAACTTCGTCGGCGACGGTCTGCGCGACGCTATGGACCCCAAAGCAAAGAAGTGACAGGTGAATTATGGAAAAAGAAATCAAAAAGAAATCTTCAAATTATCTGTCAATTCGCGACAGCAGAAAAATAATCAGATACAACATAAAACAAATGAGGTTTTACGAGGCGCAAAAGCGTAAAAAACGCGAAAAAAGCGAGTTTACGACCGTTATGCGCGACGAAAACAACCTCATAGAAATCGAGAATCTCAAAACCTGTTTCTTCACGGATACGGGCACGGTTATGTCGGTCAACGGCGTATCATTCGAGATTCCGAAAAACAAAATCGTCGGCGTTGTGGGCGAATCGGGCTGCGGAAAGAGCGTAACGTCCCTTTCCATTATGCAACTCGTTCAAGCACCGCAAGGTCAGGTTGTGGACGGTCAGATAAGATTCAATTCCGACGACCTCGGCTACGACGAACAAGGCAGAAAAATCGCCTACGATATTGCGAAAATGCCCACCAAAGAGATGTACAAGGTGCGCGGAAAAGACATAACTATGATTTTCCAAGAGCCGATGACGTCTTTGAATCCCGTGTTTACCATCGGATTCCAACTCGACGAAGTGTCCTTCACGCACAATCCGTCGGTGAGCAAGCAAGAGGCGAAAGCGGTCAGTATCGAAATGCTCCAAAAGGTCGGTATTGCAATGCCCGAAAGAGTGTACGCCTCTTATCCGCACGAGTTGTCGGGCGGTATGCGCCAAAGAGTTATGATTGCTATGGCTCTCGTGGGCGACCCCAAACTTATCATTGCGGACGAGCCTACGACCGCGCTCGACGTCACCATTCAGGCGCAAATCCTCGAATTGCTCAAAGATTTGCAAAGAAGGGAAGGTTGCTCGATTATGCTCATCACGCACGACTTGGGCGTTATCGCGGAAATGGCGGACGAAGTGGTGGTTATGTATGCGGGCAGAGTCATCGAAAAAGGTACGGCGGCGGAAATCTTCCATAACCCGCTTCACCCCTACACGATAGGCTTGCAAAAGAGCAAACCGCTCATTACCTCGCCTTCCGACCAACCGCTTTATTCGATACCGGGACAAGTTCCGAGCCCGATAAACCTTCCGAACGCCTGCTATTTTAAGAACAGATGTTCAAAATGCATCGAAGCGTGCGACGGCGAATATCCGCCGGAAATCAAAGTGAGCGACACGCACTACGTGTCGTGCTATCTCTACAAAAAGGGGGACGGCGAAAATGAATAACGAAAAAGACGTTATGGCGACCGAAAACGTAAACGTCGAAACCGTTTCCGACAAAGCGCAAAACGAGAAAAAGGACGATATAATCCTCGAAGTGCAGGACTTGCAAAAGCACTTTGTGCTTTCGAGAACTCTGCTCGGAAAGCCCATATCCACGCTCAAAGCGGTGGACCACGTCAGTTTCAAACTCAAACGAGGCACGACGATAGGTATAGTGGGCGAGTCGGGTTGCGGCAAAACCACGATGGGCAGAACCATACTCAAACTCTACGACATCGACGGCGGAAAGGTCATCTACAACGGCACGGACATCACGAATCTGTCGAAGAAGGATATGCGCAAGTACAGAACTTCTATGCAGTTGATTTTCCAAGACCCATATTCGAGTTTGCCGCCGAGAATGACTATCGGAAGCATAATCGCAGAGGCGGTCAGAGTGCATAAAATCGTGCCGAAGGATCAAGTTTCCTCGTACGTTCGCGACATAATGAGAAAGTGCGGCTTGCAAGAGCAGTATTACGACCGCTATCCGCACGAGTTTTCGGGCGGACAAAGACAGCGCATCTGTATCGCGAGAGCACTCGCCGTAAAACCCGACCTCGTAATTTGCGACGAGCCCGTCAGTGCGCTCGACGTGTCGGTGCAAGCGCAGATAATCAACTTGCTCAAAGAGTTGCAAAAGACGATGAATCTCACTTATGTGTTCATCTCGCACGATTTGTCCGTCGTCAAGTACATAACCGACGAAATTATGGTTATGTACCTCGGCAATATGATGGAAAAAGGCGAAACGGACGAGTTGTTTAACAATCCGCTTCACCCATACACGAAAGCGTTGTTCTCGGCAGTTCCCGTTCCCGACCCCGATGTCAAGAACGAGAGAATCATTCTCGAAGGCGATATTCCGTCGCCCGCAAATCCGCCGAGAGGGTGCAAGTTCCACACTCGCTGCTCGCAATGTATGAGCGCGTGCAAAATCATCGAGCCGAAATACCACGAGGTTACGCCCGGACACTTCGTTGCGTGCCACCTCTACGACGAGGACATTCTTTCAAGACAGGACGAACTCGACGAGGCATACAGACATGTCAAGGAAATGGAAGAACGCGAGGCTGAAATCAAGGACGAGTACGACGTTCTCAAGGCGATAAAAGATAAGTTTGCACAACTGAAAAATAAATCCGCAAAAGAAGATTCCAAAGTCGAAAAAGACGCGGAAATCAAGGAAAACGAGGACGAATACGTCGGTTTCGATTCGGTGCAGAATCAAGAAATAACGCACGTTCTCGAGGACGAAAACGAGCAAAACGCAAACGATTCCGAAAATGAAAAGTAAGAAGAAAAAAGTCAAGGTCATATACGTAGACGACGGTCGCACACTGTACAATATGGACGGTGTGAGACGTCAGAACGCATTGATTCCCGACAAAATCACCAACGACCGTCTCGAAAAAGAGAAGGGAAAAGACAAAGAGCAGGCAAGCCTCGATAGAAAGGAAAGGCGCGCGGCAATCAGGGCGGGTTACGCAGTGTATCTGCCGATTGTGCTTATCGTGCTCGGCTGCTTCGCTCTTGTCGGCGTGATTGCTTACTTGTGGCTCAAATAGCCGTAAAATCGGAAGCAAAAATCGAAACTACAATATTGAAAACTATAATATTAAATAGAAAATAAATTTTATAGGTATATATAATGAAAAGAAAAATCATCAGCATTTGCCTTATGATTGCGCTCATATCGGTGTCGGTGTTCACACTGGCGGCTTGCGGCAATCAAAGCGCATACGACGGGGCGGACGGCTCGGACGGCGCAGTTTTCCAAAATCTGCGTATTTTCAACACGGGCTTGCACCTTACGCAAGACCAAGTTGCGTCGCAAATCAAAGCCGACTACCTCAAACAAAACAAAGGATACCTCGACTCGGATAAAATCGTCGTTATGGTTATGCTTGACGACGACGCGTTGATTGACGATTATATCGACAATTATTCGGGTCAGTATCGCAGCGTTGCAGAATATGCGTCGAGCGACGTCGGAAACGCAAGAAAGGCGTATTTGCAAGCGAAACGCAATTTTGCCATTGACAGAATGAGCAAAAACGGTTTGCTCGAAGACGTCAAATGCACTTACGACACCATTCTCAACGGATTTGCCGCAACTATCGAGTACGGCAATCTGAGATTGCTCGAAAACTTCGACGGCGTAAAGACGGTCATCATAAGCGACACTTACAATCACCCGCAATCCGCGTCTTCGGATTCGGACGCAAAATCCATAACCAACCTCGTGGACATCTATCCGACGGGTATCTTCGATTCGTCGAGTGTACCTTACACGGGCAAGAGAACGTCGGTTGCTATTCTGGACAGCGGCTTCGACTGCGACCATACCGTTTTCGATATGGAATTGAAAGCGGACGAGATTTCCTATACGAAAGAAGACATCGAAAACTTGCTTGGCGATACCAACGCGGCAAAATATACGTCCGACATCGACATCGACAAGGTGTATGTGTCGAGCAAAATTCCGTTTGCGTACGACTATGCGGACAAGGACACGAACGTTGACCCCTACGATTCCGAACACGGCACGCACGTTGCGGGTATCATCGGCGGCAAAGACAGCGTTATAACGGGCGTTGCGGTGGATACGCAACTCGTGCTTATGAAGGTCTTTCCCGATTTGAGCACGGGCGGCAAGACGGAAGATATCTTGCTTGCTCTCGAAGACGCGGTTTTGCTTAACGTCGACTGCATAAACATGTCGCTCGGCTCGTCCTGCGGATTCTCGCGCGAGGTGGACGAGGAAAACGTCAACAGAATTTACGACAGACTCAACGAGAGCGGTATCAGCGTTCTCACCGCGGCAAGCAACAGTTACAGCACGGGCTTCGGCGGCGAACAAGGCAACACGAATATGGTCACCAACCCGGATTCGGGTACGGTCGGCTCTCCTTCGACGTACGCGCCATGCCTCTCGGTCGCTTCCATCAGCGGTACTAAGAGCAAATATATGGTCGGCAACGGCGAAAGCGTCGTTTTCTTCAAGGAATCCAACTCTATCACGGGTCAGGAAAACGATTTCTTCAAGGAACTCGGCGTGACCGAAGGCGTGAGCAAAGAGTACGAATACGTCACCGTCCCCGGTACGGGCGGCAAGACGAGTTATTCGGGACTCGACGTCAAGGGCAAAATCGCTCTCGTAAGACGCGGCGACAACACCTTTGAAGAAAAAGCGCGTTACGCAAAGAACGCGGGCGCGGTTGCGTGCATTATCTACAACAACATCGACGGCGACATCTCTATGTCGATGGGCAAGAGCGACCATATCCCCACGATTTCAATATCCAAAGACGACGGCACGATACTTGCGGCAAAGAAGTCGGGAACTCTCAAAATTTCCTACGACAACCAAGCGGGTCCGTTTATGTCCGACTTTTCGAGTTGGGGACCTACGCCGTCTCTCGAACTTAAACCCGAAATCACCGCTCACGGCGGAAACATCAAGTCTTCCGTACCGGGCGGCGGCTATGACGAACTCAGCGGAACGTCTATGGCAACCCCGAATCTTTGCGGTATCGTCGTGCTTATAAGACAATTCCTCAAAGACAAATATCCTGAAAAGAGTTGGAAGGAAATTTCCGTTCTCACCAACCAAATGTTGATGTCTACGGCAACGATAGCACTCAACGAACGCGGCAATCCTTATTCGCCGCGTAAGCAGGGCGCAGGTCTTGCAAGCCTCAAAAACCTCGTGACGACAAGAGCGTATCTTTCCGTTGACGGAAAAGACCGCACCAAGATCGAACTGTTCGACGATCCGCAAAAAACGGGCGTTTACGTTATGAACTTCAATGTCGTCAATATCGGCAAGGACGTTTTGACTTACGATTTGTCGCTTGTGGGCATGACCGAAAGCGTGTCCACGTCCGATGCCAAGCACGTTGCCGAAACGCCGCAAATTCTCGAAGGCGTCAAGCACTACGAAGTGACCGGCGGCAACGGTACTATCGACGGTCAGGCACTCACCGTGCAACCCGGCGCGACGGTGAAAATCAAAGTTACCTACACGCTTACCGACTCTGAAAAGAACGTCATCGACAGCCTTTTCCCGTACGGTATGTACGTCGAAGGCTTCGTGAAACTCAAACAAACGGGCGAAGAAACCGAAGGCAAGAAGAACGTCGACCTCAACGTGCCCTTCCTCGCTTTCTACGGCGACTGGACGGAAGCCCCGATGTTTGACAAAACCTATTACGAAGTGGAATCCGAAGCGCACGATATGTCCATCGACGACGAGGACAAAATCAAGGCGGATTATTATGCTACCACGCCTTACGGTTCGTACTTCTACAACTACATCATTCCGCTCGGAACGTATCTCTACGACGTCGATACGACAAAATACGACGAGATTCCCGCTTCCGAAGAACATATCGCGGTGTCCAACATTCTCGGCACAATCGACGGCATTTCCGTCGTATACGCCGGTCTTTTGAGAGGCGCGAAAGAGATGCGCTTCACCATAACCGACAAGGCTACGGGCGAAGTGATTTGGGAACATATCGACTACAACGCGACCAAGTCGTACTCTTACGGCGGAAGCCCGTTGCCGTACTACGAGCAACTCAAATTCAAGTCGCTCGCAAACGGACTCGTCAACAACGCCGAGTATACCTTTGAAATGAAAGGCACTCTCGACTACGGCGACGGCGGCGCGGCAAAGAACGTCAGAAACAGTTTCGGTTTCGACTTCGTGGCAGACGACGAAGCGCCCGTCATCAAGAGCGTTACGTACGAGAAACAGTACGACAAAACGCTCAAAAAGGACAGATTCTACGTCAATATGGTCGTCTACGACAATCAGTACGTTCAATCCATAACGCCGATTCTGTTTACGTCGAGCAGCAGTTACACCTTCCTCACGCAAAACCCGATTCCCGTGTACAGCGAAAAAGGCAAGGATAACCTCGTAAGATTCGAAATCACCGACTACCTCAAGGACATCGGTACGGACGCTTTGATTACGAGTGCGCTCGCGTTCTCTATCGACGACTACGCGCTCAACTCTAACATCTTCATCTGCCAACTTCCCGGCACGAAAGGCGACTTTAAGTTCACCAAAGACGGTACGCCCGACGGCACGGATTTGATAATCTTGTCCGCATACGAGGACGAAGTCATCGACCTCACGCAATACCTTGCAACGAGCGACGGCACGGTGGACGTAGATAAGGATTATCTCAAATACTTGTCGTGGACTTCCTCGAACGAGAACGTCATCGAAGTGAAAGACGGTCTTGTCAAGTGCATTGCGGAAGGCAAGGCAACCGTTACGGTGAGAGAGCAGATGAATCTGAATCAAGCCGTCGTCATAATCAACGTCAAAAAGAGAGAGTCGGCGGACGCACAATCCCAAAACGATTGCGAAGCGTTTGCGGCAACTGCCTCTTACGCAACCACGCAAGCGGTTGAGGACGACTATAAAGAAGCAACCCTCAAAGATTTGAGATTTTCGTACTACGACACGTTGTTTGCATATTCTCGCGCGGCGCAAACGAGCGAAATAGGCAAAACGGGCGACAGAAGGGCGGTTGCTTCGGCACCGAACATCGGTATGTACCCCGGCGAGAAGATTCAACTCAACTACGACGTTGACCCGTGGTACGTGAAGGACAACTACGAGTTCGAGTATTCCTCGAACAACACAAAAGTTGCGCAAGTCAACGAAAAAGGCGAGGTGACGGCACTCAAAAAGGGCAGTGCAATCATCGTCATCAAAGCCAAAAACTCGTATATTCAAGCGGCGGTCACGATAAACGTCAAGAGCGAATTCGTCATCGAAAACCGCGAACTTATAGCGTATAAGGGGCTCGGCGGCAATGTCGTTATCCCCGACGACGAGGGCATTTTGTACATCGGCGCGTTTGCGTTCTGTCTGTACGAAACCGACAACTCGATCGAAATCGACGAGGATGACTACGACGCAAACAAAATCCCCGCATCCAACACATCGGTGACGTCGGTCGTTATCCCGAAAGGCGTCGAGGAAATCAAGAAATACGCATTCTACAACTGCACCGGACTTAGGGAAGCGACTATCCCCGATTCAGTGAAGTACATAAGAGAATACGCTTTCTACAACGATAGAAAACTCGAAACCGTGAAAGTCGTCAAAGAGGACGGCACGGTCGTCGAAAACAACGATTTGTCCGCAAGCAAAGTCGAAACGATAGGCGCAAACGCATTTGCAAATTGCAAAGCGCTTGCAACTCTCAATCTCAAAAACGTGTTGAGTATCGGCGCAAACGCATTCGACGGTTGCGTATCGCTCACGAGCGCGGACCTCACGTCGTTGAGAAATACGGGCAAAGAAGCGTTTAAGGGCTGCACGGCACTCACGAGCGTGACGCTTGTGAAAAACACCAAGTTGTCCTATGCGATGTTTGCAAAATCGGGACTCAGAAGCGTCGATATTTATAGCGAACGCACCACTATCCCCGAATATTGCTTCGCAAGATGCTCGGACCTCGTTTCGGTGACGCTTCACAACAACCTTAACGCAATCGAAAAGGGCGCGTTCAGCGATTGCCCGTCCCTTGTCAACTTCACCATCGAAGGCACTCTCGGCACGATCGGCGAGCAAGCGTTCTACAATTCGACGGGACTTGAATCGTTTGCGCTTCCGAATTGCGACGTGCAAATCGATTCGTATGCGTTTTACAAGTGCGGCGGACTCAAAACGCTCGTTTTCGGCGCAAATACGAGAATTAAAAAGATTGAGGGCTTCGTGTTCAAGGATACCGTCCTCGATACATTCGTAATGCCTTCGAGCAATCCGAACTACTCGTCGAGCGGTCGCTATCTCACCTCGAAAGACGGCAAAACAATAGTTTTGGCGGCGGCAGGCGTCGACTACGGCGATTTAACGATTGACGAAAAGTACACGACCATTGCGGACAGCGCGTTTGCGGGCGTGAACGTAACGTCGCTCACTATAACCAACAAAGATTTGCAAATCGGCGCGTTTGCCTTTGCAAGTTGCGAAAACCTCAAAAAGGTGACTTTGCCTACGCAAGCGGGCGTGAATATCGGAAAGAGAGCGTTTACTGTCTGCACGAGCCTCGTCGAAGTGGAAAACCTCGACAAAGTGGCGCATATCGGCGAATACGCGTTTGCAAACACCGCGCTTCAAACCGCATCGGTCGGAGCAAACGCAGTCTGCGACGAGGGCGCGTTCTACAACAGTTCTCTCGAAAGCGTGACGATAGGCGCAAACGTTACGCTCGGAAAGGGCGTGTTCCAAAACTGCAAGAAACTCAGAACGGTGAATATGCCTGCCGACGGCGGCGTTGAAATCGGCAACGGTTGCTTTGCAAACGACACCAACCTTGTCACAATCGATTTGAGCAAAACGAGCGATACTATCGGCGACGAAGCGTTCTACGGTTGTACGAAACTGATGTCAGTAAACCTTGCGAACGTCAAAAATATCGGCAAATACGCTTTTGCGGATTGTTCGGGTCTCGGCGAAGTTCTTATCCCGATTGTCGAAACTATCGGTCAAGGTGCGTTCGGACGTTACAGCCAGTTTGCTTCCGCACCGTGCTTCGAAACGATTGTGCTTCCGAATACGCTTAAATCCATCGGCGAAGGCGCGTTCGTGTACAACAAAAAACTTAAATCCGTGACGATTCCGTCTTCCGTGACGAGTATCGGCGAATATGCGTTTGCATACTGCACGGCGCTTCAAAGCGTGACGCTTCCCGACAACGTGACGGAAATCCCGTCGTATATGTTCGGCGGCTGCGAATCGCTTTCCGCTATCAACCTCGAAAACGTGACGAAGATAGGCGATTACGCGTTTACGCTCGCAAGTCTTACCACCGCGAATATCGACAAAGCGGTTTCGATAGGAGAGGGCGCATTCGCTCAAACGGGTCTTTCGAGAAGCATAAGCGCAAGCAAACTCGAAAATATCGGCAAATACGCTTTCCAAGCGACGAATATCATCTTGTTTAACGCACCCGCGCTTAAAACCATAGGCGATTCCGCATTCGAAAAAGCGATTATGCTCGCATCGTTCACCTTCTCGAACAAACTCGAAAGCGTGGGCGTGGGCGCATTCTACGGCTGCTCGTCGCTCAGAAACTTCTCGTTCCTCGATAAAGACGGCAACGTTGCGCAAAAGGGCGCAATCAACGATTACGCATTGCTCTACGAGGGTTCGCTCTACGTCAAACTCGCGTCCGGCAAGTACGAATTGAAGGCAGTCCCCGGCGGCTCTTACGCAAGCGTACTCAACGTTATGGACGGCACCGTGCGTATCGACGACTACGCAGGCAACTCTAACACGCATATCGCGTCAATCGTGTTGCCCGACGGTCTTAAACGCATAGGTCAATACGCTTTCTACGGCTATACCGCACTCAAGAGCGTAGAGTTCAAATCCGTCGTTGCGCCCGCCATGGAAGATTCCTACAAAAAGGACGCAAAACTCACCGAGAACGACCCCGGCTATGAAAAGTTGCACAATCAATTCGACATCTTCGGATACGAGTTGTACTACTTCAACTTCATCGACTTGCTCGGAAAGAAAGAACCTATCCAAATGATTCTGCCAAACAACGCCGACGTCGAAGGTTACGATTCGCTCGTGTATGAAGTGTATTTCGGAAAGGTCGAGGACGCTTTGAGAAGCGACTACGTCGCAATGCAAAATAGTATGTTGACCTTCTACGAATACGCACAACAGGTCGCTAAACTCAAAAACGTGACCCTCGTCAACGAGAAACTCGTCAACAACGCGCTTACGGCTTACAATTCCGTGACGCAAGACCCGACGACGTACGGCTTCGACAAGGAAGAATGGGACGCGCTCGTTGCAAGCGTGCAAGCGGCAAAGAACACGATAAGAAACATCAAGTTCGCAAACGCAAGCGATGAAGTCAAGAGAGTGCAAGCACTCATCGACGAGTTGCCCGACACGTTCTCCATAGACGACCTTGCGACGATACAAGACGTTCTGGAACAAATCAATCAACTCGACGGAAGCGACAGAAATATCCTCGATTTGACCAAACTCAACGCTTTGAAAACGTCATACAACGACTACCGCAACTCGCTTGCCGAACAAGTCGAACCGCTCAAACAATCGACGGATAATCTCGGCTTTGCCGTTATCCTTTTCTCGACGTCTCTCGCTCTTGCGGGCGCGGTACTCGTCATCAAACGAGGCATTTTGTGATAGGGGGGCGAACGAATATGAAAAAGAAATATATATTCCTAACGATTTCGACGCTTCTTGCGTTTGCGATATGTCTTTGCGCTTGCAATCAAGCAAAAGACTTTGCAACGTACAGCGACAATATGAACAAATCGATGAACGACGTCAAAACGCTCGTATCGACTTTGAGCGTCTTTGACGGCGACACGTTGGTTTACGAATATCAAAGAAACGTAACCATTGACGGCTCGAACGCCACTTTGGAAATCACCGAAAAGAAGCTGAATGCGAATTTCAGACTGGAAAGCAACACGACCACCGAACAAAAATCGGGCGTTGAAAAATCGACGTTGTTGCCGCTTTCGTTGTCCGAATCGAGTGCGCAGAACTTCAATGCGAACGCAAACGGATTCAGTTGCGAAATCCCCGAAGGCGACTTTGCAAGCGTATTCAAACTCGGCTCGTACGATATTGACGGAAACGCCGCTCTCGATTGCGCTTTTTCGGGCGATAAACTGACAAACATCAACTGCGGGTTCAAACTCAAGGACGGCAAAACCGTCAAACTCGCATACGTCTACAATTATTAAGGGGGTGAGAGAATATGAAAAAACGTAACAATATTTTGTTTGTAACTCTCATCGTGCTTTGCGCGCTTACGGCGTTGGTTGCCTGCAACGACAATTCCGAACCGACCACGCCCACGCTTTCGACGCCGCAAAACGTCGAAATGTCGCAAGGCGGACTCATCACTTGGAACGCAGTAGAAAACGCAACTTCCTACGTCGTCGTTCTCAACGGCGAGGAATATGCCACGGACACGACTTCATATCAGGTTGCCTCGACCGTAAACGACATTCTTTACTGCGTGTACGCAAAAGCAAGCGGATATAACGACTCGCCAAAGAGCGAAGAAAAACTTTTCAAGGGTACGGGTATTGTTCCAAACCCCGACGAAGTGACCGTCACAATCTCCAAAACTTCCGAAGTGAGAAGCGGCAAGAGCATTGCGCTCAAAGCGTACATCGACGGCAAGGAAGCGAAAAACGGCGAGATTATTTGGGAAATCGTTGACGGCAATCAATACGCAACCATCGACGAAAACGGCAAAGTTACCGCAGCCGAAGTGAACGGCGACAAGAAAGTCACCGTTACGGCGACGGTCGCAGACAACGACGAGTGCTTTGCCGAAAAAGATATTTGGGTACTTGCAAAAACCGCGCTTACCGCAGATATGCTTTCCGCACTCAACCATGCAAAAGTCGGATTCGAGGGATACGACAGAATCGACCTCTACAAAACGGACTTGTTCGGCTCGTTTTACAGAACGGTTACGCTTCCCATAAGAACCGCTATGGACGGCAACAACTGGTACGCCGAATACGAAGATTCCTCGACGGGTCTCAAGACCGGCATTTACTACACCAACCGTAACGGCAAAGCGAATCAGGTCAGCGTAAGTTTTATGAACGAGGAACAATACATTCCTATGCTCGGCGACGACGAAGAAGTGGTGACTTGGACGGAATCCGGTCTTTACAACAGCCTTACCGACTTGTCCGTTGACGACTTCGAGTTTGACGAGAATACTTGGCGTTGGATGTTCAAGGGCGACGAAACGATTTCAAAACGCCTCGTTGCCGCCGCAACGCCTTACGATTTCGAGGTCAACGCTTGGGGACTCATCATCGACGAGGGCGAAATCGTGGGTATCTTCGCTCAAAGCAAGGACGATTATCAAATCGTGGAAGGGTATAGGGGCATTCAATCGCTCTATCTTGCAATCAACACGAGCCAGAGCGTGGAAGTGCCGAAGGTCGGAAAATTCCACCACGACGAAAAGTACGACGCTTTGTATTCTAAACTTCAAACCGCAATCGACAATATGCGTGCGCTTGAAAGTTACAAACTCGACTTCTATCAAATGACAAATTCGCAATACGGCAGTTCGTACGGCGGATTCGTCGAAACCGTAACGAACGATTTGTGCTACTTCGCGCCGTTCAGCGTCAGATACGACAACAATCAGAACGAAATCAGAACGTACGAACAAAACGCTTCTTACGGATATAAGAAAATAAGCGACAACCTCTACAACGCTTTCAGCGAAAACGAAAAAGCAGAGGAAAGCGACCCCGTAACGTACAGAGCGAGTCGCGCTTATCAGACCACGTTCGACAACGCTCGTCCGTCGTTTGCGTTCTCGTCTGAAATTTTCAGCGGATACGCGGAGGACGAGGAAGCGGGCACGACAACTTACTACGTCAACGAGTCGATGTGCGGAGTTGCGTCCACTTTCTATTACGGCGTGGGCAACGACGTCAACCTCTACGGTATATTCGCAACAAAGGGCTTTACGCTCAATACGCAATTTACGCCGTTCGTCGTGGTTAAAGACGGTTATATCACCGAATCGTGCTTCTACTTCTACCTCGGCTCTATGTACGGCGTGGTTATGATCAAATACAGCGATCTCAATCAAGCGGCAGTTCCCGATGGAGTGCAAGTCGAGTTCGAAACTAGACAAGTGCCGACCGAATGGTCGCAACTCACCGTTCAAGTCCGCAACGAAGAATCTTCGACGACGGAAGACGACGAAGAAGTCAATGCTTTGACCTTCTTAAAGACGTTCTTCGGCAAAGACGACATCGGCGAAAAACTGCCTTTCTTCGGCAACGTACTCGGCGATACGTACGGATTCGGTATGACTATGACGAAAACGCCGGGCGGAACGAAGACGGCAAAGAACGCGATCGTGTTCTACTATGACGTGCCGCTTGACGTGGATTACACCATCAACTCGTCGCTCACGGCAGTCAGAGAATTCTTGAAGCAAAAAGGATTTGTCCGCAATCAATACGACGAATACCACGACGAAGCCAACGGCATTTGGGTTGCGCCCGTCGATTCGAGTTTGGACTTCCTCATTTACGTCTGGAAGGACTGAGTGCGAAACTAACATCGTAAAACACAAAAAAATATAAATTTTTTCAAAAGGAGAAAAACAATGGAAACACGCAAAACATTGAAAAAGAGCGTTATATCGTTCGTTTGCGTACTGATGGTCGCTTGTATGTTGTTCTTGGTTGCTTGCGACGACAAGGGCGACGACAATTTGCCGTCCATCAATATCACGACTTCCGTTGGAGACGGCTCTATCGTCACCAAAGGCAACAAGATCCAGTTCTTGGTTGCCGTGTCCGACAACAGCCCGTACGAAGTGAGCGTTGACAACGAAGAATTGGCAAAACTGAGCGGCAACACTCTCATCATTCTCAAAGACGCAACGGAGGATACCGAGATTAAACTCACGGCAAAAATCAAACGATTGCCCAACGTGTCCAAGACGGTTACGTTCAAGATGACCGCACCCGTTCAACTTCCCGAAATCTATATGAGTTCGTCGAAGCCCGAAAATTCGAGACTCGAAAAGGGCGATAAATTTACGGTTAATGCCTCATCGACAGACAAGAGTCCCGTTATTTTGTCGGTAAGCGACGAAACCCTTGCAACAATCTCGGGCAACGAAATCACGATTATCGGCGAACCCGCACACGACAGCACTCTCGTCGTCACGGCAACTCTCAAGGATTTTGAATCCGTAACCAAATCGAGAACCTACTATGTCAAAGCGCCCACCGTCAAAGGTCAAGTCCAAGGCAAGGACGACAACATCCTTACCACCGAACTTATCGAAGCGCTCGGCAACAAGAACATAACCGTCAACGGCGTGGTAACCGACGTGTTTTACGACGCTGCAGACGGCTCTACCACAAACCGCGAATATCAAACCAAAGTTATGATGTCCGAAGGTAAGTGGTACGGCGAATGGTTCGCAACGCCCGTAGGCGACGAAAAGGCGACTGTCATCACCGACAGTTACAAAGCAAGCGAATCCGCAGACTACAAGGACGCGAACGGCACCATCGGTCACGCGACACAAAGAGTCTACATCAACAAAGACAACAAGGTCGCAACGAAGGTGCAGACGGACAGTATGAGTTTCCCGTATATCTGGGAAAACCAACATTACTGGAACCATATCGGTCAATTCGCTAAAAACGTTGAAAAGAAATTCGTTTACAGACCCGAAGAAGACGTGTTCGAGTACGTATGGAAAATCGTCGATTCCGAAGGCAAAGAATACGTTGACGACGAGTACGACTACTATCTTATGACGTATCTCTCGTATAGCTTCACCCCGATGCTCGAAGACACTCTCGAAAACCTGTATTTCAAGATGGAAAACGGTCAAATCACCAAGATTTTGGCAAAGACCGCAGAAGAAACGGGTACAAACATGAACAGAGCGTACACGACGATTGAATTTACCTTCGAAGATATCGGCGAAACCGTTGTTCCCGACCCCGCACCGTATAAACACGACGTGCAAAACGACGCGCTCGCAACCGCTCTTGCAAAGATGAAGGCGGCAACGAGTTATGCGTTCAAAACGTCCGAAGTCGCAACGACTACGCCTACCATCAATGAAGGCGATTACACCGCAAGCATATCTTCCGCAAGCGCGGCAGCTACGACCAAATTCCCCGCAGGCGGCTACAGCGGAACGGTAGGTCTTGCAGGCAAAGTCACGCAAGACAAGGTTTTGTTGACGAGAACGGGCAAATACGAATACTATTCCGACGATACCGCGCCGTACTGGTTCAAGTACTCGGGATACTACCAAATCGACGAAAGCACTTATGACTATTTCGAGTACAACACTACTTCGAAAAAACTCGAAGGTGTGAACCAATATGTCGGCAGCCTCACCGAATTGTTGCCCGGTTGGAACTTGTCGGCAGACGTATTTCAGTTTGCGGGCAGCCAAACAGACGCAAACAAAAAGACCGTGACAAAGTACGTGCTTCGCAACACTCAAATCATCGAAGAAGCGGCAAAAGAAGTTTGTATGCACTCCGACGTGAACAGCACGACTGCTTCCTCGCAACATGCGTTCACGATTACGGTTGACAGCAACGGAAACGTGGTTTCCACGTCCTTCCCGTACGCTTATTCCGCATACGCAGGTTACTGCCTCACGACTTACTCGAAAGTCAATGCAACGGATTTGTTCACCGACGAATTCGACGGCTATAAACCCAGAGTATTGCCCGAATGGGAAGACCTCTCGACCAATGCTTACTACAATTTGCATACGAGCGATTTCAAACAGTATCCGTGCTACAACAAGAAGACGGGTGCATTCCACGACCCGTCCGCCGGTCCTTGCACGCACAACGTAACTCTCGACGTCGTAATCGCAAACGTGTTCAAAGACAACGCTTCCGCATTCCCGACGATGGCAACGTTCAGAAGAATATTCGGCGACGACATCAACACACCGTTTTTCTACGAATACGATTCCGAAGAACTTGCAGACGACACGACGGTATACACCGATTACGTCAAATTCACATCAGTTGCGCCGCAAAAATATCTCGACGAAAAGAACAATTTAACGAAAACCGGATTCAACGAGATGTTTGCAGAAATCAAATCCGTTATGAACAGCGTGGGATTCACCTACAACTCCGGCGTTTCAGACGTGTCGGGCGGCTTGTCGGGCAAAGCCGACAGGAAGATGGTGTTCTCCTATGGCGATAAACTCACAATCGTTATGACAAACAACCACACCAGATATTTCTGGTTGTCCGTTTACAACTTCGGCGACTACAACGTCGGCTGATTCACAAAATAAAGACTTAATGTCGTGGTCGATATTTATGAAGAAAAAATTAATTATAGTAATTGCTTTAATATTAATATTGACTGCTTTGACATTTGCGGGATGTAACGATAACGGCGGTGGCGGGGGTGATACCCCGACCCCGCCGAATCCGCCGCAGCCGCAACCGCCACAACCCGAGCCGGAGGTTATCAGCGTAGCCGCAAAGCAGTCCAGCGTGACTATCCACGAAAAAGTGTTCGCGGATTTTGACTTTACGTCGCTTTTCGTGATTACGATTGACGGACAGCAAATTATGATTCAATCCGAATACCTCGATTTGAGTCATCTTCCGCAAAACTCGGAAGAAGACGGCTACGTCACTTGCACCTATAAGGACCAAAGCGCGACTTGCACCGTGTCCATACAGGCAACCAAGTACGCCGTCGAACTTGCGCAGGAAGAAATCGTCGTCACGCAGTTGCAAATCGACGAGAACTTCGATTTTCTCGCGCTTTTCACTGTGACCGAAGACGACGAGGCGGTTGAAATAACTTCGGATATGGTTGCAAACAACGTCAAAAGAGACGTCGGCGACTATACGGTCAGCGTAACTTTCCACAATATTACGAAAACGCTCAGAGTGCACGTCAAAGAGGCGCACCTCATCGAAATCGTCAATTCCTACAAGGTTTTGCAACTTGAAAAAGCACAACTCGCGTCTTTCGACTTTACGTCGCTGTTCTCGCTGTATCTTGACGGCGAAGTGGTGCGTATAACCGAAGATATGCTCGATTTATCCGCTTTGCAAAACGTCGAGGAAGGCAACGAGTATGACGTAAAACTTTCCTATTCCTATATGGAAGACAGCGAAGAATCGGTGGCGAAAGTTAAGATAGTCGCGCCCAAGACGGTCGTTTTGACTGCGTCCGATATCGTTACTTATCCCAACGGCGGATTTATTGACTTGACGAGTCTGTTCACAATCAAGGACGGCGACGTCAACGTGCCCGTAACCATAGAAATGATTTCGGGCAGTATCGACTATTCGTCGATAGGCGTCAACGAGATTACGCTTACCTATAAGGGACAAACCGCGACCGCGACCGTCGAGGTTAAGCGCGGCGTTGTCATCAATATGCCAAAAGGCGACACGATAATCGTCAAAAAGGGCACGAATAAAAACGAATACGATTTTGCAAACGACGTTTCGGTCATTGTCAACGGCTTGAAATTCTCGTTTGTGACTTACGGAAACGGCTCGGAATACCATATGAACACCAATAATGTCGATTTCAACACTGTGGGTTCGTATTCCGTCGACGTGAAAATTCCGTATAAATTCGACTCGACGGCAACTACCGTCACTCAAACAATCCACTACGTCGTGAAAGAGAACACTTATCAACTTTCCGTCATAGAGGATGAAGTTTTGCTTGCAAAAGGCACGACTTCTTACAACGTTTTCAAAAACGTCAACGCAAGAATCAACGGTATTCGCAGAGCGTTGATAGCAGACAAAGAAATTGCAAAAGAGGACGATTTGACCGTTTGGGCAAAACTGCTTTCCGACCCCGTCGACTTCGACGCGGTGGGCGTGCAACACGTCAGAATCGCGGTTTATGTCGAGGGCGTGGACAGCGACCCCGTGGAAGTAGAGTTTACGGTTCGAATCAAGTCCAACGTGTCCGTCGAGCCGAAAGGCAAAGTGGTTTTCGGCGGCGATACGGTCTACACTCGCGATTTGTTCGAGATAAAGGACGGCACGGATTACGTTCAACCCACGGCGGATATGCTCGAAGGCAAAGTCGATACGTTTACGCCCGGTGTGTATACCGTCAAAATCGATTATCTCGGTTTGCAAGCGATCGCAACCGTCGTGGTGCTTTCCGACGACATCGTAGGAACGTACAAGACGAATATGACCACGATACCCGCGGCGACGAGTTCGTCGGGTTCGGATTCGTGGGAAGAAGACAACGGATACGGCGATTACGGTGAGGGCGACGACTATGACGAAGTCGTGCTCGTTACGCCTCTTAAAGATATGACTATCGCGCGAGACGGAAGCATAACCGTCGACGGCAGACAAGCGTATTTAACGGGCGGTATCGATCAATCCACTTTGATTGTGTCGATAGGCACGGCAAAGTACACTATGCACCTGAACAACGGTATCGTCGTTCTCGACCCCGACAACGACAACAGAATGTCATTTACCGATTCGCGTCGTCCGCTCGTGTACTTCAACAGCGCGATTTGGAATTTGAACAAGAGAGTGGTGGTGAATTACGGAAAAGATTATGTCCTTTCCAACACCTATACGTCATATTCTTTCGACACTTTCGAGATAGAACGTAAGGACACCGAGCAAAAGAGTTGGTTTGCGCTTTACGTCAAACTCGTGGCAAAGAACGCCGCAGACACCGTGTATAACGTAAGTTGGGGCGAGGCAAATTATCCCGAAGGATTCACGCCTGTCGCAAACGTTTCCTCGAAGTTGACCTTCGACGGTAAAGAATACAACTTCACGATGTCCACCTCCGTTACGGCAAAAGTGGACAGGGACACCGAAAATACGTCAAAATACGCAGGTATGACGTTCAAAGGCACGGTAAACGGTCAAGACGCAAGATTGACGGCGAACTCGAAAGACGCGTTTGAACTCAAAATAGATTCAACCGTTTTGTTCAGCGTGTCGAAAGGCGACTTCGCAAATATGAAAAACGGCGGCGTAAACTATGACACCGACACTTTGACCGTGTACGCATATCAGGATGACTTCTATTCGTACAAGATAAAACTCGACGTCGAAAACGGCACGTTCGAACTTCTCGAAAAAGACGCTCTTGTCGGCGCGTATGTCTACGACGGAAAGATTCTGTTCCTCGACGGCTACGGTACGGGCGTTGCGAAGATGAATCCGAACAGTTATCTCGAGGTCAAACTTTCGTATTCGCAGAACGCAAACGAAATCGTCGTCAACTTTATCGACGCACCCTATGATTTCGCATACGGCGAAAAAGCGACGTTCTATCTTGCAACGTTCGGCAACATTCTCACCGTAAAGCAAATAGACAGCGACGAGTTGCAGGGCGTTGACTTCGTAAACAGCCACGTTACGAACGGCGCGATGGTCACTCTTGACCAAACGAGATTCGTCAAAGGCAATCAGGCAAAAGTTCGGCCGGCAATTCTCGCGGCGATTCACATCGTGACCAAGGACGGCGAACTCGACGATACGGCAAAGGCATCGTGCGTAAATCTCGGCGCGATAAGATACAGCAACGCAGGCTTCTATCAGATTTCCGTCACGATGAGCTTCGGACAAGAAAGCCTTACGTCCTACTATGCGATTCAAATCATCGGACCTATCGACTCGCAAAACGAGTTCGTGGCAAACTACGGCAAAGGTCTTATCGATTCGGGTATGCAACTCGAAATCGACGCAAACAGAATGCTCACGCTCACTCGCAATACCGACAAGTATCAGGGCTTCGTCAACATAAGCGGCAACGGATTCTATTCAAAAGTCACTTTTGGCGGTTCGTCCGTCGTTCTTACCGGCGAAAAGATTGCCGACGGCTTGTTGATGGTTCGCGGCTCGGGTGCAATGACGTTTATCGACTACTTCGCACTCGGCACGAGCAGCGTTGCGGCAGGAAAAGGCGCTGTGCTTCGCAAAGTCGCGTACAACTCAAACGTGACGTACTTGTTTGCTACATCTCTCGCTTCGCCCGTCGAAATCATCGACGAGATAACCACAATCGACGGCATAGGCACGAATAACGGCGCGATTGTGAGTTTCACGTCGTCGAAGAAGCCTTACGTCGTGAAAATAGCAGCGTGGGGCAATACGGTTGACGGTTTGCTCGTCAGCGACTCATATAGAGGCGAGTACACTCGCACGGGCGAAGACACCGTGAAACTCGACGGATTTGGCAACGTTGAAAAGGGTGGCGCAAAAGGAACGTACAAAGCCAACGCAAACGGCTCTATCCTCGCAAAGATAGGGAAAGATATGTTTGTTATTGACTTGAATTCCGCAGATATGACGTATGCGCCGAGCAGCATTGTGCTTGACGAAACGTTGCTTAAAGGTAAATCTTACACCGCAACCTATTTGTTCTCGTGTCCCAACACGGAGAATCAAATGCAAACCTTTAAGGCGGTGACGACGTTCGCGTTCGGCGAAAACGGACAAGTTATAGTGACTTCCGAATCGAGCGAGCACGACAGCGGCAACGACGCTTGCGGCGATAGATACAATCCCTCGTTCGCTTCAAAAGACGGTGTTTCGGGAACGTATTCCGTGAGCGGAACGACTGTTACGGTCAACGTCGGTTCGGCAGAGTTTACGTTTGAAATTTCCGACGTTTCGGTCACGGACGAGATAGTCTGTACGAGCACGAATCTTTCGAGCGAAACCGAGCAAGGTGTATTTGAAAAAAATACGAAATTTTCTATTGAATAAAAATTGACAAATAGAGGATTTGATATTAAAATATCATTAAAAAATAAGATTTATAAGCAAATATGCATAAAAATTTGAATAAATATGCATTTGCGGAGCAAAAACGAATATTTATTACGCTTTGATGTGCGCACGTTTATAAACGGTGCGCACATTGTGGTATCAAGAGCGAAACGAAAAGCCCGAAAAAGCGGCTTTTTCAAGACAAAATCGCCCGAACGAAACGTTCGACGTGGCGAGAAAAACGCATCAAAAATTTATTTGGCATAACAAAAAGGAGAACGACAATGAAGCGAAACAAAGTATTGTTTGTAATTGCAATCGTTGCAATGCTTGCGGTTCTTTTCGTCGCTTGCGATGACTCGCAACCCGAGCACACGCACACTTACGGCGCGTGGACTATCGCAACGGCACCGACGGAAACCGAAGCAGGCACGGCGACGAGAGTTTGCTCTTGCGGCGATGTCGAAACCGCTACGGTTGCTAAACTCGGCGACGCATCCGTTTGGTCGGTGAAGACGAGCCAAGACGCAACTCACACAAGCAAAGGCTACAAAGTATACGAATCCGCATACGGCACGGTGACCGTTGAAGTCGCAAAAGGCGAACACACATACGGTGCGTGGACGATTACTACTGAGCCGACCGCGACCGAAGCAGGCAAGGCAATCAGAGTCTGTGTTTGCGGAAGTTACGAAGAAGCGGCGCTTGCGGTGTTGACGGATACGAGCGTTTGGACAAAGAACGAAAAACAAGCGCAATCCGACACCGAAGACGGAATCGTGGAATACACTTCCGCATACGGCAAAGTGACCGTTACGACTCCAAAAGCGGGTCATACATACGGCGCGTGGACGATTTCGAGCGAACCCACCGAAACTGCGGCGGGCGTTGCCACGAGAGTCTGCTCTTGCGGCGATGAACAAACTCACCCCGTTGCAAAACTCACGGATACGAGCGTTTGGACGGTCAGCGTAAATCAAGAATCCTCGCACACGCAAGGCGGCGTTAAGGTTTACACGTCTGTTTACGGCACGGTAGTAAAGACTTCCTCTCAAGGCGCGCACACGTTCGGCGGCTGGGAAATCACGACCGACCCCACCGAAACGGAGACCGGCGTTGCAAAGAGATACTGCTCTTGCGGTTTCTTTGAGCAAGTTACGCTTCCCGTTTTGACCAACGCCGAGGTTTGGACAAAAGGCGAAACCACGGCTACGCACTATCAACCGGGTACAACCACTTACACGTCGGAATACGGCACGGTTACCATCGTCACCGAAGTTCAACAACACGTTTTCGGACCGTGGGTTGCAAACGGCGACGGTAAACATACCCATACTTGCGATTGCGGATACAGCGAAACCAAGGACTGCGCATTCGATCAAAAAGTTACAACGTCACAGTATCTTGCTAAGGCGGCAACTTGCGAATCGCCCGCAGAATACTATTATAGTTGCGTATGCGGCACAAAGAGCGCATTTACGTTTGAGTTCGGCGTTGCACTCGGACACGACTATGACAACTTCCAAGTGACCGAAGCAACCTGCACGGAAGACGGTGCCGTTACGGCGACTTGCGCGAGAGAAGGTTGCGGACACGTCTATAACAAGGTTATTGCAAAACTCGGACACGACCACGAAGGCGGTTGCGTTCCTTACGAAAGAAATACGATGGATGAAGAAACGCAAGAGGACGGCAGTGAACATCACGTTTACAGATGCTCTCGTTGCGGCGCATACGACACCGAGAATCCCGAAGAACACACGTTCGGCGAAATCGTAGAATATGTCCTTGTTTCTCCGGCGGCAGGTTGGCATAGCGTGCAATCGGTCCGCGTTTGCGGCGATTGCGGATACAGAAATCACGCAGAAGCGTTCAACGGCAACTATGTTGAACAAACAGAATACTTTACAAAAGGTACCGTGAAAGAAGCCGACTACAACGAAGCCGGTTACGTCGAGTATACCCACAAGGATACAAATACGACGTTTAGAATCAACTTGCCCAAACTCACCGCACCTTACGAGGGCGTGACTTACTATGCGTTTGAATTGTCGCAAAAAGAGGAAACGTCTCTTGTCAAAGCCAATTTGTTTAAGTCAAACGTAACTTTTGACGAGAACGGTACCGGTGTGGGCAACGCTTCACCGTTTAGAGGCAACTGTACGATCAAAATTACCGACAAGAACACCGGTGCTATTACCTTCACGAGAGTTGACGGTGACAGCACGTACAACGAAAGAGGTTACATCGACCTTTCCACCGGCATCGTCGTTATGACGAAAGGCAGTGTGTACGACAGCGTGTACTTTATGGTTCCGAGCACTTACAGCATTAAAGAGGCAGACGTCAACGGTGCTGTTTGGACGGATTCTAAGGCAATTTCTTACGGCGCGGAGTGCGCGTTTGAATTTAAGCATGCATTCAACTTCTTCGTCTATGACGGACAAGTTTACTTCGGCGCAAAATACACCGACCTTGACGGCAATCCGCTCGAAGGTGCAGATTGCGCAACGGCAAGCTACGTCAAAGCAGTCGACGCACAAGGCAACAAGATTCAAGCGTTTGCAAGAAACGCAAGCGGCGCATTGCAAGCGACAGACGGACTCGAAGGTTCTTACACCGATTCAACGTACAAGGTTGTGCTTAACGGCGTCGGCGGCGCAACCATCGACGGCAAAGCGGGCGTTTACGTCAAAGCGACTGACAAAGACTACTACGAACTCTACGTCGGCGAAAGCGTCGAAGCGGCAACCGAATATTACACGTTCACGTTGGCAGGCAACACAATCAGCGTGACAAAACCCACCGCAACGTTGAAGTTTGAAACAGGTGTTGAAGGCAATACGGTTGATGATGTTGTTGCCAACATCAATGTAACAACCACACTTCCGACTCCTGCCGAAAGAGCAGGATACATGTTCAAGGGTTGGAAATTTGAAGGCGCAGGCACTGAAATGATGTCCTTCAAGGCGACTGTCGCAGAAGAAAGCTACAAGTTTGATGCGTCATGGACAGTCCCGAGCCAACTCACAGTCAAAGGCTTGCTTGCAGAAGACGAAGCGGCATACGGCTCAAAGCAAATCGGCTATGGCGACACATACGTGAGCGCACTTCCGAATTACGTTTATAATACGACATTCAACGAAGGTTACACGTTCGTAGGTTGGGTGCTTGACAACGGCGACGGCGTTCTCGGCGATGACGATGCAGACATCCAGGACGAAGACGTTGTGACAGGCGACGGTGCAAGCATTGTCGTATTCGCAAAGTGGGAATGGGCAGGCAACGTATCGTTCTCTGATGAAACGTACACATTCGTTTATGACGCGGCAAACGGCTATTGGGCGAGCAACAACCAAGGCAAAGGTAAGACATCCGCAGTTATGGAATTTGTCGCAACGGCAGGCGTTGTACACGTGTCCTTTGAATATATGTGCAGTTCCGAGAGCGGTTACGATAAATTGACTATTTATTATGGACCGAATGCTGGGACGAACGTTGAGATGTCCGGTCTTTCGAATTCGTGGACAACGCTTGAAACGACACTTGATTTCTCGAAGAATGATACTAACCAAAAAGTAAGATTCTCATATGGAAAAGATGGTAGCGGCGATAAAGGCGAAGACACCGCATACATCAGAAACCTCAAAATCAACGGCGTTTCCGTGGTTGCACAAAATTCACTCTTCGAGAATGCAGGCACGTATAAGAACGGCGAAAACGAAATCACAGTCGGCGCAGGCGGATTGCTTACGATCGGTGCAAACAACTATGTGTACTCACAAGAAAGCGCAACCGTAATCGGTGCAACGGTCGAAGGCGTATACAAAGAGTTCACTCTCGACACGACGGCAAAGACCTACACCGAGACAGAACCCAAAGTGACCGTAACTTACGACTATAAAGGACACGGCACCAACAGTTCCGCACAAGTGAGCAAATACAGCAATCAAACCCTCTCGACAGACGTTCCGACGGCAGACGGATTTGTGTTCCGCGGTTGGTACACCGACGCAGAATTGACGACGGAAGCCCCCGCAACGTTCGTTGCAAGCGCAGACGTAACGTTCTATGCAAAATGGGATGCGGCAGTTACGCTCACCTACAAATATCTCGACGGAACAACCGCCGACGTCGTTGAAAACTACTATGTAAACGACACAGTGGCAACCCTCAAAGCGGTTGACTTCAAGTTCGGCACAAAAGTGTTTGCAGGTTGGTTCACAAACGACGGTAGCGAAACAGGCGACTACGGCACGGAATTTGTCAAAGACACCGTTCTTACCGCAAACACGACTGTCTATGCAAAGTGGATTGAACCCTCTGTGTTTGCAGGAACTTACACTATAGTGAAATTTAGCAATTCCGGTGTGTCAGATATCTATAATTCTGATACGACGAAAATTGTTGTCGACGTATTCGGCAACAGCAAGATTACGACATGGAACGGCTTCAGCTACGGCAGTACCGTATCGTTTGCATTCGCAGAAGGAAGCACGTCTGTTGTGACAATTACGGTGGTTACGAGTTATAGTACTTCCAAGTACTACGGTGTTTACGATGCGACGACCGGTGTTATCGTAAGAGCTGACAATGCAAGCGGATTTACGGCGAGCGTATTTATGATGGCTCCTTATGATTCGTCATATGCAAAAGGCGATTTCACTGCGGTTGCGTGGTCTGAAAGCAGCAATTATTACAAACTTGTAAGTTATGCAGACAAGACTGCAGAAAATGCAACTCGCACGTTCTTTATTTCCGGTAGCACGTCTGTCGCATTCGATGCAACTTGGACGGCTGTCAATGCATCCGACGTGGCTGTCACGGCACTTTCCAATGTCAAGAGCAACGCAGATATGCTTACGGTCGTTGCAAACGGCACGACTTATAAGTTCGCAAAGGACAGCAGCAACAACTTTGTCGTGACTGACGGCAACGAAGGCACTTACACGAGCGGTTCCGATTCCGTAAGACTCAACGGCGCAGGTATGATAACCGGTACGTTCAACGGCACTGCAATCACCGGCACATACAAAGCGGCGGCAAACGACGCGGGCTATGGCTTCGACGTAATGACCACCGACAAGAAGGCAACCTACACGCTCAGCATCAACAAGGACGACAAATCGTACACGATGGCTGAAAACAGAGTCACCATCACATACGTCAACGACAAGGTGACGGTTGAATCCGCAAGCGTGTTCAGAAACGTAAGCACAACGCTTTATGCAGGTGACGACCTTACTGTTTCCGGATTCAAGTTCCGCGGCTGGTTCGACAATGCAGAATTCACGGGTTCGGCAAAGACAACAGTAACGCCCACGGACAATGCAACGTTCTATGCAAAATACGACAAGGTTGCAACGCTTGCGTTCAATTTCAACGGCTATAGCGATGCAGAAGGCAACACCGGCATCTCCGTTGCAGACAAATATGTCGGCGACACAGTTGGCGAACTTCCGACCGTTCTCGATACCGTAAAATACGAAGGCAAAGCGTTTGCAGGTTGGTTCTTGAAGAACGAAGACGGCTCGTTCGGTGCAGAAGCGTCCACGTCAACGGTTCTTACAGGCGATTTGACCTACTATGCAAAGTGGGTTGACGCACCGAAGGCTGTCGGTACTTACAAAGGTTGGAATTTCTGCGGTTCAACCACAACGGGTACAAAAGTAAATAAAGATCTCAGCACGGAGTTGCTTACGATAAACACCAACGGCAGTTACACCGGCCATAAGATAACAGCAGGAACTCTTACGGATGAGCAATCAAAGATGACGGAAGGTGCTATGGTGCTTGGCGACGGAAAGAGTTATCACTACGTTAATGCTACACTCGGCGTCGTATGGCGTGCATTTGGTTCTTCAAAAGCTACAGGCGTTGGCGACGATACCTACCTTGCGTTCAATATCGACCTTGTTTCAAGTGTTGATTATTCCGGATGCAAGAACGGAAACGGCGGCTATCTCGGTTATCTCAAGATAACTTATACCGACAGTTCTGTAAAATATGCGTTCTTGTATGACAACAAGGTTGTCGAAGTCGGCTCGTTCGGCACGGGTGTCGATGTCAAAAACATCAAAGATACCGACGTAACGGTTTACGACAAGGATAACAACATATACGTAAAAGTTGTCGGCAAGTCGGTGCTTCTCAACGACGGCAAAGCAGGCGTCTACACCAATAGCGATGCATATGGTCAGATTCATCTTGACGGTTTCGGAACGATCACCGTCGGCGAAGCAGCGGGTTCTTACACGCTTGACGGCGACAAGGTTACGTTTGTTGTGAACAATGCAATGAGAGTCATCACTCTCGCAGGCAGCGCTTACACCAAGACGCTTGACGGTTATGAAGGAACTTATACGCTTCCCGACGCCAGCACTTTGGCACTTGACGGTTACGGCAATGTCGCCGGCACAACCAAGACCTACGTTGTAAACGGAACAAACATCACCATTTACGACGGCGAAACGTCAACTGCATACGGACTCGATGTCGAGAACAAAGCGTTGCTTGGCAAGAGTGTGTTTGCAGGAAAGACCTATCGCTACGGCTCAAAAGTATACGACTATATCACGTTTGATGATGATGTCAATATTTCCGGTACGCTTGGTATGGGAGCTAACAACTGGGTAACGAAGTTCGGTTCTGGTGAAGTAAACGGGAACGAACTGACAGTAACCGTTATTAGTTGCAACTGCGGCGGTATTTCGGCAGGCGAAAAGATTGTGTTTACGATTGATGGCGATAAACTTATCATCAAATCGGGTAAATTCAATTCCAATGCTGTCGAGGTTGCGGTAGGATACACGTACACGCTTGAGGCGTAATATTTTCACTTGACCTTGTGTCACGAAACAAAAATCAAAAGCACTTCCGAAAATTCGGAAGTGCTTTTCCTTTGAATCGTTCGCTTTGCTCACGGAGAAATCCGTGTAGACACGGATGAAATCCTACGACTATCTCGTAGGATGAAATTAAATCCGACAAGCCTTTCACCTGCGTAGCGGATTTAATCTCGCAGAGATTTCACCTCACGCAGTGAGATTTCACCCGACACGGTCGGATTTAACTGAAAAAGGCAAGTCAACTTGACTTGTTTTTTTCATGGCGCACCCAAACGGATTCGTAGTGAACGAAGTGAGCGTAATAGCGATTGTTGCGCACTGCGCCAATCGCGTTAGCGAAAGGTACTAAGTCCGCCTGTAAGATACGATAAAACCGCAATATTAATTGCGGTTTTTGAGTGGTATCCGCCGATTCTCACAGAGAAACCGCAAGCAACAAATTGCTTGCGTTCGGCGGTTAAAAAAACACCTCTTGCGAGGTGCTTTTTTGTGGTACACCCAGGCGGACTTGTAGTGAACGAAGTGAACGTAATAGCGATTGTTGCGCACTGCGCCAATCGCGTCAGCAATGGGTAGAGAATCCGTTTGGGTGCTTTTATGAAAAAATCCCTTGATAACAAGGGATTTTGAATGGCGCACCCAAACGGATTCGAACCGCCAACCGTCAGAATCGGAATCTGATGCGCTATCCAGTTGCGCTATGGGTGCATATCGTCGTTTTCGCTTTGTACGCTTGAATTATAGCACACTCGTGCGCATTAGTAAACCCAACGCAAAATTTTCGGCGTGCAATATTTTGGTGACATATCGATACGTCGGTGATATAATAATATCGACAACAAAATTCGGGTTGAATCGTGTCGGAAAAACGGATTTTACCATCAATTAAAGCGGGTTTTACTTTCCGCAGAGGCGGATTTATTGTCCGATTCGTTCGCGCGATTTGGCAGAGGCGTTTTATGGACAAAAATATGCAAGAAAAACTCGACATTTTGTCGAAAAAGATAGGAAATACGCCCGTTGTGTCGCTTGGCGACGGCATATACGGAAAAGTCGAGGGCAACAATCCTGCAGGTTCGGTTAAGGATAGAGCGGCGTTCTATATGGTTTTGCGCGCGCTCGAAAACGGCGATTTGAAAGAGGGCGGCACAATCGTTGAGGCAACGAGCGGAAACACGGGCATAGGACTTTCCTACGTCGCGCGCGAACTCGGTCTTAAAGCGGTTATGGTTATGCCCGAAAGTATGAGTCGGCAGCGCAGAGATATGATTGCCGCATACGGCGCACAACTCGTGCTTACCTCCGCAAGCGAGGGTATGGTCGGCGCGGTCAGAAAGGCGAAAGAACTTGCCGCAAACGGCGCGTGGCTTGCAAATCAGTTCGGAAATTACGCAAGCGTAGAGGCGCATTTCTACACAACCGCACCCGAAATCTTCTCGCAAGTGCCGACGGCAAAATACGTCGTTGCGGGAGTCGGTAGCGGCGGCACGGCTATGGGCGTGAAAAAGTATATAGAGCAAAACGGCATCGATTGCAAAACGGTTGCCGTCGAGCCGCTTTCCAGTCCGCTTCTCACACAAGGACACGCGGGCCCGCATAAGATTCAGGGTATAGGCGCAAACTTCGTTCCCGCAATCGTCGATCCGAGCAAATTCGATAAAATCATCGACGTTGCCGACGACGACGCCATACGCACCGCAGGCGAGATTTACCATAAGTTCGGTATCAAGTGCGGTATCTCGTCCGGCGCGGCTTATTTTGCCGCTCAAACGCTCAGAAAACAGGTCGAGGGCGACATCGTGGTCGTTCTTCCCGACAACGGCGAAAGATACCCTCAAAGCCTTTATGAATGAGCGTATCGAACCGAGCCTATTGACGAATCGCGCGCTCGGTGTTATGATTTTATAAATCCTTAAACAGAGAGGAATAAATATGGATTTTCAAAGATACTATGACGGCGTAGGCTTGATCGTGGAAAACAAAATCAACAATTCATTTTCCACTTGTCCGCTTTGCGGCGAAATGAAAGCGGACTGGGAAATCGTGTTCGATTTCAAGGGCGATCTCATTTGCGTGCTTGCAAAATGTCCCCATTGCGGCGGCATAATCAAGACCGTTTTCAACTTCAACAACGGCGAAATGCCGTCCTCGTTCACCGTGTCCGATCAAGGCTCGAACAACCGCAACAACCTCTTGCAAGGCGTCAATTATACGTTGCCGTCGAGTAACCGTAGGTATGAATCGGGCGTTCAAACCGCAACTTCCACGCAAGCGCAATCCGCAAAGGAAGGCGGCACGGCAGGTTGGGGCGTGCTCGGATTTTTCTTCCCGCTTGTAGGCTTTATTCTTTGGCTCGTGTGGAAAGACGACCGTCCCGCAAGGTCGAGAAGCGCAGGAATCGGCTGCCTCGTTTCGGTGTGCCTGAGCGTTGTCGGCGCAATACTTTACGGCATAATTCTCGGCATAATTTTGGCGTCGGGCACGGATTATGCTTATAATGCGGTGCTTCCGTTGCTGTCTATGCTTATGTAGAAAAAACAAGCAAAAAAGCAAATCGCATAATTCAGTGTATTTGCGCACAACAAACGGTTTATATGTGCAAATCGCGCAGATAAAACATCGATTCACGCAAAAAGCGAAGCAATATTGCTTCGCTTTTTAAGTGCCTTAATTATGTCCAAATATGCAAAAACAGCACCTTTTCGGTGCCGTTTCAAATCTCTTTTCTGCCTATAAGATAGTCCACGCTGACGTCAAAAAAATCCGCAAGTTTCCACAAGTTCTCAATGCTCGGTTCGCTCTTTGCGTTTAGCCAATCGCTGATTGAACTCTGCCCGACTTTGATTGCGGCGGCAAGTTGCATTTGAGTGAGTTTCTCGCTTTTCATCAAATCTTTGATTCTTTGTGCAATAAGAATTTCCATAGTAACCCCTATTGACATATTATCGGTATAATGATATTATTTATTAAAATATCGGCATACCGATATTGTGGCACGTTGGAGGATAACATGAACAGAAAACATTTTGAAGATTTAGAAATGTCGGCAACAATAGTGGAATTTTTCTATATTATATTAAAAATATTTTCGATTGTGGAAATTGTCGGTAGCGTTGTTGGCGGTATAATTTTGTGGGTGCGTTTTTCGCCATTATACGGAGCTTTGCTTTTGGTTCTTGGTTCATTGAGCGGAGTTATTGGCCTTATCGTTGCATGGCTTTCAAATATTGTGCTTAATTGTTTTTTGGATTCTGCTTGCGCAACGAAAGAACTTTACGATGTTTCGTCGAAAAAAGGAATGTTAAAGGAAACGACGGGGGTATTTTACATTATTCAAAACGTCAAGAAAAACGAGTATGTTTCGAATATAGTTGACGACGGCGTTGCTTTTAGCCCTAATATAGACGACGCGATGTTGTTCCACACAAAACAGGAAGCCGAGCGTGTCGTACACGATTTCGGTTTGAGTCAAAACGACGGTTGGTTTATTAAGCAAGCAAAAATATAACTCTCGCTTTACATACCGTCGGCAAGATGCTAAAATGTCCGTATGGACGAAAAGAAAAAACGAGTTGTCGTCGGTATGTCCGGCGGCGTGGATAGCGCGGTTGCCGCTGCTCTTTTGAAAGAGCAGGGCTTTGACGTTGTCGGACTTTATATGTCCAACTGGAAAGAAACAGACCCGAATGGTTGCTGCACCGGCGAGCAAGACTGGACGGACGTTCGATATATCTGCGACAAAATCGATATTCCGTATTACTCGGTGGACTTTTCCGAGCAGTATATGAACAACGTTTTCAAACTTTTCGTTGACGAGTACAAGAAGGGCAGAACACCCAATCCCGACGTGCTTTGCAATCGCGAAGTCAAGTTCGGACCGTTTGCGGATTTCGCGCGCGAACTCGGCGCGGATTATATCGCGACGGGACACTATTGCAGAATAAGGCACGACGGCGATACTCATTATTTGCTTCGAGCAAAGGACGACAACAAGGATCAGACGTATTTTCTCAATCAGGTTTCATCCCGTCAACTTCGCGACGTAATTTTCCCGCTCGGCGATATGACAAAACCCGAAGTCAGAGAACTCGCGCTCAAATTCGACATTCCCGTCGCAAAGAAAAAGGACAGCACGGGCATTTGCTTTATCGGCGAGCGCAATTTCAGACAATTCCTCTCTCAATACATTCCGATGAAAGACGGCGACATCGTCACGCAGGACGGCAAGGTGGTCGGCAGACATCACGGCGTATATTTTTACACGCTCGGTCAGCGTAGGGGGCTCGGTATAGGCGGAAGCGCGGACGGCAACGGCGAGAGGTGGTTTGTTCTCGGCAAAGACGTGGCGAAAAATCTGCTTATCGTTTCGCAAGGCGAGGACGACGTTCTTTTCAAAGACGGACTTGTCACCGAGGGCTTCAATTTCATTACGCCACCGCCTGCAAAAGAGTTCGATTGCGATGTGCGCATAAAACACCGTCAACCTTTGCAAAAGGCGCATGCCGAGGTATTGGAAAACGGCGACGTACGAATCGTGTTCTGCCAAAAACAACGCGCAATCGCTGAAGGACAATATGCCGTCGTGTATTACGGCGAAATCTGTTTGGGTGGCGGCGTGATAAATCACTCGTTCGATTTAAATTAATTCAAAACGATAAAAGACACGTTTCGTGTCCAAAAACATCAAAACGAATCAAAAAATGCTTGAATCAGTACACGAAAAGTGCTTCAAAAGGTCTGTTGGGATCGATGTTTTGAAAATATACGCAATCGTAATGGTTGTGTTGACTCATTGCTATGCCCCGTCTTATGTGCAAATGCGGCTGCCGGAGTTGTGGATATACAACGCAGTTCCGATTTTTCTGATAATAGGCTCTTTTTTATACTCCCGAAAATTCGTTGAGATGTGTGCCGCCGCAAACACGTTGAAGGAAGCGTACTCCGTTTGGCTTGGCAAACAAAATGTAAAGTCGTTTTTTAAAAGAATAGGCATTCCGTATTTGTGCTTTATGATTTTGCAGTTGATAGTATTGCCTTTGGTCGGATATGCGCCGTTCCAAGAAGTGCTTTTGAACACAATTAAAGGCGGTATGGGTCCCGGCGGATATTATTTGGTTGTCTATCTGCAATTATTCCTTTTGACGCCGGCGCTTAATCGGTTATTCAACAAATCGCAAATTGTGGCGTTTGCATTGTGTTTTATCGTCCAATTAGCAGTTGATTGTATAATGCATTATTTATCGCTTAACGTTTCTGCTATATTTACGGATATAAATAAATACGTTTCTCTGCGGTTTTTGACGTTTTTTATTTGCGGAATTGCTATTCGGAACAACTATTTCAAAATAAGCAACATTATTATCGACATCTCGATTCTGTTTGGATTCTTGGTGTCTGCGGTAAGGTATATCGACGGTTTGACGGGAATTTATGTCATCGATTCCGCATTTGGAATAATTCAAGGTCTGTTTTGGTGCGGCGGAATCGTATGTATGGTGATGAAATTGCTCGAAAATTGTTGCAAGGAGAGCAAATGTGTAAAATTTGTTGCCGCAAGCACGCTTCACATTCTGCTGTTTCAACAACTTTACTTCTGCTGCGTGGGAACCGCACGGCATATCGCATATATAGACGCGCCGATTGCGTTGTTCGGCGGTATGATCGCTTTTATTATGCATAAACAAATTGCGAATCTTTCAAACAAAATTCTTGTTAATCGGAAAGACAAAAAATAAAACATCAACGGCATATGTCGATTTTCCGTATGCGCCCATATATATATGAACGCGCACACGCATATGCGCGCACACTCATATGCGCGCACACTCATATGCGCGCGCACGCGAGTGAGATAGGCACACGCATATATTTTGGTTTTCCGTTTGGCTCTAAACAGTGGACTTTCAAGACAAAACGTTTGATTTTCCCGTATATGAAAAAAAACTTAAAATTTTTACAAAAACTTGCATAAAACGCTTTACAAAAAAAATTCAATGGATTATTATATGCAAGCTGTCGTAAGCAGTAAGCAAGTTTCGGATTGTGGTGCAAGCCAAAAGCGAACACAACATTTTGAGATGAAAAAAGTTTTGAAAAAAACTTAAAAAAATTTCTTTGAAAACTTTGAAAAATCGTTGACAAAGAAAATTGCTTATGATAGTATATGAAAGCTGTCACAAATTGACGGCAACGAACCTTGATAATTGAACAATATTTGGAAAAGCGATTTTTAATGTGAATTAAATCATTAAATAACGTCTAAAAAACCTTTGAACAAAAGTTATAGGACAGTCAAGATTGAACTCAAGAGTTTGATCCTGGCTCAGGACGAACGCTGGCGGCATGCTTAACACATGCAAGTCGAACGGACTGATTCCCTTCGGGGATGAAAGTTAGTGGCGAACGGGTGAGTAATGTATGAGCAACCTGCCTCTGTCAACGGGATAACAGTTGGAAACGACTGCTAATACGGTATATGACCACGGCACCGCATGGTGCAGCGGTAAAAGATTTTATCGGACAGAGATGGGCTCATATCCCATTAGGTAGTTGGTGAGATAACA
>ULUJ01063519.1_pt1 | contig 64291 bp, 72 predicted proteins | sample 1958381 | NCBI WGS metagenome assembly ULUJ01 (sample SAMEA4835757, study PRJEB28245) | human gut metagenome | biome: gut microbiome; material: fecal sample | place: Denmark | collected 2008 | reverse complement strand
TTGGCAAGCTGCTTTTTGCGCTCATCAAAATACTCATCCGTAGGCAGAAACGGTGTGTCATTGGAAACACCGTACCGCTCGCGCAAAGAAAAACCAAGCAGAGTTACCAGTCCGATTCTGCCGGATAGTGATTCGCTGACGCCCTTCATCATTTGAAACTGCTGAGAGCCGCACATGAAAAACTGCCCTTTTTTATGTTCCCGGTCTATAAACATCTTGATCTGAGAAAACAATTCCGGTGCCTTCTGGATTTCATCAACAAACACCGGAGGCGGATTGTCTTTGAAAAAGGTACCGCTTTGCTCCTGTGCAACCGCACGGACAATCAGATCGTCGAGAGTTGCATAGTTCATCCCTTCTGTAATGCGCTGAAGCATAGTGGTTTTACCGACCTGCCGCGGGCCGGCGACAAGGATCGCGCCAAACATTTTGGAAAGCGTATTCACCGTTGCTTCTGCATGTCGTTTAATATATTCCATAAAACCTCTCCTTTCGGCTGATTTAATATCCGATATTATTATAGCCGGATTTCTTGAAAAAAATCAACCGACTTCACGAATTTTTTTCAAATTCATTGTGGTACAAGATTGAAATCCGGCAGCTTTGAAAGGTAAAAATAATTCGCACTAATAGTTCAAAAATTTAAGCCGATTTCTTTGCTATAAGGTAAAATAAAAGAAAAAACTTTATCGCAATGGAAGAAAAAATGAGCAGAGAACAGGAAAGAGCCAAAAGAAAACTGGAAAAGAATCCGATTGTTGAATGCAATAGGATTTAAAACAAATATTACCCGGAATTATTTAAGAAATTTAGTGAAGTATAAGATCTGCGAAACCAAAGTTATATCGACTATTCTGTAAAAACTATGCTTGGGACTCTCCCTCATGGAGTTACGGAAAATCATTTAATGATGCCAGAGTGTTTAATAAGTGGCAAGTCATCATAGATGCTACAGCAGAAAAAATGATTATTATCTGAGTCGATGTTATAACCGGGGGGAAGCAGATGGAAAATAGAAAATCAAGGATTCAACCGACAGAAACACTGGCAGGGAAATATAGAGCATGCATGCAGTTGGAATGAAAAGGCACAGAAGAATCACTATCTGATGGAGCAGATAGCTGATTTCATAAAACAACTTTATGAGTATTATTACTTGAAAGAAAATGAAATTCAAAAATACATTTTAATAGCGAAAATTTTATTGATAAATTTAAGCTCTCAATCTATAATGAACTATTTACAAAGACTTTACTATATAATAGTATAAATTTATAAAAAGATTGAAGGTAGTATGAGATAATTAAAGGGAATTTCATAAAACTTTCAGCTATAGTTACAAAAACTATGGCTTTTTTTATGCCATGAATACGGAAGGAGTAAAGTCTATGATTAAAAACAAGAAAGCAAAGAGGTTACTGGCGGGAGTTCTGGGGATGGCAACATTACTGGTTGCTTTCCTCGTGGGTTGCGGAAAAAAGGACGATAATTTAAAAGATAATAAATATATAAAAGTCCTTCCGGATAGAATAAAAGATGACGAGTATATAATATGTACAAATACATATAACATGAACATAGTTGACGGAATAAGCTCTCACACAAGTGTAGGACTCAAAGTATTGTCGGACAAACCCATTGAAAGCAAAGATGTAAATGCAGAAGTGGCGACAAATAACGGATATGAAGTGTCATGTTCGGATAGCCAGTTATGTGAAGGATTATTTGATGAGTATGTATGCCTTATATATAATAATACGGACTGGAAAGAATTTAGTGAACTGGAATTAAATAACCCGGAAGAATTTGCTAAAATGAAGGATGAGATTACCAAGGAATATTCAAGACTTAAAGAGTCTGATTTCCCAAGTTATTATGTCACAAATATAACGGTTAGGTTTAATGACATAAAAGAAGAAGAGGTAATTAACAGCATTGATGTTGATATAAAAGGAAATAAGAAAACCGTTGATATAGGTAATGTCAGACTGATAAAGCTGGCTGAGGAGTTCGATGTTGGAGAATATGCATTGGAAGCTGGCAGTATATTTTTCGGCATGGTTAATATACAGCCAAATAAGGACGGAACCATCAAACCACCTAGACTTGAGTATAATGCCAAAGATGATGTAATTATTAAAAATATCAGTCTCATTGCTCCAACCGAAGGAACAACAATTGACAGCATTGAAGTTGAGAGCCTGGCAGATGACAATGCCATAAGCCAGAAATGGAAAGACGGTATGGAACTGCCTGTTAAAGCAGGAGAAACAATCGGCATGGATATAGTCCTCAAAGATGAAGAATTTGTAGGAAAATTAGCTTATACAGTCAATGAAGAGGTTCTTGTTGAATATGAGCAGAACGGTAATCTGTATGCAACAAAGGTTGGAATCAACTGTGAAACCAGACATTCGGAACAGTTATTATATGCAATATATAAAGATAATTTAGGCGAAAAGGTACAGGAATATTTTAAAGAATATCTGAAGCGGTAGGGAACATTATGGCTAAGAAGAATACTATTTTTAAACTGACGGTAATTACGGTTATTCTGTTACTTTTCCTTGCTCCGATTATTATATTGTATAAACTTTCAGGAAGCGAAAAGAAAAGCTATATCCAGGATACCTATTACGAATATAAAGAAGCGGCATACGGAGAACCTATACGGGTAACAAGGGCAGATATTGAATATTATGTTACTACGGATGGAGTAATTTCGTCATCAGAATATATAACAATAGATATAAAAGATATTGAAAGTGATAATATACTGGTGCAGCCGGGTAATGAAATATATAAAGACAAAGAAATAACCACAGGTCAGAAAATAATAAAAGCACCATGCAACGGAATAGTGGAGTCGGTGGATACAGGCAACAGAATCCGTGTATTATCATTTGATAAACTGCAATTGGTGACGAACATTCCTATTGATAAATTGAATTACATAAAAGAAAGTAAGTCATTATCGTTTAATGAAAATGAAAAGCTTACGGTAAGGGAAATATCAAATATTGCACAGGGCAATAAAGTAAAAGTTGTATTTGATATTGACAGTAAATCATATATGTATGGCGAGGAATTACCTGATATTAAGATATATACCGACAAGGTATATTCTGAAGTACTTGTTGTTAATAAAAACTGTGTATATAAAAAGGGCAACTCCTATTATGTAAGAGTTCTTGATGAAAACGGATATTATATTAACGAGCAGGAAGTAAAGGTAAGTCTTGAAACAGAAGAATACATGGCGATATCCGGTGTTGAAGAGGGTACAATATGTGATTCCGGATATAAAGCATTTATCCGGCAGGAGGATGGTAATGGCGGTTGAAAAAGTATGCATTGACTTAAAAAATATTACAAAAAGCTATGAGACCCCTGTATTAAAAGATATATCATTACATATTACAAATGGCGATTACATTGCAATTGTAGGAATGTCAGGAGCCGGAAAATCCACACTTATGAATATAATCGGACTTATCGAAGGGTATGATTCGGGAACGTATGAATTTGACGGAGAATTAATTAACAACAAACTGGATTATGCAAAAATAAGAAGAGAAAAGATAGGTTTTATTTTTCAGGCTTATAATCTGATTCCCACATTGACCTGTAAAGAAAATATAGAATTGCCCTCATTATATTCAAGGACCGGTCCGCAGGATATAGATTTGCTCTCCGGTATCCTTAATATTTCTCATTTGTTAGATAAAAAGACAGCCTATCTGAGTGGTGGTGAAAAGCAGAGAGTTGCAATTGCAAGGGCTCTTGTGCTTAATCCGTCATTAATAATTGCCGATGAACCCACAGGTAATCTTGACGAAGTAAATACAAAAGAGGTTCTCAATATACTGAAAAATGAGAATGAAAAAGGACGGGCTATAATAGTTATTACGCACGATATGAAGGTTGCATTAAATGCAAAACGCAGATATCGTCTGGAGGAAGGTGTGTTACGTGAAATTACTTAAACACTCGGCTGCAATGATAAAAAAGACCTTCAGAAACTATATGATGCTTTCCATAACGGTATTTCTGACATTTACATTTTTACTCGGTTTTCTTATTTATACGGATTCGGGAATTTATAACAAATATAAAGAATTAATGGGAAATGATTACAAGATAATCTTGTCCCATAACCGTATGGACTCTGATTCCGGCAACAAAATAAATATATTAACGTCGAGACTGGAAGAAATGGGTGACACTCATTTTTACTATATAAAAAAGACACTGGCAAGAGATACTTACGGGAATCAATGCCGGGTTCAGATTCTGCCTAATTATGTATGGGCGGTTTTTGAATATGGTAATGTGGGTGTGGAGCGTGTAGAGATGAACGGTGAAAAAAGCTTTGCATTACAACAGGGCGAAGCACTTGTTTCTGACAGAATGTATGAGAATCTTAAGAAATCTTTTGACAGAGAACCTGAGATCAGCATGGTTTTTGAAAAAGAAGGAAACAATAAAAAGATATATAAGTTCAACATAGTAGGAACATATACACCTAAACAGTATGAGAATACACAGGAAACAGGAGTCGAAGACCCGATATACATAAGTGGTGTAGGGATTGATGATTCCGAATATGAGATACACAATTATCAGACCGTAATAAGAACCGATAAACCATCATTGGTTATAAACTGCCTTAAAAGCATGAATATGTCGATAATGAATGTGATGGATGAACAGAATAATGCTATAAAAGAAGAAAACATTGTCATAAGGAATAAGTACATAATAGCAGCAGTTTTGTTCGTGATTCTGGGTATTAATCTTTATAGTGCGTTTTCCAATGCACTTAATGAAAGAAAATACGAAATAGGAATAAAAAGGGCAATAGGTGCAGGCAAAAAAGATATTATGATGCAGTTCCTGACAGAAGGCATTATTGTAATGGGAATAAATATATTTTTATCCATTGTGGCTGCAATTAATATTTTTGTGATTTATAAAGCAATAATGTTCTATGCAAAGGGCTACAGATATGTAATCTGTCTGTCCGGACAGTCGGTAATTTTATATGCTGTATTGACGTTATCGATTTCTGCTTTGTTCAGTACATTGTTTGCATACAAGTGTACAAGAGTTGAAATTGTCAAATATCTTAAAGAATGAAAACAGTGACCTATTGTAAAAAATGACTTTTCGTTATAAAATAAAAGTGTTTTTAAATACACAACGAGAGGTAAAACACAATGAAAACAAGAGTAACAGAATTACTTGGAATTGAGTATCCTATTATTCAGGGCGGTATGGCATGGGTAGCTGAGAGCCATCTTGCAGCAGCGGTTTCAGCAGCAGGAGGACTTGGAATTATCGGTTCTGCCACAGCACCGGCTGAAGTTGTCAAAAACTGGATTAAAGAAATTAAGAATACAACAGACAAACCATTTGGTATTAATATTATGCTTATGAGCCCTTATGCCGATGAGGTTGCACATCTGGCAGCAGAAGAGAAGGTTGCAGCCGTTACAACAGGCGCAGGCAATCCTGGCAAATATCTTAAGCTTTGGAAGGATGCAGGCGTAAAGGTTATGCCGGTTGTTGCATCAGCTGCAATGGCAAAGCTTATGGAAAGAGGCGGAGCCGATGCGGTTATCGCAGAAGGCTGTGAGTCAGGCGGACATATCGGTGACATTACAACAATGGCACTTTTGCCACAGGTTGTAGATGCAGTTTCAATACCTGTAATCGGAGCCGGAGGAATCGGTGACGGCAGAGGTGTTGCGGCAGCATTTATGTTAGGAGCCGAAGCTGTCCAGATGGGAACAAGATTTGTTGTTGCAGATGAATCAATAGTCCATGATAATTATAAGGATAAAATTATCGCATCTAAGGACATAGATTCAGCCGTTACGGGAAGAAGCACAGGACATCCTGTACGTTGTATCCGTAACAAACTTACCAAAGAATATATTAAGCTTGAAGAAAGCGGTGCATCAGTTGACGAAATCGAGAAATTTGCGGCAGGTTCACTCCGCAAAGCGGTTGTTGACGGAGACGTTGTATACGGAAGTGTTATGGCAGGCCAGATTGCCGGAATGATTAAGAAGAGACAGTCATGTAAAGAGATAATAACAGAGCTCATGGCTGAGACAGAAGCATTATTTAAAAATGCACCTGCAAGACTTAACTAGGAGGAATATCGCTTATGTTAATGGGAATTAAGGAAATCAAAGAGATTCTTCCACACAGACATCCGTTTCTGCTTGTTGACTGTATAGAGGAACTTGTGCCGGGAGAAAGAGCCGTGGGATATAAGAACCTTACATACGATGAAAGCTTTTTTGCCGGACATTTTCCTGACGAGCCTGTTATGCCGGGTGTGTTAATAGTTGAAGCACTTGCACAGACAGGAGCGGTTGCGGTTCTCTGCCTTCCTGAAAACAAAGGCAAGACAGCCTATTTTGCAGGCATTAACGCTTGTAAGTTTAAAAATAAAGTTGTTCCGGGAGACAGACTCAGACTTGAATGCGAGATTATTAAGAGAAAAGGTCCTGTCGGAGTGGGCAAGGCAACGGCAACGGTTGACGGAAAAGTAGCTGCTGTGGCAGAAATTACTTTTGCAATCGGATAATATTTAAAAATATACTTTCCGCAAGATGAAGATGGGGGAATCTTTTTCTTGCGGAGGATTCATAATTTTAGCCGGTTTGTAATATATAATTTTTTGGCTATATATTATCAAGCATCAAAAGACGATTGATAAGTTAATTTCAAAAGAAATGTATCATTTTAATGAGATTAAACACGATTGTCAAGATGTAATAAACAATATATGGGATATAACCACATGTATCGAACAACAAAATGAAATAACAATCAGCTATTATAAAATGAATCGAGAATATGTTGAGCGGAGAGTACGCCCGATTGCAACTACATTTACCGATTATTATTTTTATCTGATAGGTTATGGGGAGTCAGAAGGTAATAACTGGTCAATAAGATATTATCGTATTGATCGTATAGTTCATATTATTAAGCACAGAACGAAATTTATAATTCCTAACAGAAAATCATTTGATGAAGGTGATTTAATGAGTAAGATTCAGTTTATGTTTCCGGGAGAATCAAGACATATTAAGTTTGAATTTTCGTGACCATCAGTGCAGGCAATACTGGACAAGATTCCAACTGCCAGACTTGTTGAAATGAAGAATGGTAAAAGTATTATAGAAGCAGATGTATGAATTGTATTTCAGGGAAAAAATGCCAAAAGAAGAATACATGCGACAAAACTTGTCAGGATGCAATGAACTGAAAGCTAGGTATAATAATTTTTAAAGATATTGAGAAACAAAATGGAAAATGCAGCTTAGGATATAAATATATTTTCTGAGCTGCATTTTTATTGGTATGTTTTGTGCTGCAAGATTTCAATGCATGTGGAGACTAGTGTATTTGTTGTCTAAGAAATCTTGACTTTTATGATGGTTAGCGGGTGTCTGTTGAAGAAAATGTCCGCATCCTCTGCTTAATCATTTCGAAGGCTCCAGTTTATCTACAGCTTTTGAAAGTTTACTGGCATAGTCTTCATTTCTTGCGATAAATTCTTCTCTCTGGGATTCTGTCCAGTTCCGATATATGTCATTTTCAATCCGGATAATTTTATATACCGTATTTTCAACAAGGGACTTACCTTTGTCTGTGAGACATATACAGGTATTACGTCCTTTGCCTGCTGTGACAACAAGAATATTTTCTTTTTCCATCCTTTTAACGGATGAATTAACAGTTGTCTTGGTAATACCGGATTCCTTATATAAAGTGCTCTGGGAACAACTGTCACCGTGGACATTAAGCACATACAGAATACTTAATTCACTGTCAGACAGGCTGAATTTCAGAGCGGCTTTGTGATATGAATTGTTAATTGAACCGATTATACGGTTAAAACTTTCAAGAAAAGACTGCATTATTGCACACCTCCTGTTGTATCTTTAATAATAAGAATATTTTTTCCTCTTGCTCACAATGAAGAAAAGGGAAAGAAGAAGTGACAATGCTTCCGCGGCAATAATTGCAAACCATATTCCCTGACTTCCGAAAATTAACGGTAAAACTATTACGGCAATAACCTGGAATACCAGTGTCCTGAAAAATGATATAATCGCCGAGGTAAGTCCATCATTCAGTGCCGTAAAAAATGATGAAGCATAAATATTAATACCTGCAATCAGGAACGAAGCGGAATATATTGCAAAAGCGTGGGTTGTTGCTTTAAGCAGATCTTTATCATAGCTTACAAATATTTTTGATAGAGGAGCGGCAAGAAGTTCGGCGGTCAGAGTCAGCACTACACTTGAAACAAGTATGATTCTAATACTTTTTTTGAAAAGTCCTTTTAACTCATCCGTATTTCCGGCTCCGTAGTGGTATCCCACAACAGGGGAGCTGCCGATTGAGTAACCAAAAAATATGGAGAGAAAAATATAATTCACATACATGATTACACCGTATGAGGTAACACCGTTATGTCCAAGTAATTTCATTAACTGCCAGTTGTATAACATATTTACGAGTGAAACGGCTACATTGGACATAAATTCGGAAGAACCGTTTGCACAGGATTTGAGAAGAGCTTTTTTGCTGAAGTGCGTCCTGCCAAGGTGCAGTTTGCTCTTCTTTGAAAAGATAAATATGAATAAGGGAATAAATCCACCGATAGCCTGGCTTATACCTGTCGCAACGGCAGCACCAATAACTCCGAATTTAAAAACGGCAACAAACAATGCGTCAAGAATTACATTAACAACACCTGACGCAATGGTGATTATCAGTCCGTAATGAGGTAGCTCGGCAGTTACGAGGAAGCTCTGGAATATATTCATCAACATGAATGGTACAAGTGCAATGAGTATTGTTCTGCCGTATTTTACGCAGTAAGGCAGCATTTCTTCATCGGCACCTAAAAGGTGGGAAATAGGTTTAATAAAAATAATTCCTATAATTGTAAATACAATACCTGTAGCAACAAGTGTGTATATGAGAAGTGAAAAAATCTCATTGGCTTTTTTGTTATCACCTGTTCCGAGAGTGTAAGCAACGAGGGCACTTCCGCCGGTTCCGAGCATAAAGCCCAATGCTCCGAGAATTACAAGGAAGGGCATTACAATATTAACGGCGGCAAAGGGTACCGGCCCGATGTAATTTGAAATGAAATAGCCGTCAACAACACCGTATATTGATGACAGTACCATCATAATAATTGACGGAAAGGTAAATTTAAGCAATTTTTTATATGTGAAATGATCTGATAATGATATTTTCATAAATCCTCCTAAAAAATATATCCGAAATCGTACATTAAATATTAGTACGATTTCGGATATATGTCAAGAAAAATTATAATATCATTGATAACTGGATTCTCTTTTTAGGAATGTCAACATTCAGAACCTTGACCTGGACAATATCGCCAACACTTACAACTTCCATAGGGTGCTTAATGTATTTTTTGCTGGTAAGCTGTGATATATGGACCAGTCCGTCCTGATGTACGCCGATATCCACAAAGGCACCGAAATCAATTACGTTTCTTACGGTACCGCTAAGTATCATGCCCGGTTTTAAATCTTCCATGGACATTACATCACTTCTAAGAACAGGCTTTGGCATCTCTTCACGGGGGTCACGTCCCGGCTTTTCAAGTTCTTTAACAATATCTTTTAAGGTAAGTTCCCCAATGTCAAGTTCTTTTGAAAGAGCAGTAAAGTCTTTTATCAACTTGCCTATTCCGTTTAAGGCACCGGATTTTATATCTTCTGTGGTGTAGCCGAGTTTGTTAAGAAGAAGAACAGCTTTATCATAACTTTCAGGGTGTACACCTGTGGAATCAAGTGGGTTGCCGCCGTCACGGATCCTCATAAAACCTGAACATTGTTCAAAAGCTTTTGCACCAAGTTTTGGAACTTTGAGGAGATCCTTTCGTGTCACGAATTTTCCGTTGGCCTCCCTGTATGCCACAATATTTTTGGCAAGGGATTTGTTGATTCCTGAGATATGTTCAAGCAATGGTGCGGAGGCTGTATTTAAGTCCACGCCTACACGGTTGACACTGTCCTCTACGACACCGTCAAGTGCAGAACCTAATTTTTTCTGGTTCATGTCATGCTGATACTGGCCTACGCCGATTGATTTAGGGTCAATTTTGACAAGCTCCGCAAGAGGGTCCTGAAGACGTCTTGCGATGGAGGCGGCACTTCTTTGCCCAACATCAAAATTAGGAAATTCTTCGGTTGCCAGCTCACTTGCGGAATATACGGAAGCACCTGCTTCATTTACAATTACATATTGTACATTTTCAGGAATTTCATGTATAAGCTCTGAAATTATTACTTCGGATTCCCTTGAAGCGGTTCCGTTACCGCAGGAAATAAGGTCAACATGATATTTTTTAATGAGTTTTTTAAGTATTGTCTTAGCTTCATCAACCTTGTTCTGAGGGGCAGTCGGATATATGACAACCGTATCAAGGACTTTGCCTGTGGGGTCAACCACCGCTAATTTACACCCGGTTCTGAAGGCAGGGTCCCAGCCGAGGACGGTTTTACCTACGATTGGGGGCTGCATAAGAAGCTGTTCAAGATTTTTACCGAATACGGTTATTGCATTATCTTCTGCATTTTCCGTGAGTTCATTTCTTATTTCACGTTCAATGGACGGAGCAATGAGCCTTGAGTAGGCGTCAGCAACGGCTGTTTTAAGGTAAGGGGTTGTGTTAGGGTTGTCCCTTACAATTACCTGCTTTTCAAGATATGCAAGTATTTTATCAACGGGGGCCTCTAATTTAACTGTGAGGACCTTTTCTTTTTCACCTCTGTTAATGGCAAGAACACGGTAGCCTGTAAGTTTTGAAACGGGGCTTGAAAAATTATAGTACATCTCATAAACGGATTCTGCCTCAGGGTCTTTTGCCATAGATGTAAGATTGCCCTCCTTGAATGTAAGACTGCGGATTCTGGTTCTGTAATCGGCAGAATCGGAAATTTCCTCTGCGATAATATCAAGGGCACCTGAAATGGCTGTATCAGTATCAGGAACGTCTTTTTCCGCGTCAATATATGATTTTGCTTCATCTTCCAAGGTCTTTTTGGTCATCTGTAGACTTATTATTGAAGCCAGGCCTGAAAGACCGCGTTCTTTGGCAATAGTCGCCCTTGTTCTTTTTTTCTGTTTATAAGGGCGGTATAAATCCTCAACTGCCACCATTGTCTCGGCAGACTCTATCTGCTTTTTAAGTTCGGCTGTTAATTTTCCCTGTTCTTCTATGGATGAAAGAACGGTTGATTTACGGTCTTCCAGATTACGGAGATAGTTAAGACGCTCAAAGAGTTTACGGAGTTGTTCGTCATTAAGTGCGCCTGTAGCTTCCTTACGATATCTTGATATAAACGGGATGGTGTTCCCTTCATCAATTAATTTGATTGCGGCTTCTGCCTGATTATTTCTTATCTGTAATTCTGATGCTATTTTTGCTGCTATATCCAATTTAATAATTCCTTTCAAAAAAATATTATATGAATTATAACTTATCTGTGATTTTTTAACAATGGTACCCTTGACGGATATAAGTGTATGAATTTATAATCAGAGGCAAAGCGGAAATTACGGAGGAACCTATATTGAGAAGAAGACATAACGGTAAAAAGAAATACTGGATAATAGGAGTTGTATTGCTGGTGGCAGTAATAGCAGCCGTTGCAGTTATAAGAATAAGAAGTCTGAAGTCTGAAATGAAGTACGACCCCGTAACCAAGGGTGAGGCTTATGAAAATTATAATAAAGACAAGGCAGAAGCACTTGTAAAAGAATATTTTGAAGCCATGGCTGAGAAGGATATGGACAGGCTTGACAATATTTTTTACCAGAAAGACATTCTGAAATGTTTTGCGGTTTCCAATGATATGACGGAAGAAAAAGTCCTTGAAAGCCTTAAGGAGCAGGTTGACAAGCTGGAACTGACTTACAAGGAAGAAAGCATATCGGACTACAGTGCATATCCGGAGATATATGTGGATGACATGAATGACAGTATTTATAAGGCTATTGGAAAAGAGAATGTCATAAAATATATGTATAGCATATCAATTAAATATGTGCAGCATACAACTATCGGATGGGAAGAAAAAAGAGACAGTATAAAAGTTTACGTCATTGATGACGGATATTATATCTGGCCTAGCACAGGAGAAGAAAAGTAATAATATGAAAAAAGTATATAAGATAATAATCGGTATTCTTATATTGGCACTGGCTGCCGGTACAGTAACTTTTGTTGTGATGAAGAAGAACAAAAGAACCTCTGTTGATAGCAAAGCGGAGCAGCTTATTGCCAGGTGGTTTGATGCCATGACAGAAAAAGATGTGGACGGCTGCATCGGCTGCTGCTTTACGGAGGCACTTCTTGACAGCTATGTTAAAAGCAAAGACATAACAAAAGAAGATTATACAGAGTATATAAAGTACCAGCTTGAAAACAGCGGTTTTAAATATAGAAAACTTACCGTCGATGAGAAAAGGCCATTGGACGAGGATTCATATTACTGGATTAATGAACAGCTTTCCGACGGGGAAAAAATTACCGCAATGTATGAAATTACTTTTTCCTATGAGATTTTTAATGAGGATGAATGGGAAAAAGTATCAGAAACTGTTAAAATTATGGTAATTAAGGACAATTATTATATAAATTATATGGTATAAGTACCATTTACTTTTTATGCAGATATGGTATATTTAATGTATTATTATAAAGAAATCGGGGAGACTCAGGATGAACGATTCATTTGGATTTGAAGAACCAATTATTATGACGGAGGATACTAAGAATAGACCTCCTGAAAAGAAAAAGCATGAGGCAGGGGCGATTATTGCAGGAATTGTATTTATGATTATTATTGCGGCAGCAACGGTTCTTGTAGTATTTAACCTCAAAGGCGGCAGATATACCAAAGAAAGAGAAGCAGCCACAAGCTGGTTAGACAGTATGGTCGAGGGAAACGGGGAAAAATTCGTAAACGGCTCGTTTTGTGAACCTATGATGACGGCACTGGTTAAGAAGAATAATATTGAAAAGGCTGATTACATAAATGCTGTTGAGCAGCAGCTTAAGCTTTTGGATATAAAGTACCGTAAGCTTAAGGTTGTCAAAAAAGGAGCGACAATTGAATCAGAACTTGAGAATCTTAATGCGGAGATTGCAAAGTATACAGGAGAAACAAACGTAATCTCAGACCTTTATTCAATTACCGTAAAATACGAATATAAAACAGGCACATCTTCATCGTGGGTTGAGAATGAAGAAGAAGTTGAGATTTATGTTTCGGATGGAAAATGTTATATATACAGTGATGTATTACTCTAAATAATATTACAAAATTTATCAGGGTATCGTGTTTTATACATGATATCCTGATATTTTTTTATGGCTCAAAACCGCTTATACATGAAAAACGACCGCTTACGCATAAGCTATTGAAAAGTAATAAGAAATATTTATAATCGAAGTATAAATAAATGCAAGAGGAGGAATTAATATGGTGATATTAATAGTTATATCATTTGCACTGGAAGCTTTTATAATTGAATTATATTGTAGAAAATCATTTACAGCCAAGGTAAGGCTAGACAAGAGGCTTATAGTATATACGGTTATATACGGGGTATTGACTGCTTTATATTCGGAAGAGGTTTTTTTCAGAAATGTACTTTTGGAAGTGATTGCGGGAGCATTTATTATGTATTTCCTGTTTGAGAACAGCGTCATATCGGCAATTAAAAATTCTATAATTCTTATGATTGTAAACAATGCTTCAAAGATTCTGGTTGGAGAAATATCAGCCCACATTGATGACGGATTTCTGTATGGGGATATTAGTTATAAAAATTATATTATCATGCTGGCAGTAGAATTTATATATATGGGCATAGTAATGTTTTTAATTCATATTCAGAAAAAGTCTCCCGAAAAAACGGTGAAGACAAAGGCGGAGGAGTGTTTAACCACTGTGATACTGGCATGTGCCATGGGCCTCATCTGTATAATGGTTGGAATGATTTATGCTGTAGACTCACATAAACCTATTGAGTGGCTGCTTATGTGTGCCATCCTGGTACTGATTACGGCATTGGTGCTCAGTGCAATATTAATAAAGTGCATTAAAAAAGAAAACGCGGAATACATTCATGAACAGAAAAGGAAAACAGATAAGTTATACATTGGATCAATACGCCGTAAGGACGAGGGCTTAGAGTTTTTTACCAATGAAATTAAAAAAAATCTTGAAACATTAGCGGCACTAAATGAACGCGGAGAAAGCGAAAAAGTTACAAAGTATATTGATGAATTATTCAGAAAATCCAACCTGAAGGCAACAGTTGACATATCTTCCGATAAATTGTTAAGTGCGGTTATCTACAGGTATTATAATGAGGCGTTATCGAGAAATATAAAATTTACGTATGACGTGCGGAATGTGGATATCGGAAAAATTGAGGAAATAGATATTACTTCAATTTTGTGTGATTTGCTAGACAATGCAATGAAAGTATGTGACCATGAAAATCCGTTTATTGAAATTACGATACATGAGGGGCAGCCGGCGGGCACAATAGTAATTTCCGTGGCATGCAGCAGTGAAAAAGAGCAGTTAATGGAATCGCGGGAATATGTATCCACAAATATAAAAAAGACGGTGAAAAAATATAATGGTGATATAAATATTTATTTTCAGGACGAGGATAAAACATTACATATTACTGTGATACTTTACGAGGACATTATTGAAAATGAGAATACTAATATGCGATGATGACAAAATATTTGTGTCAGCATTAAGACAAAATATAACAGAGTGTTTTGAAAAATTGGAAATAGCGGATTATGAAATTGTTGAATATTATCTCGGAGAAGATTTACTCAATGATAAAGGCGATAAGGATATTGTTTTCCTTGATATTGAAATGCCGGGTAAAAACGGCATATATGTAGGAAACAAGCTTAAGGAAACATATCCTAAAGCGATTGTTATAATCGTTACTTCTTTTTCCGAGTATCTTGACGATGCCATGAAATTTTCCGTGTTCAGATATTTTAACAAGCCAATTGATAAAGACAGGCTGTTCAGAAATCTTAAGGATGCCATAGAAGTATATACGAGAATTAATTTAAACGTAATGATATGTGTTGACGGAGAATACAAAAAGATTAACTCGGAAGACATTATCATGATTGAGGTCGCAAGCCGTAAATTAAAGATGATAACAGAAGAAGAAACATATATTTTAAACGGGACCATACAGGAATGGAGTGATAAATTAAATATTCCCAGCTTCTGCGTGTGCCATAGGGGTTACCTTGTGAATATTAAATATGTAACAAGCATAACTAAAGACACGGTGTATTTAAATAACGGCAGATACAAAGCCTATGTGTCAAAAAGAAATTATGACGAAATCAAAAACAGATTTATGTTATTCGTTGAAAAAAATATGTAATGAAATTGTTTGCACATTTGCCGCTTATACATGAAAAGCGACCGCTTAAACATAATCTATTGAAAAAAGATTTAAAATATGTACAATTACATTAATCAAACGTATATAGGAGGAAATTGCTAAATCAATAAAATGAAAAAAATAAAGATTGTGATGTGTATATGTCTGGCTGCGGTTATTATATCGGGATGTTCCGACAAGGGAAAAGGTCAGAAAGACAGTAATCCGTCCGGTCAGGATTTTGTACTGACAGAAGAACAAAAGAACTATCTGTCTGATAAAAAAGGTATCGGTACGGCAGCACTGGAATTGATGAATAAAGAAAGCGTTAACTGGAATTTACTGGGAACAGGATTCGAACTTTACAATAAAACGTCAGGTGTGGAAATAAACGGTGTGGAATACATTGTAGATAATTCGTATGACTACCAAAAAAGCAATGACATTGATAGGAAAATCACATTTGATGAAGCTGTCAGTTTCAGAGATGAAGATACCAAAATGCGGATAGAATCACTTAGCGGTTACAGATATGAGATAACCGAGGCTGGGGAATACCGGAAATTACAGGCACCTATCAGCGGCTATTCTGATACTTATCTTACAATATTTTTTAAAGTCAGTGACAATAAGGTATTCATGAAAGTTCCTTATATTGAATATTCCGGTCCGGATAATGATAGTAATCTTGCTTTTTCCTTATTGTATGACAGGGATTATATTAAAGCTTTTTTTGAAAATAATGATTACAGCCTTAATGATAAGTTAGTATATGGAATCCAGTACACATCCGTAACCGACTGCTCTGTGGTATTACGAATTACCAATTACACGGAGGATAGCTATATTTTTAATGGTGAAGCAACAGTGTATCGGGTTGATGACAGTGGAAATATAATTCCGGAAAGTGCAATTGAGTGTACCTCAAAGCCTGTCAGGATTAACAGCCTTTCATTTTCGATTATTCCGGTTTCGTTTGATAATATCGCTAAAGGAGAATATGCAATTATATTTGGTAAGGATGAAGCACCAAATATATATGGAAGATTGAATTTTAGCTTGTAGGGACGTATTTAACATATGTTTAAATCAAAAAATAATAACATTGGAAAGGCAGATGCGAATGAGAAAAAAATTATTAAAAGATATTATCAGCGGCCTGATGACTGTTGCGATTACGGCGTTTCCTGTATATGACCGGACACCGGGACTTGCAGTATGGGTAACGTATGAGTAATAGGAGGAATCTATATGAAGAAATCAATAATTTTTATTGCGGCAATAATCTTTGCAATATGTTTTACAGCATGTGGCAATAGTGGCGAAAAAAATACCCAGACAGAAACAACTACAAATGGGATAAAGCTGACAGAACAACAGTTGGAATATTTAAAAAAATTGCGCAGTGATATTACCGGTATAGAATATGTAAGCGAAGAAGATTTGAACAGAATGCTTTTAGGTACAGGCATGGAACTTTACAACCCTTCTTCGGGTGTAGAGGTCTTTGGTCTGGAATACAACAAAAAAAGTGGATTTGATTATCTTGCAGCTTCCGATTCCAACAAAAAAATGACATTAAGTGATGTAAGAAAATTCAGAAATAAAGAAAAAGAGATGAGGATTGAAGACCTTACGGAATATGCGTATACCGTTAGTGAAAAGACACTCAATAACAGCGGTGAAAAATCAATAATATATGAGCTGGATGCTCCTATTACAGATTATGAAAATACTTATATGAAGATATGGTTTGAAATCAAAGACGATAAGATTAAAATGCAGGTACCGCAGCTCATATATAAAAATGAAGCGGACGGAAAAACTACTGCGTTCTCAATTAATTACAATCCGATGCCGATAGAGTCATTCTTTGAAAATAATGATTATTCTTTTGAAAACAAAATGATTGTAAGTGTACAATATTCGTCACCAAGAAAGAAATCCATCGTATTAAATGCCATTAACTGGACAGATTATGACTATCATTTCAACGGCACATGTGATATTTATAAAGCAGATACAGACGGTAACAAAAAAGAAAAAGTAACAACCGGTACTTATGAAACAATGACCATAGGCGGGCGTAATAATGATAAATATACCGGCTGGAATTATTTAGATATTACCTTTGAAGACGAACTGCCGTCAGGAGATTACATAATTGAAGTTAAGACCGATGGAAAAAATAAATTTACAAAGGATTTATCATTTACGATAGAGTAAAAAAATGGGCTGCAAAGGGAGAGGCTTCGTAAGGAAGTCCTCTCCCTTTGGCTTTTGTAATCGGCCGGAATGATTGGATTGTAGGTAAAATCAATCATATTGGAGGATTACAAAATGGACAAGTACATTTATAACGAGAAAACGGGCTTTGGTATGAATTGCAGGGTGATTACTATCTACCCTGCCTGAAACTGCCGGAGGAACCGGAGGTGCACATCGGTATCTGGGGGCAGCGGCACCGGCGTTATCTGAAAAGCCACCGCAGGGCATTGTATACCTCTCTGCTCGCCAGCGGCAAGCTGAACAGTTATCTTGCCGACATTGACCGGCAGGCAGAGGAAATGTTCTCTCGGCTGGTAAAACAGATGGCAGAATCCGAGAATATTAACGAGGAGCTAAAAGCTACTGATACAACGGCGTGGATAGGCAAGATGAACAATGTCAGAAACCGGGCAGCGGAAGTCGTAAGCGAAGAGATTATCTATAAGTAAAAACTGTAATCGGAGGGTAAGGCAACGAGCTTTATCCTCCGATTTTTCAAAACCGCTTGACAAATCCTAATGGCAAAAATATAATACATTTTGACAATAATACTTGTCAAATAGACAAAGAAGATTGTCGGACGGAGGTGCTGTATGGTACTGCGAAATCGCTTGAAGGTATTCAGGGCGATCCTGAATGTCAACCAACAGGAAATGGGACGCTTATGCGACGTATCACGGCAAACGATCAGCCTGATTGAACGGGGCGATTATTCGCCGTCGGTCACCCTTGCTCTGACGATTGCAAAGGTCTGCGGCGTTACGGTAGAAGAAGTCTTCTATTTACAGGAGGAAACTGAAAATGAAAAATGACGAAATCAAACAGGCAAATCGAAAAGCTCTGCCTAAATTTTTGCTTTTTGCGGTCGTATGTACGATTGTCGGCGGCATGGTCGGTTATTATTCCGGTCACAGTGCAGCAAAAGGCGGGTTGGATCAACTGGTTGGCATGATGAAAGAAGCGGGAGCGTTCTTCGGAACGCACATCGCTCCGTGGCTGATGCTGGCGTTGGCGGTCATCGTGCCGGTGGTCTGCATCCCAATTTATCGGAGTGCAAAGAAACTGGTTGCTGCGTGGGATGGCGAGGATGAGGACATCTCGGATACGGTTGACAGAAAACTGTCTGCTGTGATTTGGACTACAAGCGTAGCCCTTATCGTCTCCTATTTTCTTATTGCCGCATCCTATTCCGGTGGCTTTGCAACATTTGACAGTAAGAACAGCACAAACATCTTTTTTATCGGCGTTGTTGCTTTTTTCGGCATAATGGCTGAGGCGACGATTATTCAGCAAAAGTGCGTGGACACCGCCAAGCAGACAAATCCCGAAAAGAAAGCATCCGTCTATGATATGCGGTTTCAAAAAAAGTGGATTGACGACTGCGATGAAGCCGAGAAAATTATGATTGGCAAATGTGCGTTCAAAGCATACTCCGCAACAAATGTGGTCTGCACGGTTTTGGCGATTGTGCTTGCGGTCTGTGCGCTTGTGTTCGACATTGGTTTTCTGCCCTCACTTATGGTTTGCCTTGTCTGGATCGTCAATCTGTCGGTGTACTGCAAGGAGGCAATGCGCTACTCAAAAGCTGGGAATAAAATCTCCTAAATATAATTGTGGGAGGAATACGCAAATGGACAGTCTTTATCTCATTTTGCTTGCCCTGTTCCTCCTTGTGATTATCCCACGGATAATGCAGCGAAGGAGATTGGCGGCAATCAGACATATTTTGAACCGAAAAATGCGGAACAAGGAGAACATTGAAATGAAAGAATTGGCAAAACGGTTTATCGGAGAAGAGTGCATTATTTATACGATTACTTCAAATGACGGCAGCGTACAGGGATTGATAAAAGAAATTGATGACGGCGGTATGGTCATAGAGAAGAAAACAGGCGAACTGGAGATTATCAATCTGGATTTCGTCACTCGTATTCGGCAGTATCCGAGAAAGAAAAACGGGAAGAAAAAGGACATCGTATTGGACTAAAATCAACGAACCTGCTGAAATAGCACTGTATAGCACGCAAAAAATGCGTTTCGCTGCCTGTGGGTAACGCATTCGCTGTTTGTGGGGAAGAGTTTTTACGGAAAATGCGCTATACTTTTCTTCGGAGGTACATAAAAATGGATCAAATGAAAATAGGAAAATTTATCGCAGCCCTGCGGAAAGAGAAATGCTTGACGCAGGAGCAGCTCGGAGAAAAGCTCGGCGTGACCAACAAAACCGTTTCCCGTTGGGAGAATGGAAACTATATGCCAGATGTTGAAATGCTGTCGCTGCTTTCAAAGGAATTCGGCGTAAGTATTAACGAGCTTATAAGCGGTGAACGGCTTTTGGCGGAGGACTTCCAGAAAGCCGCTGACGATAATCTTGTTACGGCGCTGAACAACAGCACCTTTACGCTGAAAGAAAAGATTGCATTTTTTAAGAAGAAATGGCTGCACGAGCATATTTCAGCTATCGTCCTGTGCGTTGTGGCGTGGATAGGCATTATAATATGGACAGCGCTGAAATTACGAGGCAGCGACTCTTATACGCTTTTGGGTGCAATAGGCGGTATGCTTGCTATACTTTTCTATGTGGTACTGTATAACCGTATGATGGTATATGTGGAGAACTACGCATATCAGGCAGCGCCAGACAAGGAAACCGAAACGAAAAATACTTAATATTACAATAATTTCAAAGGAGAAGGTTACTTGATGGCAGGAACTTGGCTTGCCGAGTTTACTCTGCTTTGCGACGCTCTGATTCAGAAAATCTATGAAGATAATGCCGGCGGCAAGCTGTCCGATGAGCGCTACGCCACACTATCTCTGTCTTACGAGGAGGAGCAAAAAACGCTGAAGGCTGCCATCCCGGAGATGCAGGCATATCTGGAAGCCGAAACGGATAAGACCGAGAGCTCGCAGCAGTTCATTCAGAAGGTCAAGCAAATCACAGAGCTGAAAGCCCTGACCCCGGAGCTGATCCACGAGTTTGTGGATAAAATCGTGGTGTATGCGCCCAGATACCTCGACGGAAAGCGGGTGCAGCTTTTGGACATCTATTACAGCGGCGTGGGCATCCTCCACGAGCTGACCCCGGAGGAGATGGAAGAAGCCTTCCAGCACCATCTCGCTGAGCGTAACAAAGAGAAAACGGCGTAACCGCAAAAGGCTACACCGTTTCAAAGAAACAAATTTAATTGAGATACAAGAGCCCTCTTGGGGCACCTTCCTTACGGAGGGTGCCCCAATTGCAGCCCTTTTTTATAAGTTTGACAAAACGGATAAAGCGTCATGCTTTATTATAATGTCACAATGTTCATTAAGATAAGCAGATGTTCCGAATACAATAGATTCCTTATGCCCGTATTCTGTTATTTCGTTGCAAACTTTGAGTAAGTCATTAGAATGCTTCTGGCTGCATGATAATAACAGGAAGTATAGACATTTAATATTATCCTTATAGAGAATGCTCTCTCCTTCGTAAGAAGCGTTGACATGCTTGGCAGCATTATCTGCTTCATCAAGAGATCGGAAAGAGAAAAGCCTGTATATCAAATTATCTTCCTCGGCATCACCGGGAGTCTCTGCTTCTGTTGTCTCATCTTCAATGTCAGGAACAGATTCATCTGATATATTCTTCAGAGTATCTTTCATAGATAAGAAATTATCTGCTTCTTTGAGGATGTTGTGAAAAAGGTTCATATCAGGAGACTCCGGAAGGTTAATGTTGTCCGGAAGTAAATCGTCATAGTCATCATCCATATCATCATCCATATCCATATCATCGGAAGGGGTGAATCTTGAAAACTTGGTATCAAGTTCCTCAGGGTCTTCGACCTTGGTAATATTAAGAATTATACAATCCGCGGAAACCGGAATTGCTTCTATCATTAGTGGAATGTCATCTGCTTTAAATCCAAACTGGTGGGCTGCCTGTTCAATCATATCGTGAAAAAGGTTCTTGGCCTTCTCTGTACCGTAAGCAAGCTCACTAAGCTTAAGTTCCCTTGACTGAAGGTCGGAACGGTTAAGCGTACAACGGATTTGTGAATCACTTATCTTTTCAATTTTCATTAATATCACATCCCATCTGTAAAAAATACACAGACTGTAGTCTGCTTTAGTATTATTAGTATACAGCATTTAAATTACTAATGTAAATAATGAGAATAAAAAAAACAAATAAATTTTATAAAAAAAGTATAAAATATGATTGAAAGTACTTGAAAAAGGAAATAATTAATAATATTATATCCACACGAGGATATATTTTAGGACATACGGAAGTAACAGGAGGTTATCGTTATAGTAACAGGTGATATTCTGTTTGACAGGTACGAGATTCTTAAAGTACTTGGAACAGGTGCCTTTGGAACCGTATACCTAACAAGACACATTACTCTTAATGTGTTACGTGCAGTTAAGTGCATCAATATATATCAGAATAACTGTGATACAGCTTACAGGGAAGCTGATATTCTTAAAAATCTCAGACATCCGTCGATTCCCATTATATATGATATAGAACAGGATTCAGAACATATATATGTGATAGAGGAATATATTGAAGGAATGTCTTTAACACAACTAATTTCCCAACAGAAATTATGCGCCGGCAAGGCGGTGGAATATGCAATACAGCTTTGCAATATTATTGCATATATGAATGACAATCATACATATCATCTTGATATCAAGCCCGACAATATTATTTTTTTTAATAATAATATAAGACTTGTTGATTACGGAAATGCCATATTGGATGTGGAACAGCCGGACATCAGGATGGGTACAATAGGATATGCTTCACCGGAGATGTATGGAAAAGAGAAAATTAACTCCGGGAGTGATGTATATTCCATTGGTATGGTATTGCTTTATATGCTTACCGGCATGAATGATGAAGGCGCAATCAGAAGAATAGGAAAAGGCCGGTTAAGAGAGATTATTAACGGCTGTATCTGCCATTCGGGCAGGGAAAGGATATCTACAGCCAGAGAACTTGCCCGGAGACTTGAATCAATTAAACATAATAACGTAGAGAATATATCCTTGAATATCCATGTTGGAACGGTACTTAAGCACAGTGGTTGTACTCATTGTGCCATTTCACTAGGCAGAATTTATGAAATGAGAGGACAGGCTGCTATTGTATGTGAATATAATGACAGCAATGATTTTTTCAAAATTATTAAATCAGAGGATTTTCGTTTTTTTAACGGAATTTTCAGGCTTAGGAATGTAAATCTTGTACCGGATTATCATGGACATGCTGACCGGAATTTCCTCAGTAATTACCATAAGATAATTGTAGATTTCGGAGTTATTGATGAGAATAATCTGGAAAGCTTTTTGTCAGGTGACATCAATTATATTGTGACAGGTAAGGAACCTTATGAAATTGATAAGCTTACAGAATTCTGCAGAAATGTTCTATATCCCCTTAATAACAATAAGCAGAGAATAGTTATCAATTATGCCGACCGGAAGCAGTATAAGCAGATTGTCAGAAAGTATGACTTTCCTTGTCCTATTAGAATGCCATACGAACCTGATATTTTTAACAGCGGGAAGGACTGGTTAATATAAACAGAAACAGTAAATCATGTACGACAATAGGAATAATAGGAGTTTCTGCAGGTGCCGGAGTAAGTCATCTTTCATTTATGATGGCTTCATATCTTTCAATGATAAGAGGATACCGTGTGGCACTTATTGAAAGAGCTTCTGATGACTGCTTTCGGCAGGCAGGGATTATACGGGACAGTCTGGACAGACGAAGATATAATGCGTTTAAAAGGAATGTTTCAATCTTTATGCAGTCAGATATTGAAGAACTTTCAGAAGTTATGTCATCAGATTACGAATATATTATTATTGATTTTGGAAATGATTATGCAGACAACAGACCGTTTTTCCTTCTGAGTAGTATCAAAATTGTAATCGGTAATCTGTCATGGTGGAAACTGCAGCATTATGTTGCATTTATTGCAGCAACAGAGAAAGAACAATCAAGAAAACATTGGAAATTTCTTGGGACAGTGTCATCTGAGCGGACAATCCGCTATATGGGGAAGAGGATGAGGACAGCCATAAGACCTGTTCCTTATGAGCCGGATCCGTTTTTTCTCACAGGTGAGACTATGAGCTTTTTGCAGGAATTGTTAGAATGACAGTCCGACACTATTTAACAGACAGTCAATATATCACGAACTGTACTGTTGGCATTTTGAAGCATTAGTCTTTTAATAAAGACATAATAAAAATTAAGACCCATTTTATCCAAAGAGAGCTGTCTGAACCTGTAGGGCTGACAGCTCTTTTGCGTTTACAAATGCAGCCACCGATGTTATAATTTTAGCAGATAATTCACAAGAGAAAGTGCGGTGTTTTTTTTGGCTGGGAAGAGAAAATTTTCCGATGAAGAATTTGATGATATCGGTTTTGAAGACGATGATATAGAGATTATTAACGCAGATATGGACGCTGAAGATACGGAAACAGAAGATACGGAAACAGAAGATGAGGTTAATACTAAACATAATACGGGGAAACCTCATAGCAGAAAATGGCTTCCCGTTCTGTTATTTTTTATAATCGCGGCGGTGTGTATATTGTTATACCTTTTTATTCCAAGCAATAAAAAGGTAAATCTTACAGATTATTACGGAACAGGGGATAATGAGGCAGCAATCATATATGACCATACGGTAACAGATCATAAGGGGATAGTTGTGGATGGACATTATTATATTCCTGCAGATGTGGTTAAGGAACTTTTTACGGATAAGCTTTATGAAGACAGGGATACAGACATGGTTTTGTATGCCAAATCAGACACTGTATGGCAGATTCCTTATAACAATACATATATTAAGGATGGAGAGGAGAATATTGAGTCCGGCTATGTCATAATTCTTAAAAATGCTGACGGCGTATATGTGTGTGCGGATTTTTTAAATGATGAATTCGGATATGTCTACAAAGCGTTTGAAGCACCTTACAGAATAGCTTTTGAGTCACCGGATGTCCAATATCTTAAGGCAGCATTTAAAGACAGCCCCAAAATACGTACCAAATCCTCAATCAAGGGGCATATTATAGGAACCGGTGGTGATGAAACAGACTGGTTTTCCACAGGCAAAACAGATAACGGCTGGATGGAAATAGTATCCTGCGACGGCAGACAGGGATATGTGAAGAAAGATGCGGTAACTACAGAAAGCTACATATCTCCGTCAATAAGAAAATTTGAATATAAGAGTCAGGTAAGAAATCACAAAATTGTACTTGCATGGGATGCGATATATGATTTAAAGGATAATGACAGTATCCCTGCAAGACTGGAGAATGTGAAAAATGCCAATGTCATCTCCCCTACATGGTACAAAGTTAAGAATAACGCAGGAGAACTGGAATCCATGGCAGACGTCGGTTATGTTGCGTATGTACACAATCTTGGATACGAAGTATGGCCGCTTGTAAGTGATTTTGGCATGAAAGAAGAAATTGACGAAGGCAGTATTTTAAGCAGCTATGAATCAAGACGTGCGTTGATTACCAATATCATGAATGAGATAAAGTTATATGGATATGATGGCATTAATATTGATTTTGAAAAGATAAAAGCAGATTACAGCGGGGATTATATCCAGTTCATAAGAGAACTGTCCGTGGAATGCCGTAGGGCGGAGGTGGTTTTGTCTGTTGATAATTATCCTCCATATAATTTTAACAGGTATTATAACCGCAAAGCCCAGGGTGAATGTGTGGATTATGTCGTTGTAATGTGTTATGATGAGCATTATAACGGAGGTGAGAAAGCAGGCTCCACATCCTCACTTAAATATCTCGTTAATGGTATGAATGGAACGCTTGAGGAGGTTGACAAGGAAAAAGTTATTGTGGCAGTACCTTTTTATACAAGGTTGTGGCAGATAGATGCTTCATCGGAGTGGAATTATGACGGAACCGAGACTTCAGGAACCATAGTAAGTTCTACAGCCTGCTCAATGGAAAAAGCCCAGGAAATAATTAAAGAATATAACCTTAATGTATCATGGAATGAGAATACCGAACAGGAATTTGCCGAAGGAACCGTCGGAGGGTATATATACCAGATATGGCTTGAGACAGCGGCATCATTGGAAATAAAGCTGGATGAGATAATACAGGCGGATATAGGCGGCGTAGCTGCATGGGAATTAGGATTTGAACAAAGTGAGGTCTGGAATTTATTTAAAAAATTTAATTCCTAAATTACGTTTAAAAGACATATAATACAGTAAATACTAAGTATTGGTATTATTATGAAAAGAAAACTGGATATTCTCCTGACAATTATCTTCCTTGCAGGGGTTACATATGTATCTTTTTTTGCAGGTATTCCCCTTAAAAAGGCAAATGCAACCGAGGAAGTGAAAAAGGTCATAGTTGTTGATGCAGGACACGGTGGCAATGATCCCGGAAAGGTTTCGGGGAATAATGTTCTTGAAAAAGATGTAAATCTTCAAATTGCAACAAAACTTGCAAATGAATTAGAAAATGCAGGATTTAAGGTGGTAATGACAAGAACAGAGGATAATGGTCTTTACAAAGAAGATGATGTTAATAAGAAAGCAGCTGATTTAAGGGCAAGATGTGAAATTGCCGAAGAAGAAAATGCAGACCTTCTGATAAGTATCCATCAGAACAGCTTTTCTGACAGTAATGTAAGAGGCGGTCAGGCTTTTTACTATACGCATTCCGTTAAGGGCAAAAAAATGGCATCGCTTATTCAGGAGCATCTCAAGTCAGCGGATAAAGAAAATACAAGAGAAGCAAAAGCTAATGACAGTTATTATCTTCTGATACATACACCATGTATATGTGTTATAGTTGAGTGTGGTTTTTTAAGTAATGCAGCCGAGGCAGAATTGCTGGTATCGGATGAATACCAGAACCGGTTAGCAGACTCTATAACAGATGGGGTTAAAGAATATTTTGAAGTAACAGGATAAAAATAAATATGGAAACTATTATTAAAAAAATAACCGATAATGAAATTGAAAATTATAAAATTATTAAGACTGCTGCGGAAATAATTTCCCGCGGTGGTCTTGTTGCGTTTCCGACAGAAACGGTATATGGTCTGGGAGGCGACAGCTTTGACCCGGCGGCGGCAGAAAAAATATATGCAGCTAAGGGAAGACCGTCAGATAATCCGTTAATTGTTCATATTTCGGAATTTGATGACATATATAAGCTGTCGGATGAAGTCCCTGAAATTGCAAAAGTGCTTGCAGATAAGTTTTGGCCGGGTCCGCTTACCATGATTGTCAAGAAAAATAAGAGCGTGCCTGTAACCGTAACGGGAGGACTTGACACAGTGGCAGTGAGGCTTCCATCCCACAAAGTGGCAAGAAAATTAATTAAAGAATCGGGAACCTTTATTGCGGCACCAAGTGCCAACATATCGGGAAGACCAAGCCCTACAACAGCAAAACATGTAATAGATGATCTCAATGGAAGAATTGATATGATTATTGATGACGGCAGCATAGAAATCGGGCTTGAGTCAACAATCGTGGACCTTACAGAAGACGTTCCGGTTATTTTAAGACCGGGATATGTTACTTTTGAAATGCTTGAAGAGACAGTCGGTAAAGTCAGACTTGACAAAGCACTGATGACCGGAGTAAAAGAAAATGTGAAGCCTAAAGCTCCAGGAATGAAATACAGACATTATGCACCTAAGGCAGAACTTACCATAATTGAGGGCAGCCCTGAAAAGACAGTTGCCCGGATAGAAGAACTTGTTAAAGAAGCAGAAAGAAAAGGACAGAAAGCGGGTATAATGCTTTCAGAAGAGAATTTTGATAAGATATGTTCAGATTATAAATTATGTCTGGGCAGCAGCAGTGACGAGAATGAAATTGCAAGAAATCTGTTTGCATGCCTTAGAAAATTCGACGACATGGATATAGATGTTATTTTTTCGGAAGGCTTTTCAGAGGAAGGAATCGGGCAGGCAATCATGAACCGTCTGCTTAAGGCAGCAGGACATAAAATTATAGAGGTATAGAACATGTTATATGACAAAGTGATTTTTGTATGCAGGGATAATATCTGTCAGAGCCCGGCAGCCGTAACCATTCTTAATTCAATAAAAAAAGATGAATGGCTTGAAGTTTCCTCAAGAGGGTTAGTGGTTCTTTTTTCAGAGCCTTACAGTATGAAAATACACTCGTTATTAAGAAATCATGGAATAATTATGGATAACGGAGTGTCAAGGCCTCTTGAAGAAAAAGATTTTGGAGAAAACACCATTATATTAACCATGACGAGAGCACAGAAAGACAAAATATTATCCGAATATAAAAATGCCTGTAATGTATATTCCATAATGGAGTTTGCCGGTGGCAACGGAGATATTTTTGACCCATACGGCGGCGATAATGCCGTATACGAAATGTTTTATTCATCGATTCATACCTGGGTTAATCAGGTTGAAATAAAATTACATCAATTAAATACCAAGGAGGATTTAAAATGATCGCATTAGGTTCAGATCATGGCGGATTTGCATTAAAGTCTGCAATTATAAAACATCTTGAAAATAGAGGATTGGAATACAAAGACTACGGTTGTTACAACACCGATTCATGTGATTATCCCGTATTCGGGCGTGCAGCGGCAGAAGCGGTTGCAGACGGCACATGTGATAAAGGAATTGTAGTATGTACAACAGGAATCGGTATATCAATAGCTGCCAATAAGGTTAAGGGTATCAGATGTGCACTGTGCACAAGCACCAATCTTGCAAAAATGACACGACTTCACAACAACGCCAATATGCTTGCGCTTGGTGCATCGGTAGTAAGCGAAGAACTTGCAATGGATATAGTTGATACGTTCTTAGATACTGAATTCAGCAACGAAGAAAGACATATAAGGCGTGTTGAAATGATAGAAAAATAATGATATAATCATCATCAACATGGTAAATTTATCATGTAAAACGGAGACAGGTCAGTGAAATATAAGAAGAGTGTGTACAGAAATTTTGCCCTTATTTCGCAGCTTGGGATATCGGTAATTGTTCCTATAGGATTATGTATTTTTATAGGTGTACTTATTGATAAGAAATTTAACAGTAATTTCATTATTCCCTTGATTTTTCTTGGCATTGCGGCAGGCGCAAGAAATGCCTACAGGATAGCAATGGCATCCGTAAAGGAAGAAAAAAAAGACGATAACAGAAAGGATGGGCAGGAATGAGTAAGGAACAGCGTTATACGTTAAAGCTTATAATAATCGGAATTGCCGTTTTTTTTGCGGTGGCTTCCGTTCCCGTACTTATTTTCACCAAAGACAGATTCAAATGTGAAGCAGGATTGTTTATAGGAAGTGTAATGGCAATACTTATGGCATGGCATATGTCTTTTTCCATATCCAGGTCAGTATATATGGAAAAACACCAGTCGGCATTCCTCGCATGGAGTTCTGTCGGAAGACTTGTTACAGTAGCAGGCATAATTGTTTTGATAGCCTGGACCAGATTCGCTAACCCGATATTTATGGTTTTAGGAATTCTTGGCCTTAAGTTTGGTGCTTATTTTGCACCTATTCTTGAAAAACGATTTAAAATAAAAATCAAAGATTAAGGAGGATGAGAATGTGACGGAAATGCTTTCCGGCATGGTACTGGCCGCCAAAGATGTTGATTTCTACATCAAGGGCCTGGTCAAGTACAAGCTGTTTGGGCAGGAATTATGGATAACGACAACCCATGTCGGGTTATTCATTGTATCTGTGATTCTTATCATTCTTATGATTGTAGGACACAGGATAATCGTTAAAGCTGACCCTATGGCAAAGCCAAAGGGACTTCAGAATGTACTGGAACTTTTTGTTTCCACAATTGATAATCTTGTAGAGTCAATCATGGGTAGTAACGGTAAGAGATTCCGCAACTGGATATGTGCAATTTTTATGTTTATTCTTTTTTGCAACATATCGGGACTGTTCGGACTCAGACCACCGACAGCGGATTACGGTGTAACCTTTCCATTAGGAATCATTACATTCCTGATTATTCAGATTAATGGTATCAAAGCTAAAAAAATTCAGCATTTTACCAATCTGTTTAAGCCGAATCCGGTTTTATTCCCTATCAATCTCATAGGCGAGGTGGCAGTACCGCTTTCATTGTCATTGAGGTTATTCGGTAATATCATGTCAGGAACAATCCTTATGGGATTGATTTATGGATTGCTTCCAACTGTACTTACAATTGGAATACCTTCGGTAATTCATGTATATTGTGATATTTTTTCCGGAGCAATCCAGACTTATGTATTTTGTATGTTGACGATGGTTTATGTCAATGACAAAATCGCAGATTAGAAATTTAATAACTTTTTATTCAGGAGGAAATTATGATGATCACAAGTGAAGCTTTAGTATTAGCATGTTCAGCAATAGGTGCAGGTCTTGCAATGATAGCAGGTCTTGGTCCTGGTATCGGACAGGGAATTGCAGCAGGACATGCAGCAGCAGCGGTAGGACGTAATCCGGGAGCAAAATCAGATATTACATCTACAATGCTTTTAGGACAGGCAGTAGCAGAAACAACAGGTCTTTACGGATTTGCGGTTGCTATTATTCTTCTGTTTGCCAACCCACTTATCGGTAAGCTCTAAAAAAAACAAGACAGAGAACTAAAGGGAGGCAAAACCTTGCAAAGAATATTTAATCTGGACCCACAGCTACTCCAGGATGCAATTATTTTAGCTGTTAATATTTTCATATTGTTCTTGTTAGGTTCATATCTTCTTTTTAATCCTGTAAGAAACCTTCTTAAAAAAAGACAGGATAATGTAGCGGCTGAAATTGAAGCAGCCAGAAAGAGTAAAGAAGAGGCAGATGCTTTAAAGGCTCAGTATGATGAGAAATTAAAGAATGCCGATACAGCAGCAGACCAGATTCTTGCCGATGCAAGAAAGAAAGCACTTCAGAAAGAAGCTGAAGTAATTTCGGAAGCAAAAGAAGAGGCAGGAAGAATTATTAAGAGAGCCGATAATGAAATTGAGCTTGAGAAGAAAAAAGCTGCTGACGATATGAAGAAGGAAATGATTGCTGTTGCGACAATGATGGCAGGAAAAGTTGTATCAGCTTCCATTGATACCGATATACAGGAATCACTGGTAGATGAGACACTTAATGAAATGGGTGATAATACATGGCGAAATTAGTATCTTCAACTTATGGCGAATCACTGTTTGAAGTAGCGGTTGAACAGAATATGACAGATGCTTTGTATGATGAGGCAGTGTGTGTATTACAGGTCTTTTCAGATAATAAAGAACTGTCCGAATTCCTGTGTCACCCTAACATAGAAAAAGACGAAAAAATCAAAGTAATGATAAACAGCTTTGAAAAGTTCGTATCAAAAGAAATGACAGGTTTTCTTGTAACTGTGGTTGAAAAAGACCGTGCTTATGCGATAAAAGATATCCTTAACTATTTCCTTAACAAGGTAAAAGAATATAAAGGTATCGGGACGGCATACGTTACAACACCTGTGGAACCTGATAAGGCGGCCAAAGAAAAGATTCTTAAAAGATTATTGGAAACAACGGATTATCAGGAGTTTGAAATTCATTACAGCGTCGATGAATCACTTATCGGAGGAATGATAATCAGGATTGGTGACAGAGTAGTTGACAGCAGTATAAAACATAAGCTTCTGGAACTTTCCAGACAGCTTCAGAAAATTGATTTATAGAATCAATTACCAAATTATATCGAAAAGAGGTGCAAAAACCCTATGAATTTAAGACCGGAAGAAATCAGTTCAGTTATTAAAGAACAGATTATGAGGTATAAAACAGAATTAGATGTATCAAATGTCGGAACGGTCATTCAGGTAGCAGATGGTATTGCACGAATACATGGTCTTGAAAATGCCATGCAGGGAGAACTTCTTGAGTTCCCGGGAGAAGTATATGGAATGGTGCTTAACCTCGAAGAGGATAATGTAGGTGCTGTTTTACTTGGAACTTCAAGAAATATCAATGAAGGTGATACGGTTAAGACTACAGGACGAGTTGTTGAAGTACCTGTAGGCGATGCGTTGACAGGACGAGTTGTAAACTCTCTTGGACAGCCTATCGACGGAAAGGGACCTATTACCACAGATAAATACCGTCAGATTGAAAGAGTGGCATCAGGTGTTATCTCAAGAAAGTCAGTTGATACACCTTTACAGACCGGTATCAAGGCAATTGATACAATGGTACCTATCGGAAGAGGTCAGCGAGAACTTATCATAGGTGACAGGCAGACAGGTAAAACTGCTATAGCAATAGACACAATTATTAATCAGAAAGGTCAGGGCGTACATTGTATTTATGTTGCAATCGGACAGAAAGCATCTACAGTAGCAACAATTGTCCAGACACTTACAGAGTACGGTGCAATGGACTATACAACCGTTGTAGCTTCTACTGCAAGTGAACTTGCCCCTCTCCAGTACATTGCTCCTTATTCAGGATGTGCAATCGGCGAAGAGTGGATGGAGCGCGGAGAAGATGTGCTTGTTGTATATGATGACTTGAGTAAGCATGCGGCAGCATATCGTACACTTTCATTACTCCTTAAAAGACCACCGGGACGTGAGGCTTATCCGGGAGATGTATTCTATCTCCATTCAAGACTTCTTGAAAGAGCAGCCAGACTTTCGGATGAACTTGGCGGAGGTTCACTTACTGCATTACCTATAATTGAAACACAGGCAGGCGATGTATCAGCTTACATTCCTACTAACGTTATTTCAATTACAGACGGACAGATATATCTGGAAACAGAAATGTTCAATTCGGGCTTCAGACCTGCCGTTAATGCGGGACTTTCAGTATCAAGAGTAGGTGGTGCGGCACAGATTAAGGCAATTAAGAAAATTGCGGCACCTATCCGTGTGGACCTTGCACAGTACAGAGAGCTTGCAGCATTTGCACAGTTTGGTTCAGAACTTGATGCAGATACCAAGGAAAAACTTGCACAGGGCGAAAGACTCAAAGAAGTATTGAAGCAGCCACAGTATAAGCCAATGCCTGTAGAATATCAGGTAATTATAATTTATGCTGCTACAAATAAGTATCTTCTTGATATAGCAGTTGACAGAATTGCTGATTTTGAGAAAGAACTTTTTACATTCATAGATACAAAGTATCCTGAAATTCCTGCAGCAATCAAACAGGAAAAAGTATTATCAGATGATAATGAGCAGACATTAATTAAAGCAATTAAAGAATTTAAGGCGCAGTTTAAATAGAGGTATAATATATGGCTTCAATGAAAGATATAAAGCGTCGTAAAGAAAGTATTCAGAGTACAGGACAGATAACTAAAGCCATGAAACTGGTAGCAACTGTCAAACTCCAGAAAGCCAGAGGAAGGGCAGAAAGTGCCAAGCCTTATTTCGACGCAATGTATGAAACGGTGTCAACAATGCTTGCCAGAACGGGGGATATCAACCACCGTTATCTCAAAGCAGGTGACACAAATAAAAAAGCAATAATCGTTATAACTGCCAACAGAGGTCTTGCCGGAGGATATAACAGCGGCATAACCAAACTTGTAGCTAATTACGGAATACCTAAAGAAGACATGGTAATTTATGCGGTTGGTACAAAGGGACGCGATTTCTTTATGAGAAGAAATTATGAAATTGCTGAGGATTATTCCGAGGTAATTAATGAGCCTATGTATTCGGATGCCATGGAAATCGGAAGCAGAGTCTTAAAGGATTTTGAGGAAGGCAGAGTAGGAGAGATATATCTTGCATATACAAGCTTTAAGAATACTGTTGTTCATACACCGGAAATGATTAAATTACTTCCTATGAACAGCAGTGAGCACAAAGAAGCAAAGGATGCAGATGATCTTATGACCTATGAGCCATGTGAAGAGGAAGCTCTTGACATAATTATTCCTAAGTATATTAACAGTCTTATTTATGGTGCATTGACAGAATCCGTAGCAAGTGAAAACGGTGCGAGAATGACAGCTATGGACAATGCTACAAGCAATGCAGAAGAAATGATTAGTGATCTGGCACTGAAGTACAACAGAGCACGTCAGAGCTCGATTACACAGGAATTAACAGAAATTATTGCAGGCGCAAATGCAATATCATAAAGGAGAATAAGATGGCTGATAAAAATATTGGTAAAATCACCCAGATTATCGGTGCCGTACTTGATATCAAGTTCGCAAATGGCGGTCTCCCGGAAATTAATACGGCTATTAACGTATATCGCAAGAATGGTGAAAAACTTGTTGTTGAAGTTGCACAGCATCTTGGAGACGATACGGTACGTTGTATTGCCATGGGAACCACAGACGGACTTGTAAGAGGTATGGAAGCCGAGTCAACAGGTGCACCTATTTCTGTACCGGTTGGCGAAAAGACTCTTGGACGTATTTTTAACGTACTTGGAGAAGCAATCGACAATAAGCCGGCTCCGGAAGTTGAACAGTATCTTCCAATTCACAGAAAAGCTCCTTCATTTGAAGAACAATCCACATCAACTGAAATCCTTGAAACAGGTATTAAAGTAGTTGACTTACTTTGCCCATATCAGAAGGGTGGTAAGATTGGTCTCTTCGGAGGTGCCGGAGTTGGTAAGACAGTGTTAATTCAGGAACTTATCAGAAACATAGCAACAGAACACGGCGGATATTCTGTATTTACCGGTGTTGGTGAACGTACAAGAGAAGGAAATGACCTTTATCACGAGATGCAGGAGTCTGGCGTTATCAACAAAACCACAATGGTTTTCGGTCAGATGAACGAACCACCTGGAGCAAGAATGAGAGTCGGACTTACAGGCCTTACAATGGCTGAGTATTTCAGAGACCAGGGTGGAAAGGACGTCCTTCTTTTCATTGATAATATTTTCAGATTTACACAGGCAGGTTCAGAGGTATCGGCACTTCTCGGACGTATGCCTTCGGCAGTAGGTTACCAGCCTACACTTCAGACTGAAATGGGTGCTCTCCAGGAGCGTATTACTTCAACAAAGAACGGATCAATTACATCTGTACAGGCTGTATATGTACCTGCGGATGACTTGACGGACCCTGCACCGGCAACAACTTTTGCCCATCTGGATGCAACAACCGTACTTGACCGTTCAATTGTGGAACTTGGTATATATCCTGCGGTTGATCCGCTTGGTTCATCATCAAGAATTCTTGACCCACGTATCGTAGGTGAGGAACATTATAAGGTAGCCAGAGGAGTCCAGGAGATTCTTCAGAAATATAAAGAACTTCAGGATATTATCGCAATTCTTGGTATGGATGAACTTTCAGAAGACGATAAGCTTGTAGTGGCAAGAGCAAGAAAGGTCCAGAGATTCCTTTCACAGCCTTTCTTCGTAGCAACACAGTTTACAGGACTTGAAGGCAGATATGTACCTGTAAGCGAGACAATTCAGGGATTTAAAGAAATTCTTGAAGGAAAGTATGACGATATTCCTGAAAGCTACTTCCTTAATTGCGGAAGTATTGATGACGTACTTGCAAAAGTTAAGTAGGAGGGTCATCTATGGCAGATAAAACAATGAAACTGGAGATTATGTGTCCGGACCGGAATTTTTATACCGGTGAAGTAACAATGACCGAATTTAATACAACAGAAGGTTATATCGGTGTATATCCGGAACATATACCCCTTGCTGTAATTCTTTCCCCGGGAGTTCTTGTTATACATGAACCGGGTGGCGAAAAGAAGGCGGCATTACATTCCGGATTTGCAAAAATAATGAAAGATAAGATTTCTATTTTTGCGGAAATTGCCGAATGGCCTGATGAGATAGATGAGAACCGTGCCAGGGAAGCTAAGATAAGAGCTGAAAGAAGAATTTCCGGGGATAAGTCCGGAATAGACCTTCAGAGAGCCGAAATAGCTTTGAAAAAATCATTGATACGAATTTCATTAAAAAATTAAGAATAAATACCTCCCGGATGGCAATAATTCAGAAAAGCCATTTGGGAGGTGTTTTTATGAAAAAAGCCGGAATAATTGCAGGCATGGTTATATGGAGTCTGGTGGCAGTCAGATATATTTGTGAAGCGAATGAGAAAAAAAGCGATATATTTACGGCATTTGCAACATCAAATTGCAATTATGTGACGGGAAAAGTCATAGGAGAGGGCGAATACAGCATATACGGAAATATAACGGACAAGGAATATGCCGTTAAAAATATAATGTATGCCTTAGGAATTATGAACGATTACAATATGGTATCGTGTGAAGAGGAAGTATATTGTGAAAAAATATCGGATAACGGATACGTAAAAGTACAGCTTGCCAATAGGGACGGTAATAATTTTTTGAGGATATTGGTGGATTTAAAACAAAATACAGAATGTTTATATGATTATAAAGAGCTGGTCAGAAATATTTTTGAGGCAGAGGGTATTAAAGGAAATGTGAGCGTATATCTTGAGGGAAGAATAAGGGGCGCCCTTAACTATGAAGAAAGAAGTTATCTGGCTGACAGGATGATAAAGAAACTTGACGGTAAAATCGTAACAGAAAGCAGGGATAATGATATTTTTACAATATATGCATATACATCCAATATTGAAGGTTATATAAAATCAGTGGGTAGAAAAATCAATGTGAATGTCACGTCTTCGTATGACGAAGCAGCCAATGAAACAGTCATATATCTTGCAACACCGATTAACAACCTTGATTACTAGGGAAATACGTTGTAAAATAATAAGATAATGACGAATTGGTGGTATTTACATTGAAGATATTAAGGTTAAGAATTGCTTTATATATAATTGCTTTTGTGGCAACTTTTGCCATTACTTATTTATTGAAAACAGATGGTGCAACAGATAAAACAGATACCAGAACCATGAGTGAGGCGGGACTCCCGGTGGTATATATGGTTTCCGAAGAAGGAACGGGCTATAACTATCTGTATGGTTATAATTCTGAAATAAATTATTCAGAACTTCACGGAGTTATAACACCTGTTAAGACGACCAGAGACATACATTTTGCCCTTAAAACATACGGAACCGATATTTCAGGCATATCTTATGAAGTCAGGGATTTAAGCGGAACAGAGCTGATTGAAAAAACGGAGCTGGAAAATTTTACCGATAAATCAGGCATAATAGATATAAATGCAAGATTGCGTAATCTTCTTGAAACCGGTAAAGAGTATATGTTGAAAATCTGTATTAATACAAAAGATTATGGGGATACATCATACTATACGAGAATTAAGCTGACAGATAATGCCAATGTTGACAGAAAACTTAGCTATGTTAAATGGTTTTCGGGAAATACAAGAAATGAAAATACGCTTAAAGAGCTTATACCAAAGCTGGAGCCTGACAGCACAGGCGATAATACCGATTTAAGTCATGTTAATATCCACAGTAAATTGTCGCAGGTAGGCTACGGAATGCTTAATCCTGAATTGCAGGGAGAAATATATCCCCAGATAGACGAGATAGACGGTGACGTGGCATCCATAACCCTGAAGTTCTGCATTACAACAAAAGATGAGAACAGAAATTATAATTATGAAGTAACGGAATTTTTCAGAATAAACCAGGTCAGCGAAAAGGTTACTTATGTATATTCTTATGACAGATTTATGAACCAGATATTTGAACCTGAATACGGAATATCATCCGGACGTAATATATATCTGGGAATTAATGAGGACAAATCTCTTCAGACCATGTGCAATTCAACAGGAACGGTCACAGCCTTTGTAGTAAATGGGAATTTGTGGAGTTATCACCCTAACAGAGATAAATTTAACAAGGTTTTTTCTTTTGATGAAGAGACCTCGGACGGTTTCAGGGAAAACAACAGAAATTACGGAATAAAGATTCTTGATGTGGATAAGAACGGAGATATTTATTTTGTTGTATATGGCTATATGAACAGAGGAAGCCACGAAGGCAATACCGGAATCGCAGCTTATATGTATAATTTTGCATCGAATACAATAACCGAACTTGCTTTTATTCCTACAGATGAAAATTATCTTGTTACAAAAGAGGAACTGGATAAAGCAGCTTACATTAATGACAAAAAAATATTATATTTTTACAGAAACAGGTCGATATATTATTTGAATTATGAGACCAAGGAATGTATGCTGCTTGACAGCAATGTTGTGCCTGATACCTGTATGACGTCAGGCAATAATGTCCTTGTGTACCAGACAGAAAATGTTGATAATCTGATTAATATTATAGACCTTAAGGATGGGGTAAAACGTACAATACAATGTGAAACCAATGAGAAAATACGTGTTCTCGGTTTTATTGACAATAACATTGTATACGGACTGGCACCTGAAGATATTGTAACCCAGACAGGAAAATTCCTTATGAAAGGAATTTATATTATGGATGAAAATCTGAAAATTATAAGAACTTATGAAAATGATGACAGTTATATATCGGGAACGGAATTTTACGAATCCAAAATAATAATTAAGCGTGTTGCCTATGATGAAAACAATAATTTGGTGGATATCACTGATGAAAGGCTTCTCAGCAATACAGAATCAGACAGTACAAAAGCAAAATTATACACAGGAAATTCTGAGGAAAGACAGAAGGAATTATATATTATTCCACCTGTCAAAGGTTCTGTTAAAACATCATGGCAGAACGGAAAGTATGTATTTCCGTCAGATTCCGCAGTACATATTAACAATGAATTTGATATTACTACTGAATATTATTATGTATATACTTATGGCAGACTTTATTATATAGATACAGACAAATCGGAATGTATCAGTGTTGCTAAAAATACCGGCGGGGTTGTGATAGACCTGCATGGCAATAAAATCTGGGACAGATATATGGATGACCATAAATAAACCGGGAGATTTAATATGGCGAAAGACAAGACAAAGAAAAAAAATAAGACACTTAAAAAGATTATATTGGCAGTCGTTATAACGCTTTTAGGCACGCTTCTCATTGTTGCAGGTGTATTTCTTGGCAAAATATTAAAACTGCGGTCAGATGCAAAAAAGATAATGTCAAACGTGTCATTAGATTCGTTCAGACAGACTGAAACGAGTATTATCTATGATAAAAACGGCAAAGAAATATCTGCTTTAAGTGGAATTAAAGAATTATATTATCTTGAATCCGATGAGATTCCGGACGTTTTAAAGAAGATGTTTGTCCAGATAGAAGATAAGGATTTTTACAATCATTCGGGAATTGATATGTCCGCAATTATCAGGGCGGCGCTTGCCAATGTAACACACGCTTCAATTAAACAGGGGGCAAGTACAATTACACAGCAGCTTGCGAAAAATATGTTTCTTGACCAGAGTATTACATGGAACCGTAAGATAACTGAAATGTTTATAGCAATGGAGCTTGAAAAGAGATTTTCAAAGGATCAGATTCTTGAATTTTATATCAATAATATATATTTTGCTAACGGATATTATGGAATCGAGGCAGCATCAGAGGGATATTTCGGAAAGCCGGTAAGTGAACTTAATGTGTCACAGCTTGCTTTTCTTGCGGGTATTCCAAGAAGACCAAATGCCTATGACCCATTTACCAATTATGATGCAGCCGTGGAGAGAAGAAATTCCGTTTTGAAACAGCTGTATGCGGCAGGTCTTATAACCAGTCTTGAGTATTATGAAGCAATAGAATATGACATTGTGATTAACAGCAAAAAAACAGACAGATATAATTACATAGAAACCTATGTATTTTACTGTGCAACGAGAGCGTTAATGGAGCAGGACGGTTTTGTATTCAGGACAGAGTTTACGGATAAAGATGATGAGGATGCTTATAAGGAGATGTATGATTCAACATATGCCGAGCATCAGAAATCTTTGTTCACAGGCGGATACAGAATATATACAGCCATTGATATGGAGAAACAGGAACTGCTTCAGAACATTCTTAATCAGGAACTTAAGTTTTCGGAAGACACAGGTGATAACGGAATATACGATTTACAGGGTGCGGCCGTATGCATAGATAATGAGACAGGACTGGTTACGGCTATTGTCGGAGGCAGAACGCAGGAATATGACGGTTATATGTTTAACAGGGCGTATCAGGCATACAGACAGCCGGGAAGTGCAATTAAACCTGTTTTGGTGTACGCACCGTACCTTATAGCAGGGCATATGCCGGATGAAATTATAGATGATTCTTATATGCCGGGTGGACCAAAAAATGTAGATGATACATACAGAGGACTTATCACACTTACGGAAGCACTCGGTTATTCCACAAATGTTCCTGCCTGGAAAATAATGGAGAGCCTGACCCCTGAGACTGCAATACAATATCTCCACGCCATGAATTATGCCAAAATAAATGATGATGAGCATAATATGGCGATAAGCATAGGTGGTTTTACTTACGGAGTATCGCCTGTGGAACTGGCAGCAGGATATGCGACCCTTGAAAATAATGGAACCTACAGAAATCCTACATGTGTATCAAGAATTACCAATTCAAAAGGAGAAAATATAGTAAATAATCCGGGCGAAGGTTACAGTGTATACACAAAAGATGCCTCGATTATGGTAACAAAAATGATGGAATGGGGTGTAAATCATGGAATACTCCAAAAGGCAAAGCTTGAAAATGCGATAGTAGCCGCAAAATCAGGAACAACCAATGATTATAAAGACGGATGGTTAGCAGGTTATTCAAAATACTATACAACAGTTGTATGGGTTGGCTGCGACCAGCCTAAATCTGTGCTTGGACTTGGAGGAGGAACTTTCCCTCTTAATATATGGAAAAAATATATGGAAATAATACATGAAGGACTTCCATTAGAAGAATTTCCGGATTATCAGGACAATGCCGTTGATAATAATAATGGAGATATCCACGACGAAAAAGAAACTGAGACACATCCGGGATGGCATGGCGGCGGAACACCTAATATAAGTGACGGAGATACACCTCACGGAGTAGACATTAATGGCAGAGGCGACAAGGATGTTGATGTAAGTGGAATGGGTGACAAAGACTATGATTACAGAGGATAGATTATAAGAATTAAGTCCGGGACCATATCTGATATTAAAGAGATGGTTCCGGACCTTTTTATGTTAATTATTTATGTGATTCTTTATATGCATTTACGCGTTTGTTGATTCTCTCAACAGGATTAAGAAGGTCGCTGATTGAAGCATCATGGTTAAGTGTATCAATAAGTAACGCAATGTATTTACTCATATCTACGCTTATATAGTAATCCCTGCTTAAAAGTTCAGGAGACTGATATACGAGGTTGGTTGTAAGAATCTTGTCAAAAAGACCTGATTCGTGGGCTTCATCGAATTTGGCCATACCGTTTGTAAATAAACCGAATGTAGCAGCAAGGAAAATTCTCTTAGCTTTTCTTTTCTTAAGCTCTCTTGCAACATCAAGCATGCTTTCACCTGAAGAAATCATATCATCAATGATAAACACATCTTTGCCTTCAACCGAAGAACCTAAAAATTCATGGGCAACAATTGGGTTACGTCCGTCTACAATACGGGAATAATCTCTTCTCTTATAGAACATACCCATATCAAGTCCGAGCACGTTAGAATAATAAACGGCACGTCCCATAGCACCTTCATCAGGACTTATAATCATCATATTATTGCTGTCTATCTTAAGGTCATTTACATTGGTAAGAAGTGCTTTAATAAACTGGTATGCAGGCTGTACGGTTTCAAATCCATTCAAAGGAATCGCATTCTGTACTCTTGGATCATGGGCATCAAATGTGATTATATTATCAACACCCATTGATACGAGTTCTCTTAAAGCCAGGGCACAGTCAAGGGATTCTCTTCCGCTTCGCTTATGCTGTCTGCTTTCATAGAGAAAAGGCATAATAACCGTAATACGTCTTGCTTTACCTCCTACGGCTGCAATTATTCTCTTAAGATCCTGATAGTGGTCATCAGGTGACATATGATTTGTCTTGCCACAAAGATTGTAAGTAAGGCTGTGATTACATACGTCAACCAAAAGGTATAAGTCATAACCACGGACTGATTCGTTGATTACACCCTTTGCCTCACCTGAACCAAAACGTGGAACGGCAGCCTTAACGATATAATTGTCTCTCTGATATCCTGCAAAGGCTAATGTTGTTTTGTGTTCATTTTCTCTTTCATTACGCCAGTCAACAATATAGTTGTTGATTTTCTGACCAAGTGCCTCACAACCGTTAAGGTTAATCAGACCAAGTGCACCTACAGGAATTGTCTCAAGATCGCGATCGTTCTGCATAATAAAAAATCCTCCATAATATACAATTATTTTCTCTTACGCACATCATCACCGATAAGGTTGATAATATTATATGATGTGAAAATACGTGAAAAAATTCTTTCTGAGTATGCGGCCAGCAAACTCTGTTTATCAAAATTAGAAGAGATTATGGTTGAACGTTTTTCCAATAATCTCTGATTGATACAATAAAATAACTTCGAGGTTGTAAAATTGTTAATTAATTCTGTGCCCAAATCATCTATAATAAGCAGGTCGCAACTTATAATTTGCAATGAATTGTCAGAATTGTCAAGTCCCGAATATTCGTAATGATCATTTTTTGAAGAAAAATAATCAAAAAGTTCGATAGCAGACAGATAAACTACACTGTGGTATCTGTCAAGAATTTCTTTGGCTATACAATTTGTAAGGTATGTCTTCCCAACACCCGTGGAACCGAGAAAAAGAAGGTTCTTGCCGGAAGGAAACTCCTCTATAAATGATTTACATACTTCAAGAGCCGCTTTCATATTTTGACGGGGACTTACACTGTACCCTTCCGGGATATCGTCAGAAAACAGATTAATATTAAAATGCTCAAAGTTCTGTACTGAAAGCAGATCCTTTATATTAGACTGTCTGTAAAGCAGGTCAATTTCTGCCTGCTTAAAACAATGGCACTTTTCATTACCGATGTATCCCGTATCCTTGCAGTCCTTACAGACATAAGAAGGGGTAAGATAATCATCAGGATAACCGGCAGATGACAGAAGCTTAGACATCCGTGATACGTAAGAGTCAATATCCTTATGAAGAGAAGTAAGAGAGGAAGAATTGCCGGATATCCTTGCCTTTGCCGCACGGATTGAAAGGGATGATATCTCATCGAGGCATTCTTTATATTCCGGAATCACACGTATGACTTCTTCGGTACGTCTGTTAAGTTCATCTGCTGACTTCAGTTGTCTTTTATTATATTCATGCATTATTTCTTCATACTGGGAATTACTTAATGCCAAAACCAAATCCTCCCTTATTGATTGATGATAATAAGATCATCCTTTGAATCATCAAAATTGTAAGAACGCTGTGGAAAATTATTAAATTTATTGACAGACTGCTGCACAGGTGCAGCTTTTGAAGTAACCGGAACAGTTATCTTTGTCCTGAAACCGGATTCTAATTTCTTAACATCTTCGAGAGTTGTAATCCCTGCATTATGCCATTTCTTAAGAATACTCTCGGCATAAGCAAAATTGGGCTTGCTTACCGCAAGGATTGTCTTTTTACAGGCTTCACTCACAAGTTCTGTACTAAAATTGTATTCATCAAACCAACGGGTAATAAACTCACTTTCAATAGGTGTGACGTTTCTGTCCGTAATTCCAAAAGAACGGAACACGGCAGCGTTCCTGCTGCTCCTTATTCCTGAAGTTTCTTTGGCTTCTGCAACAGTGGTGATACCGTTGTCATACCAGTTCATTGCAACTTTACATATATAGTTAAAAGAACGGTGATTGCCGGACAGACAATATTCAATCAGATATTCAATCAACTCTGCCGAAAATGCCAGATCGGAATATATATAAATTACGGTGCTTGTTTCCGTAGGAGTAAGAGGGGCACCCATATATTTCTGGATTATGTATAAAAGCTCCTTTATGTCTTCCTGTTCGCAAAGACGTCTGATTTCAGCCGGAGAATATGAACGTTTAACTGCAGTGCTCTTGTTCTCCACAGGTTCCTTTGATACGGCTATCTCCTCCACCGGGGCAAGGACCGGCTGATTAAGGTCACAAAGACAAATAGAAACAGGTGTGCTGCCGTCATATTCAACCTTAAGCACTTTAAGGCTGTTCCAATACTTTAATGCCCGCAGAATATCATTCTCAGTCATGTTAAGCTTGTCTGCTATATCACTTACGGTAACAGGCATATTACCGTCCTCACATCTTAAAAGATATAAATATACTTTAATAAACTCACCGTTGGCATCACGCATAAACGTATCTATAAATACGTTGGAAACCATTGAATATTGATTTTTTACGGATGAGGTTAATGCTATATACTTCATAAATCCGACACTCCTGTTTTTAATGCGAATGCTGTCATTATAGCACAGTAATTATTAAAAAAAAATAACAAACTTCCTTTTTTACAAAAGTTGTGGATAGTGTGGATAATGTGGATAATTATCTGGTAAGACGGTCGGCAATATCTACCACATTTCCTGCACCCATGGTTATTACAAGATCGCCTTTCCGGCAGCGGTCAAGTATTATTTGGCATATTTTATCAAAGTCCGGTTCGTAAATACATTCCGTTCCTGCAGCGTTTATAAGGTCGGCAATATCTTTTGACGAAATTCCGAGGGTATCAGTCTCCCTTGCTGCATAAATATCAGGAAGTATTACAAGGTCGGCCCTCTTTAACACATCTGCAAAGTCCTTAAGAAAAGCTTTGGTTCTCGTATATGTGTGAGGCTGGAATATGATGACAAGCTTTTTATGAGGGTAATTCATTGCTGAATTAATAGTTGCATTAATCTCTGCAGGGTGGTGCGCATAGTCATCAATTATTGTAAAACCATTTACGGTTCCTTTTTTCTGGAAACGTCTGTCAGTACCGTGAAAACCTTTAAGTGAGTCAATAATTGTACTGATGTCTATTCCTAAGTGGATTGCAACTGCAATGGCAGCAAGACTGTTATATACATTATGAATCCCCGGAACACTGAGGGCTATTCTGCCGATTGTGTTTCCCTGACGGATAAGGTCATAAGAAGGACAGCCGAATTCATCAAAGGAGATATTATCTGCTGTATAATCAGCATCAGGTGTTTTTCCAACTGTTATAACGGGACAAGCGGCATTTTTATAAATTTCTTCAACATTATCAATGTCATTATTAATTACCAGAAGACCGTTCTCAGGGAGAAGTCTGACATAACGTCCAAAGGAATTACGGATATCGTTAATGTCTTTAAAAAAGTCAAGATGATCTTCTTCTATATTAAGTATAATCTCAATAGTCGGAAAGAATGATAAAAAGCTGTTGGTATATTCACAGGCTTCGGTCACAAAATTATCAGAATGGCCAATTCTTAAGTTACCATGTATGGATGGAAGAATTCCGCCTACGGATACGGTAGGGTCAAGGCTGCCATTCACAAGAATTTCGGTAAGCATGGAAGTGGTTGTTGTCTTACCGTGGGTACCGGACACACCGACTGCTGTTTTGTAGTTGGTCATAATCTCTCCAAGCAGCTCGGCTCTCGTTATTACGGGAATATTTTTTGCCCTGGCAGCAGCAAGTTCTTCATTGTCATTGTGAATCGCTGCGGTATATACTACGAGGTCAATATCGTCAGTTATGTTGTCTGCCTTCTGTCCGATGAAAACCTTAATGCCCTGGGATATAAGGTTCCTGGTCAGTTCTGATTCTTTAGAGTCTGAGCCTGAAATTGTAAAACCTTTTGAAAAAAGAATATCTGCAAGTCCACTCATGCTTATTCCACCGATGCCGATGAAGTGAACATGGATAGGACTGTTATAATTAATATGTGACATAATAATCTGTCTCCTTGAATATAGATTAATTTATTATATTTTATACCAGTAAGGTATTAAAAGTAAATAAAAATAAAGAGGTTCTTTTTATCGTGGAAATGAATATATATTAAAAAACGGGAGACAAGTAGTATGTTAGTAGAAATTACTAAAAATAAAAAATAAAAATGTCAAAATTTAATGAATATTATGAAATTGTAGAATTGTCAATGATGTGACACCAACTTTTTAAAAAAAATTTATAATAAATTAATAAGTTGCTGCCGTTTCTGATTAGGAGACATCCAATTCAGAACCTGCATAGGTATATCATTACTTCTTCTCAGGTAAGAGGTCATCTGTTTAATTAAATCGTCATAAGAGTAAAAAGAAAGATAGTTATAAAATCTTTTCTGATCAGTTCTATGACTACGTTCTACCTTTCCATTATGGCGTGGTGTACGTGGTCTGATGAGCTGATGTTTAATACTAAGATGTTTACACAACATATCAAATATATGAACTTTATCAGTACGGCGAATATTTGTAAATTCAGCACCATTATCAGTCTGAATAATAGCTGGTTTATAACCAAAAAATTTTATAGCACGCTTGATAAAATCAACTGTTGAATATCCGGATTGCTCCATATAAGGGTATATAAAACGCTGCCTAGAGGCTTCATCTATAACAGTATACTGATAAAACTTTTGCGGAATAGAACCGGAATAACATATTACCGGGACATATTTCACATCAAGCTGCCATTTAATTCCAATGTGGTCAGGTGTATCATAACGCATAGGTTTATATTTTTCCTTTGTAGACTTAATAGAAGAATTAACAAAGCCTAAACGCTTGCATACTCTATAAAGAGAGCCGGGATTTCTTGTATATCCTCGCTTTAAAAGTTTTCCATACAATTCACACATAGATATATTTTTATTATGATTATATATATTCTTAATAAGACTTAATTCTGCAGGTGTATGCGAAGATGGATGAAGTGTATGTGGTTTATGAGACTTATCATATAAAGATTCATCAGAACCATCATATTTTCTATTCCAACGCATTAAAGAAGATTTTGAAATATGATACCTCCGGCAAACAAAATTAATATCATGTGTAGAACGATACAGCAAAACAGAATGTTTTTTTGTTAAAAAAGAATGTGGTAAATATCTTTTCTTTTGTGTTATAATACCCATAACGATTAATACTCCTTTCTTGTAAGTGTGGTAACTACAATTATAAGGAGTTTTAATCGTTTTTTCTATAAAAAAATTAATAAAAAAAGGGACTGTATAAGCCCCTTTAAATTTTATGTTTCATCAGGTAAAAAAACAAGTCAGCGTTTAAAACGAAAAACCGAAATAACAAGAAACTTCTGAAAAATCAAACGGTCTTTATATTTTATTTTATCAACAGCAGGAGAACAAACATAAAACATAAAACAATCAATAAAATAAGCTAGATAATCATAAAATTTATCATCCAACTCATCATCAGATAAAGATGCAGCATAAATTAGATCATCTAATAATACTGTATCTTTTGATAAAGAAATACATAATCTTAAATCATGAAAAATATCATCAATCTTCATTATAAATAATCCTCACATTCTACATATTCAATAAAAAAACCAACAAAATCTACTAAATAAAAACGAATAAAAAAAGCATCATAAGAAAAAGAATCCGAAAAAAGCAAAGAAACAACATTACCAGAATCATCATAATCAAAACTCCGGAAATATAATAACCTCACACCAGAACAATCATACACTAAATAAAATTTATCAATTACAAGATTAGATGGACTTACAAAATTATTATATAACATATCAACATCCTCATATTAGTATCACTTCCATAATCAATTAACCTCACTCTCTTCTAATAACTTATGTCTATACGAAGCTATAAACTCTTTCATAAAATAAGAATATGATTTAGCGAGAAGAGAGAACCAATCATGCTGATGATAAGTTCTTGCATACATTACTAAATCAAAATATTCAGTTATATTTTCATTAACTACCTGATCCATCATGCAGGCTATCTGTTCTAACTCTTCACCGGGACGCATAGCAAGGTAAGTATCTACGTCAAATCCGGAATGTCCAATAATGCGGTCTTTATCGTATTGGAATTTTTCAGGATTATCCAGATGTGCAAAATATCTAACTAATCCCACAATTGAATTGCACGGACGAACCTCTGGAGTATTGAGTCCTTCAATTAATTTAGAAACATTATTAAATGTTTTAGGACCATCGCTGTAAATCAAAACATGCCAATGAGGTTTCTTCTGGTCGCCCATCGGGTTTTGGTCTCTATCGTGTAAGGGACTTTCAACCCATGGAATATGTAAATCATCAATAATATCCCTCCAATCACTAGGAGCAGAATCAGGATAGACAATAAATGTCCATGCCCTTGTTTTATACCTAGGGTCTTTAAAATAAAAGTTATTCATATCAAATACCTCCATAATCAGCCGCAAAAGGCAAAAAAATAAAAAAATATGTATTGGCACATGGCACACCCGGGCATTGTCGTAGTTGCCCGGGGGGAAGAAAATCAATTCTTCCCAAAACAATGAATGAAATTTTGCTTGACAACGAGCCTCCAGAAGCCGTTCTTTCCGGCTAAGGCCGGAAGGGACACCGCACAGCCTAAAGGCTGTTGCTTTTGCCGCCTTCCGGCTCATCAGCCTGAACGACTTCTTCCTCATTATCAAGCACCAGCTCCGTATCCGGAGAAATTTCAGGAACGTTATCTCTTTTATATTCTGTCTGTATATATTCGACTTCCTGTAGTGCAGGTGCTTCAAAGCTATTAAAGTATTTAGCCCACTTCGGAATAAAAGTAAGCGTACGAGTTCCCATCCAAAAAAATATAAATGGTTCAAACTCGAAATATTCATCTAACTTACCTCCATCGTCCGAGGTATTGTTAATAGAAATATATTTACGTATCTTTTTTCCATAAGTAAATACACGCGCAATATTCTTTTGAAGATACATTGCATCGGTTAAATCACGAAGCTTCTTATCCACGTCGAATGACTGAGAAAACATCACTATTTTGACATGATAATGACGCTGCAGCTTAAAAAAATCACGTACAGAATTAGAAAAATTCTTATATTGTCTGTTATCCCAAATCATACCGACCTCATCAACAAGTAGCAAAATCCGGGGACGGGTAGGATTAATCTTTTCTTTCAAAATATGAAACAATTTAGAAAGACCCTTATAATCATCAGGATTAAAAGGCTTATAATTATAATCAACAAGCTGGACTGAACCAATATCACGCGCATCAACATAAAAAGTATAAGGAATACGCTCTGTTGAATAAACTGTCCAACCCTTACGAACGTGTTGAATAGCAAGTTTGGTTAAGGTTGTAGACTTACCGCTGCCTTTTTTACCAAAGATCATAATCAACCGATACGGATTAACATATTTAGCTGTCAAAATCAAAAAAATTGAAAAAAACGTGCAAAGAAAGAAAAAAATCTTGAATAGAACCATATTAAAACCCCCTATTTGACATCTTATAAAATAAAGCAAATAAGGAAGATATAATAATTAAACATCCAACGAACAAGCCAAACCAAGAACTACAAAAATACTTAATCAAGCTAAAAGAGAAGTCAGAAAAACTATTAAAAAATTCAATCATATAAAATACCTCATTACCCAAGTTATACCGGGGGAAACTTGTCCCCCGGAAAGCAACAAAAAATTAGTGTTTTGAAAGTAATCTTCCAAATATACCAATAGCACCACCTATTAAAAAGATGCCGGTACCAACGAGTAAATAAGGTGTAGACATTATTGTCTCACCAACCTTAGTTACCTGACCAAATATCCAAGTAGCTACCTCAGTCATGGTACCTAAAAAACCTGTCATAGTTGACGCTTCTGCAAGTAACATAAGCAAAACCTCCTTTAAATATAAAAAATTAATGATGTCTATTCTTAATGCATCTAAATATAGATACAAAAGAAGCAAAAATTAAAACAGCAAAAGATAATAAAAGTAACCAATTTGATGAAATAACATCCCACGCAGACTTAAAAATATCAAATATAAAATTAGAGATACTATTCATATCATTAAAAAAATCTGTAGAAGAAATATTCATACACTCAACCACCTATCATTATCTATGCAGGATTTTCAGAATAAACTGAAAGAAACATATAAACATATATAAAAGCAATGCTGCTGCAACGATAATCAAAACCGGAGCAACAGAAGAAATAAGCTCATCAGTTACAACAAATTCATAATTGCCTAAAAAAAACTTAAGAAATATATCAAGCATACAATCACTTCTTTCTACTTGTAAGTAAAATAACAGCATTAAAAACAGAGCAAACAGCAGTTAAAGCAATTAAGGAAACAAGCGTATTAAATTGCTTTAAATCAAGCAAAACAGTAGAGACAGTATCTTCATCAGCTGCACTAACCTTAGCAACAATAATACAAAGAAGAAAAAACACAGCGATAACAAATAAAACGATACTGAAAACTTTCTTAAACTTAGATTTCTTAAAAATATTATCTTCCATATCAAGACCTCCTGTTAAAAATAAAAATAATTAAAAAAGAAACAATAATAAGCGCAATAATTAAATCGAGCAATGAAAAATTCGATATAACATTTAAACTATCAAGTGTATCAATGAATCCACCAATGACAGAAACAATATACTCAAGACAATCAACCATACAACACACACTTCCTATCTAGTTATATAAATGACATACATACCATACAAAGCGAAAGCAAATGGCATAAGAAAGCTAGGTAGAAGCTGTATCACTGATGATAAATAAACAACAGCAACACAGACAACGCCACCAAGGACGATGATAAAACCTTTATTACTCATTTAATCAACAGCTCCTTCCCTGCGGATTGCCACATCCACAACAGTAAACGTAAGACCGAGAACTACTACTGATTGCAATTTACCTAAATTATCCCAGATATTTGACAACCAAGAATTAACAAAAGTAATCGCGGATAAAACACCGGGCGCAAGTGCGATCGGCTGGATAACATTAACAGAAGAAATACCGTTACTAATAAAATCAACAACGGACGTATTATCATCATCAATATCATCATCGTAATCTTTCAAAACAGGCTTATATGTATAATTCATCCTGTCCCGGATAGAATCAAGCCGGGACAGGATAGCGGAATCATCAAAATTGAATGTGCTGCCACCACTTCCGGATAAAGATATACCCTTAATGGCTGCTATTACAGAACTGTCATTATAAGCAAGACTAGGCAAAGTATCTGCAAGCAACTTATGAATATCAAGAACATTAACATTATTATGTTCCAACAATGTTTTAACAGAAGATATATCATAAACCATTGGAGATATAACATTTTTCATATTCTTAAAATTGCTAGTAATACTCGAATCAATATAAGCAAGGTTATTATTTAGATTAGTAAAGTAATCAAACAGTTCTCCACGAGTAGCTTTTAAATACTCTGTGTTATTAACAGATGATTCAAGAATAGCTTGAATCATTGAATAAACTGAAGATTGTGTAATTTGCTTAAGAGTTAAAGTCGATTCATCAAACTGTAAAAATTTAACAGTACCGGGCATAAGGAAACTATAATAAAAAGACTTTGAAATTGATGAAGTAACGTAATCATCAAGTTTAGCAGCATAATCAATATCTGATTTAATAATTAAATCATTCATAGCGTCAACAAAATTAGGAGAAAACAAACGTAAAATGTCATGCCCTAATTCATTCCAACGTTCATCTTTAAAAGATTGAAATACAGATTCAAGATCTTTTTCTTCATATCCAGTTGTAGGGTCATACCAAACATCAAATGTACTAACTTTATCAAGAGTATCTGGTAAAGATTTCCATTCATAAAGCGGCTTACCATAATCATCATCAGAAGTAAATAATAACTGTAATATTGATTTATCATCTTTAAAACAATAAGATGACGAAATAGTATTAGTAAGAGAATACATGTCTTGAACATCAACCAAACTCGTCCATGTTTTACCATCCAAACTGTAATAAATACGCTTATTACAAGTAGTAGCAAAAGTAAACAAAGCATTACTATCAGATTTAGTAATAGATTTCAACTTGTCAGCAGAATCAACGAACAAAATATACTTATCAGCTTTAAAAATATACTGATAAGAGAAATAATATGACGGAGTAACAATATTACTTGTGCCGTCTGGCTGCCAAAATCCACTAATCAAATGATTGGAGTAAACACATACTAAGTCATCTGGAAGATTTTCTATATATTCAACATCTGCTGAAAGATATGTATTATCAATGTAATCAAAATTTTTAGCACTAAGAGCACAAATTGTTGTTACAGTAGAAGCATTAGCAATCTTATTTTCATCAACAAAATAAAAAACAGAAGGAGTTCTAACAGATGAAGCAGATAAATCAACCATAGAAGATTTAAAACTACCGTCATTAAAATCAAAAATAGAACAAACAACAACACCATAATAATTATTAACCCAAGACGAATAATAACCACCATTATCCATTTTTAGATAACTATTACCATTAGATGAAGAAGCGGAATAAGAAATAATACCCGCTCCTTTAATACCTTTTCCATACACATAACCACCACTAAATACATAACAACGATTAAGACCTGGACTATACCAATATGAAACATTAATATTATCATTCCAATGTGTCTTCTCAAGTGTGACAGGCAATCTATTATATGAAGTATGCTGGCCAGACATCTCATAAGATTGAATCTCATAAGTAGTATCTTTTAACAAATAAAAATATTTACCAGCTTCGTTAACATCTGAATCATAAAACACTTCACAACCAATTCTTCCGTTATAAGTATTAATCTTCTGATTACGATTACAAGAATACGTTTTATTTTGATAAGTAATATAAATATAATTTTTATCATAAGTTGAACTAACACCCGAATCAGCCGGAGTAACAACAGGTTCAGCAGCACCAACCATAACAGGAGTAAGCAAAACTAATATTAAAATAAAACAAATGATTTTGTTAAATACTTTCATTAATAAATCCTCCATGTTATAATCAATAAAAAACGAGGTGTGATAAAATGACAAAAAAGGAAAAATTCTACTATCAGCAAGGAAAAAAATTTATTCATAGCTCATTTTTACTTACATTAAGTGAAAGCAAAGATGAAAAAGAAAAAACAGAAGAAGAAATGATACAAAATACAATAAAAGCTGGAAAAACATTCTTCAGTTTAATAATCGCATTCCTAATAATAATGGTAACGATAGTATTAGTATTATATTTCTTTATGTAATAACGAGGGGATACCCCCTCGCTATTTTTTAATAATCATATTCTTCATCTTCAACAGGTTGTGGCTTAGGTGCTGCAACCTTTTTCTTTTTTGCAGGGACATAAATCACTTTATTTTCTACAGTAACAAATGAACCTTTTTTCATAAGACGAAAAAGAAGAACAGTATCAAGAACCTGTAAAGCAAGCAAAACGAAAACCAACATTACTTTTTATCCTCCAAAAAACGAATACCAACAACAACTGGTTTACCATAGTTACCAGCACCATACTCAAGCTCACAATATTTACCTATACAACTAGGTAAAATCAAACTATGACATGATTCAGGCAGAAAAACTTCATTAACTTTCTGTCCTGAAGCTCCATGCTGAATATCAAATTGAGTATAATCATCCAACAAATTGACAATACAACAATTATTACCCTTGCTCGAAACAAACTTTCTAAATCCTAAAAATAAGCTACTCATAATAAAACCTCCTATAAGTTAAGTAATAGATTAAGAGGAAAAGGGGATAACCACATCCCCTTAACCATAGGGTATAAGATATAACACCTCTTTGGTGTCACATCAATTGTAAAACAACACAAAATTTAATGAATATTATGAAATACTCTTTAAAATATATAAGGTTTGTGTTACAATATGTTTACAATTTGACTAGAAAATATAAGACTTGAGGTGATTAATATGGTGAAAAAAGAAATGATTGCCATGTTGTTAGCAGGCGGACAAGGCAGCAGACTCGGAGTTCTTACGTCCAAGGTTGCCAAGCCGGCAGTAGCATTTGGCGGTAAGTACAGAATTATTGATTTTCCACTCAGCAACTGTATTAACTCTGGGATTGATACGGTAGGCGTTCTTACACAGTATCAGCCGTTACGACTTAATACACATATCGGGATAGGTATTCCTTGGGATCTGGATAGAAATGTCGGAGGCGTTACGGTTCTTCCTCCATACGAGAGAAGTACAAGCAGCGAATGGTATACAGGTACGGCTAATGCCATATATCAGAATCTTGATTATATGGAAATGTATAATCCGGACTATGTTCTTATTTTATCGGGTGACCATATTTACAAGATGGATTATGAGATAATGCTTGATTATCATAAGGCATGCAATGCGGACGTTACTATTGCGGCAATGCCTGTTCCTTTAGAGGAAGCAAGCAGATTCGGTATACTTATTACAGATGAGAACAACAGAATAACAGAATTTGAGGAGAAACCGGCTAATCCTAGAAGCAACCTTGCATCAATGGGTATATATATATTCAGCTGGAAAGTCCTTAAAGAAGCTCTCATTAAGATGAGAGACCAGAAGGGCTGCGATTTCGGTAAGCATATTATTCCTTATTGCTTTGAAAATGGCAACAGGCTTTTTGCGTATGAGTATAACGGATATTGGAAAGATGTAGGAACGTTGAACTCATATTGGGAAGCTAATATGGAGCTTATTGATATAGTCCCTGAATTTAATCTCTATGAGGAATTATGGAAAGTATACACAAGAGCGGATGCAATTCCTCCACAGTACATATCAGGCAGTGCCAAGGTTGAGAGAAGCATAATCGGTGAAGCAAGTGAGATTTATGGTACTGTCCGCAATTCAGTAATCGGAAGTGGTGTCACAATAGAAGAAGGTGCGGAAGTTACAGATTCCATAATTATGCAGAATACGACTGTCGGAAACGGAACTGTTATAAATAAAGCAATAGTTGCAGAGAATGTGACAATCGGAAATAACTGCCATGTGGGATTTGGTGATATGGCTGAAAGTAAGCTGGACACTAAGATTTATAATTCTGATTTAGCAACAATCGGTGAAAATACAGTTATTCCGGATAATATTACAATTGGCAGAAATACTGCTGTCTCAGGAGTGACAACTCTTGAAGATTATAAAGATGGAATCCTTGAAAGCGGTGGATACATCATTAAGGCAGGTGAAGAAAGATGAGAGCAATAGGTATTATTTTAGCCGGCGGTAATAACAAGATGATGCGTGAATTATCCAATAAGAGAGCCATTGCTGCAATGCCGGTTGCAGGAAGTTACAGGACAATTGATTTTGCACTCAGTAATATGAGTAATTCACATATTGGTAAAGTTGCAGTAATAACCCAGTACAATGCGAGATCGCTTAATGAACACCTGAGTTCTTCAAAGTGGTGGGATTTTGGCAGAAAACAGGGCGGACTCTTTGTTTTTAATCCGACCATAACTAATGAAAACAGTGTATGGTACAGAGGAACAGCAGATGCATTATATCAGAATCTTACTTTCTTAAGAAACAGCCATGAACCTTATGTTGTTATTGCATCGGGTGATGGCGTATACAAGCTGGATTACAATAAGGTTATTGAGTATCATATTGAGAAGAAAGCTGATATTACGGTTGTAATCAAAGACCTTGATGATTCAGAAGATGCTCGCAGATTCGGTGTCGTTAAGTGCGATGAAGACGGAAGAATTGTGGAATTTGAAGAGAAACCGATAGCGACATCGGGCAAGACGGTTTCCACAGGAATATATGTAATCAGAAGAAGACTTCTTATTGAACTTATCCAGAAGGCTTACGATGAGGACAGATATGATTTTGTTAAAGATATTGTAATAAGATATATGAATGTAAAGAAAATATACGGTTACAGGCTTGATTCATATTGGAGCAATATATCAACGGTAGAGTCATATTTCAAGACCAATATGGATTTTCTTAACAGAGATATAAGAAAGCATTTCTTTAAGGATTCAACAGATATATATTCAAAGACAGAAGATCTTGCACCGGCAAAATATAATCCGGGTTCGGAGGTTAAGAACTGCATAGTTGCCAGCGGATGTATTTTTAACGGCAAAGTGGAAGATTCCGTTATATTTAAGAAGGTATACATTGGAAGTAACACTTATATTAAGAATTGTATAATTCTTAATGATGTTCATATTGGTGATAATTGTCATTTGGAAAATTGCATTGTTGAGAGCAGAGATACCATAAGACCTAATACAGAATATATCGGTCAGAATGGAGAAATCAAAATTGCAATAGAGAAAAATGAGCGGTTCCCAATGTAGTTCATTAGGAAGGAAGGGTTACGAATATGAAAATTACGGATATCAGAGTAAGAAAAATTGCAAAAGAAGGTAAATTAAAAGCAGTTGTGTCAATTACAATAGATGACGAGTTTGTAATACATGATATTAAAGTAATTGATGGAGATAAGGGATTGTTTATAGCAATGCCTAGCAAAAAAACGGGTGATGGAGACTACAGGGATATAGCACATCCGATTAATTCAGACACAAGAGGAATGCTGCAGAGAAAGATCCTTGAAGCCTATAACAATGCTTCTGACGAAGAAGTATAGGGAATATAATAGCATACTATATATAAGATGAGGATGTCACTTTAACGATTAAAAATCGTTGAGGCGGCATCCTCTTTTTGTTTATTTACTGTATTCCCTGATAATTGCCCGTACAGTTCTTGAAAGGTACGGTTTAATTCTTCCGATATTCGCCGGTTCATTGTATAGAATAGAACTGTAACAGGTTGAACCCACAAGTTCCACTACAAGGAAAAGAAGAATTTCAGGTTCTTCTATTGAAAGACCGCTTGTGGAAAGCATTTCGTAGTAAATGTCTTTAAAATTAATATCATTGGAAGCTACGTTTGTGGTAAGGGCTTCCTTAAACACACCCCAACTTAAATTTTTGGATATAAAAGTAAGGAGGGAGTGGTTGCCATCAAGGGCATCTACAATGTAATTGATAATAAAAATCATTTTTTCCTCAAAAGCAGGTTCCTCACTGACAGTTGATGATTTTTTTTCAAGAGCCGCTACGGCATCTTTAAAAAGTTTGCTGGATTCATGTGATATGAGCCGGTTCCTGATTTCGTATTTGTCTTTAAAATACAGATAAAAAGTTCCTTTGGCAACGTCGGCAGCCTTGGAAATTTCAGCTATTGTCGTCTTTTCCACGCTTTGCGTAGTGAATAAATCATAGGCAGCATTTAAAAGAGCATTAAGTTTCTGCTGCTTATTATCGTCTACCTTTCCCATTATAAAAATCCTCCGTGTAAAATATTAAAAATTTATAAAAAACTGACTTTTGGACATTTTCTATATTGACTATACAATTTTTAGTGCTATAATGTCAACAGAAATAAAAAATGACCAATGGACATATTTTTTAATTAAGGAGGATTTATATGAAAAAGTTTGGAAAACTTATCGTAAAGCTAAGAATACCGATTCTCATTCTTAGTGTGCTGCTTTTAATTCCGGCAGCAATAGGATACTTTAATACTAAAGTTAATTATGATATTTTATATTACCTTCCGGGTGATATTGATACAATGAAGGGCCAGGATATATTACTTGACGATTTCGGCAAGGGCGCCTACGCAATGGTTGTGGTTGACGGAATGAACAAGAAAAATGTATCCGAGCTTGTAAAAAAAGTTGAAAAAGTTGACCATGTAGCCAGTGTTATTTCATACAATGGAATTGTTGGTGACGGAGTACCGGCAGAAATACTTCCTGATAAGTTCAGGTCTTACTTTGAGAATGATGATTCGGGAGCGACACTTTTCGCAATATTCTTTGATGATACAACATCAAGTACAGAAACGATGGATGCCATTGAAGAATTAAGGGATGTAACCGATAAACAGTGCTACATAGCGGGTATGTCAGCGGTAGTTACCGATACCAAGTCAATGTCAGAAAAAGAAACTCCTATATATGTGCTTGTAGCGGTATTACTTGTTTGTGTGGTTCTTGCAATATTTATGGATTCGTTCCTTGTACCTGTATTATTTATGGTAAGTATAGGAATGGCCATTGTATATAACTTAGGAACGAATATTTTCCTCGGAGAAGTATCGTACATAACAAAAGCACTTGCGGCGGTGCTCCAGCTTGGTGTAACACTTGACTATTCAATATTCCTGTGGCACAGCTATAAGGAAGAAAAAGAAAAGAATCCCGGTGACCATAAAGAGGCAATGGCAGTTGCAATCGGAAATACACTTACCTCTGTTGTAGGTTCATCAATCACAACAGTAGCAGGATTTATAGCACTTTGCTTTATGAGTTTTACCCTTGGACTTGACCTTGGTATAGTAATGGCAAAGGGTGTTATATTCGGAGTAATCGGATGCGTAACAATTCTTCCTTCACTTATACTTACATTCGATAAAGCACTTGAGAAGACAATGCATAAAGAAATTATGCCTAATTTTGATAAGCCGGCAAGATGGATAGTAAAACATTCATGGTTATTCCTCATTGTCTTCCTGGGACTTTTATATCCGGCAATTTACGGCTACAACCATACAAAAGTATATTATGATTTATCTGATACATTACCTGATAAACTTAATTGCTCACAGGCTAATAAATTACTTGCGGAAAATTTTGATAAGACCAATTCAATATATATGATTCTTGCAGACACCAATCTTTCAAAAGATGACTCTATTGCAATGATAGATGAGATAAAAGAACTTGACGGTATATCAACGGCAATGAGCCTTGATTCCGTAGTTGGTGCAGAACTGCCTACGGAAATGCTTCCGGATTCCCTTGTTTCAGAGTTAAAGGGAAACGAATATCAGATAATGATGATATCAACCAATTATGCCATTGCATCTGATGAAATCAACGACCAGATAGATAAAGTTGATGAAATTGCTAAAAAATATGATGCAAAATCAATGGTAATCGGTGAAGCACCATGTACAAAAGACCTTATTACAATTACAGATAAAGACTTTAAGACAGTAAGTATTGTATCAATTGCAGCAATATTCGTAATTATATTCTTTGTACTAAAATCAATATCATTACCTGTTATCCTTGTTGCGGCAATTGAATTTGCGATATTTGTAAATATGGGTATTCCTTATTTTACAGGAATATCAATACCGTTTATTTCATCGGTAGTCATCGGAACCATACAGCTTGGTGCAACGGTCGACTACGCAATTCTTATGACAACGAGATACAAAAGAGAAAGAGCCGCAGGCGAAAGCAAGAAAGAGGCCATATCGATTGCACTTGGAACATCTATTCCGTCAATTATCGTAAGTGCCCTCGGATTTTTCGCAGCAACCTTTGGTGTAGGTATGATTGCCAGCGTTGATATGATTTCATCATTATGTATACTCATGGCACGAGGTGCAATCATCAGTATGTTAGTTGTAATATTTATACTTCCATCATTATTTGTATTGTTTGATAAACTCATTATAAATACAAGTATTGGTTTTAAATCTAAGAAAAATAAAAAAGAAGCAGTTATGTAAGGAGAGATAGTTATGGTAAAGAAGAAATTTTTAAAACGTTGTTCAATATTAATGTGCAGTGTTCTTGTTGCAGCTAACCTTGTTGCATGCGGAGCGGGAACAGGCAGTACAAACGAAGAAGTAAAACAGAGTGCATACAGTCAGGACAATATGGTCCAGACATCCATAGAAAAAGAATTATCGTCAAAAAGTACACTTCCAATCAATACAAGACAGGAAACGGTATATGTGTTCGGGGATGCTAACGGAAATAAGGACCATATAATCGTTAATGAAAAAGTAACTGATGACAAAGGAAAGGAAACCCTTAATAGGACTGAATCTGATGGCGAAGTACCGGTTTCCATGAAAGTTACATACACTCTTGACGGAAATGAAGTTACACCTGAAGAACTTGCGGGAAAGAGCGGCAAAGTAACAATGAGATTTGATTACACAAATAATACAAAAGATGTTCCTTTTACAATGATTACGGGAATGGTACTTCCTGCCGACGTATTCTCAAATGTAGAGATTACAAACGGTAAACTTACCAGAAACGGTGATTCAATTATTGCAGTCGGACTTACAATGCCGGGTCTTTCCGATATGCTTAACCTTAAAGGAATAGAGCTTCCTGAGTATTTTGAAGTAACAGCAGATGTAAATAAATTCTCGCTTGATATGACAATGTCTGTGGCAACATCTAACTTCCTTTCAGATGTGAATGTGGATGACATTTCCATTGACAGCATAAAAGCTCTTACAGATAAGCTTGGAAGTGCTACCGGACAGCTTGTGGATGGTTCAGCAGCTCTTGCAGACGGAACCTCACAGTTAAAGGATGCTGTTCCTGCCCTTACAGACGGAATTACCAGGTTAAACACAGGTGCACTTTCATTAAGAGACGGAATGTATGCTTATATTGACGGCGTAAATACAGTATCGGCAGGTGCGTCACAGCTTAATAGTGGAGCATCAGATCTTGCAACAGGTCTTGACAGTCTTGCCTCTGCAATAAATACAAAGGTAGTTCCGGGAATTACACAGATGAAAAATACCGTTGACGCCAATGTAAAGACTTACGGAGGAAAAGTTACATCCGTTCTTACATTAGCAGGAACATATGATAAAGCATTTGCGGCATTGAATAACACTATTAAGTCAGCAGGTGCAGCTTATGGTGTGAGCGATATGTCAGTAGTTCCTTACTCAGAAATGAGTTCGGGACTTACAGAGGAAAAAGTTTCAAAACTTCTTACAAAATATATGTCAGATTACACAATTTACATAAGTGCAAAAGCGAAATTTACAAAGGCTGATGAGTATGTTTTACAGATGAAACTTAGAGGCGTTGACGGTTCATCCGTAACAAATCTCGGACAGGTATACCAGCAGGAAATTGCAATGCTTATGTCAGCAGCAAGCAACGGCGGTGTGTATACAGCACTAAGCCAGGTGCAGACAGGTGTTAATCAGTTATCGACAGGTATCGGTTCAATGAATGACAATACCAATGCAACAAGAACAGGCAATACAGAAACTATCTGTTCAGCAATTTACAAACTTCAGACAGGAAGCAAAACACTTAAAGACGGAACAGAAACTCTTGTAAACGGTCTCGGAACACTTACATCTAACAATGATGCACTTAAGAGCGGTGCCGCACAGGTTGCAGACGGAACAGGAACCCTTAATGACAGCGCCGCAACACTTGCGGATGCCATTGAGAAACTTAATGCCGGAGCCATTACATTAAAAGACGGTATGGCACAGTTTAACAGTGAAGCAATAGAACCACTTGAAAAACTTGTGGGTGATGATTTACAGAATGCTGTTGACACAATCAAAAAAGTTGTAAAATCAGGTCAGGATTATACATCGTTCTTAGGTAAGTCAGATGACTTAAAAGGCAGCGTGACATTTATATACAAGACTGCAGGTATAACAATAGAAGAATAATAGCGGTTGCATAAGATTCAATCCTGAATTATAATATTTGGGAAAAGAATGTTATAATTCAGGAGGAACGTAATGACTATATTAGTTTTAGGCGGAGCCGGGTATATAGGCTCGCATACGGTGTACGCACTTATTGAAAAGGGTGTGGATGTAGTAGTTATAGATAATCTGGAAACAGGTCATATAGAGGCAGTTCATGAAAAAGCACGTTTTTACAAAGGCGATATCAGGGACAGGGCTTTTGTTGACAGCGTTTTAGATAAGGAGAAAATAGACGCGGTTATTCATTTTGCCGCTAATTCACTCGTAGGCGAGAGCATGGTTAATCCGCTCAAATATTATGACAATAATGTAAACGGTACCAAGGTCCTTTTACAGTCAATGGTTGCCCACGGCCTTGATAAGATAGTATTTTCATCAACGGCAGCTACCTATGGAGAACCTGAAAAAGTTCCTATTCTTGAAACAGACAGAACAGAACCTACCAATACATACGGTGAGACCAAGCTTGCCATGGAAAAGATGTTCAAATGGACAGATCGTGCCCATGGACTTAAGTATGTTTCTTTGAGATATTTTAATGCATGTGGTGCACACGTAAGCGGAAAGATTGGAGAAGCACATTCTCCTGAGACACACCTTATTCCTTTGATTCTTCAGGTGCCACTGGGACAACGTGAGTACATCAGCATATTTGGTGATGATTATGATACGAGTGATGGAACCTGCATAAGAGATTATATTCATGTAACAGACCTTGCACAGGCACATATACTTGCTGTTGATTACCTGATGAAAGGCAATGAAAGCAACATATTTAATCTCGGTAACGGTGTGGGATTTACAGTTAAGGAAGTAATAGATACGGCACGAAAAGTCACAGGACATGAGATACCGGCCAAAATTGCCGAAAGAAGAGCCGGAGACCCTGCGAGACTTATTGCATCAAGCGATAAAGCAAGACAGGTGCTTTTATGGAAACCTGAGCACGCGGATCTTGAGGAAATTATATCAACTGCATGGAATTGGCATAAAAACCACCCAAACGGTTATAACGGATAATGGACAGTTTTATATTCAGCCTTGAAGCTACTGTACCTGTTTTTATGGTAATTATCCTTGGCTATATACTTATGCGTGTCGGATTTCTGACTAAAGAGTTTACAGAGGTAGCAGACAAATATGTATTTAAAGTGGCTTTGCCGGTATTGCTTTTTAAACAGATAGGAACAGCGGATATCCGTTCCGAATTTGATATCAGGTTTGTTCTCTTCTGCATGATAGTTACAACGGTAATGTTTGGCATAGTGTGGCTTCTTGCGAGGATTTTTATAAGAGATAAGAGCATGGTCGGTGCGTTTGCGCAGGGAAGTGTCCGCGGTAGTGCGGCTATTCTTGGAATTGCATTTATTGACAATATATACGGCAGTTCAGGGATGGGACCACTGATGATTGTATCAGCGGTACCGCTATATAATATATATTCTGTTATAATTCTTACGGTTGAGGCAAGGGATAATAAGAATGGTAAAGAGGCAATTAAAAAATCTTTTATTAATGTACTGAAAAATCCTATTATAATAGGTATTTTTCTCGGAATGATTGTTGCATGTACCGGACTTAAGATACCGACTATACCGTTAAAAGCGATAAACAGCGTTGCTGCTACCGCAACCCCCATCGCACTGATAGTTGTCGGCGCCGGTTTTGAAGGGAAGAAGGCCATTGCCAAAACAGGACCGACGCTTGTGGCTGTTTTTATCAAGCTTATAGTTCTTCCTCTGATATTTTTACCGGTTGCGGTTAAAATGGGATTCAGACGTGAAGCTCTTGTTGCAATAATTATTATGCTAGGCTCACCAACAACGGTAACCTGTTACATAATGGCAAAGAATATGAATAATGATGAAGTCCTTAGCGGAAGTATTGTTGTGCTTGCGACGCTGCTTTCGTCATTTACATTGACGGGACTGGTATTCCTTATGAGATATATGGGATGGATATAAAACCTGCATAGGCGGTCTGCTTGTGCAGGTTTTTTAATACTCAAACAAAATATTACCGTTTGCGACAAAATTCTTGCTATTATTCTATTATAGAGTTATTATAAAATTATAAAAAATTTACAATATTTGGGAGTATGATATACGGATTAAAGGAGTTTTAAGATTTATATCATCTACAATCTTTATTTTATCATTTACAGTTCGTTTTATATTCCCGGTTATTTTTATGGAGCAGGTATGGATAGTAGAATATTTTCAAAACAGTATGGTGGTGGCGTTGCTTTATTAAGGCAAAGTGAGATTGTATATTTACAGGTGGACGACAAGTACATTAACATATACACCGATACGAATAAGTATTATGTAAGGTCAAGTCTCAACGAATGTATGAGAAAACTTGAGAAAAATTTTATAAGAATATCACGCAATGTAGTTGTTAATTTTGATAATGCTGTGTGTGTGCAGGATGGAGAAGTTATTGTTAATAACGGAGATAAACTAATTATTTCAAGAAGAAGATGGAAGGAGGTTAAGATGGCATACATGGTATATTTAAGTGAAAAGTAACCACTTGCGACAAAAACAGACCACTCGCGACATAATACTTGAAATATAACCTGAAAGATGGTAGCATGTAATGTATAATTCGAATTATATATTAATATTATTTGATAGGAGAAAAACATAGGAGTACAACTAGAATTGTTTAAATTATCATATTCAAATTTTAAATCCAATTTAAAAAAATATGTGGCAATCATGACTGCGGTCATGATTGCCATGATGTTCATAATTGCCTCTGAAAGCATATTTTCATCATACGGAGAGGTTAAGGTCAGAAACGCATACCGGTATAACGGGGTATGGGATTACCGTTTGAAAACATCATCAGGTGAGGATATAAAAGTCGATGGAGTGACATATAGAGGGTATGCAGAGAATCAGAATATAGGTATTCTTGATATAATACCTGAGATGGAACATATAGGAAATTAT
>ULUJ01055581.1_pt1 | contig 64410 bp, 63 predicted proteins | sample 1958381 | NCBI WGS metagenome assembly ULUJ01 (sample SAMEA4835757, study PRJEB28245) | human gut metagenome | biome: gut microbiome; material: fecal sample | place: Denmark | collected 2008 | reverse complement strand
CGCGTGCCGAGGGTTCGAATCCTTCTGCCCCTGCCAGAGTGCTTATTCGGACAAGATCAAGAATTTCTTCTTGATTTTGTCCCAACAAGCGGTATAAGGCTATACGCCTGTTGGTATTGAAACGGTTAAGCCGTTTTTTACTTAATTGATGTCTTTCCTTTTGACGTGATCATGTTGATCCCTAGTCATCACAGCTCAGAGTGACAAGCTCTGAATATGCTGCTTGCTGTCGGTTACGCCCCTTGCACTGCCACAGCAGTGACGCTCGATTACTTTCTCGGTAGCTCAGCCTCACAAGGCATATATACTTGCTAGAGCTGTTAGAGCAGCTCATCACGGCACGTACTAGGTATCTGCATATATGCAGGCTCGCTAATGCGAAGCTGTTAAGTACGACTGAAAAGATCAGCAGTTGTCTGAGATATCGTCGAGGTTACTTCATCAACCTTTATTCTTTTTAAATTGCTGTCAGCCGCCTGATCCGACTGTCAGACGGGTACAAAAAAGCATTTATCAGAAGTTATTTGTAAACTTTCCGATAAACGCTTGACAAATGTATCGTAATCGTGTATACTAAACACAAAACAAAGCATTCACTAAGGTCATCAGAGGTTTTGCTACAACTTCTGGGACTGATATACTTTCTTACGGTCAATAAGGAGTATATCAGTGGGTGCTTATTTTTTTGCACTCACTTGCTTTACGTGTTCAAATATACCACACTAGCGTGTATTTGTCAAGTGTTTTTTTTTAATATTTTGGCTAAAAAAGTTTGATTTGTTCATTATAACCATTTTATTGTATAGCAATTTAGTTCAAATATTCATATTCTTGAACATAGACAGCCCTACCACGTGTGGTAGATTAATAAAAAATATAGGGAGAAAAATTAATGGGTGAAATAAGAGAAACAGATCTTTTTACTTCTGAAAGAGATAATTATTCTAATGCAATATACAGATTAGAAAAGGAGATAGCTTCTAGTCAATCAGAACTTAGTAAAATACGGATGAAAATCTCTGATAAAGAGTCTGATATAAGAAATTTAGATCAAATAATTCAATTAAATTATAATGAATCTAATGTTATTGATAACAAGCTTTCAAGTTGTTGTGATAAATTATTAAAGTATAAAAAATCTATGATTTTGTTTTTGATTGCTTTTTTAGTTATTTACAAGCTTTCTGCGTATATTGATTTTTCTATTATTAGTTTTATTTTTTTGGTCTGTTTGTTATGTGCTGTTTTTAGTGCTATATTTTTCTTGCATTATTATGTTAATAGGAAAAGTTTAAGGTATAAAAATGATTCGCTGCGTGCGAATTTACAATCTGATTTATTAAAAAAGCAGGCACTTGATTCAGAAATTGGCGAGTTGTTTAAAAGAAATGTTGAACTTGAATCGAAGATAACAGATCACATGTCAAACATTGAGGAATTTAAATCAATAATGGAAAACTATAACAACTTCAATAAATTGGCAAATGACTTTAAGGGTAAATATGGTGAAGTATTTGATGAGAGTTTTAAATTTGCTTTTTATCCTAGAAATTCAAGCACTAATAAATTATTTACTTATCTAGCTAAATTTGATGAATGTTCTTGTTATAAAAGTGTGTCGTTATTATCCGAAAAAGAAAAAATGCTGTACACAATATTAAATAAATTTTGTCAAAATAAATCTTACTTGCTTTTTTCTAAAGTAAGATTTATGGATATCATCAATCTTGGAACTGTAACATCACAATATTTTAATAATGAAAAAAATAAGGAAAATGTCATTGAGTTTTATCAAAATATAATTAAGTCAAAACATATAGATTTTGTTTTGTATAACAGTAATTTTAAGCCAATTATTTGCATTGAGCTTGATGATGAATCTCACTTTAATGAGAATAACAAGTTTTTTTCTTATGACTCAGTAAGAAATCAAATACAGAAAGATCTGATATTGTCTTATTGTAAAATTCCATTGTTACGAATTGATATAGATAATATCAATAATCTAATAAATACTCGATCTTACGATTCGTTTCATAATCAAATTACTGATTGTATAAGGAACAAGCAACATGTATATTTTTACACAGAAGAAAACGTAAACAAGTTTAAATCAGTTGTTTCAAAATATCATGAACAGCCCTACCACGTGTGGTAGGGTGTTCATGATATTTGCAAATTTTCTACAAAAGAGTATAATATTCTTATGATCTTTAAATTTTGAAAGAGGGGATTAAGTTGAAGATCAACAAGAATATCACTTTGGAAAAATATATTGCAGAGCAATGGCTGCCACGGAAGCAGTATGAGGTCAAGGTCAGTACATACACAAGATACTGTGGACTCACCCGAAGAATAAATGCTGCTCTTGGCTCTGAAAAGCTAAGGGATATTTCTGTTATGGATATTTATTCTTTCTATGATGATCTAAGAGAAGCTAAGTCAGAGCAGATAACCTTTACTCCAAATGAAACTTGCAGACGATTGCTAAAGGATGGATACACAAGACCAGAAACTGTTCGCCTTACAGGAATGGGCATGGGGACAGTCGATTCTTTGAGAGCGGGTAAGGATGTTAGTCTGGTTACGGCTCAGAGGACTTCCGCATTGTTGCTTTTGCCAATTGATATGCTGTTCACCGAGAATGATTTTCTCCTTTCGGACAGGACTATCATGCACTATCATAGGCTGTTGTATTCCATATTCAAGGACGCTGCATATGACGGAGTTATCAGGCACAACCTTATGGCTAAAGTTAGGGTGCCTAAGCTCGATCTTTCTGAAGAAGCACGTTATCTTGATCTGAAAGACGCTGAAACTGTTCTTTCGACACTTAACGAATGTGGTAAGTATCCATACACAGAGCTGCTGACGCTCATTCTATTTACTGGAATGCGCCGTGGCGAAGCCTGCGGTCTTGAATGGGAGGACATAAACCTTGAACAAGGCTCGATCACTGTTCGTCGTTCGAGTTATTATCTCCCTGGCTTAGGTACATACACAGATACGCCTAAAACCAAGTTGTCAAAGCGTATAATAGCTATCAATGAGAAAGTTATCAATATTCTTCTTTCGGTCAGACGGCGGCAGTCGGAGCTTGGTATAGTCAGTAAAAGAGTGTTCACCTACAGAAACGGGAAACCATTAAATCCAAGCTCTGTTACAAAGTATTTTCATAACTTTATAGAGGAGCATGACCTGCCGAGCTGTTGCGTGCATACACTCAGGCACACCAATGCTTCACTGCTCATTGCAGCCAAGACACCGATAACAACAGTTGCTGGTCGTCTTGGTCATTCAACGCCTGAGATAACTCTTAGGTTGTATGCTCATCAGATGTCCGAAGAAAACAAGAAAGCGGCTGAGGCGATTGAGAAAATGCTATGAGCTATTCTTTTGGTGGGCTTGACATTTTACTAAAAGTAGAGTATAATATAGTTGAAGATAAGGTGCGAGGGTAACACTTTAAAGAAATCCCAATTGAAGATAAGGTGCGAGGGTAACACTTTAAAGAAATCCCAGTTGAAGATTTTCCCCTAGTACAACCCGTACTAGGGGATTTTGATTAGTTTGAAAGAGGAATAGCATGAAAAAGAAATATGAGATAAATTACTTATCAGAGGATTTTTTTGAAAAATATGACTCCAAACATTTTCCTGAAATTGAGCATAAATTAAATCGTCCTTATTTAGTCCTTGTTTTAAAAGTCGAAAATAATACATATGCTATTCCATTTAGAACAAATGTATCACATAAAGCTTGCTATCGTTTTAAAAATTCATCAAGAGATACTCATAGTTTTACTGGTCTTGATTATTCAAAAGCTGTTGTAGTAAATGATGATAGATATATTGGAACGTCTGCTTTTATTGATGAAAAAGAATTTCTAGAATTAAACAGAAAATATTACTTTATAATAAAACAATTTTCAGCGTATGTTAGTGGGTATAAAAAATATGTAGCTGGAGAATTAGATCATTTTTCTTCAAAGAAATATAGATATTCTACTTTGCAATATTTTCATTCTGAAATTGGTATATCAGTAAAACAGAATATTGAGCCTAAAGAAAAAGCAGTTGCTGCAAGCGCTGATGTGCCTGCAATTCATCCTGCTGTCATACGCAGACGAAGAAAGGTGGGTAGATCTCGCTAATTAATTATATTAAATTGCTAATTGCATTATTGACATTCTGTTGTTTGTGTTGTATAATATCAGTGTTGTAAGCTTGATGAGCTTGCAGCGGTTGTCCTGACCGTGCAAAAATGGGAGTTATTAAAGACGGGAGTCCTACCGTGTAAAATAAATGGGAGCTATCAAAGACGGGGATCCTACCGTATAAAATAAATGGGAGTTTTAAAAGGCGGGAGCCCTACCGAGCAAATAGGATCAAAAGCAGTACAGGTGTGCTGCTTTTTTATGTTGAATTTTACTTGACATTTTGTCGCAAGTAGAGTATAATATAAGTGAAGATAAGCAATGCTTATCATATGGAGGTCTTTGACCTTTGTAAAAAGAGGTAGTCCCTACCGTATAAGTGGGAGTTTTAAAAGCAGTGGACCCTACTGTGAGTGGGAGTTTTAAAAGCAGTGGACCCTACTGTGAGTGGGACCTATAAAAAACTTGGCTGCGGTATTTATATCGCAGCCTTTTTAATGAGAAACGGGTGAGAAGTATGAAAAAGAGGAGATTACATCTGTATACATTAGATGTCAAGTATGTTCGTGATTTGGCTAATGCCGATAATAGAGTTATGTCAGTGTCACCTCAACAACATAAAGAAAATAGACCTTTTGTGGGAATAATAATTATTATGAAACAGCATAATTACTGTATTCCAATGACATCGCCTAAGCCTAAGCATAATAAGATGAAAAATGATCTTGATTTTTCTAAAATATTGGATTCAAATAATTGTTTGATTGGAGCGCTTAATTTTAATAATATGATTCCAGTTTCAAATGATGTAATCCAAAAGTTAGACATTCGTCCCAGCAGTAGTGATACTCCGAAAGAAAGAGAATATAAGGAGTTGCTAAATAATCAGCTCGACTGGTGTAATGATAACATTGATAATATAATTAAAAAGGCGAACAAGCTTTATCGCTTAATTACTCAAAGTCCTGAAAAATCAATCAACCTCACACGCCGTTGCTGTGATTTCAAAAAGCTTGAGGCTGTTCTCGAAAGACGTTTGGCTAAAGTGCAGTCAAACGAGTACGAGCCGAAAGAAAAAGCTGTTGCGGCAAGTGCAGAAATTCCAGTTAGACATCCAGCCATTATACGCAGACGCAAAAATACAGGCAGATCCCGTTAGGGGCTGCCTGTTCTCTGTTTATTGAAAAGCTTGATCAGAACTTTGAGACGTGCGTCGTCATTGAAGAAAAGCTGTTCGCCATAAAGCTTTTCAACGGCTTTGTCCAGATTGATATGGGCAAGCAGCAGCTCAGGCGGTAGGTCATTATAGACATTGCCGAGTGGCTGGTCTTTGTAATTCATTCGCAGCTCAAGTATCCTTGCAGCAAGCCGAGCGATATTTTCTTTCTGTTCAGTGGTGATATCTTCAGGAAAAGGGAAGTTCTTGTAGCATAGGATGTTTGAGTATCGGATACGCATATCAAGACGTCCACAAAACATTCGTACCCAGGCATTGTGCATTGATGATGAGAGCAAGCCGAAAACGAAGAGGTCTGTGTTTGGTATTATGTACACGCTGTCATTGACCATTACACGCTCTTTGCAGTAGATAAGCGGTACATATTTTCTTTTTTCGGAGGAATGACGAGGAATGACAATACTGTTCGAGTATCCGCCGTCAGTCACAACATATTGGCGCATTGTTGTCGCCAGCATATTGTGCGCCGTTATAAATCTGCAAGTAAGAAGTCCACTTTCTGTTCGCTGTTCGGCTTGGTATCTTGTAAGGATCGGCGTTTCTGTTCGCCGTCTCAGGAGCATTGTCGGGCGTCGATCATCAAGTCCTTCAGGGTAGAGATATATGTCGTCATATTCTGTCAGATAAGCGTTGATATGTGAAACTGTTCTGGCACTATCATGACCGTCATCGGATACTGTCATGAGCTGCTTGTCAGGCATATCTTTAGCACTGAAAGCTGTTATAACACAGCTTAGGTCTATCTTTGAGTTTGATATATCTGATACCCAGCGAAAGCTTTTGTATGCCCAATTTATGTGCATTTTGTACTTGTCAGTCACAGGCTCCCAGATGAACTGTACCTGCGAGCCTTGACAAACAGAATTGGTAGTTAGGAACGCACATTCTGTTCGTGGATGAGCGGCACAATACTGTGCGGCTTTAATTATCCAGCCTGCAGAGTAGTCTACTGACGCTGAAGCGGAGTCGGCAAAAAGCTGTGTTTGGCTGAAAGACTGTTCTTTGTGGTTAAACATGAATGGTGGATTTCCTACGATATAGTCGGCGGAAATTTTATCCCAGTCAAAATTTAGGGCGTCTATGCAGCGTATATCACCACATTCGGAGAGGTCAACGGGAGATAGGGGCGTTTTAAACTGTTCGGCATAGCGCTTCTCCTCAAGTCTTGCCGTGGCAAACAAAGCTGTTCGGCATATGCAGGCAGCTTCTTCAGAAAGCTCCAAACCATGAAAATTTCTGGTACTCAGAGGCTTGACCGATGATATTCCACGGGAGGCTATAAGACGCATTGCGGATAGCCCAAGATAGGACTCGATAAGAAAATTTCCGCCACCGCAGGCAGGGTCGAATACAGAGATCTTACCGAGCTGTTCGTAAAGCACAGCGATTTCTTCGGCACTTTTTGTTTCCGAAAATTGGTCAAGGAGCTTGTCTATCAACAGCTTGTCGATAACACGGTGAACGTTACGCAGTGAGGTGTAGTGAGTCCCTGTTGCACGCTGATCAGAACGGCTAAGTGCAGCCTGATGTACAGCTCCCATTATGCTCGGATTTACGTCGTTCCAGCTTATACGGCAAAGCTTCTTCATAGCGTGGTGAGTATCATCCGAAAGAAAAAGTTGTTGTGGTTTAGCCATGAAGGGCGGCAGGGAGGCGATAAGCTGCATAAATCTTGACGGAAAAGACGAAGCTTCAGAGTTTAAAACAAGCTGAGTAAAGGGCTTTCCCAGGAAAATTCCACTTTCCTCACAGTAAAAGCAGAAAATGAGCTGCAAAAGAAAGCTTCTCACGTCATCAATGCTGTTCTTGTCTGAAACAAGCTTGCGAACAAGGTTTTGTAAGTCATATAAAGTTTTGTCTTTTATCATAACATATACTCCTAACATAAATTTTTCTTTTTCGGATAGATAAAATTAAGTGGGTCATAGATATGACCTGTCAAAATTGCCCCTACCCTTAAACATAAACTGGGGTCCTGCTCGATTTTTTTCACAATTTTTCACATAACCCCTTGACAAATTCCCTAGATGGTGGTAGAATTTATGTAAATTCAGTGATTTTCTAGGGGTTGCTGGGTTATGAGTTTTGTGAGGACCGCTTTGGGCAGCGGTCCTTTTTTTGCACTTTTTTCGGATATGCCCAGTAACGAACTCAAAAACATAGTATCTGTTCTCTCCAAAGTCACCGCATGATGTGACCTGATAGCGCTTGTGTATGACTTTGAGAGAAATGAGCTTGTCCACTATTGCCATTAGCTCGCTGCGCTTCATACCGAGCATTTTGGCAAGGTCTGAGTAGCTGTGGAAAAACATTTTGCTGCTGTTCTGTTTGCATTTACAGAAAGCACAGTAGCACCTGAGTTCCTTTGCTGTCAGACGTTTAGCTGCCTTTCTGTCCACCCGAAAGAAACGAGATCCTATCTCTGCAAGAGTGTATGTATATGTGCTAAGATGTCTGTTAGCTTTGACGCAGCGCTCTCTGGATATGATAACGCCTGATGTAATGAGCCTTTTAGTTGCCCTTGCTACGGACTCCACACTTATGCCGCAGGCTTCTGCTATTGTAGTCTGCTTCACCTTAACGTATATGCCGTACAGGTTTTTATTTCCGTAGGCTTGTGCCATAGAATAGAGAAATGCTGCCACAGCAAAGTCTGATGGCAGCATTTTCTTTTCTACAAGGCTGTTCGGCAGGTAATAGTAGCTGAATTTCATAATTGACCTCTTTACGTTATGTTTGATAAAACAGTTTGCTGTTTCTTCCTGAGTATCATATTGCTCAGCATTTCAAACTGTTCGTCTGTTATAGTGCTTCTGTTTTTGATCTTGGCTCTGTTGAGTAGCCTTTCAAGGGTATCTATGTCAATCTCCTGCATAGCCCTGCTCCATTCGCCGTTTGTAGCTTCATTGATAGCTTCAAGAGCGGCTTTCTGTGGAGATATCACCACACTGTCAGGTGAGTCAACAAATCTGTTCGGGATAGCTGTTGCTGGTTGCTTGTGCAAGCCATCATCACTATTGTTCTTTTCGGACAGATGATCCTCCTGATCAGCTTTTTGAGGCATAAGTATTTCAAACGGAATAAGGATCTCGACGAGAGCTTTTCCTTCCGAAGAAAAAGCTATATCGTCAAGCTCTGCAGTGCCAAGATTGAGCTTGTAGAAGAACTTGAAATTTGACTCAATAGGGTACATACGGTGGTGCTTAACGATGGTGTCACCCTCTTGAAGAACGGCAAGCTCCGTCGGTGTTTTAAGCTGTTTTCCTTTATATGCTCTGTTCTCTGACAGCTCCTCTGAGAGCTTGCCTGAGTACGTCTTATACTGTACTGTTCTGCTTCCGAGAATGTTGCTTATGAACTGGTTAGTGTCAGGATCGCCTGAATAGATGTATACCCAGTTTGCACAGTTTTCACGGATAGTCTTGGAGTCGTCATGATACTTGGCGTCAAGCTGGCTCAAGCCCTGTATGTACAAGTGCCAGCCTATATTTCTGCTTCGAGATACTGTTATTTTATTATCCATGCCTGGTATCGTCACAAGATTACAAAACTCATCGAGGATGTAGTTTACTCGGCGTGGCAGTGCTTTCATACTGTTCCTCGTGAGGTATTCTATCATGCTGAGATAGCTCTGATTTATAAACATTGAGGCTATGACGTGCCTTGTAGGACGGTCATCAGGAATGATCATGTATATTGCAAATGGCTTTCCGCAAGAGATAAGTTCGTCAAGGTCTATGTCATTGCCTGAGGTCAGTTGTGCGATACCCGTGTCAAGACCAAATATGCGGATATTGTCCGCTAGGGTTGCGAATATGCTGGCTCTCATGTCGCCCTTGGCAAAATTTGATGTTGCATATGCTGCCTTTGCAAGGGACCCTACAGGCAGGCTCTTAAATATCTCGTCAAGTCTGTTCTTTGTAATTACGTTTCCGAATGGATCTGTTTCCTCAACCTCCTGACCATATTCAATAAAGAATTGATAAACAGAATACATATTGACCTTATCGAGCTTGTCATGCTTATATCCCTGCTCAATCATATAGAGTATCAGTGCTGATAGCAGCGATTTCGCAGATGAAGGCCATATAGGATCTGATTTAGGGTTATATGTCAAAGTAGACGCCATTGTGTCGATATACTCAGATACCTTTGAAAGGTCAAGGTTGTTCTTTACGCAGTGTACATACTCATTGATTATGAATGTAAGTGGGTTCCACCGTGAAGATCTGTTCGTGTCTCTTAGATTTAATATGACTACGTTATAGCCTTCTTTTTTCATTATAGGGTAGGTGGAAGAAAATATCTCTCCCTTAGGGTCATTGAATATCATGGACTGTTTGTCCTTGCCACAGGCGAATACTCGTGCCTGCTGAAGAACGTGGGACTGAGTTTTACCAGAGCCAGTTGTGCCGATTATAAGGGAGTGGTTGTTCTTTGGGTCAACATAGAAATACCCATATTTGCAGGCTATGAGCGGTCCTGTTTTTTCAGCTTTGTAAAGCTCCTTTTCAGGTATTCTTATAAGGTTTTTGTTAAGCTCTCGCTTTGTTGCCCATCTGTCGCTGCCTTCGAGGTCTTTGTAACCTCTCTTTATTTCTATCTGTCGTGATATTTTTGCAAAGATAACCAAAGATATGACGAAAGATAAGAAAAAAAGATCGCTGACCTCAAGCTGCTCAGGCTTTGTCCAGAAATATTCTTTCCGAATAGAAAAACTCGCCCACATTTCACCAACTTTGCCTTGATTGGTCTGAGCTGCCTTGTTTATAGCGGACAGCTCATCAAGCAGATTAAATACCAGACATACGACTCCTGCTATTGTCGCTGTGAGGATAATAAGAAGCAGTATCCGTCCTATTGTCTTTAGTATTTTATGCTCATCATTATTCATTTCTTATCCCCCTTGTCCTACCACGTGTGGTAGGGTGCATTATCGGCTATAAGTCTGACTTATAGCCTGTTTGTATTTCTGTTCCTGTTCGTCACGCTCAACCTGGGCAAGAAGCTGCTGAGCCTTTGTCTGCATATTACTGCAAACACGCCGCATAACGCTGTTCGCCGTTGCGCCAAGATGAAGCTTCATTCTTATCTGTTCGTGACGCTCTGCAAGAATTTTCTGTGCATATTCGTTACCGTTTTGTGCAGCAAGCTTCATCCAGTAATCTGACTGGCGGTATTTCTGTTCTTCTCGGTACATCAGACCCAGCTTCAGCTGAGCCGACGAGTTATTGTGACCTGACGACTCAAGAAGATATTTTTCTGCTAACCTGCGATCGTAATGCTCCTTTTTCAGATAGATACAGCCGAGTGCATACTGAGCGTATTCATTGTCTTCCTTGTCAGCACAAGGCTTCAGATATTTCACAGCCTGTGTGTAGTCAAGCTTTCTATCTGTAAGATACAGCTTTCCAAGTTTATATGAGGCATACAGATTTTCTTTTTCGGATGATGAAATAAGAAGCTGTTCTGCTTCGTCAATGCGATCCTGAGTCAAATAAAGCTTGCCGAGAGCATATTCTCCAATGCCAAGCTCATCATCAGACCCAGCAAGGTATTGTTTCAGGAACTGTTCGGCTTTGCTGTCATCCCGCTTTTCTTCGGTCATGTATATCCGTCCGAGAGAAAAAGCTGAATAGACGTTACCTTTCTCTGCAGACTTGATAAAAAGCTGTTCTGCTTCGTCAATTCGATCCTGAGAGATATAGAGCTTGCCGAGAGCATATTCGCCAATACCAAGCTCATCATCAGACCCAGCAAGGTATTGTTTCAGGAACTGTTCGGCTTTGCTGTCATCCCGCTTTTCTTCGGTCATGTATATCCGTCCGAGAGAAAAAGCTGAATAGACGTTACCTTTCTCTGCAGACTTGATAAAAAGCTGTTCTGCTTCATCTATGCGATCCTGAGCAAGACGCAGCTTACCGAGCTGGTACTGAGCCTGATTGTTTCCATTGTCAGCAGACTCCAGTAGGTATTTTTCCGCTTTTTTCAGGTCAACGTCTGTTCCTTTTCCCTTTAGATACATAGTGCCTAGTCGATAGCTTATGCTGTCCTCGTGACTTTTCTCGTATATCGCAGTAAATCCAGCGAGTGCCTGAGCGTAATACTTTGCCGCCTTCTGTTCATCAGCTTTAACACCCTGTCCAAGCTCATATGCTTGTCCGATATTGAAGCTTGCAAAAGGCATATCACCTTTGCAAGCAAGAGCTTTCTCATAATAGCTGACTGCCATGGTCATATCGACTTCCACGCCAGAGCCAAACTTATACATATTGCCCAGGGAGAAGTATGCAAATCTGTTCTCACCTGCTTTTTCATAGTATTCTCTTGCGGCTTTATAGTCCTGCACCGTACCAAGTCCTCTGTCATACATCTTACCGACCCTGTAGCATAAGTAGGAATGCTGCCAGCTTGGAAGCTGTTTGTTCGATAGCTTCTCAAAACCATCAAGCGCCTCAATGTAGTTCTGTTCGCTGAGTGGGGAGAGATCGTAATTTTCATCTGACATTATGTGATAGAGTTTGCCGAGGTCATAAGTTGCAAGAACGTTTCCACTATCGCTTTCCTGGGCAAGTAATTCAAGCGCTGCAGGCAGGTCTTTTGGTAACTCCTTGCCGTCGGCTGTTCGAGAGCCGTACATGAGATCAAGCGCCTGCTTGTATCTGTCTGACCATTCAATTCTGAGCTGTGATTTCGTTTCTTTTTCGGAAAGATGAAATTCCTGCGGATATGGATACAGGTCAGCTTCAGGAATAGGAGGCTCGTCAAACCACATTTCATTTTCGGAAGGATGAGCGTCCATAGAGGCATACAGTGAATTGTAATATTCCTCGTCAAGGCTGTTTGGCTGCGAATATTCTGGCATATCCATTATGATGCCTGTATCTTCATCGTACTGTGGTGGCAGAAACTGTTCGCTGTTTTCATTTTCGGAAGGATGAGCGTCCATAGAGGCATACAGCGAATTGTAATATTCCTCGTCAAAGCTGTTTGGCTGCGAATATTCTGGCATATCCATTATGATGCCTGTATCTTCATCGTACTGTGGCGGCAGAAACTGTTCGCTGTTTTCATTTTCGGAAGGATGAGCCTGCGGCAGGGCAGAAGCACGGAGCTGTTCGGCAAGGGGTGCAAGATCATCGAGAAGCTGGTTGCCAAGCTCCTTATGAAAATCTTCAAGTCTGTTCGGCTTGAATGTAGCGTACAAATGACGCTCGCCTTCGCCATAGATTTTTCGGAGATATTCTGTTCTGCTGTCCAGCATTTCGTTATACTGCTTCCATAGACCGCTAAGCTTTTGGTCTGACGCTATAACTGCGTCAACTGTTTTGTCTATATCGTCACGATATGCTCTCATCTTTGGTCTGCCGTATTGCCAGCCACCCTCGGAGGGCAGCTTGTCGGCAAGTCTGATAAGCTGTTCAGCACAACCACCGTATCCTGATGATAGAGCTGGTTTGATAGACTCCCTTTCAAGCTCAGTGAGTTGTCTGGAATAATCACTGCCAAGGACTCTGTTCACGATCTTTGACTTGAGCTTATCGAATGCTTTGACCTCGATACAATCCTTGTCACGATATACCTTACAGCGGTCCTCACGCCGCTCATATTCGCATATGGAGAAATGTATGTGAATGTTATCAGTATTGGTATGTATCGCTCCTGTCCAATACACGTTGTCATTGTCGAGCTTATTGGACGTTGATATCATGGCGTTGATACCCTCACGACCTAACTCCTTTATCCCATGGACATCAAGCTTGCCGTCGCTCGTCATTAACCCGTTCTCTATGAGAAAGTTGTTATCAAAGGATACAACACCGTAATACTTAGGGCAGCCTGCGTCACGGCTCACTGTTTCGAGCTGACGGTATTTTTCTTTGTCACTTTCAGTTAGCAGGTCAGACTGTGCATTGAATAGTCCGTCTGATTTTTCTGAGTTTGACATATAGTCGATGAAGTCCTTGTATTCGTCATTGAGGTGACGGGTCTTATCAAAGGCTTCTGGACGATCCATGTATTCCAGAAAGTCGTAGCCGCCTATTGCCCAATCATAGGTGAAACCCAGTGAGAATACTACTGCAGGTGTTGACATAAGACATCTCCCTATTTCTTATTGATCGCTTCAAGTCTGTTCTTCAACTGCTTCTGATGATATTCGTTCTTGCTCTCCTCCATCCAGCGGCAGGGGAGATCTTCTGCTGAGAAGTAACCCTCGTCATCTGTGAACTGCATTTTCTCAATGAATGAGTTGAGCATATTCAGCAGGTGAAAATTCTGTTCCTGTATCTTGACGATCCTACGCCTGATCTCCACGATCTCATCTGGATGTTCGGGCTTGTTCCGTGCAGCGTACTCCTCGATCGCCCACTTGACTATCTTCGACTCTGTGGTATCATTTTTCTCAGCTAGCTCTTTCAAAAGCTGGTTGCACTCCTCGGTGATAGCTATTGTTTTCTTCATTCTTTTTACCCTCTTTCTTGTTTCCATATTTGTGCAATTTTGGTGCTAAGACCACTCCAAGACCCAGTGAAAGACACAAGAGCATAAAGGTATGCCCCAGCACCGTTGGAAAGCTCGGTAGTACCGAGCTTTATCCGTCCTAAAAGTGGGGTGTTTTCAACGTGATTTCTGTACAATGCCATACGTTTTCTGTATTATGCCATAATAATTCTGTACAATGCCATACGTTTTCTGTATTATGCCATAATAATTCTGTACAATGCCATACGTTTTCTGTATTATGCCATAATAATTCTGTACAATGCCATACATTTTCTGTACAATGCCATAACGTTTCTGTATCATGCCATACAGCGCTTTTTCACTTTCTTTCCGAAAAACAAAAGAAAAGTACCTTAAATTCTATTTTTTTTATCATTCTCTTTGGTTTCTTTTTCGGTGATTTCAGAGTAGAATACCGCACGTATATCATTCATTGTTCTGAGCATATCCTGCATTATGATCTCATTTTTCTGTAGTAAATGCTCTGTGTTTTTCTTCTGTTCGTCAATGCTTTCTTTGCATATTTCACGCATAACAGGCGAAAAAGCTCGAAGGAAAAACTTGTTTTCTGAGGTGAGATACATTGAAATAACATAGGTTATAAACTGATTACGTGAAGTAAATCCCTCCTCTTTTATGACCTCATCCATTTGTTTGACAAGCTGTTCGTCGGTTATTCTTATCTTCATTTCCATTGACTTTTACCTACCATATAGGCTGAATATCATTGGCGCAAATTCGGTAAGAGCCGTCATGCCATATTCTTAATTCGCCTGTTACTTTTACTGATACGCCTGTTGTAAGATTTGCTCTTGCGTTAGTTGCATTCTTATTGTCACATACATAAACCATAAATTCATCATAAATAATACGCCTATCCTGCTGAGCAGGACGTGGTACTTTTATCATAAATGTAAGCGCATAGCTTGAATTTGGTACTTCTGTAATGTTGCTTGAAAGAAAGCCTTTTACTGTGATCTTGTTGTTTTTGTTGGTGAAAGCCATTGTTTTTTACCTCCATTTTTATTGTAAATATTTTGCGGCATATTCATATTCTGTGCCGAATTTCTTTACTGTTTTCCAACCCTTTGTGCTTGTTTTGAAAAGTTTCGGTGCGACGTATAAAAAGAAATATTGCTCATATGAATATGGGTTTATATCAAAAGTTAGCTGACCGCTGAGAACATTATCAAATGCTTTTTCGCCATTCCTGTCAATGCAGATCTCTTCGCTGTTCTGTGGCTGATAGATCATCATAGCACTTCCACAGCCGTTTGAAATATTGCAAAGCACAATGTTGTCATAATATACTTTCACCGTTCTGCGTGGATAGGAATTAATATTATCAATACAAGTTATCTGCATATATGTTTCATATGCGTCTATTTCAACGCCTGTTCTTCTTGCACCTATCAATGATTTCATAGTTAAAATGGCAATTATAACAAGCACAATTCCTATTATAGGGACTACCTTTGCAGGCGTTTCCCAAGGTATAATATCCGAAAGAGGAATAAGAACATAGCCGATTATGAGCATTACAAAGGCTCTTGCTCTTTGTGCCTTAAAGTTTTCAGGAGCGGATGACAGTATTTCAGACTCAAATCTTTTGCGGTCTGCTTTCAATGGATATTCAAAAAGTAATTCTTCATTCATAATATTTACCTCTATTCTACAGTTATCATACAGCTTGCGGATACTGCTCTGTTATCCTCAGCTCTTGCCGTTATTATTGCTTTTCCTTTTGCTTTTGCGGTAACTCTGCCGCTGCTGTCTACCTCTGCAATATCTGTTCGGTTGGATTCCCAAATGATATTTCCCACAGCATTTGAAGGCGAAATGACCGCCGTAAGCGTTGTGCTTTCGCTTGCATTAAGCCTAACATCATTGTTGCTATAGCTGCTTTCAAGTCTTAGCCCCTTTATCTCAGGGGGTACATAAGCGGTAGTTGTTGTAGCTGTTGTTTGCCTTTGAGTTTGTCTCTCAGTCTGTCTTTGAGTTTGCTGTGGCTCGGTATAGTGGTCATTATCTTCATACCGCCTAGGCTCTGTTGTGTATACATATGGCTCGTCGATCTGCTGTTCATCATGATCTTGATTACTCTTTACAGCCACATTGGTTTTCTTTTGGGAAGTGCTTTCATGTGAATTTTTAGACGCTGTGCTTGTCGTGGTTGCAGGCTCAGAACTCTCTGTTGTCATTGGAGTAGTAGTTGTTGTAATAACAAACGTGCCACTTGGATCTATGACCTTATCAGCCGCAGAGCTTTCTTCAGTGGCAGTTACAGGTGCTTGAGTTGTATATGTTTTATACTCATTTTTAGTCATTTTGAGCATATCTTGTACATCTATCTGCACATAGCTGTCATACTTTTTTCCCTCATGAAAAGCACCTTTGACTACATCACCAAAGTCATCATAGGTATCTTGATCGTAATAATCAGGCTCTTTTGATATAAAATTGACCTTGATATAATAAAGATCCTTGTCAAAATCGGTGCAGGTAACAAGCTGTTCTTCGTCTGAATTGTCCTGCGTCTTGTATGTAAGCTTGCTGTTAAGTTCGTCTTTAAGCGAATAAGTTATCGAGTATATCTCAGGAATACTGTTTGTGGGAGAGCCGACCATAGCCTTATATTTGAATGTGAATACTATCTCATTGGTGTCTGTAAAGTAAATGCAGTTGTTTATCTTTACCACATAGCCACCCACCGAAAGAGAATTATCATAGTCAACAGAGCTGCTTTCACGTTCCTTTGTGCCATTGAACGCAAGAATAATGCCAATAACAATCATGGTAAATACTATAAAGATACCGTATATGATATTTGAACTCTTAGCATTTGTCACATTTACCACGCTCCTTTTCGTTTGCCTATGTATTCTTTTATGAGCCTGTCAACAGCCATAAATACTATCTGATATAGCGTATCGCTGTCTGTAGGTTTATATCCAAGCATATCGAAAACTTCATTTGTGAATGCTTTATGGAAGTGTTCTCTTTGTTGCATTATAAGCTCACCGTATTCTTCGTCAGAATATTCGTGATAAAGTTCTTCAAAGATCCTGTGTACTATCTCCTCGCTGTCACGTGAGTTTCCTATATAAAGCATGGTTGCGTCATCAACATAACGTTTGCAGTGAAGCTTGTTTCGTCCTGATCCCAGCGACAAGAGCAGCTCACCAGGCTCAAATTCAGCCGTTGAATTAAGCTCTGATACTGTAAACTGAGGGAAAAATTCGTGCAGAGAAGCTGCAGTATTTGCTGATTGTTTAAATATGAATTTGTATTGTACGAGCTGGAATATGACTCTGATTTTCTCTGCTCCCTCAGAGTTTCCTGTGGGATTGTAGTCGCTTATAGACTGTGAAGCAAACCATAGAGAAGCGTCATATTTTCTTGTTCGGCGGACAAGCTTATCAATAAAGTCTGTGACCTGCGGATTTTTGGCATTGATAAATCTGTGAGCCTCGTCTATAAGAGATACAACATAACGTCTGTCATATGGATTGGTTATATTGTTATTGTATTCAACATTCTTACAAGTCTCAGACCACATAAGGGTTAGAATATTGAAAAGCTGAGCATTATAGATACGCTCGTCCATTTCCGAAAGAGCCTTTACGTCAAAGACTATAACATTTGAGTTTTCGATATTCACGTTAGAATATCCGTTAAACATTGATGAGTAAATGCCCTCTGCAAGCTGCTTTACTATGACTTCAAGTGTTTCATAAATATCTATCTTTCTTGGCGTGAGCGCCTTGTATGAGCGATCACTATTGTATAGCTTGCTGCGTATAGTTGCAAGGAGATCAGAGAAAATAGGGAAGTCCTCCGGCAAAAGAGTAGATACATCAGTGCTTTGTGTTATGCCCTTTTTGGCGAACGTTTCTTGTATAACATCTTTAAGCTCCTCGGCTTCCATTTCGCCAAGAGAGGGTGCATACTGATAGAAAAATGTGATTATTCGTGAAAGCTCTGAAGCATAATTTGTTTCGTTGCTTGCGTCATCTTCTCGTGATGAGTCTATTGTTTTTCTCAGTTGAAGTACATTCAGCGTTGAATTTTTGTTGAGCCTTATCACCTGTCCACCGAACATTTCTGCGAGTGTGCGATACTCAGACTCAATGTCAAGTATCATTATCTTGTTGCCCAGGGAAACATAATCACGGGCTAATGACTTTAGTGTAGCTGATTTACCAGAGCCTTTTACTCCTATGAACATCATATCGTATGATTGTCTGTATGAGTCACGGGCAAAGAAATCTATGCTTACAAGACCGCCTGTTACCGTCTTTCCGAAAATAAAAGATCTGTCATCAAGATGCTGCTGATAGTAGAAAGGATACTGCATTTTATATGTATCATGAAGCGGAAAAGGCGTGTTCGCAATGTTGTCGTGCCTTATAAGATCAATGTATTCGTCTGCCATTTCGTTATATGGGATAAAGCAGGATATACCCTCGTCCTCAAGCATTTTTGAGATGTTCGTACATTTGTCGTTGAGCTTTTCAAGGGTAGGCTCAGACAAAATGATACGCATTGTTATATACATCATCTGTTCGTTATCATTTACTATAGCCTCACGGATCGCTGTAAGCTTATTAAGCTCTGTCTGTGTATCAAGATCTTCACTATCTGTTCTGTTTATTGTAAATCGTCCTTTTAGTTCTTTCATACTGTTGTTAAGCTCTTTAAGTACCAGCGTTTTGTTCTTGTAATCAACGTCAAGCATTACTGTTATGCCCTCAAGACGCTGTATAAGACTTGCGATCTCAAGATTTTTTATAGTAGCAGGGTAGTCATTTACAATAAGCGTTGTGACATAGTTGTTGTCGATTTGAGCATATCCTTGGTGTCTGATATATTCAAGTGGATGAATGGACTTTACACTGCAAGACGGTGTGTCAGAGCAGCAAAGGTGCTTGCGGAAAAGGTAGAGTATCTCAGGCTTTGAGCATATTTTAACAGATGTATCTGTCATATGTGATATGTACTTCTGGCAGGCTTTCGCAAGCATTTCTTCTTGATTTTCCTTGGCATATACTATGAGATATGCTAATCTGTCACGCTGCTGTTCGGCTGCGTTCTTTAAAGTCTGGATCTGTTTTTCTATAAAGACCTTTGGAAAACCAGTTGTTCTGTTCTTTTTATATTCAAGATAATCAAGCTGAGGCGTAAGGTCTGGGTGTTTATCTGAGAATATATATTTGTGCGGCAACGACAGAGCATTTGTAGCTTTTGCAAAGTTGTTGCAGACGGCATAGATATCATCTGTAGAATAATGAAAAATGTCTATGCCTGATATCTGCATAACGCAGGCAAGCTCTGTCTTTTTGTTTCGGTAGGAAAGCTTTATAATGCCATTGCCACAGTATTCCTTTATATCAGCAAGATAGTCAAGGCATTGTGAATAGCTTATTTTATTTTTGCTTTTTGGCATTTCGTTCAGCCTCTCTTTCCTTGTATGTGCGGTATTCTTCTGTTTCAGTTCCGTATAATTTTTTAGGCTCAAAGAAGTTTAATACAAAAAGTATAAGACCTTTTGCAAAGGTGATCCTAGGGTTTGACGGAGATCTTCCAGACAAAACAAGTGATATTGCAACGAATATGAGTGACATTATGATCTGTAACCATGCGTTGCTGATTGTTTCCTGACATATTGAGAATGAAACAAAACCGACCATTATCGCTATTCCTATGCGCTGTAGTGACAGCCCGAAAAAGAATTTTATATCGGCTTTGGTTGACTTAGGTACTGTTCCCATATTTTATTTTTCCTTTCTATCGTTAGGTTTTGCCATATCAAAAGCATGACCCTTTGGAGCTTCTGCCGTGTTCGTATTGGCATTGCTTGTTGGTGTATCTGACTCTGCATTACTGCTTGGCAAATTTGAAGAAGCAGTTTTTTGTTCTTCAGAAGTGCTTTGCTCAGGTGCGGAAGCTGTTTGGCTTTCTGTATTGATATTTGCAGTTGCTGAGCTTGAATTACTGCTGTTCGGGCTTGTGCTTCCTGCACTGCTATTCTGATTATTGCTGTTTGACTGACTTCCAGCCCTGTCGGCTGCTTTAGGGTAAACAGCTGCCGCTTTTGCTCCATTTAATGCGCCGCCTGCCTTATATCCGTTTGCTGTTCCTGTAACGCCTCCTTTTAATGCTCCTCCAACAGCAGCAAAAGCTGTGTAGGCTTTTCCATGACCTCCGCTTTGAGCATCTTTTATAGACGAATATGCACCTGTAGCAAAGCCCGAAGCTGCTCCTGCTGCCGCACCGGCAGCACCTCCTGCAACTCCACCTACAGCGGAACCGCCCATCATTGCTCCTCTTGCGACCGATGACATTGCGTACAATGTTCCCATACTGTTTTTATTTCCTGCGTCAATACCCAGAACTCTTGTGATGAAATCAGGACAAGTTATAACGCCTTTTGCAAAACAAGCTATAAGGATAAGCTGTGTTATGTAATTAAGACTGCTCATGTTATGAATAATAAGTATGGATTTTATGTACACCTTAAGCATAAAGGCGACCAGGATGAAGATAACATATGACGATACAAGATTTTGCACCACCATTTTTGTTCTGCCTGAATTAGTAACGCCTGTTGCGGCGATAGCACCTGCAAGAAGCTGAGTTATGATAATATCAAATAACATTGTTCCAAGCTTGAAAGTTGCAAAGATAATGGCAACTGCAACTGTTAAAAGAAATATCAGTGAAAACCAGAAATCGTAGTTATATCTGTAGATATGCTCGGCACCTTCTCCTACTGTCAGCGACTGGATTATCTTGTCTGTTGTGTCAAGATCGTCATATTCCCGCTGGGTCATTATATCTTCAAACTGATAAGATGCGTCTACATTGCTTTGATTTGAACGGCTTAGTCTTTGATTATATACTCTGTTTCGTTCTCGAATAATGTTATCTCTGAGAAGATTGAATGCTGACTCAATGTCACGTGCTGACCGCACGCTTTCGGTAAGTCCTGCCTCTCTGACATCTGCCTGATAAGCCATGTTCCAAAGTATGCTCGTTCTATATGACGCAATGGTAGTTGTCCTTTCCTCATAAATAGGCTGTCCGCTTGAGCTTACACCAGTGACAGCCTGATAGGTGAACACAACTCCACCGTCAAGCTCCTCATTAAGGGACATACGATCCATGACCTGATTAAAAAATCTGTATTCATAACCAACGTCCATGAGTTCCGCCATATCATCATAGGTCAAATCTTCATATCGTCTTTGTGATGACTCCTCTGCGGATATATCAACTACCTCTTTGTCCCAGCCAGAGCCGCCATGCTGATTAATATTCAGATCATAGACGCTGTTCGGCAATGGATCAGTTTCACTGTAATAACTCAGCTTATTATTGATTGCACTTTTAGTCATATCAATAATATTTTCCTGAAGAAGTATATCACCAAGAGTGTATGTGAAATCTGAGTCGCCTTGTGCTTCGCTATATTCGATATTGTTTATATCAGCAAGTCCCGCTCTTTTCATGCTCGTAAGCTCTGAAAGCAGGGCTGGAAGTGCAACTATAAGTGCCGCTGAAAGAATTATGCTTTTAAGAAAATCGTTTACCCTTATTTTTTCGGGCATAAACATTACTCCAGCCGCTCCGATCAGCAGGAATATGGTGAATATTACGGAAACGAGCTTGTTTGTATCTGACATTCCTGTTATCTGATTAAAGAGGTGCATAACATTAAAGTGCAGCACCTGATTGAATGCCTGTTCGCACCAATCTATAAGCTTTGCTATACAACTAAGTATGGCAAACCCCAGACTTCTAAAAATATCTTTCCAGTAGGTCGCCTTGCTTATATGCTTGACTACATCAAGAGGCAGGTTTTCGTAGTCCACATCTACAGCACAGACGGCTATTGGTATGAAAACCGAAAACAAAAATACTGTAAATGCTGAAAACAAAAGCTTGTGCTTTTTTGAGGTTTTTATCTCCATGATTATCTCCTTTCTTTTCGGTATTCTGCAATGACATATTCGTGGTATAGCATTGCAGAACACCGAATTGGTGTCCTGTTCGTGTTATGCAAACATTCCTGCAACTATACCTACGCCATAGCAGCCAATAGCGATACCGACAAGTATTCCACCGCCTATTGACTTGAGCTTGTCCACCCAGTTACGTCCGCCTGAGATGACCATGATAGCGAGTACGACCACCGCAATAGTTGCAACTGTTACCAAACCTTTCTGCAGGTTTGTTGCAAACTTATCACCAAATGTGAAAAAGTTTGTCCAGCCGTCATTGTCGGCTGCAAAGGCATTTACAGAGCAAAATGCCGCAAGGATCGCAGTTGTTATAGCTGCCGAGATGTTTTTAGTGATCTTTTTTACTTTCATAAGATAACTCCTTTTCTTTTCAGCGTGTTTTATGCTGCTTATTATATGAAGCCGACATCTGACGGCTTACATTCTTCCTGTGTTCTGTGACCTTGCACAGATATTCGTTGTAGTCCTTTCCGCAGTTTTCAGGCACTGCATAGATATTGACCTTGTAGCCTTGTGCGGAATATTTCTCAAGATACTTGGCTGAGGCTGTTCGCCCTGCTTCGTCACGGTCGAGGCAAAACGAGATCTCATTGACTTTTGGGTGCGTGGCAAGATAAGTGCCGAGAGCAACGTCCGCTGTTCCGCCAAGTGCGAGGCGTGTATGGCGCTTCCAGCTGTTCTTCCAATCAGCTATTCCCATATCTTTAGACCTCTGTATGTTGAGTGTTGCGTGGCTGAGAGCGTCGATAGGGGCTTCAAAGACATAGAGATGTGTTTCGCACGTCCCGTCCATTCTGAAGCCATACATCTTATTTGACCCGCTAGCCTCACCTTTGAAGGCTTGTCCCTTGTCTGGCGTATATGTACCTCTGAGCATTGCATATTTTGGCTTTCCTGTATCATCTTTGCCGACAAAGACGCAGTTGCCACGCTTGTCCTCATACAGTATCTCATTTTTTACACAGTAGTTGATGACCTCAACGTCTATGCAGCGCTGTTTCATAAGATAGGCATACACTCTTGAATACTTGCCGGGCGTTCTTTCAGGCAGATTTAGCTGTTTGGGCTTTTCGGGCTGTTCGTCCTTGTGATAGGAATAGCTGCTCGGCGTGTACTGACCGTTGGTAAGTGTTGTTACTGCCTGCTGCCACGAATAGCCTTCGCTTTTCATCAAGAAATCAATGCTTGTCGCCCCGCTTATATTCTGACTGTACCATATCCAGCCTTTGCCGTCCTTAAAAACTCTTAGTGAGTTGTGCTCCTTGCACTTCCACTCGCTGCCTGCTCTTTCAAAGCTAAAGCCGGTTATGGCGGAAATGACCTCACAGGTAGACATATCTCTGGCGGCTTGTATCTGTTCATCAGATAATCGTGTGCCCGGTTTGAATACATTCATAGGCTGTTCCTCCTTTGCTGCTCATAATGTCTGTAGATCATCGCCTGTTCTTCTTCGGAAAGAACTGATACAGGTTTAGGCTCAGCATCAGGAAGATGTTCGCCTAAAATATAAATGCTGCTGTCTGAGTCCTGGTAAAAAAGCTTACCTGGGTGATCTGACAACAGCATTATTATCTTTCCACAGCAAAAATCAACGACCTTGTTGTTTACTGGCGGTGATGACGCCTTTTCATTTTTATACACGGTTTATCCCTCCTATCTGTTCATTCCTTTATCTTTGTTTATGCCATTATTGCGGTAGAGCTTCACCTGCGGCACTGGCTGCTGAAGCGTCTGCATTGCTGTCAATTCTGGTATAAGTTTCTTATTTGTGTAGTCAAGATCGGTACAGCGGTCAAGAAACGGTCCGAAAGTAGATACTATCGTAACATTGTCTGGAGTCAGAATACTTATGTTCTGTTGTGCTGTGTTTGCTTTGTATATGGCTGCTGCAACATTCTTCGGACTGTTTTGTATAGCATATTCATTGCCGCCCATAACGGCTTTTACATACGGAGCGTTCTCAATTCTCATTCTTATCACCTACTTTTAGGGGAGTGCTTACATCTTGTCCGTAACTGCTTTACTCTTTGTATAGAGTCAGCATATGCTTTATCCAGATACTCTGTATCAATGCCATGCTGTTTGCAGCCACGTTTTATTCCCTCAAGATAAGTCAAAGCAGGCGGTGATATAGCGAAATCAGGAGTGTTCATGATGTAAACCAAAGACGCACGTTCTCTGCCGCCGACTTTTACATTCATAAGTTCTTTTCGATAGTATGACGGATATCCCTCATATCTGTCGAGACTTTTCCAATCCTGCGGAGCGATCTCCCACAAAACAACGGGAGTCTTTGCTCCTTTGTCCTTAACTATAGTTGCGTGCTGATTGAACTGGAGCCTATAGTCCTCAATGCAGCTTGTTGATACTACCTTTGAATTAGGACATCTGTATCTCATCTGTTCGAGATCCATGTTGCTTCCATATGCACAGTAAAGGTTGCCAATCTGTTCTCTTAACTCAATTTCTTTCAGTACTTGCTCAAAGCGGTCAGCCGTTTTGTATTCCTTGACCATATCCATTATTTCAAAAGCCTCAAGGTCATTATCATTGAAATATTGCTGATACATAGCACCCATTCTGAAAGCATTTACTGCTATATCGTCATTGTTGCTTATGCTGTCAAGGTATTCACGGTTAAACAGTGAGATACTGCTGTTGTCACGCTCTATACGCTCACAGACCATTTCCTCTGCTTTTTCATACGCCTTTTCGAGATATTCCACTGGCAAGCCATTCTCTATATATCCGTTCTCTATCCTCTGATAATACTCCTCTGTTGGTGTGTTGTAGTCTTTTGAATTGACCATGACATATGCCATGCCAGAAACAATTTTGTCTTTGCATTTCACATCAACAGCTATCTTCTTGTATTTGTGAGGATAGCCCTCGAACTTATCAAGTGATTTTTCGTCCGAAGAAGAAAGTTTCCAGAGTAGGGCAGGGGCTTCTTCACCATGCTTCTTTTGGAGAGTTGCCACCTTATTGAATGACAGCTCATAGTCCTGCACCATGCCTGTTGCATATATTTCAGCGTCGGGACAGCGGAACTTCATCTGTTCGGTATTGATATTGCTTCCGTATGCTACATATATCTTATACTCCTCATTCTTTTTCGGCTGTTCTTTTGACGTGCTATCAGGGGAGAAGAAAAGTTTCATCAACTCGTCATATTCTTCATCAGTAATCATATTATCCCTCCTTGATCCTACCACGTGTGGTAGGGCATTTTATCTGCTTCTGCTTGGAGTGTTTCTTCGTCTTGCAGGCTGTGAAACAGTGTTTTCTGTTTCTCTTGCTTGTTGTGTCTGCCGTGTGGAAAGGAGATCTTCAATAGAGTTTTCCTGTCCATTGTGATTGATACCAAGGACAGAGAATATGTTATTTCGCTCGTCTGGAGTAACACTTTCATCATCACGGACGTTTTCAAGCAGCATAACTATCCTTTCTCTTAGGGTAAAAGAATTATCATTTCTAACCTCTTGATCTGGAGAATGGATAATGCTACTGATCGTTATTGCCTCAGGATCAGGTGAGGCGGCTCTCATATCATTGAGACGTGCGGCTATTTGCTGTGCTTGCTGTTCTCTTATCCGTCGTCTCTCCATTGCCGCAGCTTTATCTTTCCAATCTTTTGCACCCTCAAGGTTTTCAAGAAGATATTTTCTCGGCACTTTGAACTCGTCGCCATTAAGCCCTATGCGTATGAGCCATGTGCGGAAAGTGTAGCATTCGTTACTTGACTGTGTTTTATGCACAGCGGCACTGCGTTGATTAAGAGCCTGGGCGGTGACAGCCTGTGCAAACCTCACATATGTGCGAACTTTTCCTGCATTGGTAGTTGAGTTGAAACAGCGAAATTCAACTGTTCCTTTTGTGAAGTATGCGTGAAGATTGAGTGCTCTGTAACGAGAGCGGTTATAGTGGGCATTACGGCTTTCATAGCCATCGGTGTTTCTGTACCATATATCTGCTAGAGCTTCTTTTGTTTTTGGCTTGGCGGTGTTAAGTCGTTTTATATAGTCCTCATCAGATTTGCGACACCATTGTATTGCACGGCTTGCTGGGACATTTAGAGCGTGGTAAAGGATATCTTCTTTCTGATACATGATGTTAGATAGTCGTGTTAGTGACTTGGCGTCCTGCCTTTCGGCACCAATATGCACGTGCAAGCCACAACTTTCGTTTACTCTCATTCCCGCTTTTCTCAGATTACGAACTATTTGCTGAAGATCGTCCATATCCTTATCAGACTTCAGTATAGGTGTAACAAGCTCACAACGGTATTCATCCATGTTATATGTTTCAGATCTGTTCTTCCTAACTGGGTCTATTGAGGCGTCACGCATTACTTTCCATTCACGACCTGTGTCATCAGATATCTTTCGTGTGTAATAGCAAGAGTAATCTGGGGCGGACGAGTAGGTGTCAAAATGTTCAGCGACAACCTGTGCAGCTCTTTCTCGTGTTATACCTGTAAACTCGATCTCTACACCAAAGGTTTGATCCTTTAAATCAATAGCCATGCTCTCACTCCTTTATTATTTCTGAGATATGAAAACTATAATGAAAATCAAAATACTCTGTTGTTCCAGTATCGGTATTTGTCCAAGTGCCTGTGAAAGTCACGGTGCTGTTCGGCGTTGCGTTACCATATCCTATGGACACTGCACCGCTTACATCTGTTCCGCTTGTGGCTTCAAAACTGTCTTTATTGCATACCGAAGTAACATCCATATCATCGATCGTAACGGATAATATATCGTATTGGGCATTGCAATTACAGTTTTCCACTGTATATGACATTGATAAGCCGTTGCTGTCATTGCTCTCTAGTTTGAAATAAATAGGAATAGGCGGCAGGGTAGTATTGGCTGAGGGAATGTGGTATACCTTTGGCTTTTTAGTAGTTTCATTTGTTTCCGCTTGCGGTGCCGTGACCTGAGGCTGTTCTGTAGTTGTCGCTGGTGCAGCAGTTGTGACATCTTCAATACTGTTTGTATCTTCTGGTGACGATCCACTATCATCAGAAGCAACCGAAGAAGAAATATCGTTTGCAAATTTGCCGACATAACTATCTTTCGGACTTTCTGAAGAAGATGAGTCTGAGCTGCCACAGCTTGACAATAGCAGGGCAGTTACCGCTGCAAGTATCACTGTTCTTTTCATGATCTTTCCTCCTTGAGCTGATCCAAAAGCTTATAGTAATCTCTTATAGGCTTTGGCACATACTTAATAAAGGCTTTGCTGGCTGCCTTTTCAGCCCCCTGCTGGATAAGCTGTTCGAGGCTTTCTTCTGTTTCGGCTTTCGTCATATACAGTTTTATCGCCTTTGCCATTTCATCATTGATCTCAACTGTTACTTTCATGATTTTCCTCCTTTTTTTATTTTTCAAGAATATTTAAGAGCCGTTCCAAAAGCTCCTTGTTTTTTCCTGTGTCTGTCATATCCATGATGTTGAGTGCATATCTTACGCCCTCAACAAAGCCCAAATCGTGTGCGTCATCAATTACATTCGCTTGCAGTTCATATTCTTCCTCTTGAAGCTGAATTAATCGCTCTTTCCGCTCTTTGTAGGTTTTCACCCAATGGGTTTGAGCATAATCTGTTTCATAATTATCTTGAAAGCTTATCATGATTTCTTCCAAGATATCAAACTTAGTTTTCTTTGGCTTTTCAGTATTCATGGTGTTTCTCCTTTCGGGTATAAAAAAAGACACTCAACATTACTGATGAGTGTCCGATATGCTTTGTTATGTTATAATTTAAGTGACGATTGTTTATACTCAGGTGAGTTTTTGATCTTTTCTACTATATAATATGGTATATTAGGTATTTCTGAATAAGTCGTTTTATCTGATATATCAAAGTAAATAAGCTCTGATTTGCGTTTAGGAGCTTGTTCCTTTGCTGGAAAACGGTAAACATTTTCTACTTGTTTGTAATTTTTATTGTTCTTGGCTATTTCCAATTTGCATGGCACGCCTAATATATTGCGAAGTTTGAATTTGGATAATTCAGTCGCTGTAAAAGGTCTGCCTCGCCAAGACTCTAGGTGCAGACGTAGTTCTGCCTTCTCGTAATAAGAATAGGTATAATCTCTTGAAAAAGTTTTTATTTTTTCGTTTTCAGTTATCTCCCACAATATAGTTACTTTTGGTAGTGGTCTATTAAAAGATTGATGTTTGCCAGTAAAAATAATACCTATACATACAGCGTTATGTATTCCTTGTGATAAACTGCTCATAGTAAGTATTCCCCTTATATTTAGTATATTGACTAAATTATACAATACTTACTGCATTGTTGTCAAGCTCTTTAAAAAGCGGTATCATCCTCATATAGATCATTCTCAGAGCTGTCATCAACGATAACATTTCCGTCAATGTCAAACTCAACGCATTCGTCATGATTGTTGTCCCAAATTAAAACAATGGCGTCTTTAAATTCGGAAAGCGTTACTTCACTAATATATATATCATGAATTATATTTTTAAGTGCTTGCTCCTGCGTCATACCAAAACGTTTTGCAATGCACTCAAGCTTCTCTTTGTATGATAAGCCGTCATTTATAATTTCAATTTCTTTTTGCATTTTAAAACCTCCACGTCAACTAAAATGGCACATCTTGACTAGGATCGCACTCGCTAAATCTGCAATCACAATTATGTATTAAATCTAAGGCGTCTTTTAAGCTAAAGCCCAAAGAACTTGCCTCACTGTTGTATACTTCTTCAACTATCGTTTTAAGTGCTTGCTCCTGCGTCATACCAAAACGTTTTGCAATGCACTCAAGCTCCTCATTGTATGACAAACCGTCTTTAATTATTTCAATTTCTTTTTGCATTTTCTCACTCCTGTTCTTTTAACCTTATCTCCACATATCTTCTTACATACTCCGAATTTCTGTTCGGATAGTCATCACTCTCCATCAAAAAGTGATAGCCGTCCTTTTTCAGCTGTTCGGAAAACTTCTCGACCTCATCGGGTAAACCCTGTATTCTTAGTTTTATCATATTTTATACCTCCTCGTTTTCTTATATTTTGCAAAAGACTAATAATACTATAGCAGTAACAGCACACCCTATTATATATGTATTGCGTAACATCTCAATTTGGCTGAAACAGCTATCGCCATGATCAGAAAGTTTATGAAAGGATTTTTTTATGTAATTTACATTTGCAAGTATTATCAGTGCTTTAACAAAGAACCAAGAAATGAATATTTTAATTTGCATTTCCGAGTTTGTTTCAAACGCTACCCTGATACCAGTGATAATGCCTGCAAATACAAACAGCGAAAGCATTAATAGCTTGAAATTTACAAATTCATAGTTGTGCTTCATAAATACCTCTTGACCAATTTGTCTATAACATTTGTACTTTATAAGTAGTTTTTCAAGATAGAGCTGAGTACGTCATAAATAGTTCTTTTATCAGAAAACCAAAAATGTGCATATGCCATTTCAAGCCGTAATTGTACAAGAGGAGGCTGTTTTTTTAATGTAGAAGTTGAAATACTCATAATATCAGCTATTTCAGGCAAAAGGGAAGCATAGCTTTCCTTAGAACCCCAATCATAGTCAGAAAGTAATTGTTCGATAAAATTGGCAGTATCAGTTTTTGCTTTATTAAGTATTTCTTTTACCTTTATCTTATCATTAAGAGCATAATATAACATAAGGTTTCTTTCATCATACTTAGCAGAAAATTGAATACCCGACAGGCTAAGACCATTTAAAATACTATTTGCGTGTGATGTTTTTATCATTAGAAACTGCCTGTTTGGTATTTCTTTTGCCACCTTACAATCATAATTTAACCACATTCCCTTTGAGAAATCTTCGATTCCTTTTATTTTCTCATTATTCATATCTCTACCTCCCCAGCGCCTGCCCCGTTGCAGGCGCTTTCTTCTATTTAAACTGCTTGCGCTTTGTAAATAAATATGCTATACTATTTAAAAGTCTGAATTTTTAGCGAGTTAAATTTTTGCCAATAGTCTTTGTAGTTTTTTTTATCATGATTTTTAAAAATTTCTCAAAACGTGCCGTATCTGCGGCTGTGGCTTTGTAGCATTTAGGAACATCACGATATAGTTTAAATGTTCGTCCTTTTCCTTTTTGACCTAGTTCCATAATTATTTCCTTTCTGTATGGAGGTTATATAGATGTTATTTGATTATGTTTCATCTTCAGAATATGATATTGATATAAATGCAATACTGGAATTTTATAACAGCTTTAATTTAATAAAGCCAATTGATGAATTAGTAGCCAATTGGATTGAAGTTATGCGATACGCATATAAAAATAACAGATGTTATTTTTCGTATGACAAAAACAAACCATGTGAATATTATCAACAAATAATAAAAATACCTAGCATTGCACAATTTTATATTCATTTTAATGTTGACAAGGCTGTTGACGTTGCTCAAAATTATGATTTTCAAAGATTAAATGCACGAAGGCTTGTATATAACAATGTTGAATATGAAGTGCAAAATGATATTAAAAAGTATCATTTCTCTTGCGAAACTCCTATTATTGTTATTGATTTTCCATGCAGATTACAATCAGAGAAAATGGTCATTGATGGTAATCATAGGATGACTTCAAAAGTAATAAAAAACCAGGATGTAAATTATGTTAAACTTAGTATTCCTGATACTGTGTCACTGATAACACAAACTTTTGAAAAAGCATGGTATCTTTTTGCAGTAGAATTAAATGCGGCTATACAACTAAAAACATATAATCAAAGAAAAAACTTTCTTGAACATCAATCTATATGCAAAGACTTCTTAATGTATATGAAAAACAGTGATTAATCCTCCCCAGCGCCTGCCCCGTTGCAGGCGCTTTCTTCATTATAGATAAATTGATCCCCTTTTTACTGTCTTTTTTCAGACAGTATCAATTATCTTTCTTTTCTTTTTCGGCTGAACATCACGATAGCAGCTCCTGCGAGTATTACAGCTACTCCACCAAGAACTGTTCTTCCGTCAACATTATCGGAAACGCCAGTGTTAGGCGTGTCAGGAACTTTTTCATTAAACATATCTGTATCAATAGTCTGAGCATATGTTACAGTGACCTGTTTTGAGTCGGCAACAAGATAGCCGTATGGCACTGTTGAGCCGTCCTCTGTTATTGTGTATGTACCTATCGGTACGTTTTCAAACTTCGCTATGCCGTCCTTGTCGGTGATCGCAGGAATGTTTATCTCTCGACCTGTATCGGAAATGCCCGAAAGAATAAATCTGATACCCTCAACGTTAGACATATCGGCGGTTTTCTTATGAATCTGTATTGTTCCTGTCTGCTCCTCGTTGAGTATATCAGTATCAACAGTTTCAGCATATGTTACCGTGACCTCTTTTTCGGCAGCAACAAGATAGCCGTATGGCACGGTTTCCTTATCCTCGATAATTTTATATGTGCCTACCGGTACGTTTTCAAAGACAGCTACGCCGTCTTTATCGGTAGTTGCAGGAACGTTTATCTCACGTCCGCTGTCTGATGTTCCCTTCAGATAGAAGGTTATACCTGAAATATTCAGATCACCCTCTGTTCTCTTGTGTACCTTGATAGTACCTGTCTGCTCGTTGTTGAGTATTTCTGCGTCAACAGTTTCTGAGTAGATAACAGTGACCTCTTTTTCATCGGCAACGAGATAGCCGTATGGCACTGTTTCTTCGTCCTCGATGATACTGTATGTACCTATCGGTACGTTCTCAAAAACTGCTATGCCGTCCTTATTGGTAGTTGCAGGAATGTTTATTTCACGTCCTGTGTCTGATGTACCTTTGAGGTAGAAAGTGATACCCTCAACATTTTTCTGACCCTCAGTCCTTTTCTGAACCTTGATAGAGCCTGTTTTCTCGATATTCTCAAAAGCGACTTCTGCTGTTTCATTATACTTAACGGTTACTTCCTGTTCGTCAGCTACAAGGTAAGCCGCAGGAACTGTAGAGCCGTCCTCTGTGATGACATACTTGCCGATAACAAGCTTATCGAACATTGCTACGCCATTTTCATTCGTTGTCGCTTCAAACTTCAAGTCCTTGTTAGTGTCTGAAATGCCTGTTGCAAAGAACTTAATGCCCTCGATATTGAGATTTCCTGTTGTTGTCTTTGTGACCTTGATAGAGCCACTTTTCTTCTTGTTTGTCATTTCAGCCTTGACGATATCATCGTTTTCTGTTATTTCGAACGGATAAGGAGTATCGTCTATCTCGTAAATATCAGGTGCTGAAATCTCACGATAGAAATATTTGCCTATAGCAAGCTGAAACTTTGCAATGCCGTTCTCGTCTGTAGTTCCTGTGATGACCTGTTCTTTATTTTCATTAAGAATTTCAAAAGAACAATCAGGGATAAGCTCACCTGTTGATATGTCAGTCTTTGTTATCTCAAAAGGAATAGTGTTTTGCTCGTTGTCAAAATCCACAACGAACTCCGCCTGCTGTTCAACAAGCTTGATAGTCTGTGTTGGCTCATCAGAAATCGAATAGCCCTTTGGTGCTTCAATTTCTGTCACAGTGTAGCTGTAGCCCTTGTAGATAGCCTTTGTTGTTTCAGCTATGCCGTCTGCGCCTGTGGTAATGGTGTCGATAACTGTTCCTTTTGGATATATACAATAGCCATTGCCAACGTAGATATCCTCGGCTGCTGCCACTTCAAACTTTGCGCCTGCAAGGTCAGCTCTTGTTTCAGCGTCACGCTTGTGAATTGTTATCTTGCCCTTGTCAGGAGCAGAAGCCTTGTTGATGAACTCCGTTTTAGCCGTCTTGTCAGCGGTAACAGTGATAGCTTTCTTTGATGATATCATATATCCGTCTGCCGTGGATATTTCTCTCCACTCATAATCGCCCTCTGGCAGACCTGTTACATCAATATCACCCTTATTGTTTGGCGTAAGGTCTGTAGCCTGTGAAGCGAGGTCAGTGAAGCTGTAGCTTCCGTCCTTGCCGCTTGCTTTTACAAACTTATAGCTGTTGCCGTCCTTGTATGCCAACTGGAACTTGACGGCTTTGTACATATCCGCTGTGCCTGTTTGCTTGTTGTCAAAGTAATCTGTGAAGCTCTTGTCAAGGTGAGCTGAGCCTATTGGTGTTGTTATTTTCAGATAAGCCTTAACAGGGTCTTTGTCCTCATAGCAGGAAACCACCATTTCCTGAACGTCTGAGCCGCCCGAAAGGATAAGAGGTGAACACTCGTCTATTTTGTCAACGTACTTGCCCTTTGTCTTTGTGAGCGTGAAAACAACGTTTTTCAGGTCTTTCTCATTGTCTGCTGTGATAGTCATATTTGAGCCTGAGCGTGTAACAGTCACTGAGTTCGGCTTTGAAACGCTGAATTGTGAAAGTGTGCTGTCAAGCTTAACTGTGGCTGTCCACTTGCCTGTCTTGACATCATATTTTGCTTTGTAGGTTGGTGTTCTATTACTGTTTACAGATGTGCCGCTTGGAATATCATAATGCGAAACCATTTCAGCTTTCATTTTTTTATAGCAGTCAACAAGGTCTTTATGATGAGCACTTGCATTGCTGCCGTTGTAGCTGTAGGCATTGAGCAGCTTTGTTTCGTTGCTTGAAAGGCTTGCTGAACTGCCGTCATAGTATCTTGCCGAAACAGCCTGAGCCATTATGCTTGAGGCACATATCTCGGTATCTTTTGAGTAGCCGTACTGAGTTTTTCCCTTGTAGCTGTAAATGCAAAACTCCTTGATCTGTCTTTGCATACTGTCAGGAACGTGAGCACCCTTTACATAGTCAGCTAGTGTTTGCTGTTTAGAGGTTGTTCCGTTTGTGTGCAACTTATCAAAGTTGATACAATAAGCATAGCTGCCGTCAGATGTTGAGAAATACGGCACTGAGCTTGCCCAGTAGCCTGTGAAGTGTGTGTCATTGGACTTGCCCGTTTCAATGTCATAGCCGTTTGGAAGTCCTGAGCCTCTGAAATCATAGCTCCATTCATTGAGCCACTCCTGTGTGGCTTTGTTAGTGCTTGAAAACGCTGAAGCTGTTATGCCCTGCGTTAATGCCGACAAGCTGAGCAGGAGAGCCATTGCAGCACTGCTCAGCCTTTTGAAAAGCGTTTTTCTTTTCATTTGTCCTTACCTCCTAGAATTTTTTATCTATCTGAAAAGCCGTGTGGCTTGAATTTTTGCAATAAAAAAAAGCAACTCGAAATTCTCGAATTGCTTTAAAGTTCGTATTCAATTTTCATTATTTCTTTTTAATTAGTATATGAGGTATATCTCCCACGCTGGCTTGCCGTCTGAATTGATTGCCGAACCGTCACCGTGCCATTCAGTATATATAACTATCTGTGCGTCTTTCGGTATTACAGTGTATAAATCATCAACGTGACCTTTGACCTTGCGGTAAAGTTCATCATATGAGGAATAAGTATCAGGTGAAACAGTATCAGGCGTACCCCAAGAAGAATTATCAAGGTTCATCCAACCAACATCAGCAAGTAATTCATCTACAGAAGAATAGCCAAATTCGGAATAATTATTCTGAAATCGAGGACGTGCAATGTCATTACTATATGCCTGCAATTCTCTCTTCAGCCTGTCTATATCATTCTGAGTAAGCTTAAACTTTGGTTTAGCCGTTGTAGTTGTAGTCGGCTTTGGCTTCGGGGCTTGCGTTTTCTTTGCCGTTGTGGTTGTCTGACGCTCTGTCTGTCTTTCTGTCTGACGTTCCGTCTGAGGAGCTTGTGTTTCCGCAGGCTGATAGTTGTAGTTGCCGTTTCCGTTGTTGGTGGTGTTTCCGCTGCAGCTCTGACCGCCGTTGTTTACTGTTCCGCCGTTGTTTGCCTTAGAGCTGTTCTTTCTTGTGGTGGTGGACTTGCCATTTTTCTTTTCGGAGGTTGTGGTCGTGGTCTTACTGTTCGGGGAGGTGCTAAGTATGTTACCGCCCTCTCCGATTATCAGAGTGGTAACATTTCCGTTTCGGTCTGTTCCCGTCACGATAGACGTTGTGGTTACTCTTGATGAGCTGTCATCTGAAGAAACAGTAGTTGTTGCCGAACGGCTTGTCATTGTACCCATTTCTGTAGTTTCGGCAGCAGTGGTTGTCGCTTTTGGAGCGGCTGATGATGTATCTGTATTAACATTTCCGCAGCCTGTCACGCCGAGCATTGCGGCTGTTATCAGCAAGGAAGCTATCGTTCTTGTTATATCTGTTCTTTTCATTGTGGAGTCCTCCTTTTGCTTTTCTTGCTATCATTATATCATATATTCTTTTCGGTGTAAATGCTAATGGTAACTAATCTTTTTTGGTCATGTTTACCAAAATCAGCCGAAAAATATTAAAATATGAAACTCACATATGAAGTGAATTTCCGTGTCCCATATCTTTACCTTTTGATAATTCAGATCTAAGCTCCTTATTTGCCGCCTTCAACTTGTCAATTTCGTTTTTCAAAGCGATAGTTTCATTAAAAAGCTTTGCATTCAGCCCGATGACCTTTGCATAATCCCGTGAGAAGTTGTCGAGTGTTTCCTTGAGGTCAAGCTGCTGTGCAGTAAATTTGCGATAGCTTTCATCTTCCTTTTCATAGCGCCCGTTTATTACCTGAAAATCCTTTTGCAATATATTGAGCATATCTTGGTGCTGCCCTGTGAGGGCTTTGTCATTTGGCGTCTTGCCGATGTTGTCTTGTATTTCACTCAGAATTTCGCTGTACTGTTCCGAAAACTCAGAGTGAAACGTCTTTTCATCATTAACACCCAGCTGACGAGCAAGCTTCTTGATTTCTTCTGTGTTTTTTCTGAGCTGTGATCTTTTGGAAATCGTCAAAGAACCGATCAATGTTAATACTGCCGGAACAATAGCCGCAATCAAAGTAACCCACCAAGGTGTCATAAAAACCTCATTTCCGCAAACAAATATGATGAATAACGTGCTATAGATAACGTTAAACATTATATATATCGTTGCTAATTTATCCATTTTAATATACCTCAATTCTATCATGCTTTACAAATTTAGTCAAGAAGATATTAACGACCTCTTTGGCGCTTTATATTCCTGTTCTTTTTCATGACATTTACATTTTCGACTTCGGCTTTAAATAAAGCCTCAAGAGCCTGACCTTTATTCTCACACTGTCCTTTATATGCCCAGCTTAATTTATGACCATTAAGCTCTAGCCCATAAGCAATGTAGCTTCTGTTCTTTATATCTTCTATAACCGCCGTTGTGTGTCCATCAGGCTCAGTTTTCATAGCAGATATCCTGTACAGCATATTTTCTTTTTCGGATTGATAATATCTTTCCGAATAAGGATCAAATTGCATTTTCATCTTTTAAAACTTCCTTTAGGCTTAGGCTTGGAGGCAGCTCTTTCAGGCGCCTGAGTCGGTGTCAGCTCATCAAATGAGATGAAATGTACCTCACATCTGAATGCCTCACCAATCTCACGCTCTGTAAATCTGTCTGGCTTTTTAAACATCTCAAGATACTTTTTGACTTGGCTTTCTGTCAAAGATAAGCTATCTTCACCATTATCGCCAGTTATAAAGAATGTTCCGCATATCGCTTGCTTGCCGTCAAACTTTCTGTTCGGCTGCATTTCACAAATACGAGCTTCTTCATTTCCCCATGCAAGCGCTTTGCTGTCATCAAGATAATCGTATAACGGCTCTATATAGCCGTCAACCACCTTTTGCATTGCTCTAAGCTTACTCTCAGAGCAATCAAGAAGCTTTTCGTATGCAGGCTTGTTCGGCTCAACGACGACGACTCTCAAAATATCGTCACGCTGTTTATTGAGTGCGTCAAGCTTTTTATCTGTTCTTTTGATAAGCTCAGTAAACTCATACGGTTTATTCTTATAAGCAACGTTACATTCCTCAACGGTCTGTTTGGCAACTTCAATTACTTTACTGAGATCCAGCTTGTAGTCCTTGGCGAAACTTCCGTATCTGTTTACGTTTTCAGAATATCTGTAGATATTCTTATCGAGATCCAATGTGACATATGTACTGATCTCATTGCTTTGGTCAAAAACTCTTTTGTAAAGCGGTAATTCATCAGCATTTATTTTCTCAAATACATTCTCGCTTTTTTTTGCTGTCATAAACTCATTTGAATAGGTTATCGCTTCAAACGCCTTATTAAGAGCGATATCATTATGCTGTGCATATTCGATCGCCTGATCAAGTCTTAGCGGACCTGTTACGCAATTGCCACCGTGGTGAGTATAGTAATAACTGTTCTCACCGTTGTTTATGACTTCATAAATTGCATTATTCAACTTTGGACCTCCTTACACCCTACCACGTGTGGTAGGGTAGTGTGATATAGAATGTTTGTTTGATTTCTCCTTGTGTCTGCTTTTTCAGGTGTACTTGACATTTACGGCTGTATATGATATATTACTATCAAAGCAAATAGCTGAAGTCGTTTTGGATAATTGGTATCCTATAGTCGTGAACAGCTCATTTGCTTTTTTTCATTTATAGCTACTACTTTCTTCCCATACTCTTTTTCCTCATCGGAGTTGTTTTTTTCGGCAGCTCAAGACATTTAGCATACTCTGGATCTTTAAGGGCAGTGTCAACTATGTTAAGCAGTTGCTTCTTTTGATCATCATTAAGAGTGTAGTGAAAAACAGGACCCTTGTCCATGCTTTTGTCATTTTTCAGCGTTGAGAAGTTTTGCTCGGAAAGCATATAGAATGTGTGTAGTGCTGCTGATGATCCGTGATATCCTGCATATTTTGTTACATAGCCCACTGGTATGCCCATTTTTACTGCCTGTACAGCCTGTCTGTCCGAAAGAAAAATATCATTTTGTGACTGCTCAAAACACTTGTCGTTAGCATTATGGCACTTTTTTGAAATGTTATCTATATATGCTTTAGCTTTAGCTGTGTTTTCAGAAGAACGTGTTTCAATAAGTTTTTCATATACCATATGTTCTATCTTTGAAATTGCAGGCTCATTAGTATCATTCCAATCCATTGCCATTTCAGCACTTTCAATATACTGTTCTTTATCAGCGAGGCTCATATTTTGAGCGTAATGAGATACAAGTTTGCCTGCATAATTTTTATCAGCGTTATCCAACACATCTTCTATAGCCATGTTGTAGTCCTCAAGGTGATCGTCCATTTTCTCGTAACGATAGATAACGTCAGAAATAAAAAGATTGCTGTTTTTCAGAAAATCCTTTGAAAGTTCAGTGTTGCCTATTTTCAGACTATCCATTTCGTCCAAAGCATTGAGTATATCCTGCCGTCTATCATCATTCTCTTTGATACAGTATGCCTGAGATATTTCCGCAGGCGTTAGCTCAATGCCAACTCGCTTTCCGTCAATGACACGTTCGATTATCATTGTATCAGAATTAATCTTATTATAGACAAAAAGCGTAGCATAGCAATCGCCCAAGCTGTTATGTGCAGTTTCAGCTCTTTGTGACCAGTCATAGCCGTAGTAGTCGGCGGCTGTTGTGAGCTTCTGCCATTTATAGCCGTCACGGAAACTGTTCCGTTCACCATATATCTCAGCGAAATCTTCCATAACATCAATTGTATCTATATCGTCAGGAACTATCGCACCATTTGCTTTAAGAAAACCAATGTCAAACTGCGTGTTGTACCCGATTATAGTATCAGAATTTTCAATAATAGCATTTATCTCTGATATTTTTTCAGAAATAGCAGGGCGATCAGCGACCATTTCAGGACTTATGCCGTTCACCTGTTCAGCTTCTTTCCATTCGGTACGGTGCTGCGGCTTGAAATATTCATCGAATAATACATTTCCGTCAGTATCTATGATAGATACTTGTAGCAACTCGTCCCCGTCATATGGGTGAAAGCCAGTTGTTTCTGTGTCAATAATGATATATTTGTTTTTCATAATTGCTCACTATGCCTTTCTTTTTATATTAAACATAATCATCTTCAAAGTCCGTAACCCAAAAACCACCAAAGTATGTATAGTACCAATCTTGAAATTGCGCATTGAGTTCCCAATTATCGCCATAATAGTAGTCTGCGAGGTAATCAAGCTTATCGTCTGCATCGCCTGTTTGGTCAGAGTCACAAATAAATCCTTCAATATTGTCAAAACTACAATTCGTCGGATCTTCGCCACTCGAAAAGACTTCATTAAGATAGTTTCGCCATTTCTCCTCTATCTTATATTTTCCCATAACACGCTTGAATGAAATAAACATACGCTCATCAAGTTCAAGACTTTCATCATTACATATAAACTCCTGAACGTGTTTTCTGGCATCTTCTCTAAAAGCACAATCGTTGCACATCAGCTCGGTTGAATTATCAACGTCTATATTTTTCTCGTGCAAATCATACAATTCGTCACAATTAAAATCATTAAGAATAGCACCACATTTTTTGCACTTTAATTCACCCTCAACCATTGTCATATCACTCCTTTATTAAAATCTTCTCACATGGAAATCTCGAATCTCATCTTGATTGCTTCAAAGTAGTACGGTGCATAGGTGCAGTTGAAAATAGTATCGGGCGCATAATACTTGCTCGGAATATATGCTTTTTCTCCATTCTTGTCGATATACGTTTCAGGAGGATCTGAGTCATACACTGAGCCGTCCCAAAGGTTGAATGCCAAGCGTGTTGTTTTTCTACTTGTACTTGTCTGAAACGGCTTGCTCAAGCCCTCAAAAATAATAACGTCTTTTCTAACGTCATATAGTGCGCTTATATGTTCACGAAGCACGTTATCCATCGTGAGTAGGTAAGCAAGTGACAAGTGATAGCCGTCAAGATAGGGCATTTTTTTGCACAACTTATTAAACAGTTCCTCGTGTTCGTCATCATAAAAAATCATTTTTCTTTCCTGCCTTTCTTGAAAATTCTGAATTTATCAGGAATAAATTCTCTGATTATTCCCCAAATTCCTGTTATACAAAGAGCTGCACCCAGTGGAATGTAAAATATTCTTTCCATTGTCCAATCACTCCTTTTTGTAAAAAAAGGACACCTGAGATTTCAAGTGTCCTTACGTTTGTATTCGATTTTTGTCCACGGACAAAATTACTTTGCAGCTTTGAACTTGTTATATGCTTCCTCGTTAAGTTCTGCAAGCTCTAAAGCTTCTGATAGCTTAAAACCTTTTGCTAAAAGATTGTCGATTATTTTAACCTGCATTTCAATATTAGCTTGATTTTGTTCCAATTTCTCTGAATTTTCTACAGATACATTCGTACTATGTTCTTTTTCCTCATTTATATTGCTTTTTATCATCTCCATCGTAATATCTTTGCCGTCATTGTATTTATCAATCCAATATCCTTTTATTTCACAAATAAGAGCGGCAATTATATTGCTTATTAGGAATGGTAAGAATGCGTAATTTAATGCTGCCTGCACTATTCCTTTTGGTGTGTAGCCAATCGATATCAAAAAATCGGAAGAATCATATTTTTGAAACAGGCTATCAGGTAGAACATCAAAAATAGCGTCCTTAATGTATATCATCAATCCAATCGCAGTAGATAATATAATATTTGCTAATGTAGCAACTTTGTTGTTAGCCATGCAACTGACAATTGACCATGAAATGGTTATTGCTAATACTATCAATACATATTGTATGATGAAATCATATGAATTATTTCCTAAATGTGCAATTTTGTTAAAGACATCAAAAAGTACGGCTAACGATATAAGCTCTAAAAAGACACTATCTAATAAAAATGAACGTAATGATGTCGTCATTTTATTTAGTGACCTTATAAAATCAATCAGAAAAAAACATATTGATATTATTACTAGCATTGCTTCAGAAAATCTATTCCGAATAATTAAAGTTAATATAATGTTAGAAAACATCAAAAACCATGCTGTGCTATACATTCGTTCAATCAAGTATCTGTTTTGGTATAAAAAACGTCGAAACTTTAGCCTGCAATTAAACAAGAATTTAAATAAACTCACGTGTCCACTTCCAACATAGAATTATTAGAAGAATGATTGTTGCGCATACAAAAATTACTTTCCATTTTTGCGACAATGGACTGTAATATTTTTCACGAATTATAATATATATTACCATTAGCCAAATAACTATCAATCGTGGAATAAGTAAACGTGTCGATTCTGTTGACATTATATACACTGTCAATAAGCAGAGTATATCATATAACGATACCATTAACTCATTCTTTTTGTCCTTATTTTTCACTGTGTATAAAATTCCAACTAAGAATATTATTATGAATATAATATAACCTATCATTCCTCATTCCCCCATTTTATCATTTAAAACAACATTTGTCAACAAAAAAAGGACACCTGAAACTCAAGTGTCCAAAGTATTTTCTGCTGCAAAATGTTCTGCAAGCAGCTTGACTATAAGATCATCCATATCGTCCTGTGAAGAACTTTCAAGGGACGGAAACATGGTTGATATCTTCGTGTATATACTTGTTGATACCTGCTCAGTTTTTTTAGCTTTAGGCTGATGACAGATATCGTATACCTTGTCAACGGTCAGTTCTTCGTCTGCGTTTTCATCACAGTATGCACAGACTGCATTGATGTATTTGCCTGGAAACGTTCTGAGGTCATACATCTCAATGTAGTCCGCTATGATATTCTGTTGTTCTTCAGAAAGGTGCGCTAAAAGCATTTCATATCTTCCGAAAGGAATAACCTTATTATCAACCATTGGAATAAGCCTTGCGGATAGCTTCAGCAGATGTACATATCTGTATACTGTCGTGTTGGAAACTCCGAATTTCTCGGATATCTCATTCAGTGTAGCGGTTTCATTGTCCATACCACGTTTATCCATGTACGTTTTGAAAATCTCAGCATTTTCTGAGGGAAGAACATCATCTGTTCTTGTATTAGACTCTGCAACGATCATATATGCCGTAAAGTCGTCTATGTTGTCCTTAATCTGGCATGGAATAGTCGTCAGGCCGCACAGCCTAGCCGCATAGTATCTATGATGACCTGCAAGTATCTCATATTCATTTTCTTTTCTGCGAACTATAACTGGCTGCAGGACACCCAGGTCCCTTATAGAGATAGCCAGCCGCTCGACCTTGGATTGCCTTATCTTGTATGGCTGTTCTTTACCCCCAGGCGTTCTGTATGGTTTGATACTGTTTATATCCAGCTCAACGATCCTCTGAGCTGTACCTTGCCACTGATCAAGATACTCAGCGGCAAGCTCATGGTTGATGTTTTCAGCCTCAGATTGCATATTCTCCTGATGTTGGCTGCGTCTTTCAAGCAAGCTGCACATTATCTATTCACCCTTTCCATTACTTCTTCTGCAAACTCTGTGTACTTTTCAGCAAGCGTATTGCCTGTCAGATTAACACATCCAGCATAGCTTTTCACTGTTTTGTTGACCTGCTCAGGACGAGCTGGAATAACAGTATCAAAAACTGTATCTCCATATATCTTTCGGCAGGCAATGTCTATTTCTTTAGACGTTGTGGTTATATTGCTTCTATTCTCAAGAATGCCAAGTATTTTAAGACGTGGATTCGTTGTTGCCCTTATAGCATTGACCTTTTCTGTAATGAGGTCAATGGCGTCAAAGGCGAATATACCAGCGTCTATTGGTATAATAACGAAGTCTGAAGCGTTAAGAGCATTCTGCGCAAGAAGATCAAGGTCAGGACGATTGTCTATGAGTATGTAGTCATAGGTATTCGTCAAAGCCTTATCACGGAGCATGAGCTTGAGTATATAGTTACAGTTGGCGGATGAGGCGATCACGCTGTTAGCCGAACCGAGCATACGTCCTGCGGATATATAGTCAACGTTTGGATTTTTCTCAGACTTCTTGATATACTCTGCATAGTCTATAGAAGTATCACCAGACGCTGAACTGTATATAAGATCTGCTATGGTCTTTCTTACTGCGGACTCTGAGCAGTAAGAAGTGAGGTTGCCTTGCTTGTCAAGGTCGATAAGCAGCACTCTTTTTCCCAGCTTTCCTAATGAACAACCAAGGTTGAATGTTGTAGTCGTCTTTCCTGTACCGCCTTTTTCTGTAATGATCGAAATAATTTTTGTGTTCTCCATAATGAACATCCTTTCTTGATATCATTTTGTGTTCTCCGAATGATGACATAGAAAAAGCGGCAGGGGAGAACACCGTCCTGCTGCTCAGGGAGCTACCCTGTCTATGCCTGATAGTCAAGCTATCAAAAAAGCTGCCGATATTCTCAGCAGCAATTTTCATAGCTTAGCTTCCCGAAAAAGAAAAAGCCAATGAGTATTGTCTCATCAGCTTTTTGTTTTCTATCTGTACCAGAGATTTTCCATTGTAAAAGGATTAGGAGGATTGTTACCCTTTTTCTTTTCAATCTCATAGTCTATGAACATCTTGTATCTTTTAAGCTCATCAAGGTCAGCTTCAGCAGCTACTCTCATGATAGCTTCTGTTCGTTCCTCAATCTGTGCTTCATGAAGCTCTGTGTCCATTTCTCTGTTCTTTCGGATGAATGTTTCTTCAAGGTCCTCAAGATCGTCAAACTCGGCAGTAGCTTTTCCCTCATCGATCTTGTAGATCTTGCTGCCGTTGAAACCAAACCTTGTAGGGGTATACTCAAAGGAATCATGGCAATACTTGATAGCCTCATCATGTTTGAGCATTTTAGTCAGCTTTTCGGGCTTGATCAGTTCATTGCAGCCACCTGCAAGTGTAGTTGCTTCCTTTTTGTTTTCAATAAGTCTCATAATTCTTCCTCCTTGTATTTTTTACTATATCATAACATATTTTGACGATTTGTCAAGTGCGATTAAAATGCGGGATTGGTAAATATCTCCAAAACCGCGTGCCGAGGGTTCGAATCCTTCTGCCCCTGCCAGAGTGTTTTCTAAGTCGTAGACGTTTTGTCTGCGACTTTTTTTGTTTATCTTCTACAAATTTTGCAGTATCAATTTGTACAAAGATACAAATTATTGGAAACTTATAAATAAAACTATTGACAAAATTATGATGTTGATTTAAGATATGAGTGTACACGAAAAACATCATATTTTGACATTAAGCAATAACGGTATTCATATCTGTTTTGCTTTACTTTGTATATAAGGTCGCTTTTTGATGTTTTTCAAAAGGTGGCTTTTTTATTTATATGGTAAAAGGAGTGGCAGATTTGAATGAGTTGGATTTTGACTTGATGGTACGATTGATAGCATGTGGGCAGTATGAGAAACGGCAGTGCAACGATAAGTATAGTTACAGTAGCAAGCTTTTTGCTGGGATAAATAGGCTTGCAGCTTTGGCGGCTGTGAATGAGCAATATGATATGCTCTCAGATCTCCATGAATGTGCTTTTATTGAGAATTATGCTGTGAAGCCCGTGAAAACGTGGTTTGAGGGGTGGAATAGTTATTTTGTCAAAATGGTGGAAAAGTTTGATCTTTATCATACAAATGCGCTGATAGAGTTAAGTGAAAACCGCAGATATACTCTTACTGATGATTGCGTTGATCTTATTTCTGATTCAGAGAAAGATTACGTAAATGACTTGGAGCAGCGTTACATTTATACTCTTTTGACTAATCTTCCCAATGAGTTGTATGTGGCTGTGCGTCGGTTTATTGTGGAAAATCCAATTTGCGCTGTTGAAAAAATGAGTGAATTTAAAATGGAGAATTGTCAAGACTTTAAGATGATAAATAAGATATTCTCGGAAGCCTACGAAAATGTTCCAAACTGGAGTTATGTTTGTCCGAAATGCGGTTGGACAATGACTTTTTATGGTGCGCAGGCACAGTGCTGTAACAAAAGCTGTTTGAAAAATATACCGAAAAAAGATGATTTGAAGCCATTGAGATTTCAGGACGGCAATTGGCGGCTTAGGCATGGTGTTATGAGATATATGTGTTTGCCTGGGCAGTTGGAGTTGAAAATACAGAAAATTGCAGAAAAATGTGGATGTGGGGCGGAGCTTTGGCCTGACAGAGATAAGTATGATGTAAAGATAACTTTGCCTGACGGGCAGGTTTGGGCTATTGACGCAAAGACCCACAGAAATCCTTATATGCTGAAAAAGAGCATTGAAAATGACTATGTTTTTACTCATACTAAGGCGCAAAAAGTTTTTTATGTTGTGCCTGACGATTGTTTGACGGATTATCCTGATTATTGCAAGATATGCAATGATGCGTTAGCAAGCAGTTTTCCTGATTCAATTGCTAAATGCGTTTCCATGAGAATTTTTTCAATAGAGCTGAAAGGAGAGGTGGAAGATGTCAAGCTTAGAAACTATCAAAAAAAGTCTTAGAAATTATCTTCCAACTTCTGTGAATATTGATGATTTCATCAAGGCGGAAATGACCCTTGCTCTTTTGGAAAAATGCAAGCCTGAGGGTGACCCCACAAAGGCGTATCTTCTGCTTCATAATTACAGCCTTTTGGGTGAGGTAGTTTGCGATGAAACTGCTTTTCTGCTTCAAAAAGCTCACAGACTTTTACATTCTTGCAGTTCAAAGATGAATTGGGCAAAGGTTCTTGAAAATTACCGCAATGCTCAGTCCGAGTTTTGTTTGTATATTTTTACAGAGAAAATCGAAAAGGGCAGCAAGGTCTTGAAATTTGCCCGAAACACTGAGCTGGCAGTTGAGCCTGACCGTGCGGACGTTTACTTTGAATACATCAGAAAACACAAGGAAGATAGGCATTTTGAGTATGCAAAGGGCGGAAAATACAGCTACAGCATTAAGGACAAAACAAGCTCCACTGTATATAGCGCTGATGTTAAAATGCCTGACCGCACACCGCAAATGCCTGTAAGTCCTACGCCTAAGAAAATCAGAAAAAAGATAAGTGTTTCTACAGATGAGTTGCTTGCAAGTGCGGCTGAAATGGCTGAGAAAAAGCCTGATGATTATTGCTATTCTATACTCAAAAGCAACACCCTAAAAACTGTCACAGAGGGCAATGTTAAGAGTGCAAACAGGCTTGAGATCGACAAGATAACAAATCTTGTTGGCATGGTCGGCTCAGGAAAATCCACTCTTATGAAAGTGCTGTCTTATCATCTTGCAAAGGCTGATAAAAAGGTCGTTCTTGTGCTTGACACTGTTTCAAGTGTGCTGGAGATGTGTTCTTATTTATCTCAGTTTGGAGTTAGTGTTTCACCTGTGATAGGCAGGGGCGGACGTGAAAAATACATCGATCAGGTGGCGAAAGCTCAAGAAAAATATTTGCAAAATGAGTATTCTAAGTATCTCACTGCCCCTTGTATTGTCGACGGCATGGCAAAAAATAAGAGCGACAAAAGTTCTGTTCCAATGTTTGGAAACGAGCCGTGCAGGTCGCTTATGAAAAATAAAAAGCACTATAATTGCCCTTATATGGATATTTGCCCTGCGGTGAGAATGTACCGAGATGTTTATACGTCAAATGTTATCGTGACCACTGTGCAGGGGCTTGCGGCAATAAGGCTTCTTGGGGATAACAAGCTGTTTTTGGAGTATGTGCTGGAGCAAGCTGACCTTGTGATATTTGATGAATGTGACAAGGTACAGAAAACACTTGACGAGTTTTTCACACCGTCAGCAAGCTTTGATAAGTTTAGGCAGAATGCGGCGGCTTTGTGCAGTGAAGTCATGAATATGGATACAGAGGTACTTGAGAGCTTGGACGATAATGAGAAAGAATATGTTGATAAGCTTTCTATTTCTGTTAGGGTTTGTATGGCAGTTAGAAATGCTATAAATTCTTACGGCAGCAAGTGGCAGACCATACTTAGCAGGACGTTTTCGGCTGAGATACTTTATAACAGCCTTTGCAAAGATAATAAGGGCAATAAGTATATATCTGACAAGGCGTTGGCTCATATGCGACGTGTGACCCTTGGAATGGATAATGATAAGGACATTGAGTATTTGATGATGCTTGTACTATCTCAACAGAAAGAAAGTAAGAAATTATCCAAAGCATTTAATGATTGGCTCACGGACAATAACTGTAAGCCTGACAAGACTTTTTCTGACCATATCAAGCTTTATCTTGTGGTGGCGGCATTCGATAATTACATCAGGGAGATAAGCGATTCCTATTTGTTTTTGCCGTATGAGCGGAAAACACAGCAGGAGCTTACTGACTTTTTGTCTACACGTTTTACCGCACAGCAGAAAATTCTCCCTTCATCTGCAATGGGTAATCTTTTCGGCATGAAGAACGATCCGCAAAAGGGGCTTATTCTTTACCGCCAATACGCATTCGGACGTGCGCTTATGGACCGTATGCCTTGGCTTCGGCTCACGGAGGAGGGTCAGCCCGCAGGACCTAATGTGCTGCTGCTTTCAGGGTCAAGCTGGGCGGACGGCTGTTTGCAGTATCATGTCAATGTGCCTGTGAAGTATCTTCTTGAAGCGGAGGAGTGGAAGCGCAGGAAGATAGCGGAGTCGAAAATGATAGACCTTGGAACGGCAATAAGGGTTTCAGGCAGTGGCAGTGAAGAACGTGAAGAAAACCTTACAGAGGTCATAAAAAAGATAATGGGGACAATAGAAGCGGAGCTTCGCTCTGAGGGAAAACTGCTTATGATAGTGAACAGTTACAGTGAAGCACAAACTGCGGCAAATTATCTCAACAGACTTTTGTCGAATGGAAAGACTGTGGCATGTATGTGCAGGGAAGCAGATGAATTTGACGAGAACATGATACTCAGGAGCGAGATAGCAGACTTTTCAGATCATTCGGCTGATATAATGGTAGCCCCTGCGCAGGCGATAGAGCGAGGTTATAACATTGTTGACAAGGACGGTCATTCGGCATTTGGAAGCGTATTCTTTTTGGTGCGCCCAATGGAAGTTCCTGACGAGATATCTTCAAAATGCACAAAGCTAAACGGCTATCTTGAAAGGCACTGTGTTCTGTCGGTGAAGGAAAACGCTTTTGACAGGGCGGCAAAGCTTCGCAGTGAAGCCACAAGGCAGTGGTCACTCATGGAACGTCAGGGGAAAATGCAGTTAAGCTCTCTTGACCCTGTGATGAAGCTTGACGTTACGGCAAGCTTGTTTGTGCTTATTTTGCAGATATTCGGACGGCTTTGCAGGATAACGGACGAGAGCAAGCCTGCACCGAGAGTTTATTTTGCAGACGGAGCTTTTCGCCGTTCTGAGAAAAATACTGCAGGCTATGACCTGCTAAACGAGCTTATAGATTATCTTGACAGCATGATTGACAACAAAGAAACGGGAAAGATAGCAGAAACTCTTTATCAGCCGTTTTATGAAGCATTCAAAAAAGGAGTTGAAAAAAATGAATTCGCCGATATATCCGATGACATTTATTCCGAAGAAGAGGAATTTTAAGCTGTATTATCTTGCTTTTCCAAAGCCTTGGAAAGAACTGCTTATACAGTTGCAAGTTTCTGCCTACAAAAAATACGATCCGGAGTATTATATGAAGCTGTTCGGCTTGAAAGCATGCCTGAACGGGTGGCTTGACGAAGTTGTAAACGTGGGCAACATGAAAGCAAATTCTGATGACAGCAGGTGGTTCGTGTCTTTGAACGAGCCTGATGTTCATAAGATATGCAAGATAATGAAAATATGGGTCACGGCAGAATATGAGCTGAATGATAAGGCGACCTCGGAAACAAAGGCGATAGCAGAAAAGTTTAAAAGCGAGATAGACCCTGATGTGCTGAGATATGGTATCACCTCGGAAGAAGTTTGCCTTTTCAACGAGGATGGCACTGCGGCGGTGGACTATGCCTTTGACGCATTTGCGCTATATGTGGCGAACTCTCTTAATGGAAAGACCATACCCTTTTTCGGTCAGAAGCTTACGTTCAGCAATTGTGGCTTAAAAAAGCTTGTTAGCCAGCCTATAGAATATAAGGGTCAATATTATTCCTACGGGCTTGAATTTTCAGTTCAGACAACTCCGCCCCAGCGTGAGTGTATGCTTCTTGTTTTTCCAAGCGTGAAACGCTTTGTTTCAAATGCTTGGAAAAAGAAGATATATCTTAAAGAGAACATAAACGCTCTTGTGAAAATGTCTGAAAATAAATACAGAGTTATGAAAATGAAGCAGCGAAAAAATATTGATGAAGAAAAGACAGAATATTTTCGTGATTGGAACTATGCTGACAAACGCTGTTATGGTATCTATCACAGCATAGACGCTTTTCCTGCGGCAGACGAGGTGCTTAAAAGCCCTGAAATTTATGTGGGCAAAAATGCTGTGCCACAGATACTTTTGCCTTATAAATTCGGCATGGATTTCACTAATATGAATATCGGCACGGGCGTGTCTGTAAAGGAAAAATGTGAGTTTTATCATCAGCTGACGCCGCTTCTGAAAGATATCGCAGAGCCTATGGGTGAGGTGCAGTCTGTGCGGGCGATACATTATAAAAAACCTGACAAAAAGCAATTTGAAGTGGCTGATATCCAAAAAATGCGCAGAGAAAGGCTGAAAGTCTGCACGGGCAGGGATAAGATCACTCTCGAGATATACGGTCATGACAGCGACGAGCCTTTGAAAAACGCTATTATGGAGGATATCTGCCAGTATTTTGGCGACACGGACGGCTCAGATGTGAAAATAGAGATAGAAAAGCGCAGTATAGGCTCTCTTGGGGATATGATGAACGGCAAAAGCTATGAAGACCACCTTTTGCGCATAAAAAGGGTGCAGGAAAGCGTTGAGAAGTCGGCTGAGATAAAGGGCGCGGTGGTTATCCTGAAAAACACTTCTGAGGAAAAGGGCGACCCGAAAGCCGCACTGAGGGCAGGTTTTGCGGACACAAATCGCCTTACGCAGTTTATTGTCCCTGATGTTTTAGATGAGAAAGCTAAGGATAAGCCTTCAAAAAGCAGGATACATGGAGCGGTGCTGGATATTTTCAGACAGTTTGGATACACGGAATTTGCTGACAACAGGAACACAGTGAAAAATCCTGCCTGCGCCGCTGATGTGATAGGTGTGTATGCTTATCAGACTTTAAGACCTTTGTGGGCGGCTGAAAGCAAATCGCCAGTGTTGACGGCTAAGTTCCTGCCTGCGTACGTGACTTTCAACGCACGAAGCGGACAGGTAAAAGCCGAGTGCGGTCTGTTTGATGAAAGAGAGCTTTCTTATCCCGAAGCGCTTATTGCTTTTTCAAAGCTTTCAAGAAAGGACGATTTTGTAGACAAGTGCAATCAAGTCGCAAGGGGTGGATTTGTCACTAAGCTTTTGGGCTTGAGAGATCTTTATAAGGAAAGCGATGGACTTGTGCTTGTTTCTTGCAATGGTTTGACAAGAAATTTGTGGCATGGAATATCTGACACAAGCATTTCAGGCTACAATATGAAAAAGCCTTTTGTTCCTGAGAAAATTAAGATAGGAAATTCTATCTCTGAAAGGACGGAAGCTTTCACAGACTCACATCTTAGGATTATCCGTTTAAGAGAGGGCGTAAGCACTTTGGAAGTGCCTGATTATTATACTGAAATAAATGCAAAGGGCGATTTTACTCGTGCTTCAGGCGTTTATCGTCATAAAGATGTTTTTTGGGGAATTGACCTCTGTCCAAACAATTTTGAGTTTAAGGACAGCTATAAAAAATGCAGGGCAGATAAACCGACATTGAACTTTGACGAATGCGCTCTTATGGAGTATTATCCTTTACAGCTTAGGGGGGAGGACGACCCTAAGCAGTGGGTGGGATATGCAAATCTACTGAGAGAGCTTATGCCTGAAAATCCCTCCAGGCAATCTGTCCGCCTGCCTGCGCCGTTGCACCTCGCCAAACTCATGAGCGAATATTTTCTCCTTTGCGACAAAGAAAAATAGTCTTATTTACCTCAAATGGGAACATAATAGAATATAATAAAAGCAGTACCGAAATGCTTGGCACTGCTTCTAAGAAAGGAAATCCATATGATATACAAAATAACCTTGTTTGACGCCAACTTTCCCTCATGCACAAGCGGTACAGCTTCGTTTTTTACTGAGGATATCGACGAATTTGAACACAATTATTTTTCTGATGAAAATGTGGAATCGAACCATCTTGAAGCGCAGAAACAACGCTATTTCCGCAGTAAGGCAGGGGAAATTGTCACCGACTATTACTCCGATGCCCCTGAGCTGAATATTTTTCAGTATGCAGAATATGGCACTATCGAAAAGCGAAAGACTTTTCATTACAAGGACAAGATCTTTGAGCTTCACAACGGATATTTAATTCCTTGCCCTATATACGCCGCAGAAGCTATTGTCGAGCTGGCGCAGATAGCGTTTAAAAAGAACCCTGATGAGGAGGGTGAAAAGTATCTTGTGGCAAGATACTCATTGAGGGGAGTGTGCTGTAAAGACACTTTTGGGAGCAATAAGGATAAGTTCGAGGACTGCACCCCTTATGGAAATCCTATTATCAAGACCTGCTATCCTGAAGATCTGCCGTACAAAGGTGAAAAAGAAATCTATTCTGATTGCAAACTGTCAACATTTGCATGGGTGGAGCTGTATCAAAACTGTTTCAAGGGCGACCATGTCAACGGCTATGAGATAGAAGAGCCTACAGAAGAACAGCTTGCGTGGATAATGCGTGATATTCCAGGGGAGGCAGGCTAGTCTGCAGTGATGACACTGCCTATATCAATGTCGTTTTCTCTGAGATATCGGTCAGCTATTTTCAACCATTTTTGTGTGCCGTCAGAGCTTTCGATCAAAACACTGCACATGAGTTCGCTGTTCTCCGGTATACCCTCGCAGCCGTAATCCTCTTCACTTATGTCTATAACTTTGTATTTCATGCTTTCAAGACCTTTCCGGTGTGATATTGGTGATACTATAATTATAGCACAGCATTAATTTTTTTCAAGAGAAATATACTAAGCACGGCACATGACCGTGCTTTTTTGTTAGGTCGATTGTTAATAAAATGTAAAATATCTCTACAACCTGTTGACTTAGAGCTAACTCTAGGTGGTACAATATAAGTAAGCTAAAGCTAAGAAAAATTATAAGTAAAACAGGAGGAAATGAAAATGTATCTTGAAAAAATAGACTCACCTGCTGACGTTAAAAAGCTCACTGTTGATGAAATGACAGCGCTGGCTGAGGAAATGAGAAAGGCTCTGCTTTTCAGGCTCAGCAAGCATGGTGGACATTTTGGCCCTAACTTCGGCATGGTGGAAGCCACTATCGCAATGCACTATGTTTTTGAGTCCCCTAAGGATAAGATAGTTTTTGACGTTTCACATCAAAGCTATCCACATAAAATGCTCACAGGCAGAAAGGAGTCCTACCTTGACGCTGACAAGTTCGATGATATCTCAGGCTACACAAACCCAGAGGAGAGCGAGCATGACTTTTTTACGGTTGGCCATACTTCTACTTCTGTGAGCCTTGCAAGCGGTCTTGCAAAGGCTAGAGATCTCAAGGGCGAGGAGGGCAATGTTATCGCTGTTATCGGCGACGGCTCTCTCAGCGGTGGCGAAGCTCTGGAGGGTATCGACTTTGCAGGGGAAATGGATACAAACTTCATAATCGTTGTGAACGATAACGATATGTCTATCGCAGAAAACCACGGCGGTATGTACAGAAATCTCAAGCTTCTTCGTGATACCGAGGGCAAGGCTGAATGTAACCTTTTCAAGGCAATGGGTCTTGACTATGTTTTCGTTAAGGACGGCAACGATATTCCTTCGCTTATTGAGGCTTTTGAGGGCGTAAAGGACAGCAAAAAGCCTGTTGCCGTTCACATTGTAACACAAAAGGGCAAGGGCTATGCTCCTGCGGAAAAGGATAAGGAAACATGGCACTGGCATATGCCGTTCGACCCTGAAACAGGCAAGTCCCTTTACAATTCTGAGAGCGAGGATTACGGAACTGTTACCTGCAATTATCTTCTTGAGAAAATGCAGGCTGACAAGTCCGTGTGTGCTATAACCTCCGCTACTCCGACGGTTTTCGGCTTCACTCCTGATGTCAGAAAGAAAGCAGGCAAGCAGTTTATGGACGTGGGCATTGCAGAGGAACACGCAATGGCACTTGCCTCAGGTATAGCAAAGAACGATGGAAAGCCTTTCTACGGTGTTTACAGCTCGTTCTTACAGCGTACCTACGACCAGCTTTCTCAGGACGTTTGCATAAATAAAAGTCCTGTTACAATAGCTGTTTTTGCGGCTTCGGTTTACGGCATGAGTGACGTTACTCACCTTGGAATTTACGATATACCGATGATATCAAATATCCCTGAGCTTGTTTATCTTGCACCTGTAACAAAGGAAGAATATCTTGCAATGCTGGATTGGTCCCTTGAACAGAAAGAACACCCTGTTGCAATAAGAGTTCCTGCAAGCCTTGTTTCAGACGGCAAGCCTTTCACAAAGGATCTTTCAAAGCTCAACAAGTATGAGATGACACAGAAGGGCAGTCAGGTTGCTGTTATCGCACTGGGTTCATTCTACGGCTTGGGCGTTGAGGCTGCAAAGCTTATCGAGGAAAAAACAGGTGTCAAGGCTACTGTAATAAACCCTTACTACATCACAGGCATTGATAAGGAAATGCTTGAAAGCCTTAAGGCTGACCACAAGACCATTATCACTCTTGAGGACGGCGTTCTTGAGGGCGGCTTTGGCGAGAAGATAGCAAGATTTTACGGCGACAGTGATGTAAAGACCCTTTGCTTTGGTCTTGAAAAGAAGTTCTATGACCGCTATGACCCTGTCGAGGTGCTGAAAGAAAATCATCTTACTCCTGAGCAGATAGCTGAGGACGTTATAAAAACTCTTTGATATTTGAGGTGACAATATGAAAAATATACTTGTTATATCCGCAAGCCCTAGAAAGGGCGGAAATTCCGACGTGCTTTGCGATGAGTTCATAAAGGGTGCACAGCAGGCAGGACACAAGACGGAAAAAATATTTCTCAGGAACTTTAAGGTGAACTACTGCACAGGCTGTGGAGTTTGCAACAGCACTCACAAGTGCGTGCAGAAAGACGATATGGCGGAGATAATGGACAAAATGGTGAACGCTGACGTTATCGTTTTTGCAACGCCTGTTTATTTCTACACCATGGACGCTCAGCTCAAGACACTCATTGACAGAACAGTGCCGAGATACACTGAAATGGTAAACAAAGAAGTGTATTATATACTCACTGCGGCTGATACCAATGCCGCTAACCTTGAAAAGACAGTTGAGAGCATAAGGGGATTTACTCTTGACTGTCTTGACGGGGCAGTTGAAAAGGGTATCCTTTACGGCACAGGCGTGTGGGACAAGGGCGAAGTGCAGAGCAGTGCACACATGAAAACCGCTTACGAAATGGGACTTCATTCATAAAATCCATTTGGAAGAGAGCTTGCTTTGGCAGGCTCTTTTTTCTTGATTAAAAATGCAAATCGTGATATACTATAATAAGTTTAGAAACATCAAGGAGAGAGAAAAATGCTATTTAGTGAAGAGGCTATCGGCTTTTTGTTTGAAAATCATACGAGAGATAGTAAGGATTGGTTCAAGGAGCATAAGGCGGATTATCACAGGCTCATAGAAGAGCCTTTTGCGGAGCTTATCACTGCGCTCACGCCTATAATGAACGATATCGACAGCAGGATAGTATGCAACCCGAAAAAGATATCAAGGCTTTACAAAGACGCACGTTACAACAAGGGCGGACCCATATTCAGAGAGAGCGTGTGGTGTTCTTTGAAATGCCAGCGTGACAAAAGCGAATATCACCCCATGCCTGAGTTTTATTTCTATATCTCTACCCACGGTTTCGGCTATGGTTGTGGATATTACAAAACCGACAGAGAAAGCATGGACGAAATGAGGGCGATGATACTTGCAGGGGCGCAGGAATATAAAAAGGCTTACAAGGCGCTGAAAGACAACAGCAAGTTCGTTTTGTTCGGTGACGAGTATAAGCGTGACCATTTTCCAAATGCCAGCCGTGAGGACGCTTTGTGGCTCAATAAAAAGGACATAGGTGTAAGCTTTGACAGTGAAGACCCTAAGCTACTTTTCAACGTGAACTTGCTGGACACAGTATGCAGTGACCTTGCTTCTCTTGGAGATGTATACAGATTTTTTATTAGGGCGGAGGATAATATTTTGCAGAAAAAAGTAAAATAGCGGAGAAATTGTGTCTTGTTTGAGAATGCTTTCTGACAATTTTGTGTAAAACGCTATAAATTTTCTGGTTGTTTTATTGAAATATACAATTTATATGCTATTTGTTCAAAGAAATATTGACAGTGAATTAATTATATGTTATACTTTTATTATCCGAGGCACCGATGAAGTAAGGTGTATACTATGGGTGGATAAAAAATTATAAAGGCAAGACGTTTGAAATCTCTTTAAACGGTGTTGTCATGAAGGGGATCATTGTGTGCGGCAGGCTTTTTATAGAATTACCTGCGGTGCAGCAAAAAGAGTGATAAAAAAATGCTCTCCAAGGTTTTCGGAAAGCATTGCAGAGCGTAGCTTATTTATCTTTTCACAGCCTGTGCAGCGAAATGCTGACAGGTCTTTTTGTTTATATGGATATGTTTGCTTAGGCTGACTTTAAATATGATATGTAAGTCTGTCGGCAAAGATAGTTATAAGCGGCAGAGTTACAGCACTGAGGATAGTGGTGACTGTAAAGATCTCTGAGGCTGTTTTAGGGTCCTTGTCAAGATTTACAGCGAACATTGTGCACATGGTCGCTGCAGGGCAGGCGGCGGCTATGGTAACTGTCATAAGAACTATCGGAGGAGGATCAAGTATCCACATTGCAAAGAAGCCTGCCACAGGGAGTATTATGAGCTTGCACAGTGAAACGTAGTAGATACGGCGGTTTTGAAGGGCTTTCAAAACGTTGGTCTGTGCGGCTGTTGCACCTGCTATCACCATGGCGATAGGCGTGTTCATATCTGCTATGTACTGCAAAGCTGTTGCAGGAACTTTCGGCAGTCTGATATTTGTAAGATAGCAAATAAGACCGACCACAACGGCTATAACTGACGGTGAGATAAGGGCTTTCACAAGAGAAGAAAAGTCACGCTCGCCTTTCATTGTCATAAGTCCGTGTGTCCAGATAAGGACGTTGAAGAACGTAAGATACGCTGTAAGATACAAAACGCCTTCTGAGCCGTAAATGCCGTTTATAAGGGGTATGCACATGAATGCACAATTTGAATATATTGACGAAACACGCTCCACCGCAAGGTCGGGAGTCTTTTTTCTTATAAGAACATAGGTGAGCAAGATAGTCACTGCATAGGATATCGCTGACAACAGAAAAGACCACAGCAGACCATGCACAAGGCTCTTGTCATATTTTGACTGATAGGACATGAATATAAGCACAGGATTGATTATATTCAGTGCGAATGAGGACAACTGTTTTGTACCGTCCTTTGTGATTATCCCTTTTAAATAGCAAAATGCGCCTATAATAAGGATAATGAACATTATTATTATTTGGTTTCCGATTATCAGACCTGCTTCCATTTTTACTTCCTCTTTCACATATATTTTTCTTCTTTAGGTGCTCTTTCGTCAGAATACCCAAATATTATACCAGACTTTTGTGAAAAAAGCATGAACTCACAGTATACATTGATAGGTGATTTTTGTGATTTTTATGTGCGTAAATAAGGTAAAATAGCAAATAACTCACCGATCTTTACGCTCTGCCTTATCTCTTGACATAAAAGTTTAAGGGGTGTATAATGTTAAGAGCAGTATTGTCTTGAAAAAGAAATATAGTACATGGTCTGAAAGGATATTTACATATGGACATAAAGAAAATATGTGCGGCTCTCTGCGCTTGCGTGGTATGCTTGTGTGCAGCGGGCTGTTCAAAGGATAGTAAGGACAGCTCTTCTGCCACAGAGAGCAAGGCGAACGTTTCAACAGCCGACAATGCCGACAGCGCAAAGTCTGAGGACAGCAAGGGTGACGAGAGTGATGCAGACAGTAAGGTATTGAACGAGCAGGGTGAGCTTATTACAAAAACTGCTGCGATCTTTGACGGTGACTACACTCTGAAAACGACCTGCACAGAGGCCGACGGCTCAAAGCAGGAGGTAGTAAGAGCCAAAAAGGGCGGAAACATCTATCTGAAAGTCACATCGGATATAGGCACCAGCGGATTTATCTATGTTGACGGAGCAGGATATGATTACGATAACGTGACCGGTGTTTATCACAAGTCAGACGTGACGGAGCTTGACGGCGTTCTTGAAAGCATAGTCAAGCAAAACCTGCCGAGAACCTATGGTCATATAAACAGTGATGAGGCTGATGATTTCGATATCGAGGAGTACACTTATACGGGCGACACATACATTACTGCTATCGACCTGTATTTTGATAAATCTGACGGAAGCTTAAAAAAATACACGCAGACCTTTACCATTGAAGGCTCAGATGATACAGTTTCAGAATACACTGTTGACGAGCTTTCAGGGGACGCTGACGACAGCCTGTTTGACGTATCTCAGGCGACAAGTCTTGTGGACTTTGACAGTATGTCAGAGGATCAGAGGCTTGGCTATTGTCAGGGTATCTTCAACAAAGCAGGCGTTACAACAGACAATCTCAGTGCAGGGGGATATCAGACGGACGATCTTAAGACTATATCCTATGACAGCTTTGTGAGCCTTGTTTACACATACGGCTACAAGTCTGCACAGCAGTAAGTCAAAATGCACAATTTCAGCGTGGAGATTTGTTGAAAACGCAGGGCGGAAAATGCCCTCTCTATGCTTTACTTGTATGCGTTTTTTTGGTATAATTATAGGTGCGGTCTTTACCGCATAAAAACGTATGCTTACAAGAGGATATATATAAAAATGAATATACTAAAGTTTTTGAAGCCGAAGGCTTGCGTGGATTTTGTCTATGATGACAACACAGCAAGGCAGGCTCTTGAGAAAATGAAAAATCACAGCTTTACCGCTGTGCCTGTTATCGACCGTGAGGGCAGATATGTAAAGACCCTTGCAGAGGGCGACTTTCTGTGGTTCATGCTCAATAATGGCATTCAGGATATGCGTGAGCTGGAGAAATATAGGATAAGTGAGATAACAAGACGTGTTAGAATGAAACCCGTCTATGTTTATTCTACTATCGAGGATCTGATACTTCTTTCAATGGATCAGAACTTTGTGCCTGTTATTGATGACAGGGAAGTTTTTATAGGTATTGTGACGAGAAGAGATATACTTAAATATTGTCACGATACTCTTAACGAGTATGAAGCGAAATATGGTCATAAGGAAGAAAAAGAGGAGATAGGTGCAGTATAAGCACTAGGAAAGGAATTGTTGTAAAAATGAAGAGGACAAACAAAAAGGGCGGTGCAGCTATAGTTGCTGTGCTTATAGTTATAATGCTTGTGGCTGTTGGTTCAGCGGCATTGGTGGTAACAGGAAGATATACCATTCAGGCAAGCAAGGTGGCAGACGCAGTTGTTAAGGTGAACAGCAAACCTGAGGAAAGCTCTTCTGAGGAGGTTTCAGAGGTTGACGACCTTTCATCAGTTGTGGAAGAGCCTGTGAGCAATTATCCTGTGAAGTCTGCAAATTATCAGGATATAAATATAAAGGGTATGACAGCAAACTCAGCTATACTTGTTGACGCTGACACAAACGAGATAGTTGCAGGTTATAATTACGAGAAAAAGGTATATCCTGCTTCTCTTACAAAGATGCTTACGCTTCTTGTAGCCGCAGAGAATATTCAGGATATGGACGCTACATATAAGTTCACAAGCGATGATATCGACCCTCTTATCGAGGACAACGCATCAAGAGCAGGCTTTGAAGCCGGGGAAACTGTTACAATGAAAGATCTGCTTTATTCAGCTATCCTTGTGAGCGGTGCTGATGGCACAACAGGTCTTGCAAACGCAGTTGCAGGCTCAGAGGAGAAGTTCGTTGAGCTTATGAACGCTAAGATCCAGGAGCTTGGTCTTACCGGCACAAAGTTTGTGAATGCAAGCGGTCTGCACAACAAAAATCATTATTCCACAGCGCAGGATATCGCAGTTATCACAAAGGCGGCTATGGATAACGAAACTTGCCGTGAAGTGCTTACAGCAACAAAGTACACAACTTCAAAGACAAAACAGCACAAGGACGGTATCGAGCTTACAAGCATTGTTGCACAGAGAATTGAGGGCTACTATGTGGATTGTGACGGTGACGGCGAGGCTGACGACGGCATAAGCATCGAGGGCGGAAAGACAGGCTTCACCGACGAAGCAAAGTACACCCTTTCAACTATACTTGATGATAACGGACACACATATATTTGTGTTACAACAAAGTCTAAGGACGAGCTGAAGTCTGTTGAGGATCAGATAGCTATTTATGAAAAGTATCTGGGCGGCAAGGCTTCTGATAATAAAGACAAGGACAGCAAGACGGACACTGACACGTCTTCTGTTTCTGATGTTGAGGACTAATAGATAGGAAAAATAAATGCGGATATCTCGTGGAGGTATCCGCATTTTTGTATTTTATTTTGCAAATCAGTGTAGTCAGTGTAGGGGCGAACAGCGTTCGCCCGTCGAAGTGATAAAGCTATCGGTTTTACTATCCCTATGTAGCGTTTGTGTCAATTCGTGTAACATTGTATCAATTTTTATAGGGTTTTTACAAAAAGCGGGCGAACAATGTTCGCCCCTACATGGATTGACAGAATATATCATATCACACAAGCTTTTGTATCACGCCTATGACCTTGGAAAGGTCATCACAGCAGGCATACAGAAGCTTTTTTGTTTTCTCGTCAGGCTGCGAAAGGTCGGGTATCATAACAGGCTTGCAACCTGCGATGTGGGCGGAGCGTATGCCGTTTGGTGAGTCCTCAAGGGCAATGCACTCGCTAGGGTCAAGCCCCAGCTCCTTTGCGGCGGCGAGATAAATATCAGGGGCAGGCTTGCCGTTTTCTATCATGTTTCCGCAGATAAGCTTGTCAAATCTGTCAATGATATTTATAGAGCTGAGATACAGCGTGGTGCGCTGGAGGTCGGTGGCAGTGGCAACGGCTTTTTTCAGCCCTGTGCTGTCAAGATAGTCAAGAAGCTCATCAAGCCCCTTTTTCTTTTCTATGCCGTTTTGCCTAATAAACTCGTTCATAAGCTCGATGCGCTTTGCACGAACTTTGTAGTAATCAAAATCCTCTCCGAAAATGCCTTTCAGATGTGGGATAGCATACTTCGCTGCAAGAGAGCGTATGCCCAAAACGTGTTCCTTTGTCATTGGATAGCCGTAATGATTCGCCGCCTCACACCAAAACCTTGTGAGCAGCTTTTCCGTATCTATCATTAGTCCGTCCATATCAAATATAACGCCTTTGAGCATTTTTATCACGCCTTTCCAACTTGGTATCTGTTATTATATCACACTTTTGACAAGTTTTCAATAAAACTGCACAAATTAGAGGTGCAGAACATACATTCTATTGTGCATCTATATAATTCGTAATTAAACTTATATAATCCTATTGACAAATTATTAGAATGTGGTATAATAAGTACAGTGATAAAGGTCGACGCCATATGGGAACGCCTTAAAGAAAGGAATGAGAGCAAAGTGAACAAGAGCGTGTATAGTCTGGTGCTTGCAGACGATGTGGTGGAGGCTATCGACAGACTGGCATATTCCATGAATACCAGCCGTTCAAATCTGATAAATCAGATTTTGGCAGAGCGTGTCCAGCTTCTCACCCCTGAAAAAAGAATGCGTGAAATATTCTCTAAAATAGAACAGCTTATGGACAGCAGGTTTCAGACCCTTAATCAGCCCTCTGACGCTATGATGTCTATAAAAAGTCCTTTGAGATATAAATATAAGCCGACCATACGATACAGCATAGAGCTGAGCCGAGATTTTCACGGAAAGGTGGGTAGGCTGAAAGTATCTTTCAGAACTCAGAGCACACAGCTCATTTCAATGCTTGACAGCTTTTTTAAGCTGTGGGCAAGGCTCGAGGAAAAATATCTTTCGTATCTTTTCACTACTGGCGTGCCTTATGAAACAGCCGAGGGCAGATTTACAAGAGATTTTTACGCACCGCCTCAGTCGGAGCTGACCGACGAGGATATAGCGAACGCTATCGGTGATTATATAAGCTGTATGGACAGCTGTATTCAGCTTTACTTTGACAACGCCGCAGAACCTGAAACGGCGGCAAGAAAGGTGTCTGAAATGTATGAAAGATATCTGAAAAAAGGCGTTGTCGTTCTTTAAACGGTGGGCGGAGCATTCCGCCTGCTGTGAGCATATATCTTTTTAAGATGATAAGGGAGGTAATTTTATGAACGCTCAGAAATTGACACAGAAATCATTGGAAGCTTTGCAGGAAGCGCAGAGCATTGCCTCAAGAAACTCAAATCAGGCTGTTGACCAGCAGCACCTTATGCTGGCTTTGCTTTCACAGGAAAACGGTCTTGTGCCGCAGCTTTTTGTAAAAATGGATATCGCCCCTGAAAATATAGAGGCGGCTCTTACAAGAGCAGTTGACGATATACCTAAGGTACAGGTAGGCGGACGTGCACAGGACTCTGTATACATTTCAAGCGACCTTGACAAGGCTTTTGCGGAAGCCGAGTCGGAAGCTTCAAGAATGAAGGACGAATACGTTTCAGTTGAACATCTTGTTATGGGCATAATGGACAGCCCTAACAGCGCAGTAAAAGAGATCTTCAAGACCTTTGGTGTAACAAAAACAAAGTTTCTGAAAGTTCTTCAAGCTGTAAGAGGCAACGCTCAGGTAACGAGCCAGAATCCGGAGGAAACCTATGACGTGCTGAAAAAGTACGGTCAGGATCTTGTGGAGCTTGCAAGACAGAACAAGCTTGACCCTGTTATCGGCAGAGACAGCGAGATAAGAAACGTTATAAGGATACTTTCAAGAAAAACAAAGAACAACCCTTGCCTTATCGGTGAGCCTGGCGTTGGTAAGACCGCCATTGCAGAGGGTCTTGCTCAGCGTATCGTCAGCGGAGATGTTCCTGACAGCCTGAAAGACAGACAGGTTTTCTCGCTTGATATGGGTGCGCTTATCGCAGGCGCAAAATACAGAGGCGAGTTTGAGGAAAGATTTAAGGCTGTCGTTGAGGAGATAAAGAAGTCTGAGGGCAGGATTATACTCTTTATAGATGAGCTTCACAATATCGTTGGCGCAGGCAAGTCAGACGGCGCAATGGACGCAGGCAACTTGCTGAAACCTATGCTTGCAAGGGGCGAACTCCATTGTATCGGTGCAACGACTCTTAACGAGTACCGTCAGTATATCGAAAAGGACGCCGCTCTTGAAAGACGTTTCCAGCCTGTTATGGTTGACGAGCCGACAGTTGAGGACACTATCTCTATACTTCGTGGTCTGAAAGAAAGATACGAAGTATTCCACGGCGTAAAAATTCAGGATCAGGCGCTTATTGCGGCGGCTGTTCTTTCAAACAGATATATTACAGACAGATTTCTCCCTGATAAGGCTATTGATCTTGTGGACGAAGCCTGCGCACTCATCAGAACGGAAATGGACTCAATGCCGACTGAGCTTGATGAGATAAGACGTAAGATACTCCAGCACGAGATAGAGGAAACTGTCCTTAAAAAGGAAACTGATAAGCTTGCAGTTGAACATCTCCATGAGGTGCAGAAAGAGCTTTCAGAAATGCGTGAGCAGTTCAATGAGATGAAAGCTAAATGGGAGAATGAGAAGTCTGCTATCTCTAAGGTGCAGAAGCTCCGTGAGGATATCGAGCAATGCTCAAAGGATATCGAGAGAGCAGAGCGTGAATATGACCTTAACAAGCTTGCAGAGCTGAAATACGGCAGAATGGCTGACTTGCAGAAGCAGCTTGCCGAGGAAGAAGAAAAGGCAGAGAAGTCAAAAACAAAGAACACTCTGCTAAGAGATAAGGTAACAGAGGAAGAGATCGCAAGGATAATCTGCCGCTGGACAGGTATCCCTGTTGCAAAGCTTATGGAGGGCGAGCGTGAGAAGCTTCTCCACCTGCCTGATATCCTCCACGAGAGAGTTATCGGTCAGGACGAAGCCGTTGAGCGTGTGTCTGAGGCTATCATGAGATCACGTGCCGGTATCGCAAATCCAAATCAGCCGATAGGTTCGTTCCTGTTCCTTGGCCCTACAGGCGTTGGTAAAACAGAGCTTGCAAAAACTCTTGCGCAGGCATTGTTTGACGACGAGAACAATATCGTTCGTATAGATATGTCGGAGTACATGGAGAAATTCAGCGTAAGCCGTCTTATCGGAGCGCCTCCGGGATATGTAGGCTATGAGGAGGGCGGTCAGCTCACCGAGGCTGTAAGAAGAAAGCCTTATTCAGTAGTTCTTCTTGACGAGATCGAAAAGGCTCACCCTGACGTTTTCAATATCCTTTTGCAGGTGCTTGACGACGGACGTATCACAGACTCACAGGGCAGAACGGTTGACTTCAAGAACACTATCATAATCCTTACTTCAAACCTTGGTTCTCCTTATATCCTTGAGGGTATCACACCTGAGGGCGAGATATCTCAGGAAGCAAGGGACAAGGTGGACGCTCTGCTGAAACAACAGTTCAGACCTGAGTTTCTTAACAGACTTGACGATATAATCTACTACAAGCCTCTTATGAAGACGGAGATATACAAGATAGTTGACCTTATGCTTGCAGAGCTTGGCAAGCGTCTTGAAGACAAGAGGCTCAGCATAGAGGTAACAGACGCCGCTAAGGAAGCTATCGTAAATCAGGGCTACGACCAGAACTTCGGTGCAAGACCTCTCAAGAGGTTTATCCAAAGACGTATCGAAACTCTTATCGCAAAGAAGATCATTGCAGACGAGCTTGAGCCTGATTCTATCTTGCAGGTAGATTATGACAAGGACTTCGTTGTGAACGTTATTTATAATACTGTTACAGAAGAGTGATAGTATTATGCCGAAGGGCAGCTCCGGGAGGGGCTGCCCTTTTTTGTGGGAAAAGAAGGTTTTAATTTATTTTAGGTTAATAATAAAAGAATTATCTTGTTAATGTTTTGGTAAGATATACTGTTTGTAAACAAAAAAGAACAGTTTATTTTGTGAATTATTCTAGGCTATTTTGCTTGCAAATGAGGCACATATATGCTAAAATATTAATATCGTGAAATATGTGATCTGATAAGGGGAATTAATATTTATGAAAGCAAATTTTTCTGATACGAATGATTTTGTTCAGAGCATGAACAGAGGAAAGCGCAAAAAGAAGATAGCGTTGCTGGTGCTGTGTATAGTGCTTGCGTTCCTTGTGGCTGCCTGTGTTGTCGTGGGTCTGAAAATAAGAGAAAATAACCGTATCGCCATGGCGAAATCGGTCATAACAAAGCTTGATATAAGCACTACCTTCAAGGAGTCGGAGTTTTCTGACGATCAGGACTGGGACGGTGACGGCATAAAGAATGCCGATGAGGTACGTCATGGCACTAACCTTCAAAGCGAGGATACTGACAATGACGGAATAAGCGACGGCGATGAGACAAAGCTA
>ULUJ01026467.1_pt1 | contig 66901 bp, 50 predicted proteins | sample 1958381 | NCBI WGS metagenome assembly ULUJ01 (sample SAMEA4835757, study PRJEB28245) | human gut metagenome | biome: gut microbiome; material: fecal sample | place: Denmark | collected 2008 | reverse complement strand
ATTTACGGAATGCCCGTACTTGACGTTGCGGATTGCAAAAACATCTTCATCTTCAACTACGACCTTAAACCCGGTTACGCCGGCGTTGACAACCCCTTGTACACTCGCGACAGCGGCGTATATCTGTATCTCGGCAACGCGCAGGAAACACTGCAAAAGTTCATTTCCGACATCGACGCGTAACAATCAAAACAACCGAAATCTGCCACCGTGTAATGCGGTGGCATTTTTTCGCATAAGTTTTCCGGCTTTGCACAAACTCCGATAAGGAGGCAAATATGAATCTTTTGAAAGAAGTAATAAAAAACTGCAACGTCGGCGTTGACGCAATCGACAATATCTGGGAAAACGTCAAGGACACGAAATTGCGCGAAACCATCTGGAAACAAAAAGTCAAGATTATGGATTTGTCCGACAGGGCGTCCAAAGAACTCGGGGACGAGCCGTCCGCAAAAGACGGTACGTATCCCAACAAAATGGAAAGGGCAATGATGAAAGCCGCCGTAAAGATGAAATCGGGGCTTGACAAGTCCACGACGAACATTGCCGAAATGCTTATCGAAGGCAACAATATGGGCATTAACGACGTCGTTAAAACTTCGCATCTTTATCGTGAAGAAGACACGCCTTTTGCCGGAGAACTTATTAAACTTTACGACGCCAACGTCAAAGAGTTGCGCCGCTTTTTGTAAAAATTCAAAAAATACAACCGCGCCGCAATACACAAAACAACGCGATAAAGCATTGTTTTGAGCAGATAAAACAAGGATAATGGAAAATTATTATTATCTGTCGGCATCAATAGAAAGCGATTTAAGATAATTCGCGGCGCACACGCAAGCGGTTGCAAGCAACCGCCGAACGCCAACCTGCGGTTGGGTTCTCTGCCCCTTGGAACGGACTCGTTCGCAATATCGTATGGACGTTGACGGACAAAATGTGACGTTAACGGACTCGTTTAATAGCGGAACGGGCGAGTTTACTCGCAAAGTGGAGCGTCTACGCTCAACAACCGCGCTTTCGCGCTAATGCCTTGCATTTGACACTTCATGTCCGGTTGTTGGCTATGTCCGCTGCGTTCGATTTCCGCAAATGCAAGCGCTTGCTTCTCTCTTCACTTGCGGTCAGCGCGTTATATAGGGGACCCCGCGGGATACTGTGTACTCGCGGGGAAAAGGAGTATGCAAGCATAAGACAACCGACTGCCGCTTGCGACAATCGGTTGGTCAAAAACGAAGCATACGACGATAGACCGCGCAAATTTATTTGCGCAGAGAACGTTGACGGACAAAATGTGACGTTAACGGGGCTGCTCGGCATAGGGCAGTTTTAAGATATATTGCGAAACGACACAAAGTGACTGCTAAGATAAACACGCTGCATAACGCAAGCGTTTGCAAGCAACCGCCGAACGCCAACTTATGGTTGGGTTCTCTGCCCCGTAAGTCACAAACAAAAAACGCACAACCAAATCGGTTGTGCGTTTTTGTTGGTGGACGTTAACGGACTCGAACCGCTGACTTTCTCCACGTCAAGAAGACACTCTACCAGCTGAGTTAAACGTCCATAGCGAAGATTATATTACCACACAATTTTGATTTTGTAAACAGTTTTAAGGGGGAAATTATTTATTTTCCGGACAAATTTTCAAGAAGTTCCGCCGCGTCGCCGACAAGTTCGACACAAGGGCGCTTTTTATAATAAGCGGCGGTGCGCGGTTCGGGCGTGGGGGAAGTGTCCGAAACGCCCAGAAGTTCCTTGCAGATAATGCTTCCGTTTTTTTCCTTGAAACCTGCCGCAAGATTCTGGACAAGCGCGTAAAGTTCCGCCTTTTCCTGTTTTGCCGAAGAATCGGAGTAACCGTATTTAAGCCCCGCAACCATAAACATACCGCTGACCGCGCCGCAGACTTCGCGCATTCTGCCCATGCCGCCGCCGAACGACGACGAGATGAGAGCAAGCGTTTTTTCGTCGATTTCAAGATCGTCGGAAAACGCAAGAAGAACCGCTTGCGCGCAGTTGTATCCGTTTTTGAAGTTTTGCATTGCTTGTTCGCGTTTTGTCATAATATCACCGAAAAAGAAGTTTAGTTTTGAAAATGATATGATAAATGCGGGTTTTTGCGATTATCAAATCGAATATATTATACAACTTTGCCGCCGTTTTGTCAAATGTGGGAAAAGCATTTAAGAAGAAGACGGCGCAAAAAAACTAATGCGGATAAAATTTCCTTGTAATATTACTTAATATGTGCTATAATAGTATTCACTTTGAAATTTATTCAAACATTCAGGAGAGATTATGGCATACGAAATGTTGTTAAGCCCCATTAAAATCGGCAACATGCAGCTCAAAAACCGCGTGGTCATGGCGCCGATGCTTATCGGTATGGGCGACTTCGACGGTAAACCCACAGAGCAACTTATGAACTATTACGTTGAACGCGCAAAGGGCGGCACCGCTCTTATCATCACGGAAATCACGCGCGTCAACGATTTTCACGGCGCGGCGGCGTTCGCGCAACTTTCGATGAGCAAAGATTCGCATATCGAACCTATGCGTAAATTCGCCGATCGCATACACGAGGCGGGCGGAAAACTTGCGGTGCAACTTCATCACCCCGGACGTCAGAATCTCGGGCTTTGCATCGGCACGATTCCTCTTCTTATCCCGTTCCAGAATATCAAATGCGTCAAAAAGCTTATTTTCAAAGTCGTGCCGAAAGTCGGGCCGAAACTTCTGGAAAAGCACTGGTGTCCGAAGGTTTATGCCCCGTCCGTTACGGAACGCGCGAAGTTTGCCGACAGCAAGATGAAGGCTTTTTCGCATAAACAAATCGTCAACCTTGAAAAGGACTTTATCGATGCTGCCGAAAGGTTGCAAAAAGCGGGCGTCGACGCCGTTGAACTGCACGCGTCGCACGGCTATCTTATCCAGCAATTTTTAAGCCCGTACACCAACCGTCGCACCGACGAATACGGCGGAAGTCTTGAAAACCGCATGCGCTTTTTGCTGAATATTATTAAGGGCATCAAGGAGCGTTGCCCGGGTTATCCCGTTCTTGTCAGACTCACCGTGGACGAGTGCTATTCCTATATCGGAAAGCCCGGCGTCGGATACGACCTGAAAGAAGGCGTCGAAATGGCAAAACGCCTCGAAGCGGCGGGTGTCGACGCAATCGACGTATCGTCGGCGGGTTACGACACTTTCAACTACTGGCTTGAACCCACGTCTTTCCCCGTCGGTTGGAGAAAATATATGGCGGCGGAAGTCAAGAAGAACGTCAAGATTCCCGTGCTTGCCGCAAACCTTATCCGCACTCCCGAACAGGCGGAACGGCAACTTGAAGAAGGCACGCAGGACTTAATCAGTCTCGGTCGTCCGCATATTGCCGATCCGTATTTCGTCAACAAGTGCGCGTCGGGACATCCCGAAGATATCCGCCGTTGCATCTGCTGCTTATACTGCATTCAGAGCATGGAAGAACAGGCGTTCCACGGCAGTCATACGTTGTGTTCGCTCAATCCGTATCTCGGCCACGAGGGCGAAATGGACAAAATCACCGAAAAGGTCGGAAACGGCAGGCTTGTCGTAATAGTCGGCGCGGGCGTAGCGGGGCTTATGTGCGCGGAAGTTTTGTTAAGGCGCGGCTTCAACGTCACGATTGTCGAAAAAGAAGCGGTTGCGGGCGGACAACTCAACCTTGCGGACAAAGGTCCCGGCAAAGACAAAATCGCGTGGGCAACGGAAGACCTTATGACGTCGGTAACGAAACTCGGCGTGAATATTAAATTCAATACGGAAGCGACCGTCGAAATGCTGAAAGAGATGAATCCTTACGCGGTCGTTATCGCAACGGGCGGCGTGGCGATTAAGCCGAAGTCAATAAAAGGCATCGACAACAATAACGTTTGCACGTCAACCGAGATTTTGTCGGGCGCGGTCAAACTTGAAAACAAACAGGTCGTCGTCGCCGGCAGCGGTATGACGGGGCTCGAAACGTCGGAATATCTGTGCAAAGACGGCAATCACGTTACCGTGGTCGAGGGCAAAAACCAAATCGCACCCGGTATGTGGTTCCAGCACGTTGACGACGCAATGCAAAAACTTTCAAAGTACGACACCAGATTCGTTACCGGCAAGATGCTTGTCGAAATCAACGAAAAAGGCGTGGTCGTCGAAGATACGAAAACCAAAAACAGAAGCGAAATTCCTTGCGACAACGTCGTTATCAGTCTGGGCGTAAGAAGCGACAACAAACTTTACAAAGACGCGAAAGATATGTTTGAAAGAATTTACGTCATCGGCGACGCCGATAAGACGGGACGTATCGCAAGCGCAACGAAGGAAGCGTTTGAAACCGCTTTGAAAATCAAATAAGAAGTATGCTTGATAAGTTCAAAATCGGTCATTTCACCGACGAAACAAACGGAACGGGGGTTACCGCGATTATTTGCGAAGACGGCGCAGTCGGCGGCGTCAGCGTCCGCGGCGCAGCGCCCGCAACGCGCGAAACCGACCTGCTTTCGCCCGAAAAAACCGTCGAAAAGGTAAACGCGGTCGTGCTGTCGGGCGGCAGTGCGTTCGGGCTGGAAGCGTCATGCGGCGTTATGCAGTATCTTTCGGAACAGGGCAAAGGCTTTAAGGTCGGGAAACAAGTCGTGCCCATTGTCGTCGGCGCGTCGATTTTTGACCTTGAATACAAGAACTTTGCGTTTCCCGATAAGGCGGCGGGATACAGTGCCGCGAAAAACGCCAAAGAAAACGATTTTTCTTCCGGCAATATCGGTGCGGGGACGGGCGCGACCGTCGGCAAACTCCTCGGAATGGAATGTGCCGCAAAGGCGGGGCTCGGCGTTGCAAGCGTGACGATCAACGGTGTGGAAGTCGCGGTTATATCCGTCGTGAACGCGTTGGGTGACGTCGTGGACAACGGCAAAATCATTGCGGGCATCAAATCCCCCGACGGAAGTTTCCTGGACAGCCTGAAAGTTTTCACGGCGGGCGCGGTCGGACAACACGGCGCAAACACCACGATAGGGTGCGTCCTTACGAACGCGAAAATCACGAAAGTTCAGGCAAACCGCCTTGCCGACCTTGCGCACGACGGGCTTGCGCGGGCAATTTCCCCATCGCATACGAACTTTGACGGCGACGCATATTTCGCGCTTGCCTCAAACGAAAAAAGTATCGAGTTCAATATCCTTACCGCGTTTGTGCCGCAACTTACCGAAAAGTCGATACACGCGGCGGTTACGGGACAAAGTAACTTGACGCAAAAGAAAACGGATAAACTTATCTTCGGCATTTTCCAGAAAATGTGGAAGTAACGAGAAGGTACTATGGCTGAATTTGAGAAAATCTTAATCGAATTCTTTACGGGGGACGGTATGACGATTGCGCGTACCGTCGCCGTGTTTATTTTCGGGTTGCTTGCGGTGAAGCTAATACTGCTTATCGTGAACAAACTTTCGGTGCGCGCGCACATCGACAAAACCATTTCAAGTTTCGTGTTGTCGGTCGTGGGCGTTTTGCTTTATTTCGGCTTATTGCTGCTGACGGGCAAATCGGCGGGGATTTCGACAGCGAGTTTCGTCGCGCTCATTTCGGCTGCCGGGCTTGCGATATCCCTTGCGCTCAAAGACAGTTTAAGCAACCTTGCAAACGGATTTATTATTCTCGGAAGCAAGCCTTTCGTCGTGGGCGATTACGTTGCGGTAAACGGCGTTGAAGGCACGGTGAAATCAATCGGGTTTTTCAACACGAAACTTGTGACCTACGACAATCAGATAATCACTTTGCCAAACTCCTCGCTTATCGGCAGCGGCGTGGTGAATTACAGCACGAATCCGACGAGAAGGGTTGTTTGCAGACTGCGCTTTTCATACGACGAGGACGTCGAAAAGGTCAGAAAGATTATGCTTGACGTCGCTCGCGGCAGGAATGAGATTTTGTCGTCGCCCGGGCCGAGCGTGGTCGTTGAAGACTACACCGACAGCGCGATTTTAATCACGCTTCGCTGCTGGGTGCCTACCGAGTATTACTGGGACGCGCTTTACATTCTGAACGAAGAAATTGTCAAGTCTTTGAAAGAAAACGGTGTTGCCGTCACGACGAATAAACTTGCCGTAAAGGTTGTCGGAGATAACAAACAATGAAAAAACGCACTTTAATTATCATATTTTTACTGTTAACGTTGCTTATTGCGTTTTCGACGTCGGGCGTTGCGTATGCGGCGGACGGCGCGGCGAACGAAACGAACACGGAAGTCAAGTTTTCTGACGACGATTTAATCAAACTTATCGCAACGTACTGCGCGTTCGGTCTGTCGATTATCGTCGGAATTCCGCTTATCAAAACCGTCAACAGAAGGAAGAAACAAGGCTACGTCAACAGCCTTGCGGAAGAAACCGAGTACGTCGCAAAACAGGTGCGCGCGCTTTACGAAAGTCGCGACAAGGAAAAGTCGAAAAGAGAAATTTTGAAGTTTTCGATTAAGGTTACGGCGGTTGCCGACCACGCGCTGACGACTTACACCGAAAAGCAAATACAAGGTTATTACGAACTGTACGAATGCTTGTCCGACATCAACGCAAAACTTCTTGCGCTTGAAAAAGTCAAGGAAGACAAGGAAGAGTACGACAAGGAATTTCTTCTTATCGTCGACGCCGCCGAAAGCGTCGCGGAAAAGGCGAAACTCCTTAAACAAAATGCAGAAATCATTGAAAGGTACAACAAATGATTGACATCGAAAGGCTGAATTATCTGGCAAAAAAATCCAAAATCGAAGGGCTTACCGACGAAGAAAAAGCCGAGCAAGCCGCAATTCGCCGCGAGTATATCGACAGCGTAAAGGCGTCGTTGAAAGCGCAACTCGACAACACCTATATCGTTGACGAAAACGGCGAAAAACACAAAGTTCAACCAAAGAAAAAACAATGAGCAACGACATTAAGGACGTAACGTACGAAATCGAGGACAATTACCTTAGCCCCTACGCGTTCAAAAGTCGCGACACTGCGGGAAGGGTTACTCCTGTCGAAGAGTGCAAAATCCGCACGGAGTTTCAGCGCGATCGCGACAGAATTATCCACTGCAAAGCGTTCAGGCGGCTGAAACACAAGACGCAGGTTTTCCTGTCGCCCGAAGGAGATCATTACAGAACGCGCCTTACGCACACCCTCGAAGTGTCGCAAATCGCAAGGACGGTCGGGCGCGCGATAAGGCTCAACGAAGACCTTATCGAAGCGATCGCAATGGGACACGACCTCGGGCATACCCCGTTCGGACACGCAGGCGAGCGCACCCTGAACGAGTTGACGAACGGTCGTTTTTCGCACAACGAACAAAGCGTACGCGTCTGCGAAGTGCTGGAAAAACTCAATCTCACGGCGGAAGTGCTGGACGGAATCAGGGAACACCGCATCGACGGCAATCCGAAAACGCTGGAAGGGAAAGTCGTGGGATACGCCGACCGCATCGCCTACGTCAATCACGATATCGACGACGGCATACGCGCCGGGCTTATCGCGGAAGAAAGCCTGCCCGAAGAATGTATAAGCGTTCTCGGTCGCACCCACCGCGACAGAATCAACAATCTTGTATATAATCTCGTCGAGAACAGCGCGGGCAAACAGTATATCACGCTGTCGGACGAGTTCGAGCGTGCGCTTGACGGGCTGCGCTCTTATATGTTCGCAAACCTTTATACTCAGTCGGAAGCGAAGTATGAAGAAGTGAAAGCAAAACGACTTATCGAAAGCCTTTTCGATTATTTCGTAAAAAACCCCGACGAACTTCCCGACCTTTATAAAAATCTGTTGTCGGAATACGGCGTGCAGACCGTCGTGTGCGATTATATCGCCGCAATGAGCGACCGCTACGCCGTCAAAGTTTTCTCGGACATCTATATTCCGAAAGGCTGGCAAGAAAAATCGCGCGAGTTTTAGGAATTATCGATTTTTTGACGAATAATAAATTGTAAACGTTTTGAGCGTTTGAGGTTATATGTTTCAGAAAGAAGGCTATCCTTTGGACTGGTTACAGGAATTAAAGGAAAAAAACAACATAGTCGAAGTTATCTCGCGGTACGTGCAGTTGCAGCAAAAGGGCGGCAAATTCTGGTGTTGCTGTCCGTTTCACCATGAAAAAACCGCGTCGATGTGCGTCAACGAAGACGGACAGTTTTATCATTGCTTCGGCTGTAACGAGTCGGGCGACGTCATCACCTTTATAATGAAGATGGAAGGCATGACTTTCCCGGAAGCGGTTGCCTTTCTTGCGGAGCGCGCGGGTATGCAAGTCCCCACGCCCGTCGGTTTTCAAAGTAATGCGGAATCCAGACAAAAACGCGACAGATTGTATGAAATCCTGACTCTCACCGCCAAATTTTATTACAAATCCCTTATGAGCGACGAGGGGAAAGACGCGCGGACGTACCTTGAAAAACGCGGCGTCGATAAAAACCTTATGACAAGGTTCGGGCTCGGCTTTTCGCCAAGTTACGACGGCGTAATAAAGTACCTGAAAGAGCAGGGATTTTCCGAAGCCGAAATGCTCGACTGCGGCGTTGCGTGGCAAAGCGACAAGTCGAGAAGAGTTTTCGACGCGCTGCAAGGCAGAATGATCGTGCCGATTTTCGATATGCGCGGCAGAGTCGTCGCATTCAGCGGACGAGCCGTCACAAAAGAGTTTTCGGGCGGGAAGTACGTGAATTACCGCAACACGAAAGTCTTTGAAAAAGGCAAGGTTCTGTACGCCGCGAACTTTGTGAAAAAAGAAAAACAAAAGGTTGCCATCGACAGAGTAATCGTCGTCGAAGGTTATATGGACGTCATCTCCCTTGCAAAGTACGGCTTCAACAACGCCATTGCGGGAATGGGTACGGCGTTCACGCCCGAGCAGGCGCGCGCACTTCGCACGTTGTCAGAAAACGTATGCGTGTGTTACGACGGCGACGCTGCGGGACAGCACGCAACCGTCAGAAACCTTGAAATCCTTAATAAGGAAGGGCTGAATCTTAAAGTCGTGTCAATCCCCGAAAACGGAATGGACCCCGACGATTACGTCAAGAAGTACGGTCATGCCGGTTTTGAAAAACTTCTGGACAACGCCGTTCCTTACGTCGAGTTCGTGCTTTCCGTCATTGAAAAGGACAACGACCTGTCAACGAATACGGGGCGCGCAAAGTACGTCAACGAGGCCCTTGCTTTCATAAAGACTTTGCCAGAAACGACAGGACGCGACGTTTACCTTGAAATTGTGCACGATAAAAGCCGCGTTGCGATGAATATATTGCGCGACGGACTTGTGAACGAAATTTCCGAAGTAGTGTTTTCGGAGCCGCAAATCCAAAAGAGCGAACTGCCGGTAAGTCTGGAAGCGGCGCGGTTCGTCCTGAACAAAATGGCGTCGGGCGAAGAATACGCAAAGCCCGTGGACGTCGTATCCCGCGACGTGTTCGGCGACAACGAAGTGCATAAACTCGTGTACGACTACGTCAAAGAAAAAACGGAAGCCGGCGAAAAACCGCAGGCGCATATGCTGTATTCTTTGTCGCAGGACGAGGAAGTCGCAAACGTGTTAAATTCCGTGAAGGAATTCCACGACGAAACCAAACTCATAAAGTATTACCGCGACAGCGTGAAACTGCTGAACTTAAACTACGTCAACTATCGCATCAAAACGCTTTCGCAAAGTTTCGACGCATGCCCCGACGCGTCCGAAAGACGTCGGATTCTCACCGACCTTTCGGTTTATCAGAACATGCTGAAATCACTTAAATAAGAAAAAACGCAACTCGCTTGCGATAAATATTTTTACCGTAAAAGAACTTGCATACATAAGGAGGTCTTAATGGAAAACAGGGAAGCCTTATTAAAGGCCGAAACCGACAAACTGATTGAAGAAGGCAAAAAGAAAGGCTCTTTAACTCAGGAAGAAATAATGTCAAAGCTTGAAAAGATTGACGCAACCGCAGACGAAATGGAGGATGTCTTTAAGACAATCGAAGCCGTCGTTCAGGTTGGGGAAACCGAAGATAACTTTGACAAGATTATGGCGGAAGGCAGTCTTGACGACTCTGTCAAAATGTATCTGAAAGACATCGGCCGCGTGCCGCTTTTGTCCGCCGAACGCGAGGTCGAACTTGCAAAACGAATGGAAGAAGGCGACGAGGAAGCAAAACGCATATTAAGCGAAGCCAACCTTCGTCTTGTCGTGTCGATTGCAAAGCGTTACGTCGGCAGAGGTATGCAGTTCCTTGACCTTATTCAGGAAGGCAACCTCGGGCTTATGAAAGCCGTCGAAAAATTCGATTACAGAAAGGGGTTCAAATTCTCGACCTACGCGACGTGGTGGATAAGACAATCCATTACCCGCGCGATCGCCGACCAGGCAAGGACGATTCGTATCCCCGTGCATATGGTCGAAACCATAAACAAGCAGGTGCGCGCGACGCGTCAACTTTTGCAAAAACTCGGCCGTGAACCCAGCCCCGAAGAAATTGCGGAGTTTATCGGTTCCACGCCCGAGCGCGTGCGCGAAATCCAAAAAATAGCGCAGGATCCCGTGTCGCTCGAAACGCCTATCGGTGAGGAAGAAGACAGCCATCTCGGCGATTTTATTGAAGACAGTAACGCCGCAGCCCCCGCGGAAGTCGCGGAAGCGAATATGCTGCGCGAACAACTTATAAGCGTTTTAAGCACGCTTACCCCGCGCGAAGAAAAGGTGTTAAGACTTCGTTACGGCATCGACGACAGCCATCCGAGAACGCTTGAAGAAGTCGGAAAAGAGTTCAACGTAACGCGTGAACGTATCCGCCAGATCGAAGCGAAGGCTTTAAGAAAACTGCGCCACCCGAACCGCATCAAAAAGCTGAAAGATTATACCTAAAAATGTTGACGCTTGACGAAAGATTAAGTGCCGTCGTGAAGGAGCTGGAACTTGGCGATAAGGTTGCGGACATCGGCTGCGACCACGGCAAAATCGCAAATTCCGCCGTGCAAATCACAAAAAATCCCGTTTATGCCGTCGATATCAGCGCGGAATGTCTGATGAAGGCGCGAACGCTTTCAAAGGAACTTTTGCAGGAAGACGACGTGATTTGCCTTGTCGGCGACGGGCTTAATCCCGTGAAAGACAAAGACGTCGATACCATCGTTATTGCCGGTATGGGCGCGCACGAAATCGTGAAAATTTTAAGCGACTCGGACAAGCGATACGAGAAGTATATTCTCGTCCCGCATCAGCACGCCGACGTTCTGAGAGCCTTTTTGCAGGAAAACGGTTTTTTCGTGAAAAAGGACGGCGTCGTGAAAAGCGGCAACAAGTTTTATCCCGTCATCGTCGCGGAAGGAATCGGATATACGCGCTACACGCCGTTTGAAACCTATTTCGGAAAGGACGAAACGGAAGACCTTGCGGAGTTTATCGGCATGCGTAAAAAGATTCTGAAAATGCTTGCGTCCCGCGCGAAAGGCGAACAGCTTAGAAAAATCCTTGCCGAAACGAGAGAGATCGAAGAATATGAAAATCAAAGAAATAATCGCTGAAATCGAAAGAGTCGCGCCGCTTGACACGGCGTTGCCGTACGATAACCCCGGGCTTATTGTCGGAGACGACGAGAAAGAATGCACGGGCGTGCTTCTGACGGTTGACGCGACGTACGGCGCGCTTAAAGAAGCCGCAAGCAATGGCTGCAACCTTATTATTTCGCATCACCCGATAATCTTTACTCCGAGAAAGAGTTTTTTGACGAAAGATTATAAATGCGACGTAATTGCGTCTGCATACGTGTCGGGCACGGCGATTTACGCCGCCCACACGAATATTGACGGTTTTCACGACAACATGGCGGTACGGACGCTGAAAGCAATCGGCGCGAAAAACGTAACGACGCTGTTCGATAACGGATTCGGCGCGCAAGGCGACGTCGATATTAAATTTTCGGAAATTAAGGAAAAAGTCAAAAAACTTTTGTGCGACGACACGATTTTCACGGTCGGCGACGAAAACAAGAAGATTAAAAAAGTCGCGATGATAAACGGCGCGGGCGGCGACGACGAATGTTTCTCCCGTGCAAGAGAAGTCGGCGCGGATTTGTATATTTCCGGCGAGTTTAAGCATCATATCCTGCTGGAAGCAAAGGAAACGAATTACGCTTTAATGTCCGTAGGACATTATGCAAGCGAAACGTGTTTTAATGACGTTCTTAATGACATATTAAAGTGTCACTTTGACACAATCAAAATTGTAAAATATTATGAAGGAAATCCCTTTAACGGCTGATTTCCGCGAGGTGTATATATGAAATTTGACAGTATGCTCGAATACCAGAAAATCGATTCGGAACTTGTGAAGATCGAAAGAGAACTCAACAACAGTACCGAAAAAGAAAAGGCAAGCGCCCTGAACGCAAAAATCAAGACCGCGGGCGACAATATGGCAAAATTCCAGAGCGAAGCGGACGAACTTAATCTGAACGCCGAAAAACTTGCGGCAAACGTCGGTAAGTACGAATCCGAAGTGAAAGAAATCGCGGACTCCATCTCCGACGTTCAGGACGAACAGGAAATCGAATATTACGAAAAGGTTCTTGCGGGGCTTTCCGAAGACGTCAACAAACTGCTACGGGAACTGCAAAGAGTGTCCGCCCGTATCGATCAGGTGAAAGATAACAGCGACAATCTTACCCGTCAGGCAGTGCAACTCAACGAGCAATACAAAGTCGCGCTGCAAAGTTATCAAGGCTTGAAACTCAAACTGCAAAACGAAGGTCGCCCCGTGATGGAAAAACTGAAAGCGGTTGAGAAAAATATAGATTCCAAATTCATTCTGATGTACAAGCGGTGCAGGGCGGCAAGAAAACTCCCGGCATTCGTGGAATACGCCGGCGACGGAAGTTGCTACTGCGGAATGAACCTTCCCAACGACTGTATCGGAAAACTGAAAGAAGACGGCGACTTTGTGGAATGCCCGAACTGCGGCCGCATCGTAATCCTTAATAAATAAAAAACCGACATATAACTTACAGGAGAAAGACCATGGAAAAAAAGTTGTTCAACGATATAAACGTTTATAACGTGAATGCCGAAAAGCGCAACGGTGCGGGTTTTCCGTACGACGACGAAGGCAACAAAAAAATAGTATCGCTTAACGGCAAATGGAAATTCAAGTACGCGAAAAAAATCGCGGATATCCCCGAAAACTACTATGCGGCGGACTACGACGTGTCGAATTTCGACGAAATAACCGTGCCGTCCAACTGGCAGATCGAAGGGTACGGCAGACCGCAATATCTCAATATCCGTTACCCGCACGCGCTTGAAACGAAAATCAAAAGCAAGATTCCGCACGTAAAGGAAGACGAGGCTCCGGCAGGGTTATATGTCCTTGATTTCGAGTGCCAAAAAAACGACGACGATAACGTTCTTATCAATTTCGGAGGTATCGAAAGCGCGGGCGAAGTTTACGTCAACGGCAACTTCGTCGGGTACAGCGAAGACTCGTTCGACTATCAGGAATACGATATTACCGACTTCGTAAAAGACGGCGTAAACCGCCTTGCGGTGACGGTTTATCAGTTCTCGACGGGCAGTTACCTTGAAGATCAGGATATGTGGAGAATGAGCGGTATTTTCCGCGACGTTTTCCTTGTATATCGTCCGAAGAAATTCATTTCCGATATCTTTAACTATTCGGAATTCACCAATAAAGACGGCGTTATGTTCTTTCGCGCGGAAATCTCGATGCGTGCGGAACGCGCCGATTTCAGCGGCGGCAGGCTTGTCGTGATGCTTCGCGACGCCGACAGGCAGGAAGTTTTTAAGGACATTGTCATCATTCCCGAAATCAAAAACGGCGGAAGTTACAAGGTCGACTTTTTGAAAGAAGTCCGCGACGTAACGCTTTGGGAAATGGAAAATCCTTATCTTTACGAAGTGGACTATATCCTTTACGAAGACGGCGAAGACACCGTGATGGCGGACAGAAGAAAACTTATGTTCGGTTTCAGAACGGTGGAAATCACGGGCTATAATCCCGAAACAAACCGCGGTCCGTTCATTATGCTTAACGGCAAACCTTTGAAAATCCGCGGCGTAAACCGTCACGAATTCGATCCCGAACACGGCAGATACGTCTCGCGCGAGTTCAATGAAAACGACATTATCCTTTGCCGCAAAAACAACATCACGGCAATCCGCACGAGCCACTATCCCGACAGCCGCGACTTTTACGAACTTTGCGACAAATACGGCATCATCGTAATGAGCGAATGTAACCTTGAAACGCACGGTCTTGCGTCCAGAATCCCGGGCTCTGACAAACGCTGGGAAGGGCACGTCGTTTACCGTATGCGTAACATGGTAGACTCTTACAAAAACCATCCCTCGGTCATCTTCTGGTCGCTCGGAAACGAGGCGGGCTACGGCCAAAACTTCGTAAAAATGCGCGAAGCCGCGCTTGAAATCGACAAAACGCGCCCAATTCATTACAATCCCGACACCGACTTCCGCTCGTCCGACGTTCTGAGCGATATGTACACCCGTCAGGAAAAAATGAGACGCATCGGCGAATGTAAAAAACCTTATACGCACTGCATAGCGTTGTGGTCGCCGTCGGGCAAGGTCTTTAAGCCCAAGGATTACCGCGACAAACCTTTCGTACTTTGCGAATACGCGCACGCGATGAACAACAGCCTCGGAAACTTCAACGATTACTGGAAAGAATTTTTGAGATACGACAGACTCGCCGGCGGGTTTATCTGGGACTTTGCGGATCAGAGCATCAAAAAGGTTGAAAACGACGGCACGGTCAAATGGACGCAGGGCGGCGACTTCGGCGACGTACCCAACGACGGCAATTTTGTCTTCAACGGTATCGTTCAGCCCGACAGAACCCCGCAACCCGCGCTGTTTGAAGTGAAAAAGGTATATCAACTTGTCGATTTTTCGACGAAGGGCGACAACCTTATTATTAAAAACCGCCACAGAATAACCCCGCTCGACGACAGATTCAAACTGTCGATGAGAATACTGAGAGAAGGCAAATTCGTGGAAAAGGTCAAGCTCGACCTGCCCGAAATCAAGCCGCTCAGCACGGGCGAAATCAATATTAAAAAATATATCAAAAACCGCGAAAACGAACTTTCGATCGTGGTGGAACTCAGCCTTGCGGAAGATACGTTCTTTGCGCCGGCGGGGCATATCGTCGCGTACGAGCAGATTTTGTATAATCCGAAAAAAGGCAAAGCAGTCGATATGACCGTCAAACCCGTTTACGAAAACAACAAGGACGAGGTGCGCGTTTATACCGAAGAATTCGACGCCGCAATCGACAAGAAAACGGGCGGACTCAACTTCTTCACGAAAGACAACGCGCCGCTTCTGCACGAGCCGATCAAACCCAACTTCTGGCGCGCGATAACCGACAACGATTACTTGCCGCAAGTTCCCGCGTTCGTAAGGGCGATTATGGGCAAGTGGTATTACAAAAAAGCCACGAAACGTCTGAAAGTCGGCAGGATTAAGGTCAAGGAACAAAACGGCTCGATCAAGGTCGAAGTGCATTGGATAAGCACAAGACTGGGGCTGAAAACGACCTATAAATTCGACGGCGTGGGCAACGTTATCGTCCAGATGTCGGTGCGCGGACGCGCTTACGGATTGCCGAGATACGGCTTCGTGACCGAACTCAACGAAGGCTACGACAAGATGCGTTTTTACGGAAAAGGTCCGTTTGAAAACTATTGCGATCGTGGCGACGCGGCGATTCTCGGCGTGTACGAAGGCGCGGTGGAAGAGTTCGAACACGGCTATCTCACCCCGCAGGAATGCAGCAACCACACCGAAATGAGATGGCTTGAAGTGTGTGGCGAAGACAAGCCGACGCTGCAAATCAAATATGTCGGAAAACCCTTTGAAGCAAGCGTCAACGAGTATAGTATCGAACAGTTGGAAAATACCACACACAGGCATTTATTGCAAAAAACCGGACGTTTAACTGTCACTTTTGACGGAAAACAACGCGGCGTAGGCGGCGACGTACCTGCCTTTGCATGCACTAAACCGAGATACAAAATCTATCCCGTCGTGAAGCATTCGTTCAGCGTGCAGCTCTCTTTCAAAAAGTAAAAAGTCATTGAAATCATAATCGTCAAGAAACCCTCGGTCTGCCGGGGGTTTTTATTTTTAAGGTATTTTTTAATTGATTGTAATACTTTTGTAATGTGATAAACGACCGAAAACGTTTGTCAAAACCGAACGCGTATGGTAAAATGCAAGCGATATAATATTAAAAGGATTATATCGTTGCTTTACGCACACTATAACAAATACGAAAGGTGCAAAATGAAAATGAAATTCAAAAAGAATAAACACGAACTTGAAGTCGCGGAAACGCCCGACCAGATTATGGAAGACGCCACAGCGGAAGAACTTGAAACTCTTGACGAGCGCGAACCCGAAATTCTTGACGACGTAAGCGCGTCCAACGACACGGAAGTCCACAAAAGACTTGGCGATTTTTCAAACGAAAACACCGTCATCGAAGGCGCGCCCCCGATGCTTAAAATCGACCATCTTAAAAAAAGGTACGCCAACAGCGAGGTATATTCCGTAAAGGATTTGTCGCTGGAACTGAAACCCGGCGAAGTATTCGGATTTCTGGGCAAGAACGGCGCGGGCAAATCCACGACCATAAAATGTCTGACCGGCATACTTCCGTTTGAAGAAGGCAAAATCACGATTTGCGGATACGATATCGTGAAAGAGCCTATGCAGGCGAAAATGAACATGGGTTACGTCCCCGACAACCACAGCGTTTACGAACGTCTGACGGGCAGGGAATACGTAAACTACGTCGCCGACCTTTACCGCGTGCCGAAAGCCGACCGCGAAGAAAGGCTCAATATGTTTCTGGACTTATTCAGACTTCGTTTTGCCGTCGACCGTCAGATCAAGTCGTACAGCCACGGCATGAAGCAGAAGATTTGTATCATCGCCGCGCTTATTTACGAGCCGAAACTCTGGGTGCTTGACGAGCCGATGATGGGACTCGACCCGCAATCCACGGCGGAAATTTTAAGTTATATGCGTGAACACGTCCGCAAGGGCAATACGGTATTTTTCAGCAGCCACAACCTCGATATGGTTGCGAAGGTCTGCAACAGAGTCGCGATAATCAACGACGGCATTTTGCACTGCGTCATCGACTTGTCCGATCCCGCAAACCGCGAAACCCTTGAAAAACGATTCTTTGAAATCTCGTCCACCGAGGAAGAAAGGAGGGCGTGGAATGTCTGATAAAATCAACAAAGAAGCGCTTGCCGCGCATCGAAAAAAGGTGCGCGACGATTGGTTTACCATACGCGCGCTTTTGAAAATAGATATGAAATCCCGCTTCGGATACGGCACGCGTATCGGCGCGGGCAACGTCGGAAAATGGATATTCAATTTAATTATGTCCGGTCTGATGTATGCAATAATCGTATTTTTGATTTTGCTTTTCACGCAAATGTTCGTCGCGCGTCCCGGACTTCGCGACAGTTACATCGTCATTGTGTCGATGGCGTCGATAATCCTGCAATTTTTCATTTGCACCGCAACGCTCATCAAGGCGCTTTATTACAGCGGCGACAACGAAATATTGCTGCGATTCCCCGTGAACGGCACGCAGATTTTCATTGCGAAGTCGATATTCGTATTCATCAGCAACTTTTTGATTACGATGGGGATTCTTCTGCCGTTTTACATCTGTTACGGCGTTATTCTGCAAAAGGCGGGCGCACTCGGAAGGCCGCCTGAGATTTTCTATCCCGTGGCGATACTCACGACGTTTTTAAGCAGTTTCCTGCCGTTCTTCCTGGCGAACATCGTGGCAATCCCCGTGATGAAGTTAATCAACCTTATCAAAAACAAATACGGCATCGTATTGTGCGTTACGATCCTTGTGGTCGTGGGCATATTCGTCGCGTACATGCAACTGCTGAAATCGCTTGTCGGTTTTTACATTGAAAAGGATATGGCGTTGTTCAGCCCGGAAGTCATGGGCAGAATCGGGAAGTTTGCGGCAAACGCGTTCCCGTTCAACCTTTACGCGAACATGCTTTTGGGACGCCACCCGTATATAAACCTTATTTACGTCCTGCTGCTTACGACGGGCGTCGGGCTTATTGCGATGCTCATCGTCAAAAAGTGGTATTTCAGCACGATTCTGGACGGCATCGAAAATCAGCGCGCTTCTTTCACGAAACGCACCTCAGACAAACCCATTCCGCCGTTCCTGTCGTATATGCGCCGTGATTTTTACGGGATTTTAAGAAGTTTCAATTACAGCTTCCAATATCTCGTCATGGCGGCGGCGGCACCCGTTATGGTATATTACTGCAACGCGCTTGCGGGATCTGTCGGCAGCAACAGCGTCGGCAACAACATTCTGCCCGGCATATCGCTTATGGTCATTACGATTTTCGTAACGGTCATCGTGTCGTTCTCGTCAACGGCGATAAGCAGGGAAGGCGGATGCTTTTATCATACGAAGATTATTCCGTTGCCGTACTGGAAGCAGGTGCTTGCAAAATTCCTTTTGTATTCGGGCGTAGCAACGCTTTCGATTATCCTTTGCTGCATCGCCGTAAGCGGCGCGAAGTTCGTATCGCCCGTAGATGCGGTTATGATATTCTTTATCGCGGAGTTTTCAAACATTGCGTTGACGAGTCTTTGCATGTGGTTCGATACCAAATCGCCCACGTTCAACTTCATGGGCGACGGCGAGCTTGTCTCGGCAAACAAAAACGTTGCCATCGCGCTTGCTCTCGGGCTTGTGTTTGCGGTGTTGTACGGTTTGTTTACGATGATCGGCGGGTTCCTGCCCACGTTTGCGGGAATACCCATCAAACACGGTGCAAAGTCGATTATGGGGCTTTTGCTCATCGTGTCGGGCGTTGCGGCGGTGCTGGGGCTTGTGCTTCTTTTCGTAAAACTTAACAAACGCTATAATAAGCTTTATCAATAAGATAATGACAAAACGAAATTATTGTAAGTTTCGTATATTCCTTGCGGCAGACGAAAGGTTCTTTGCCGCTGAAAAAAAGTAGGAGACGCCGATGAAAAAAGTACTGATAGGATTATTACTGATAATTCCTATGGCAATCGTTGCGGCTGTTGTTCTTGTTACAAACGTGGTTTTGATCACGCCCGATATTACGGTTGCGAGCATCGCGATCGTTGACCCCGATTTTTATCAGGACGTTGACAGCGTTTCGCTGTATTTTGACCGCCCCGGCATGCAATATCAGCTTGCCGCGCTGGTTCTTCCCAAAAAAGCAACGAATAAAAAAGTCCATTGGAGCATTGAAAACTCGGTATCGTACGATCCCGAGTACGAAGGCGATATTGCAACCGTCGACGATAACGGCAACGTTACCATAAACTGGACGGGCACGTTCGACGTTGTCGCGAAAACCGACGACGGCGGTAAAACCGACAGGTGCCGCTTTGAGATTAAAAGCGACGTCGCAAGGTCGGCTTACATAGTTTATAAAGGTGCGAAACAAACCGACGAAACGCCTCGCATCGACATCACGACGGACGAAATAATCCGCCTTGAAGCGTGCGCGCATCCCATCGACGTGGATCTTGAATACGTTACTTGGGAGTCGAGCGACAAACACGTTCTTTCGGTTGACGCAAACGGCGTTGTCGTGCCGCAGGGCGCGGGAACGGCAACCGTCACTATGAAACTTAAATCCAAAGATTTCGTGTCGGGAAGCGAGAAGCGCGTTGCGCCCGAAATCGTCCGCACGGTTCAGATTACGGTGGGCGGCGGAGTGTTCCCGATGGCTTTGAAATACGTTCATACCGACAGCGTTTCGCTTTCGTCGATAGGCGCGGTAGGAAGCACTCTCGTTAAATCGCAAAACGCGACGCTTGAATCCGGCGCAATCGTGTTCAGCGGAAAAACGGGTTACGCCGTCCTTGAAAAGGGCGGAAAAACAATGACGTTACGCAAGGTCGAAAGCGAAACTTCGATTGTTTTCGAAAACGCCGACGTTATTGAAAACAGCACCGTTATCGTCGGGAAAGTCCCGTATAAACTCAACGCGATATTTGCCGCAAGCGGCGAAAAAGCAAGCGGCGCGCGTTATTATTCGTCAAAACCCGACGTTGCGACAATCGACGAAAAAACGGGGTTAATCACTGCGATTTCAAGCGGTGAAGTCACGTTTACCGCAGAATTCGGCGAAGAAAGAATTTCAATCGATCTTCACGTGAGAAAACCCGTCATATACTTTATGCTGGAAAAAGACGCCCCGCAAGGTATCGCGGACGAGTGCGTTTACGGCAACATGTATTTTGAATATTCGGGCGAAGAAATGACAGGTCGGCTTGTGCCGTTCAGACAAATCAAAGTCGTTGCGCCCGAAGACCTTACGGGCAGTGAAAACCTGAACCGTTTCAAATGGTCGGTAGTAAGCGACGGCGATATCGCGACAATTGACGAAAACGGTGTGATTACTTTTTCGGAATTTGAAAAAGGCGTACGCAAAAACGTGAAAGTCGTTGCCGAGGCAATGGACAGTCCGTATGCCGGCGACAGCATCAGAAGGGAATATAACTTCACGGTGATGTACGGCGTCAACGTCAAAACCGCCGATGAACTCACGAAAGCCGTCAACGAAGAAATCGACGGAAAGAAGTACGAAGTGTTCCTGAGAAACGATATTACCATTCGCTCCATCAGATATACCGAAGCTGACACATCCCGTTTTTCGGGCGAAAAGGGCGAAGAAACAAGGACATGGGGCGACGCGCCGCTCAGACTCACGACAAGTCTTTACGGCAACGGCCATACGATTGACTGGAAACACCGCGACTACGACGATCCGACCGCCAAGCCGAACATCATGGGCTCGAACATACTAATGATGGACGGACCACAGGAAAAAGACGCACCGCGCGTACTTTTAAGGAACGTGAAGATTAAATCGTCCGAACTTCCGAAAAGTAACACTTTTGCAAGCAAAGATTTTGTCGGTACCGGCGTCTTAACGAAGGGCAACGTGCACGTGCAATACTGCGTCATCGAAAACGCAATGTTCTGCATGAAAGTCGGCGGATACGATAATCAAGAAAAAGCCGTTGAAAAGGGCGATTTTGCCGAAACGTTTATCGAAGGCACGATTATGAGCAACAGCAGCAAATTCACCTGCTTCTCCTGGTGCGCTTATAAGAACCAGAGAGTCGTGATGAAAAACTGCGTTTACGGTCAGGCGGCTTCCCCGAGCATCGGATTTTCCAGCGGCGACGACAACGAAGAGCATACCTGCAATCTCGACATTCAGGGAATACTGAGAATTTACAACTGGAAACAGGACGTCGACCTTGACCTGGTCGGCGGAATCACGAACGACGATACAATCGACAATCTTTTGAAAGAGGTTATTCAAAAAGGTTTGAGCGGGAAACGCTTTGAACATCTTTTTGTCAAAGACTCCGGCGTAAGATATATACACTGCGGAATGTTGTTCAGCGGACTTGCACACAAAAACCGCGTAACGGTAACGGGTGCGCTTGAAGAAAACGGATTCGACCACGAAGAAATTCAGATCAGTGAGCTTGTGGAAGAAACCAATAAGTTCTTGGCAAGCCTACTCAAAGGCCAGCTCAATCCCGTGACGTTTTACGGATATACCGACGAAAGCAAAACGCCCGTAAAACACAATTCAAATCTCGTTCACTCGCAGGAGTTGTACAAACTGCTTCGCGGAGAATAAACAACGATTAAACTTTGCAACCGCCGTATTTACGGCGGTTTTCTTTTTCGTTCTTGACAAGCGCGCTTTATGATAGTTATAATAATGTGTATAAGAACTATCAGAGGTGTTTTATGAAAGGTCTTGCATTGGAAGGCGGCGGCGTAAAAGGCGCGTATCACATTGGCGTTATGACGGCTCTGCGCGAAATGGGGCTTGCCGATTTTGACGGCTACGTCGGCACGAGTATCGGCGCGATCAACGCTGCTATGTTCTGCGCCGGCGACTGGGAAAAAACCCTGGAACTTTGGGACAATATCAATATGCAGAACGTCCTTGATATGGACGAACTGTCGATAAAGGAACTGACGCAGGGACAATTCAACGCGCAGCTTATCGGCAACGCCCTGCAACTTTTAAGAAACCTTGGCATGTTCGTCGATACGACGGCGGACAAAATGCGCGCCTTTCTGAAACAATATATCGACGAAAAGGCAATCAGAAAAAGTAATAAAGACTTCGGACTTGTGACCTATTCCGTCCCCGATTTTTCGCCGCATTACATGATGAAAGAAGATATCCCCAAAGGGCAGATTTACGATTACGTAATGGCGTCGTCGGCGTACCCCGCATTCAAATGGCAAAAAATCGAAGGCAAGGAAAACAAGTGGTTCATCGACGGCGGCGTTTACGACAATATGCCCGTGAAAATGCTGGTCGACAAAGGCTACGACGAAATCGTCGCAATCCGCACGAATATCAAAAAATACCGCGCCTACCGCGACGTTGACTTAAAGGGAGCGAAACTTCTGGTGTTTACCCCCAGCGAAAAGCTCGATTACGCCGTGAACTTCACGAAAGAAAATATCGACAGATTCAAGGAAATGGGCTATTACGAGGCAAAGCGCACAATTCTGGGCTTGCCGAGTTTCAGATTCTGCGTGCGCGCCGTCGATGATCAGGCGTTTTCCGACTTTATGCACGGCATCGACAGAAAAGCCATCGAAGAAGTCGTCACCCTTGCGAAACTTAAAGTGCATAAGTCGCAGGACGCGAATATCGAGGACGTCATCGACACGCTGCGCGATATGCTTAAACTGTCGTCGAAGTCTTCGGACTTGCAGGTGTTTGAGAACTTTCTGGAAGTTTTCGCCGTGTATTTCAACGTCGACCGCTTCCGCTTTTACGATATCGACGAGTTTTACGACGCCGTTTTCTCCGCCGCGAAAAAAGCCGCAAAGGGCATTAAAGGCGGCATAGACGAGGTCATCAAAAACGACAGGGGTATCAAAAACGAATTAAAGGAAATATTCATAGCGTTTTATAAGTGCTATCACTCGCCAAAACGCCTTAATAAATAATGGAAAAACTTTTACTTCTCGACAGCAACAGCCTTTTGCACCGCGCGTATTACGCGCTCCCCGGTCTTACCGACAGCAAAGGGAATCCCACAGGCGCGATCTTCGGATTCGTGTCCATGCTCGCGCGGCTTATCAAGGAAGAAAAACCGACGCATATCGCGGCTGCGTTTGACCTGAAAGCGCCGACGTTCAGACATAATATGTATGCGGGCTACAAGGCGACCAGAAAACCCATGCCAGAAGAACTTGTGAAACAAGTGCCCGTCCTTAAAAAACTTATCGGCGACCTTGGGATCAAAATCGTGGAACTTGAAGGGTACGAGGCGGACGATATTATCGGCACGCTTGCAAAAAGGTTTTCGTGTCCTACGGATATCGTCACGGGCGACCGCGACAGCCTGCAACTTATCGACGACACCACCAACGTGCTTTTTACGAAAAGGGGAATCACCGACGTTGTGAGATACGACAAGGAAAGGCTTTTTGAAGACGGCTTCGAAACGCCGTCGGCGATTATCGACTACAAGGCTCTTCGCGGCGACGCGTCCGACAATATCCCCGGGATTCCGGGCATCGGCGAAAAGACCGCGATGGAACTTCTCAAAACCTACGGCACAATGGAAAACGTCCTTGCTAACGCCGACGAAATCAAAGGGAAACTCGGTGAAAAAATCAGGGACGGAAAGGATATGGCGCGGCTTTCTTACACGCTTGCGACAATAAATACCGCCGTGCCGATTGATATCGGAATGTCGGATATTACGTTTTCGTATCCGCTTTCAAAAAGTGCGAAAAACGCGCTTATCGCGCTGGAATTCACGTCGCTTACAAAGCGTTTCTCTTTCACCGACGAAGAAGTAAAATCCGACGAAAACGACACTTCACAGGTCAAAATCGAATATACAACAGTTGAAATTGACAATATCGGCGATTTGAAGAAGTTGTTTGACGACAACAAAGGAAAGCCTTTCGCGCTTAACGCAGGGGCGGACGTCGACGTTGCGTTTTCTGCCGACAGGCTTTATGTGATAAAACAAAATTACGACCTTTTCGGCGGTATGACGATGGACGACGTACTGAAAGAAATCGCGCCGCATCTGACAAGCGAGTGCGTCGTTTCCGACCTGAAAAAACTTTTGCATCTTTTCAAGGACGCCGGCGTCGAAACGTCGGTAACGCCAAAGGACGTGGGGCTTCTTGCATATCTTGTTTTCGGCGGAAGAAGTTTCAAGGATATCGTTACTCTTGCAGCCGCCGCAAACGTTTCGGGCGACTCGGTTACGGCGTTTTTCGCAATCTGCGACTACCTTGAAAAGGAACTTGAAAGTAAGGATCTTTCGTCGCTGTATCACGATATCGAGCTGCCGCTTGAACGGGTTTTGTTCGATATGGAATGTGCGGGCGTGAAAGTCGACGTCGGGGTTCTGGAAGAACTTCGGAAAAAATACGAGGACGAAATCGAAACGCTCACCGCAAAGATTTATTCGTACGCCGGTGAAACTTTCAACATAAATTCGCCCAAACAACTCACGGTGATATTGTTTGACAAACTCGGGCTGAAACCGTCCAAAAAGAACAAGACGGGGCTTTCCGTCAACGTGGACGTACTTGAAAAACTTTACGAAGAGCACCCGATTATCCCGCTTATTTTAAGGTACCGTCAGATTTCCAAGCTGTTATCGACGTACGTGCTGGGGCTTGAAAAGGCGGTGTCGTCCGACGGGCGCGTGCATACAGAATACAAGCAGACTCTGACGAACACGGGCAGGCTGTCTTCGACCGAGCCGAACCTTCAAAATATCCCGACTCGCACCGTCGAGGGCAAGGAAATCCGCCGTGCGTTCGTCGCGGAAAAGGGCAAAGTGCTGATTTCCGCCGACTATTCGCAAATCGAACTTCGTCTTATGGCGCACATGAGCGGCGACGAAAACCTCATACGGGCGTACAACGAAAGCCGCGACATTCACGCCTCGACCGCTGCGGAGATTTACGGCGTCGATATTGCCGACGTAACGGACGAAATGCGCCGCAACGCAAAAGCGGTCAACTTCGGAATAATTTACGGAATAAGCGACTTCGGACTCGCGCAAAACCTGTCGATCAGGGTTGCCGACGCGAAAAAGTATATCGAACGGTATTTCAGGACTTATCCGAAGGTCAAAGAGTTTATGGACGGGCAGGTCGAATTCGCAAAAGAGCACGGCTTTGTAAGAACACTTTTCAACCGCATACGTCTTATGCCGGAACTTTCGTCCAGTAACTACGCCGTGAGAGAGTTCGGTAAGCGCGCCGCAATGAACTTCCCGTTGCAAGGTACCGCCGCCGACATTATAAAAATCGCAATGCTGAAAACGGCGAAAAACCTTGAAGGAACAAGTGCGAAACTTCTTTTGCAGGTTCACGACGAACTTATCGCGGAAGCCGACGAAAACGAAAAGGACAAGGTTGAAAAAATCCTGAGAGAAAGCATGGAAACCGCGGTAAAACTCAGCGTCCCCCTTACGGTCGGCGTCGCAAGCGGCAAAAGCTGGTACGAGGCGTAATATGAAAGTTGCGGTAACGGGCGGCATAGGCGCGGGCAAAAGCGAATTTATGCGCGCCGTGAAAGAACTTGGGATAAGGACGTATTCCGCCGACGAAATCAATGCGGAACTTTTGCGCGACAAAAGATATATCGAAAAACTTTCGGAGGCTTTTCCGCTTGCCGTAAAAGACGGGCAGGTCGATAAGGTTGCTCTTCGCGAAGAAGTGTTTTCAAACGAGAAGAAACGCAAAACGCTCAACGCGCTCGCGCACCCCGAAATACGGCGGAAAATCGAAGAAATCACGGGCGACGCCGTCATTGAAGTGCCGCTTTTGTTTGAAAGCGGAATGACGGATTTGTTTGACAGAATAATCGTCGTGACCGCCGGTGAAGACGCGAGAATAAACCGCATCGTTTCGACAAGGAACATATCAAAAGACCTTGCGAAAAACATAATTAAAAATCAAACCACGGACGACGAAAGAATAAAGCGGGCGGACTACGTCGCGATAAACGACGGCACCCGAAAAGATTTATACGAACAAGCGAAAAACATTATAAAAAGGATTTTTGAATAATATGGAAAACGTTCTGGACATTCTCGGCGGCGTGAAAGACTACGCCCATCGCGGCTGTTTCGACAAGACATTGCCCGAAAACTCGCTCACTGCAATCCGCATTGCGGCGGACAAAGGGCTGGGGCTTGAAATCGACGTGCATCTGACAAAAGACAACAAACTCGTCGTGTTTCACGACCACACGTTAAAGCGTATGTGCGGCGTAAGCGGCGTTGTCGAAGAAATGACGGAAAGTCAGCTGACCGCGCTTAAACTCAAAAACACTTCGCACACGATTCCGACGCTGAAAGACGTGCTTGCGGCGGTTGACGGGCGCACTCCGATATTGATTGAGTTGAAGTGCCGAAACAACGAAATCGCACTTTGTGACGCACTGATTGATGAGTTAAAGTCCTATAACGGCAAATATATGTACATAGGCTTCAACGAAAAGGCGGCAAAGTATTTTAAGGATAAGGGATATACGATTGCGCTCTCGTGCTTTAAGCCGAAGACGCCGAAACTCGATTTCAAACCCGATTTTCTGCTTTGCAATATTCTGGGGATTCCGCGCAGCAAGAAAAAACGCGCGAAATATCCGCCGTTCATATCCTGGACAATCGAAAGCGAGCGCGGCAGGAAAAAATCGGAAGAAACGTCGGTCGCGACGATTTACAACACGGCAAATTTCAATTTTTGAAAATAAAAAGATAAGAGGTAAAATTATGCAAAACATCACAAACGGCATTTTGGACGTAACGGTCAACGAAAACGGCAGCCTTCTCGACAGCGTGAAATATCGCGGCGAGGAATATCTCTGGCAGGGCAGCGAGAAATCGTGGAAGTCGAAAGACATCGTCATCTTCCCCTTCGTCGCGCGCCTTAAAGACGGCTGGTATACCGTCGACGGAAAACGCTACGAAATGAAAAATCACGGACTTGCCCGCTACAACGTCTTCACGGCGGAAAGCAACACCGGCGACACGCTCGTCATGGACTTTAAATCGACGGAAGAAACCAAAAAACAATATCCGTTCGATTTCGATTTCAAGGTGAAATACGCGCTTGTCGGAAACAGTATGAAAATCACGTACACCGTCGTAAACACCGGCGACGTCGATATGCCTTTCGGGCTCGGCACGCATTTTGGGTGGGCGCTTGTCGGCGACGAAACCGACGATACCTGCGACGTATCCGGCAACTTTGCGATTATCGACACCGATAAACCCATCGAAGAATATGAATTCGACGACGATCTGCACCTTGTCAAGGGCGAGAAAAAGTCGGAGTTTACAAACAAAATCCCCCTTGTGAAATCGACCTTTATCCACGATGCGGTCGTCACGAAAAACAACGCGAAAAAAGTAACCCTTATGCGCCGCGACGGCAAGAAAATCACGTTCGACATCGGCAACGTTCCCGTGCTTGCGATATGGTCCAACAACAAAATGGGCAAATACGCCTGCATCGAAGCGTGGTGGGGGCTTCCCGACACCGTCGATTGCGACAGGGAACTGAAAAACAAATTCCTTATCAACACTCTCCCCGCGGGAAAGACGTTCGAATATGAAGTAACCGTTACGTTTTAATAACTAAACGGCGTTTATTATTGAAATTTTCAAAGGCGCGTGCTACAATTTAACGGTAGCGCGCGTTTTCGCGCAAAGGAGTATTTATGCAAAGAATGAAAGTTTCGGAAATTCCTTATGAAAGGGCGGACGCCGAAAAGGTATGCGGCGTCATTGATAAAGCGGTTGAAAAAATCAACGCGGCGAAGTCCGTCGACGACGTGCTGGAAGCAAGAGAACTCGTGAACGACGCTTTGCGCGATTTTTATACGGAGTCGTCGCTTGCGAACGCCCGTTTCACGCTTAATACCAAGGACGAGTTTTACAGCGCCGAAAAGGACTATTACGACGAGAAAATGCCCGTGGTGCAGGTGAGTTATCTGAAATACGCCGACGCGATTTTGGAAAGCAAGTTCTTGGACGAACTCAAAACAAAAATAAATCCCGTCATCATTAAACAATTCGAGTTGCAGAAAAAAGCGGCGAGCGACGCGATCGTTCCCGAAATGCAAAAAGACAACGCGCTTGTTACGGAATACTCAAAGTTCGTGTCGGAATGCACTTATAACTTCCGCGGCAAGGATATTACGCTTGGCGAACTTCGCAAATTCACACAGGACAGCGACCGCGCAACCAGAAAAGAAGCGTACGTCGCACTTGGAAAGACGCTGGAAAAACACAGCGATTTTCTGGACGACGTCTTTGACAGAATGGTCAAAAACCGCGACCTTATGGCAAAGAAAATGGGATACAAGAACTACGTCGAGTTGGGCTACTACAACATGGGCAGGCTTTGCTATGACGAAAAAATGGTAAAGGTTTTCCGTGAAAACGTCTTAAAGGATATCGTGCCCGTCGTGACGCGTCTGAAAAAGCAGGTTGCGGAAAAACTCGGCATCGACCACATGCGTTTATACGACAACGACACGTATTTTCAGGAAGATCCGAAACCCGTTCTCGACGAGCGCGGCATTCTGAAAGCAGGGCAGGAAATGTACAAGGATATGAGCCCCGAAACCGGCGCGTTTATGGATATGATGATGGATACCGACGCGTTCGACGTGTTCACGCGCGAAGGCAAATGGACGGGCGGATATATGACGAGTTTCGATAAGTATCACCAGCCGTTCATCTTCGCAAACTTCAACGGAACGACCGCCGATGTCGACGTCGTAACGCACGAGGCCGGACACGCTTTTGCGTATTATATGTCGGAACCCGTCGTGCCGTACGAACTCGGTCTCGGCGCAATGGAAACGGCGGAAACACACAGCATGTCAATGGAGTTTTTCGCCTGGAAATATATGGATATGTTTTTCGGCAAAGATGCAAATAAGTACCGTTATAAGCACCTTTTCGACGCTTTAACCTTCATTCCGTACGGAACGATAGTGGATTACTTCCAACATATCGTATACGAAAATCCCGATATGACGCCTAAGGAGCGCGACGACGTCTGGCTGAAACTTGAAAAAGAATTCCGCCCGTGGATGGACGCCGACGACGTGCCGTATCTTTCAAAAGGTACAAGATGGCAATACCAGAATCACATTTTTGAAAGCCCGTTTTATTACATCGATTACTGCCTTGCTCAGACCGTCGCGATCGAGTTTCTGGAAGAATCGCAAAAGGATTACGACAAGGCGTTCAAGGCGTATCTTGCACATGCGACGCGCGGCGGCTCGTACGTCTTCACCGATCTTGTTCGCCTTGCGGGGCTGAAATCTCCGTTTGAAGAAGGCGCGCTTAAAGAAGTCGCGAAAACGTCCGAAAACATTCTTTCGTCGCTTCAAAAAACCTTTTGATTTTTAAGGGGATAATAAATTATGAAAAAAACAAAAGTCAGGACAAGTAAAATTCTGTTGTGGGTTGTGTCGGCGGCGCTCGTCGCGATACTGTCGGTGTCGCTCGCTTTTATGGGCGTTGCGCTCAACCGCACGAAAAGCCTTTATAAAACCGATTTTTCAGGCCTTACCGGGCTCGCAAGCAAAACCGTGTTGTTCATCGGCGACGGTATGGGCGAAAACCATATTAAAACGACGGAAACGTATTACGGCGAAAGGGCGTTCATGCGCTCGCTCGGGGCAGACGGGTTCGTAACGACGTTTTCAAACAACGTCGGGATTCCCACGGACAGTGCGGCAGCCGGAAGCGCGCTCGCAACCGGACAAAAATTCAATAACGGCGAAGTCGCGCGCCACGGCGGAAATAACGTCAAAAGCGTCGCAGAGTACGCCAAGGAGAAAGGGCTCGGCGTGGGTATCGTGACGACGGACAATCTTTACGGCGCGACGCCGGCGTCGTTTTCGTCGCACGCAAACAACAGGGGCGACACTTCCGAAATAATTAAAGGGCAGATTAACGACGTCGTGGATTTGTATCTCGGCGCGGGAAAAGACGAATACACGAAATATAAATCGCAGTTTGAAAGCAAGGGCTTTACGTTTGCAACAAGCTTTAACGACGTCGGTGGAAGCGTTTTGAGCAATAAATTGATCATGCCGTTTTCGTCGCTTCCGTCGGAAGACGGCACCGCCGATACGCCTACGCTCGAAATGTGCACCGAGTTCGCGCTGAAATTTATGGAAGCCCGCTTCCCGGGCGGATATTTTCTGATGATCGAGGGCGCGCATATCGACAAGAAAAGCCACAAAAACGATATTATCCCGATGACAAAGTACCTTAAAAGCTTCGACAACTCCATTAAAATCGCATACGACAGGCTAAAAGACCTCGACAGCGCGATTATCGTCACCGCCGACCACGAAACGGGCGGGCTGAAATACAAGGACGGCGAAACCAAAGACGATATCAAAAACAGCCTTTATACTACGAAAACGCATACGGGCACCAACGTGAAATACTTCATTTTCGTGAAAGGATTGTCCGCGGACGAGCTGAAAGCGATTATTCCCGAGAAAATCGACAACACCGACGTAAACCGCATTGCGCGCGCTCTTCTCGCCGCTTAAACATAATTGGTTTCAAATACTTGACTTTATGCGGTTTTTAAGATATTATTTTATCCGTTGTGCGGACATGGCGGAATTGGCAGACGCGTAAGATTCAGGTTCTTATGGTCGCAAGGCTGTGCAGGTTCAAGTCCTGTTGTCCGCACCAAACAAGAATAAAACGAACCGAAATTATTCGGTTCGTTTTTTCATATCTTGGTTTGCAACAGGACTTGTGACAATGCAGAGCATTGTCTGCACACTCCGTGTGCCCCTGCACGCTGTGCAGCTGACGCAACGCTTTGCAAGTAAACTTGCTCGCTTATGCTATTACGCTCGTTTTACTCGCTACAAGTCCTGTTGTCCGCACCAGGATGGACCCAGTTGAACCCCAAGTGGTTTGACTGGGCTTTTCTTTTCTAATATTTGTAATATTAGGCATACATTTCAAATCTAATGGTTTTCTTTTTATTTCATTATTAAACGACTGTTTTGGAGTGAGAAAACGTTGACCGATGACGGATATTGTAGTAAAATGTAAAAAATGTATGTTAAAATCAAGAGGTCGTATGGTTTTTCGGTTTTCAATCCATACATGTGCACGAGTGGCTTTGTGCAGAGATTTTGACAGCATTGTTTGTGGTATTGACCGAACTTTGGCGGCATGACGTCGCAAGGGCGGTGTTGTTCTGATGCCGAGAAGGATTGCAACGAAAGGTAGGATTCCTTTTGGCGGTTTTTGGGGTTGATATGCAATCGGCGTTAGATTGAAATCGGAGGTATCATTGGAAAAATTGATTAAAAGCAAAAAAGAAAAGGCTTTTTCGTTGATAGGATTTATCCTATTGTTTATCCTTTTGACGTTATTGTTGTCGGCGGCGGTCAAGCCCGACTCACCTATGGACTGCACGGATAAGCGCAAGTTTGAAGCTCTGAGGGTGTTTGACGAGCCGAACAATACTTTTGACGCACTGTTTTTTGGGCACAGCGGCGTGTTTTGCGGCATAAATCCTATGGAAATGTATGCAAAGTACGGCTTTACGTCGTACGATTGCTCGTTTGCATCGCAAATGCCGTGGGAAACCACCGAATTTTTGAGAGAAACCCTGAAAAGACAAAAACCGAAAGTCGTCGTTGTTGACGTTGACCAGCTCCTATTCAAAAACATCAATCACAGGGCGGATTACGTGTGGTCGCAAATTAGGCGCGCCGCACCCATAATCGACAATCATACGGCGTGGAAAAAATTTTTGTCCGGGGGCGAGCAGAGGGAGCGCAACTACCTAAAAGGGTATAGGCGTTCAAGGCACGTCGCACCCTACAATGGCGGCAAGGATTGGAACAACGGCGGCAAAAAGTATAAGATTGCCTCTATGAGCCTCAAGTGCTTTGACGAGATTGTCGAGCTTTGCAAAGAGCATGGAGTGGAGCTTGTCTTTGTGGAATTGCCCTCCAAAAAAAGGTGGAATAACTCAACCTACAACGCCGTCAAACAGTACGCCGACAAGAAAGGCGTGCGCTTTATCGACGCAAACCAAAGAGAAAAAGAGTTCGGCTTCGATTGGAAAACGGATACGTCCGACCGCGGCGAGCACCTCAACGAAAGCGGCGCGCTCAAAACGTCGCTGTGGCTTGGCAAAATTCTTCAAGAGGACTACAAACTCCCCGACAGAAGAGAGGACAAAGCCTATGAGTTTTGGAAAGAGGACTACGCAAAGTATTTGGCGGATAAGGCAAAATGAACGGATACATAATGAAAGAAAGGTTTACGCTCAAGAGAGATATAGAGGGAATATATAGGATAGTATGAACACCGTAACGTTGATATTTTTAGCATTTTTGGCAGGCGCAGCCGTCTTGTACTACGTCGTGCCGAAAAAAATACGCTGGGTTATCTTGCTGATTGCAAGCATAGGCTTTTACGCGTTGACGGACAAGTACCTTATTGCGTTTGTTTGCCTTACGACAATCAGCGTGTATTTTGGCGCGCGCGGTATTCAGAAAAACAACGATAGGCTCAAAAAGCCTGCGCCGCTCAAAGAGGCGCAACCCACTGTCGCAATGTCTGAAAAGCAGGACGCGCAAGTTTCGCAAGAAACCGGCGATATGGCAAACGCAACTTCGCAAGCAGGGGCGGCGGATAGCGCGAATATGGTTGTTGACGGCGTGGCGCAGGGCGGAGCGCAAGAAACGGGGCAAACCCTTGCCGATTCGGATTCAAACAACTCGGATAAAAAACGCAAGAAAAAAGCCAAAACACCGCTTGAAGGCAAAGCACTCAAAGAGTATATAAAAAAGCAAAACAAGGCTTTAATCGCGTCGATTATTATACTCAATCTTGCGATTATAGGATTTTTGAAGTATTTTAACTTCTTTGGCAGCACGGTCAACTCACTCCTTGAACTGTGCGGTGCAAAGGGCAAAATCCCTGCGCTCAAACTGTTTTTACCTTTGGGCATTTCCTTCTATACTTTGCAAGCGATAGGCTATCTTATCGACGTGTACAGAAAAAAGTATGCGGCGGAAAGGAATTTTGCAAAAGTTGCGCTGTTTCTTTTGTTTTTTCCTCAAATTCTCGAAGGACCTATCGGCAGATTCGACAAGCTCGCCGACCAACTTTACGAGGGGCGTTCGGCAAACTATGAAAACATTATTTTCGGGCTTGAGCGTATCGCTTGGGGATTGTTCAAAAAAATGGTGGTTGCCGACAGGCTGTATATGCTCGTTTACAAAATATCCGAGTCGCCGAGCGAATATTCGGGCGTTGCCAGCTTGATGTTTATCGTGTGTTATACGTTGCAGCTTTACGCCGATTTTTCGGGCTTTATCGACATTGCAATCGGCGGCGGACAACTGTTTGGAATCAAAATGGACGAAAACTTCCGCCAGCCGTTCTTTGCAAAGAGCGCGCAAGAGTTTTGGCAAAGGTGGCATATCACCCTCGGCTCTTGGCTCAAAGACTACGTTTTCTATTCGGTTGCGCTCTCGCCAAGGCTCAACAAGGGGTGCAGTAAACTCAAAAAGAAACACAAAAATCATTTCACCAAAATGCTGCCGACGGCGGTTGCGCTGCTTGCGGTGTGGATTTGCAACGGCTTGTGGCATGGTCCTGAATGGAAGTATATCGTTTTCGGATTGTACTATTTTGTGATTATCGTGTCGGGTATGATGCTCGAACCGCTATTCAAAAAAATCGCCGAAAAAATCAAGCTCAACCTCGACGGCAAGGGGTGGGGAGTCGTAAGACACCTCAGAACGCTGTTGATTATCTTTGTCGGCGAAACCATTTTCGGCGCAAAAACCCTCAAAGACGCCGTTCATATTCTCGGCTCGGTGTTTGTGCCCTATCGCGGCAACTTCTTCTCGCTCGGTCTTGACTACAAGGAATTTATCATTGCCGTGCTTGGCGTAATAACCATTTTCATCGTCGGCATCGTCAAGGAAAGGGGCGTGGATATAAGGCAGAATTTGTACGAAAAGGCAGTCCCCGTTCGCTGGGTGACGTTTTTGGCTCTTACGTTTTCGATAATGGTGTTCGGCGCATACGGAGGAATGTATTCGGTTGCACCGTTCATATACGGCAATTTTTGATGAATACGGCAAGGAAAGCGTTTTGCTTTCTCTCTCGGCGGAAAAATGCTTTTCGACGATAAACAAGTGAGGAACATATGGTAAAAAGAATAAACAACGTGTTGGAGTTCTTGTGCGAAAGCGCAAAAAAGTATCCCGACAAAGTGGCTTTTGCGGACGAAACGGAATCGATAACTTACAAGCAGCTCGTTTTTGAGGCGAGAAAAATCGCAAGCGGAATTGCAAAAAAAGTTGCTCCGCGCACACCCGTTGCCGTGCTTGGCGAAAAGAGCGTGCGTGTGGTCAAAATGTTTTTTGCGTGCGTATTTGCAGGCTGTTTCTATGTGCCGCTCAATCCCTTGCATCCGGAGGAGCGCAGAAAGAGAATACTCGACACTTTGAAAAATCCGCTCGTTCTTGTCAACGAGGACTCGATAGGTCTTTTGCCCGAGGGCGTGGACGAGGAGTCGGTGGTGCTGTTCAAGGATATAGAGGGGAGCGAGGTTGACGAGTTGCTTTTGCAGGATATTGCAAAAGGTCACGTTGACATCGACCCGCTTTACGTTATGTTTACGTCGGGTTCGACAGGCACGCCGAAGGGTATCGCCGTGTCCCACCGCTCGGTCATCGATTTCATCGACGAATTTACCGATGTTTTCGGCATAAGCGATTGCGACGTCATCGGCAACCAAGCGCCGTTTGATTTCGATGTGTCTGTAAAAGACATCTATTCGACAATACGGTGCGGCGCAACAATGCAGATTATTTCCAAAAAGAAGTTCTCATTTCCTACGATACTCATCGACTATCTCATCGAACGCAAGATTACGACTCTCGTTTGGGCGGTGTCCGCGTTGTGCATTTTGTCAACATTCCGCGCATTTCAGTACAAAATCCCCCAAACCATAAACAAGATTTTGTTCAGCGGCGAGGTTATGCCCATAAAGCACCTCAACGTGTGGCGACAAGCGTTTCCAAACGCAACGTTCGTCAATCTCTACGGTCCGACCGAAATCACCTGCAACTGCACTTATTTTGTGTTGCCCAAGGATTTTGCCCAAGACAGTTTGCCAATAGGCAAGGCGTTCAAAAACGAAAAAGTGTTCCTTTTGGACGAGAACGACAGGCTTGTCACAGCTGTGGGCGAGGCAGGCGAAGTGTGCGTGTCGGGCACGTGTTTGTCGCTCGGATATTACAACAACAAGACAGAAACGGCAAAGGTATTTGTGCAAAATCCGCTCAACGACGCATACCTCGAAACCATATACAGGACGGGCGACTTGGCGCACTATGAGGCGGACGGAAACTTGTATTTCAACGGCAGAAGGGACTTCCAAATCAAGCATATGGGGCATCGTATCGAGCTTAGCGAAATCGAAAATGTAATGATGTCCAATGAGAATATTAACCGCGCGGTTTGCATTTTCGACAGTGAGAAGGACAAAATCAACGCGTTTTACGTCGGCAGTATCGAGCCTACGGACGTAATAGTGTTTTTGAGAGATAAGTTGCCTGCGTTTATGATTCCGCACAAGTGCGTCAAAAAGGACGTGTTCGAGCTGAACGAAAACGGCAAAATCGACAGAAAAAAACTTGTATAGGCGGATAGAATAATGAGCAAAACCTCAATGAATTTGATAAAAACGCCCTCGTTCGTGTTCGACATAGACGCGCTAATCGAGAGGGTGAACGGCATCAAAAGCCTGCTTGTACACGGCGAAAAATTGTGTTATGCCATAAAAGCAAATCCGTTTCTTGTCAACGACCTCAAAGACGTTGTGGATTGCTTTGAGATTTGCTCCACGGGCGAGTTTCGCATTGCAATGCGCGCAGGTATACCGCACGAAAAAGTGGTGCTGTCCGGCGTCTACAAGGAGGAGGGCGATATAAGGGAAATCGTGGGTATTTGCAAGGATAAAGCGACCTATACTGTGGAATCGCCCTCGCAGTTTTACCTGCTCGAAAAAGTCGCAAACGAGTACGGCTTGACGCTTGACGTCATCTTGCGCCTGTCAAGCGGCAATCAGTTCGGAATGGACGAAACGACCATATCGAGCCTTGTCGAAATCAAGCAAAACGCGCTCGAAATCAAGGGAATACAATACTATTCGGGCACGCAGAAAAAGCGCGACAAAATCTTGAAAGAGATTGAAAGCATCGTTGATTTTGCAAATAAGCTGGAGGCAAACGGCAACACAATCGAAAGGATAGAATACGGTCCGGGGCTTAGGGTTGCCTATTTTGAGGGCGACGAGGAAGTTGACGAAAAAGCGGCGATTGAGGAAGTGTCAAAAGCCTTTGCAAAAAGCGACAACAAGCGCGAAATCGTCTATGAATCAGGCAGGTTTATCGCGGCATATTGCGGAAAGTATTACACCTCAATCGTGGATATAAAAAACACGAACGGAACGCAGTTTTGCATAGTTGACGGCGGCATAAATCACCTCAATTACTATGGGCAAACGATGGCAATGAAAAAACCGCATATAAGACAGTTTTCAAGCGATTTTGCCGAGAAAAAAGATGGAGAAAAACAGCCTTGCACCATATGCGGATCGCTTTGCACCGTCAGCGACGTGCTTGTCAAAGCCTTGCCGCTTGAAGATGTGAAAAGCGGAGATATACTTGAATTTGCAAGGACGGGCGCGTACACCGTGAGTGAGGGAATCTACCTCTTTTTGTCGCGCGATATGCCCCGAATCTATAAGAAAAAAGAGGGTAAAATTACGCTCGTTAGGGATGTTTTTTGCACCGATACACTCAATTTTGAAACAAAATAAAACATAATTAAGGAGAATAAAAATGGACAAACTACTTGAAATACTCAGCGAAGTCAGACCCGATGTTGACTTCAAAAATGAAACGAAACTCATCGACAACGGCATTCTCGACTCCCTCAACATAATGGAAATCATCGCCGAAATCAGCGACGCTTTTGACGTAGAACTCTCTCCTGCGGACATCGTTCCCGCCAACTTCAACTCTGCCGCGTCCTTGTGGGCAATGATTGAAAGATTGCAATAAAACTCAATACGGTTTCACGCAAAAATTCACAAACTGCAAAATATTGCCGTGGGGTGCTGCGGCAATGTTTTTGTTGCGTGGAAATTTTTGAAAAAAGCCTTGCGGAAAAGAGATATAATACTTTGTAGGATTCGCAATAACTATTACTTATTATCAATTTGTAAAAAACATTTAGCATTTTAGACAAGAACGTTTGAGTTCGGTCAATCTTTTTCGCATGCGAATGAAAAATTTCCCTCAAAAGTACTTGACGTACATATGTCCATAATAGAAAACACCTTTAATCTTAAGAAGTTAGTTGTCATCTTCCAAAATAATCCATTTTTTGATGGGAAAATATATAATAATAACAGAAAAAATGAAGGATAAATTATGAATATAAAGCTTGTTTGTATGAGATGTTAAGGTAACTAATAAATAAGTTAAGTTAGCCTATGCTAACCATTTGATTTTTTTATTGTTAAGATGTATAATATAATAAAAAAGAAAATGTTTTTGGACAATGGACGGGTTTTGTCAAAGAGTTAAAGAGCGATATTGATTGTCAATTCGTGATAGTCAATAAAACATATTCTAATGTGGTGTAAGTAACACTTGCGAGAGTAAACATAGATGAGAAAAGGTATTCGTTACAAAATAAAAATGAGACAGAGAAGCGAAAAAGATAACTGAATTTAATTCAGGACTTAATAAATTTTAATCGTTGCAAAGGAAAAGGTATGGAAAAGATTCATTTTAATGTGAAAACGGACGGATTTTACGGTGTGTATTGGAAATGCAAAACGCCCGTAGATATTACCATTATCGCAATGCTTGGCAACGATCCCGAAGGTTATATGGCGAAATCATGTGCAAAATGGCTCAAAAAGAACGGAGTAAACGTACTTACAATGTCGCCCGCAAAAAAGAATTTCAGTCATCATAATTATCCGCTCGAAAGGATCGAAAAAGCTATAGAGTGGCTCAAAAACAACGGAAACAAAAAAATAGGCATCGTGGGAGGCTCTACCACCGGAACGCTTGCGCTGACCGCTGCGTCGTATTTTCCTGACATTACGCTTACAATGGCGATGACATCAAGCGATTTTATATGGCAGGGGTTTGAACAAGGAAAAAAAGACGGTTGTAGAGAGTGGCCTGTCGAGGGGGAATCGCTGTTTTCATATTGTGGAAAGCCGTTGCCGTATATGCCGTTTTGTTATAAGCACCCCGAGTATTGGCAGGTAGTGAAATCGGAGACAAAGAAGTCGGGAAATATGATCGATTCTAAAAAGATTTTCGACGATTCGGAAGCGGCGCATACCATCACCGAAGACGAATATATAAAAATCGAAAACATAAAGGGCAAACTTCTTATGATAGGCGCGGAAGACGATTGTTTATGGAACGCTGCAAAATACGTTAAAAGAGCGGAAAAGCGGTTGTCCGAAAAGTCGCACGATTGTGACGCAGAATTTGTCACATATAAGCACGGTTCACACTTTGTTTTCCCCGAAAGCCTTTTTAAGACCATTTTCCCTATCGGGGCGAACATTCTTTTGAAAGTTATGTTCAAAGCGGCGAAAGAGTTTCCGAAAGAATGTAAGGAAACGAGAATTGATATAGATAAAAGACTTTCAAAAGCCATAAAGGAGTGGATAAACAAATGAAATACGGTTTTCTGGGAAAATGTGTCGGGGGACAAAAAACACTTTCAAAAAACCGTTCCGCAACCCAAAACGACCCCGACACCAAAACCGTAATGAAAAAAGTATAAAGAATTTTTCGCAAGCAATGACGAATTTGAAAAAGACGATTATTTTATTATCAATTTTTTAAGTTGCGTGTTGTCGGCGAGCGTATTGCCGACGATAAAAAACAAATATTCGGTCGAAGAAGTCTATGTATATTATGATTGTCATTATGAAAATAAAGGAATGAAAATAAAGGATAAATAATGAATTGCTCGAATTTTACAAATTATTTAAGAGAAACAAAAATACTCGATTATTCATCTAAACAAATTCAACTGCTTATAGAAAGACGAGGGTGGAAGAGTTTGCCTGAAGTAAAGCGAGTGAAGGCGATTTACGATTTCGTCAAAGACGAAATTGTATTCGGATATAACGTTGACGACGGTGTAAAGGCAAGTCGGGTGCTGAAAGACGGATACGGGCAGTGCAACACCAAGGGGACGCTTTTTATGGCGCTTCTTCGTGCCTCGGGTATTCCTTGTCGAATACATGGTTTTATGATAGATAAAATTCTGCAGAAAGGAGCGATGACGGGTTTGGTGTATAAGTCCGCACCTGATGAGATTTTTCACAGTTATGTAGAAGCGTACGTTTGCGGGGAATGGTATAACCTTGAAGGATTTATTCTCGATAAAAAATACCTGTCCGCATTGCAAAAAATATTTAAGCCAAACAATGACGGCTCTTTTATCGGTTACGGAGTTGCGACAAAAAATTTATTAAATCCGCCGGTCGAATTTAATTGTTGCGATACTTATATACAAAAAGAGGGAATTGTTCGAGATTTCGGAGTATATGACGAGCCCGATACGCTTTTAAAAGAACACGGTCAAACAATGAGTGCATTGAAAAAATGTGCTTATCGTCTTGTGGGAAGGCGTTTGATGAATAAAAACGTAAATAAGATACGAAAAACAAACAAAAAGAGTGCCAAAGATTCTATTATTTCTTAAACGCAAGGTTATATAGTCAATTAAGGCTACTAAAAAAGAAAGTTCCATAATATTATCAAATAATACATGGAATTTTTTATTTCGACTATGGTTAGCCTATGCTAACCAAGAATACAGGAGGTTTTCAAGTTGGAAAAACAATCAAATATTTCAAGGCTTATGGGGTATGCAGGGAAACATAAGTATTTTACGTATGCTTCGTGGTTGCTTTCGGCAACAAGTGCGTTTATAGCCCTTCTTCCTTTTGTCTATATATGGAAAACAATAAAAGAAGTGCTTGACGTTGCCCCGAATTTTTCATCGGCGACAGGGCTTATACACAATGGACTTATGGCAATGATTTTTGCCATTGTATCATTTCTTGTATATATAGGAGCGCTAATATGTTCGCACCTGGCGGCATTCAGAGTTGCCACGAATATGCGTATAGCCGTTACGGAGCACATAGCAAAACTTCCGCTTGGATTTACGGATAGTTTTGGAAGCGGAAAACTAAGAAAAATTGTAAACGATTCTACGGGAGCAACTGAAAACTATCTGGCGCATCAACTGCCGGATAAGTACGTTGCGATGGCAACACCCGTGGGTTTTCTCGTTTTATTATTTGCGTTTGATTGGAGGCTTGGATTATTGAGTCTTGTCCCGGTATTGCTTGCATTTATAATAATAGCCACGATGACAGGCAAAAGGCTGGAGGGAAAAATGAAACAATATAATAATGCGTTAGAAAATATGTCTAACGAAGCCGTAGAATACGTTCGAGGAATCCCGGTAGTTAAAACGTTCGGGCAGTCCGTGTTTTCGTTTAAAAAATTCAAAAGAGCAATTGCCGAGTACGGGAAATTCGTAATTTCTTACACTAAAGATATGCGCATTCCTATGATGTTTTACACTGCGGCAATAAACGGCGTATTTGCATTTTTAATCGCAGGGGCGTTCTGGTTTACGGCAGACGGGGTAACGAACAAGTTTTTACTTAATCTTATTTTTTATATCATAATCACGCCCATTATATCTTTAACTTTAACTAGAATAATGTATATGAGTGAAGACAATATGATTGTTAAGGACGCACTTTTGCGTATTGACAGCGTTATGTCGGTCGAGCCGATGAACGAAAGTAAAACTCCGAAGCACCCCGTTGATTCGTCAGTCGAATTTAGTGACGTTCATTTTTCTTATGACGGGGAAAACGAAGTGATTTGTGGAACCTCTATGAATATAGGAGCAGGACAAACGGTTGCTCTTGTAGGTCCTTCGGGCGGAGGAAAAACTACGATTGCAGGGCTTATCGCAAGGTTTTTCGATGTTAAAAGCGGAAAAATAACTATCGGCGGTGTGGATATACGGGAAATACCGAAAGAAGAACTGATGGACACCGTTTCATTTGTTTTTCAGGATTCCAAACTTATCAAAGCAACCATTGCCGACAACGTGAGGCTAGGTAAACCCAATGCGACTACTGAAGAGATTGCAGCGGCTCTTTCTTCTGCGCAGTGCGACGATATAATACAAAAACTCCCCGACGGAGCGGACACGGTGATTGGTACGAAAGGAGTATTTCTTTCGGGCGGTGAACAACAGCGAATAGCAATAGCACGTGCCGTTTTGAAAAACTCGCCTATTATTATTCTTGACGAGGCAACGGCTTTTGCTGATCCCGACAACGAGATTAAAGTACAAAAGGCGTTTTCTGAACTATCAAAAGGGAAAACGGTTATTATGATTGCTCATAGGCTTTCGACCGTGGCCAACGTCGATTGTATTTATGTAATAAAAGACGGACTTGTCGCAGAAAGCGGTAAGCGTGAAGAACTACTTGAAAAGAACGGAGTATTTGCGAAAATGTGGAAAAATTATGCCGAATCAGTTGAATGGAAAGTGTCAAAGGAGGGTTAAAAAAATGTCGCTCGTTAAAATAATACAAAAAAAGACGGCATCGTCAAAACAAGGAGCAAAAGGACTTATTAAAGGAATAATCGCTTGCGCGTTTCAAAACATGGCGTTTATCTTTCCGACCACACTTTTATATTTCCTCGTTTCAGATATGATGGGAGGCGGAGTAAAAGGAAATAGAATAACGTTTTATATTATAGGCTGTATTGTTTGTTTTGCGCTTATCTTTTTAACTACGTGGTTTCAGTATAACAACACTTATTTTACAACTTATGAAGAAAGCGGAAAAAGAAGGTTGAGTTTAGCCGAAAGACTTCGCAAACTTCCGCTGTCGTTTTTTGGCAAAAGAGATCTTGCCGATCTAACGAGCACGATAATGTCGGATTGTGAAGCAATAGAGAAGAGTACCTCTCATTTTATCCCGGGGCTGTTCGGCTCTCTTATATCTACCGTGATAATAAGCGTAGGACTTTTTGTATTCGATTGGAGAATGGCTCTTGCTTCGTTGTGGGTAGTTCCCGTTTCGTTGATTATCGTTCTTCTTAGTTATAAAGTACAGGACAAGGTGCTTATTAAATTTATGGGATCAAAAATGTCGTGTGCGGACGGAATGCAAGAGTATATCGAAACGATACGTGACCTGAAAGCAAACAACGCAGAGGAAAACTACCTTTCGGGATTAAAAAACAAGATTAAAGGTGTTGAAAAAAGTAATATCAAAGCGGAACTCACTACTTCATTGTTCGTAACGAGTGCCGGAATGGTATTAAAACTTGGGATTGCCTCGGTAGTTTTAGCTGGTTCGGCTTTACTTGTGAACGGTTCGCTTGGCGTTTTGACGTTCTTTATGTTTTTGCTTGTAGCCTCCCGTCTTTACGATCCGATGCAGACGGCTCTTTTGAATCTTGCTGGAATAATTGCAGTGCGTACAAACGTTGCGCGAATGAATGAAATTTTGGAATATCCCGTTCAAACAGGAAGCGACACGCTTACAAATGACGGATACGATATAGTGTTTGACCATGTCGGCTTTGCATATAATGACGGCGAAGTTGTATTAAAAGACGTTTCATTTACGGCAAAGCAAGGAGAAGTTACTGCGCTTGTAGGACCTTCGGGCGGTGGAAAAACAACCGTTTCGAGGCTTGTGGCAAGATTTTGGGATATTCAGAAAGGAAAAATCACCGTCGGTGGAATGAACGTTGCAGAAATAGAGCCTGAAAAATTGATGAGTCTTTATTCTATAGTTTTTCAGGACGTAACGCTGTTTGATAATACTATTATGGAAAATATTCGTCTTGGGAAAAAGGGTGCGACGGACGAGGAAGTGCTAAATGCTGCACGACTTGCCAACGTTGACGAGTTTGCCGAAAAACTTCCTGACAAATGGAATACGAATATCGGCGAAAACGGCTCGGAACTTTCAGGCGGAGAGCGTCAGCGTATTTCTATTGCACGTGCGTTTTTGAAAGACGCTCCCGTTATTCTTCTTGACGAGGCGACTGCAAGTCTTGACGTAGAAAACGAGACGATAATACAAACAGCACTCTCTCGACTTATCAAAGATAAAACTGTGCTTATCATAGCGCATAGAATGAGAACGGTTGCGGGAGCGGATAAAATCGTTGTTTTGTCAGACGGAGTTGTGGCGGAGCAGGGAAATCCTAGTGAGTTGTACAAGAAAAACGGCATTTACGCTCGTATGGTGGATTTGCAAACAGACAGTGGTAAGTGGGAAATTAAATAGGCAATTTATTAGTTAATAAAAATACGTTGAAAGTATTGAAAAAAGGTTTTTGCTTGCTTTTTTTTGTATGAAACTATATAATAAAAGAAGCAAGAGGGCAATATGGTAGATAACGAATCGCAGGAAATGTATCTTGAAACGATACTTAAATTGAAAAAGAAAAAGGGTAGTGTAAGGGCGATAGATATAGCGGAAGAACTTGGTTATTCTAAGCCGAGCGTTTCTCGTGCCGTAGGAATAATGAAAAAAAACGGCTTTATTGTTGTAAACGCTGACGGACTTATCTGCCTTACGGAAGCAGGAAAAGAAAAAGCAGAAAATGTTTTTGCTCGTCACAAATCCTTAACACAAGCGCTTATCGTTATGGGGCTTTCGCCTGAGGCTGCGGAAGAAAACGCTTGCCGTGTGGAACACGTTATTACGGAAGAAGCGTTTGAAACTATCAAAAAGTATTTCAACGTCTAAACTGTAAACATAAAATTTAGTCAACCGCTAACTTTCGGTTGACTTTTATTTTGCAAGTAAGTATAATTTTCATAGGCTTTATTAAAAGCCGTTAATTTTTGCACGATAGTTAGCATTGACTAACTTGCCAACTAAAAAGGGAAAGTGCAAATTATTTTTTGGTCAATAGTTAGCCTTGACTAACCATTGCAAAGTGAGGAGAAAACAATGAGTTCATCTGAATTAAGATATTTGATAGCGACAAATGAACTTTCCAAACAAATAGGATGTGTAAAACAAACGGACTTGGCAAACAAACTGCATGTGTCGAAAGTGAGCGCATTCAATGCGGTTGAAAAACTCAAAGAAAAGGGGTTTATCGAAAAGAACGAGCGAAAAATTATCTTAACTAAAAAAGGTGAAGAAATTTTAGATGAGTATATGGTTATTATTCGTTTTATGGCAGGGCATCTGTCGTTGCATTGCGGAACGAGCGAAAAGCAAGCGTATGAAGACGCTCTCAATGCAACTTGTGCGTTTTCTGACGCAACTCGCAACGGCATAGCAAGGTTTATAAGGTTGAAAAGGGAGAGTGAAAGCCGTGAATAGGGAATATAAACAATGGAATATTGAAAAAAAGTTGATTCCTGAGATGATAAGAATATATTGCCTGGGCAATCACAAAGAGTCAAGAAAAGAAGAAAGCGTAAAAGGCAAGGAACTTTGTTCAAAGTGTAAAGAACTTGCCGAATATGCAGAGTTTAGACTGGAAAAGTGTCCTTTCAAAAAGAATAAAGGATTTTGTTCATTTTGTAAAATTCATTGTTACAAACCGGAATATCGTGCCGAAATGAAGGAAGTAATGAGATATTCCGGCAGTCGAATGTTGTTGTCTCACCCAATATTTGCATTGTCGCACGTTGTTGCGATGATTAGATATAAAAGAGATATGAAGAAAAATCAAAAAGTTCACAATGACGCCACAATTAAAAAGGAGAGTGAGCAGTCAATCCATATATCGGAGCAAAACAGCGCCAAGGAGCAAAAAGATGATAGATAAAGAACTGTTTAAGCTAATAGGCAACAATAAAAAGTATATATTTTTTGCCGTATTGTTGCAATCGATAGGGTTGATTGCAAACGTAGGAATAACGGCTAGCGTTTGTTATTCTTTATATTTATTGATACAAAATGGCGATGTTATAAAATTCGTTTATCCGCTTATTGTAGCGGTTGTGAGTATTGTGGCAAGATACGTATGCTCGCGTGCAACGGGCGATATCAAGGACAAGCTCGGCAGAAGCGTTAAAAAGGATTTGCGCGAAAGAGTATATAACAAGATAGTAAAACTTGGCGTTAAGACCACAGACGGAATGAGTATGGCGGGCTTGACGCAGGTTTCTGTCGAAGGCGTAGAACAACTCGACCTTTACTATTCATCCTATCTTCCGCAGTTTTTCTTTTCTATGATTGCGCCGATAATATTGTTTTTGATATGTGTGTGGATAGATTGGAGAACGGCTCTCGTGCTTATCGCTTGCGTGCCGCTTATCCCCATATCAATCGTAGCGGTAAGTAAGTATGCGAAGAAGATTTTTGCAAAATATTGGGGCAAATACACTTCGATGGGCGACAAGTTCCTCGACAGTGTGCAAGGACTTAAAGAACTCAAAATTTTTCAGGCAGACGAGGCTCAACATGCTAAAATAAACAAAAGTGCAGAGGAATTTAGAGTTATCACGATGAAAGTTCTCGTAATGCAACTGGCAAGCACCACGATAATGGACTTGGTTGCATACGGTGGCGCGGGCGTAGGTATCGCGCTTGCAATTTGCGACAGTGCATTTTGGGGACTAAATCCTATTGCAGCGCTGTTTTTGTGTCTTGTAGCGGTTGAGTTTTTCCTGCCGCTTCGCGCGTTCGGTTCGGCTTTCCACATTGCTATGAACGGCGCAAGCGCGGGTAAAAAGATTATCTCTCTATTAAATGCGCCCGATCCGGAATGGGGAACGGAAAACGTAGACGGCAAAGAAATTAAACTTGAAAACGTGACGTTCTCTTACGATAATAAACGCGACGTTCTGAAAAACGTGAATATGACATTCCCCGAAAAGGGAATGACGGCAATCGTGGGTGAGAGCGGTTGCGGAAAATCCACTGTTGTCAATATGCTTGTCGGCGCGTTCCGTCCGCAAAAAGGCGAAGTTACGGTCGGTGGCAAACAACTTGAAAAGTTGTCGCGCGAAAATTGGTATTCGCACCTTTCGGCGGTAAGTTACAACACCTATATCTTCAACGAAAGCGTAAGAGATAATTTCAAGATGGCAAAAGAAAACGTTTCGGACGAAGAGATTTTCACCGCGCTCGAAAAGGTAAATCTGAAAGAATTTATCGAAGAAAACGGCGGACTCGACAAAATCATCACCGAGGACGCAAACAACATTTCGGGCGGACAAAAACAACGCCTTGCGCTTGCGATCGCGCTTGTATCGGGCAAAGACATTTACGTTTTCGACGAAGCAACGAGCAATATCGACATCGACAGTGAAGCCATTATTATGAAGAATATCAAGGATATTTCGGAAAGCAGAAGCGTTATCGTGATTTCACACCGTCTTGCCAACGTCGTTCCAGCAGACAATATATATTATATGGAAGAGGGCGAGATTAAGGAGAGCGGCTCACACGAAAAACTTATGGCGGCACGGCAAGGATACGCGCGCCTCTACACCGCGCAGAAAACGCTTGAACAGGCTTACGCGGAGGTGGTAGCATGAGTACGCAAGTTAAAGGTAAAAAGGTTTTGAGAAGAAGCGGCGCAAAAATTATGGCAAGCCTGATTGCTCTTCTCGGCAGTTTGTCTTACATAATGATTTTAGCCGTTATAAACGGAAGCGTGGGGTTTGTCTGCGCGATGGGCGTAACGGTATTCGGCGCGGTAGGAGTTGCGAAAGCCCTCGGAGAAGCGATTGCGCTTTCCTACGGGTGGATTATCGGGCTTACGATAGGTTGCGGAATTCTTCGAGGAATACTTAGATATTTTGAGCAATATTCCAACCACTACATAGCATTCAAACTTTTAGCGGTTCTGAGGGACAAAATTTTTGGAGCGTTACGCACCCTTTGTCCGGCAAAACTCGAAAGCAAGCAAAAGGGAAGTATTATTGCAATGATAACCTCGGATATAGAAACGCTTGAAGTATTCTATGCGCACACTATTTCGCCAATTTGCATTGCAATATTTGTATCTACGGCTGTATTTTTGTTTGTCGGTTTTGTTTCGAGTTGGTATCTCGCGCTCGTGGCTCTAATAGGCTTCCTTACAATCGGCATTGTAGTTCCGCTTATTTCGTCGGGAAAACTCAAAGAAAGCGGCGTAAAATATCGCGCGGAATTTGCCTCGTTCTCGGCGTATTTCCTTGACAGCATCAAGGGTATCAAAGACATTGTTTTAAACAATGCGGGCGAGGAAAGAGAAAAGGAAGTAAACAAGCGTTCTGACGGACTCTTGAAAGAAACCAAGAAGATGAAACACAACATCACCCGCGCAGGTTCGGCAATAGAACTTGCAGTGTCGGTATTCGCAATAATTACTGTTGCCGTCGGAATTATACTTGTTAAAAACGAAATGCTTTCCGTGGGTAAAATGATTGTAGGTATGGTAACGGTATTTTCGTCATTCGGACCTGTTATTGCGGTAGGATCGCTCCCGGGAAATCTTACCCAAACTTTTGCCGGTGGCGATAGGGTACTCAATCTCCTTTCAGAAAAGCCGGTGGTAGAAGAGATTGTGAACGGAAAAGATTTTGATTATACAAAACTCGACGTAAAAGACCTTTCATTTAGTTATGACAACCAAACCGATGTGCTAAAAAACATTAAAATGCACGCTGAAAAGGGCGAAATTGTTGGAATAGTGGGTGATAGCGGTTGTGGTAAATCTACTTTCTTAAAACTGCTATTAAGATTTTGGGAAAGAGACTACGGCGAAATAAATTATGATGATATAGATATTGACAAAATCAACACAAATTCGCTTTTGAAAAACGTGACGATGGTGTCGCAAAGTACGTATTTGTTTGAAGAAACGATAGAAGATAACCTGCGTATAGCAAAATCTGACGCCACGCAAGAAGAAATCGAAAAGGCGTGCAAAATGGCGTCGGTGCACGACTTTATAATGACGCTTCCCGAAGGATATAACACGCAAGTAAGTGCGCTTGGAGATAATCTTTCCGCAGGGGAAAAGCAACGCATAGGACTTGCCCGTGCATTTTTGAGAGGTAGTGAGCTTATTTTACTCGACGAGCCGACAAGCAACGTTGACAGTATCAATGAAGGCATTATATTGAAAGCGCTAAAAGAACAAAAAAATAAAAAAAGTATTATTCTCGTATCGCACAGAGAATCTACAATGGCGATTGCCGACAAGGTTTACAAAATTGACGGCGGCGTTATGAAGGAGGAAATAAAAAATGGATGAACAAAAGAAAGATAATATTGTAGAAGAGGCAACTTCTGCACTTATTGAAAACGCAGAAGAAGAAAATCAAGCAAACAAGGTAGAGATGCCGTCAAAGAAAGATATTGCGACCGAAGAAGAGGGCGATAGAAAATTCTTCAAGAAATACAAAATAAAAGATATAGTTTTTCTTGCTATCATTACGGCGTGCACGCTTATTACCGGCTCCGTTATGCCGTTGCTCGTCAACGTTCCGTTGTTTGGAATCGTGCAACTTGGCATAGGACTTCAATTTTCCATATTCCCCGTTATCGGAATGATGAAAGTAAGAAAGCCGGGGGCGTTATTGTTGCAGTCAATCTTTATTGCGATGATATTAGTGTTCATGTTCCCGCCTATGGCTATGATTGTGTTGTGCGGTCTGATTGCAGAAACGCTGTCGCTACTTATTTTCCGTAGTTACAAGAACGACTGGGCATGCGTGCTTGCAGGAACTCTTTATATGCCTATGACGCTACCACTACTATATCTTTATTACAACGTTTTCTATACCGTAACGGGAGGAGAAAAAGCGGCAATGCGTATGTTTATCGGAGGTGGAAACGCAGGTATTGCGGTAGGTATCTCGATAGGAGTCCTTGCACTTTGTTTTGTGGGTGCGGTTGTCGGAATGCTTATTGCAAGAGAACTTAAAAAAGCAGGAGCATTGAAAAAATGAGTTTTTTGTCTTTTAGGTACAAGATATATCCATTATTCGTTTTCTTGGCAAGTTTGTTTTTAATAGTGTTCGGTTTGTGTATGGCAAGAAACGTAAAATGTTCCTATTTTTTGGCGGGGTGCTTCGTATGGCTCATATTGTTCGGTTGCAAAAAGGGTTGTATAAGAGTGTTGCCTGTGTTCGTCGTAGTAAGCGGGCTGTTTGCTTGTATTGCATATTTTGCGCACGGGAAAAATCCAAATGCGGCAATCTCTATGACAAATAGATTTGGTTCGGTTTTGCTTGCCGCGGCGCTCGGTATGAGCGTAGAGCCTGTGGATATGACGAGAAACCTTTCCACTCTCAAAGCGCCACGAAGTATTACGCTGGGAATTTTGATTGCAACGTCATTTCCTCCCGTACTTAGCGCAGAAATCAAAAGGGTAAGGGAAGCAATGAAAACACGAGGGGCAGGGAGCATACTAAGCCCGAAGATATTTTATAGGGCGTTTTTAGTGCCGTTCGTGATGCGACTTGTAAACATTTCGGACACTCTTTCTTTATCGGTCGAAACTCGTGGGTTTTCACTTGAAAAAACGCCGTATACGGTCTATAAAAAAGAAGTTGTTTGTCTGTCCGATATATTATTTTTGTTGGGACTTATCGCAGGAGCGGTTTGTACGGTGGTGTTATGAAAGCAATAGAACTGATAAATGTAAAATTTTCTTATAATGAAAAAAACACGATTTTTGACAATGTCAATATGTCGCTCGAATACGGCGAAGTGAGCCTTATTTCAGGGTTTTCAGGAGAAGGTAAGAGCACGCTTATGTACATAATAAGTGGCATTATCCCGAATATCACAGACGGAAAACTTTCGGGCGAAGTATTGATAAACGGAGAAGATATTAAAGGAAAACGCCTGGGGGAAGTATGTCGCAACGTAGGCGTAGTATTGCAGAATGCAGACGCTCAAATAATACAGAAAAAAGTCGAAGATGAAATTGCCTTTGGGTGTGAAAATATGGCTTTTTCTCCACAAAAAATAAGCAAACAAATAGATATAGTTTGCGACCTTATGAAACTCGAAAAGCAATGGAATTGTCGTACGCTTTCCGGCGGACAAAAGCAAAGACTGATAACTGCCTCTACGCTTGCGATGGGGCAGAAGATTGTGATACTTGACGAACCTCTTGCAAATCTAGATAACGAGGGCTCTCAAATGCTTATGTCCACACTTCAATCGCTTGCAAAAGCAGGCTACTGTATCGTTGTTATCGAGCATAGACTTGACGTAGTGCTTCCGTTTGTGGATAAAGTATTCCACGTCGGCGACAAGAGTGTAAAAGAAATAACGGACACAGGAAAATACCTCATAGAGCAATCGATCGAAATAGAGGATACTTGCAACAAATTTAGTGGTACTCTTCCTGTATTCTCTTTATCGGACGTGGCGTTTTCGGTAAAAGAGAGAGATATATTAAGCTCAGTGAGTTTCGACATATTAAAAGGCTCACGAACGGTTTTGCTCGGCGAAAACGGTTGTGGAAAAACAACGCTATTGAGGCTTATTTCTCGTCTTGAAAAACCTTATCGAGGCGTTATTTGGCAGAATATAGACGACAAATTCGGACACAAAAGCAAACAAAGTAAAAAATGGTATAAAAAAGTGGGCGTGATTTATCAAAATCCGGAATATCAACTATTTATGCCTACCGTTGAAAAAGAAATAAAATTCGGTGCAAAATCGGACGAGTACGCCGATGAAATAGCCGAAAAATTCGGCATAAAACACTTATATGCACGTCATCCGCAGTCACTTTCCGAAGGACAGAAAAGGCGAGTTTCGATAGCCGCCGTAGTTGCAACCGCTCCTGAAATACTAATTTTGGACGAGCCAACGGTAGGACAGGATTACAACGGACTATGCAAAATGGTAAAAGTTCTCAACAGTATTCACGAAGAAACGAACAACACGATGATTACGGTAACGCACGACAAACGGGTAGGCTCGGCGCTATGCGACTATGCTGTGTGGATAAAAGACGGAAAAGTACATAAAGCCGGCAAAAAAGAACTCATAGACGATTTTTTCTTGAGCGGTAATGATAAAAATTAGTAGTCGCTAACTTTTATAAAATACAAAGCTTTTAATTGACACATTATTTTTGAAATGGTATAATATCGGTGCGGTTAGCGGTTGCTAACCCATAAACACAAGCAAACATAAGCCGGTTGAGATTGAAGTGCACCCCAAAAGTAGGGCAGAAACGCAAAACTTTAAGAGGTGAAATTCAAAGAGACCGGTTAAAAAATAGAATATAGTTAGCCGAGGCTAACCAAACAAGAAATCATAAAAGAAAGGAGCAAAAATATTGCTGTTACAACTTAAAAACATAGGAAAAATATATGACAGCAACGACATTCTGACGATCGGTATACGTGGAATCGATCTCGATTTTGACTATAACGAATTCGTAACTATTGAAGGTGAGAGCGGTAGCGGTAAGTCTACTCTTCTAAACGTCATCGGAGCAAACGACAGTTACGAAGAGGGTGAACTGTATATTGATGGGGAAGAAACTTCGCACTACGGAATTGCGGAATGGGAAAAATACCGTGAAAAATATATTGCAACCGTCTTTCAGGATTTTAACATCATAGAAAACCTTACCGTGTTTGAGAATATTGAACTTGCTCTGCTTCGCTATGACGATAAGAAAACACGTTATGAAAAGGCAAGAGAACTTATTGAAAAGGTGGGGCTTTTGGGGCAAATCAACCAACGTGGAAGCAAGTTATCGGGAGGTGAAAAACAGAGAACAGTAATAGCAAGAGCACTGGCAAAAGATAGTCCAATAATCTTGGCGGATGAGCCTACGGGTAATTTGGACGTCAAATCTTCGAGAGAAATCGCAAAACTTCTGAAAGACGTTTCAAAAGATAAACTCGTAATTGTGGTTACACATAACCCCGAATTCTTCGTGGAATATGCTACAAGACGGATAACTATTTTTGACGGATCGGTTAAAGAAGATAAAGTAATCGAAAAGCCACTTGCAAAAAAAAGCGAAGCTAAAGAAAAAACATACTTTAGTAGACGGCATAATATTAAAAACACTATACATATAGGCACGCTTAATTATAAAAGTCGTCCAAAATTCACTGCAATGATGAGTTTTGCGTTGTTTGTGTGTGCAATAACATTATTTCTTGTAATGTCTGTGTTTGGTAATTCACTTATTCAGTCAACCAAAGTTCCGCTAGATGGAACAGGGGTGAATGGGAAGATAATCCTATCCAATCGTACCAATTCAATTGCACAGTCGGATTTGGACGAGGTGGCCGGGAAAACAAAGGCAGGATACTTTTTACTCGACAGAAACATTTCAGAATTCTTCATAAATGTGCCAAAGCGTGGAGGATTAAGTATTTCATATACACTAAGGTGCTTATATGATCCATACAAATATTGTCCGGAAACAGGTATGGCAGTATTGGTTATATCAAAATCGCAGGAGAAAGATGTTGAAATACTCAAAAAAACAATAGTAAACGCCCAAATAGGTATAACTAATATAGTTGTTAAGAAAACAATTAACTTAACAGAGCCAAAACTATATCTTGGGTATGACGACCTAAATGCATACGGAGAAAAAATGCAGGCGATAAATTCGACAATGAAGCTTGGTAATAATGAAACAACGGTTTTTACTTTTTTGCCAACTAAAGAATTAGCCTCAGGAGAAATAAACCTTATCAACTCCAATTTTTATGCTGCTGATGGTAAACAAGTTGTGTTTAATGCCAAAACAGATAAATCTTATATAGTGAATACTTCTAATAAAAAAAATGAAGACATAAGCGGGTTGGTTGTCGAAATGAATACCGATGATTATATGGCTATGTTCTCCAAAGAAGAAAAGGCAGTGCAGAGTGTGTTGTATTATGCAAATGAGCGTGATGCGAAAACAGCAGTTAAAAACTTACCGGACGGATATATAGGAATGCTATCACAGTCGAAGGTGTATGTTCAGAATGCGGGAAATATATTTACAAACAATGTTTTGTGGTATCTTGCGTTGATTGCCGCAAGTTTATTGTTTGCAATGTTAATTTCAGTTATTTTTATGCGTTCGGTCAAAATTTTCAAGGCAGATTTTGCGGTATACAGAACTCTAGGAATTTCGAGAAAAATATCTTCAAGTTCTTTATATGTTCAAATGGCTTTAATATTTTTGCCTACGCTTGTACTTTTGCCCATAGTAAGTCTTGTGGCAACTCTAATACCATTTAGTACAATACCGCTTATTTCGGCAGACAAATACTTTTTTATTGAGTTTATGTTACTACTAATCGTTGAGTGTGTAGCACTGGGATTTAATAGAAGTATAAACAGTAAATCAATTCGTAAATCTTTGAGAAGGGGGTCAAAATAATGGTCAAGGTAGAAAATATTAAAAAGACTTTTAATCCCCACTCCTCAGCGAAGAATCAAGTGTTGAAAGGAGTTTCATTTGATTTGCCGGATAAAGGATTAGTTGCTATATTCGGTAAGTCAGGCAGCGGTAAAACTACACTCTTGAATATACTCGGAGGATTAGAAAGAGCTGATGCCGGGAAAATCACTATTGATGGCGAGGTCTTGGGTAATAATGTAGACTATATTCGCAATAAGAAAATAGGGTTTATTTTTCAGAACTATTATCTAGAACACGGCTACACTATTTCCGAAATTATGAACAACGCAATGCTGATTGCCGGCTTCAAGGACAAAAAAGAAATCGAAAGACGTAGCGAAGAAGTGCTGAGAATAGTTGATATGGAACGCTTTAAAAACAAGCAGGGGGACGCACTTTCCGGAGGACAAAAACAAAGAGTTGCCATTGCTCGTGCACTTATAAAGGGAGCTGACATAATACTTGCCGATGAGCCAACAGGCAATCTTGATGCTCAAAACACATATAAAATAATGGATATTTTGAAGGAAATATCCAAAACAAAACTGGTTGTTCTTGTCACACATGAAGTAACTTTAATTAAAAAATATGCTGACAAACATATTAAGCTTGTTGATGGACAACTTGCACATAATGCTGAAATCGATGAGGCTGAACTTGCCGAAATAACTTATGGCAACGAGAAAAAAGAATGTACAAATACCACAATTCTTACACAATTTACACAAAGTACAGCCAAGAAAAACGGTAGGTTGTTCAATCTCAAAAATATTTTGCTGTCACTAGGCGTAGGTAAAGATAAAACCGGGGTTGGCGGAAACATATTTAAGCAGATTTTTATATTCGTAATGTCTGTTGCAGTATGTTTCTTTGCGTTTTTTTCATTTCAAGTAATGTCGATAAAAACCGAAAGTAAACCAATAGACAGCAATAGTGTCTATATTAGTAGAGGCAACTATTCCGAAGTAAGAAAACTCAATCCCTCTTTATATAACACAATCGACTTTTTTGAAACGAATTATACGCAAGGTAGTTTTGCGTACAACAACCTTCAATCTCTTTCAGGTATAAAAGCAAGCTATGCACCCAAGGCATTGAAAAAACATGAAACAGAAAAGAATATAAAACTGGAATTTGGCAAAATGCCTAATGGCAAACAGGTCCTTATAACTCGTGCGCTTGCAGAAATGCTTAAAAATCAACTTCGCATAAAAGAACTTGAAAATGATCGTTCGCTTTTGTTAATGTATTTTGAAAAAGATTATTTGGTGAGTGGAATAGTGGAAGGAGATAAGCCTTACGTTTATTTTAATAGAGAGGACTATGTCAATTTTTTGAGGGTATATCAAGATGTTCGATTTACGGATAATACTAAATTATTTTTCAAATCGGATTTTATTGATACCGAAACAAATAAGACTATCAAGAGTTATTCTGCTGAAATAACAATTTATAAAGGGGAAACGCTTGAACTTAAAGACAATCAATGTGTTATGGAAATAAATCGCAATGCTATTTATAAGATGATGAGCGATACTACTCAAGCTGATTACAGAATAGAGAATGCAAATACGGTGCTATTAAAATCTCCGGAATTTATTTCGATTGCAGATAGTTATCCGATGTATATACGGAAGTTGCAATTGACAAAAACGGTAATGACAACAGACATACGCATTCATGTTACAGAAGCGACCCTCAACAATATTTTTATGTATATATCGCCCAACCTTGATGCGCTCGGAAGTGATGCGAATTATTATTTCGAGATTTCGACAAATGGTGGGGAGCAACTTAATATGCTAAACAAAAGACTTGCCGACAGAGGCGTTGTAAAGGAAAATCTTTTAGCGTTGCAACAAGAACAAAATAAAGAAGAACAAGACGCGGCATTGAAGAACGTATATATATTCATAGTCGTAGCCACGCTTATGTACCTAATATATTTCTTTATAGAAAAATCAGGTAGCGTCAAAAACAGTAAAGAATATGGAGTATATCGTGCAATCGGCGTCAACAAAAGCAATTTATTGTTTAAGGAAACAATGGCGGTTGTTTTTGGAAATTTGATAACCTATTTAATAGGATTTATAGTGATGACATCCATTTTTTGTGCGAGATTTGCGGTTATGAATGTGGCTTTTGACACATTTATCGGACTTGTAGTTGCGGCATTTGCAGTAAGTGCTTCTCTTATGATAGGTATTTCACTTATTCCATATCTATTCGTGATCACCCAAAGTCCGTCCAAAATTCTTTCAAAATACGATATCTAATGATAATTATCCGAGCAATCGGTAGTTATAAAAAAAACTAAAAGGAGAAAAACAATGACAGCAGTAAAAAAGAAAATGTTAGGCATACTTTGTGTTGCGCTAACACTACTTGCAGGGGTCGTTCTGTTTGCTGCATGCAACAGAAATGAAAAAAAAGAAGATCTCAAAGTCACTTATATGATACAGGAGGAAGATTCCTCCGAATGGAAACAGTTTGCGGAATCAGCCGTGGAAAATGGAGAAACGGAACTTCCTACTGTTTCTAAACAATACTATTCTTTTGCTAATTGGTATGAAAATAAAGAGTTTACAGGTGCTCCGTTTACAGGTAAAAAAATAACAAAAAGCACAACTGTCTACGCTCGTTTCGTTCCGATAGAAGTAAATGTACATATCAACGGAGTTGATCAAGGAACACAAAATCTTGTTGATGTTGTAAAAGGTAAATATAATCCCGGCGAAGGACTAGAATTCGACGGTTGGTATACAAATGCCAACTATACTACCAAGTGGGACAACAAGGCTGAAACAAACGACCTTTATGCAAAGAGCGTTGCACGTATTACTTTTAACGATGGGTATCAAGACGTATTTACTACTACGGTAAATCCGGGGACTATTTATGAAAACCCTGTTACTCAGGAAACACAAACAGAGGAAGGGGTAACTTCTACCGTACAAAAAGCACACATTTGGCAAAAGTATATGTCTGCTCGTGATATTTCTTACGTTGATGAAAACGGTAAAGAGATTGATTTTACAAAGCCAATCAACAAAAATACCGTTATTACTGTAAGATGGCGTTCACCATTCCTAAAATATCAGACCAATGAAAAAACAAACAAACTTTCAGTTACTATGTATGGAAATGAGGGTACTTACGACGACACAGCAAATGTGGCAAAAATCAACGAAGTTCCTGTTATTTCTATATTAGGAACGATTACTTTCGATAAGGATGGCGACGGTGTGGAAGAAACATATAAAGTAGAATCTGTACGTCTCGAACAACAGATTCTTAACAATGCTTCTATCGTAAAGATGATTATTGGTGAAGGAATAGAGTCTATAGAGAATATCGTTGCCAGCGGAGCGTCTGGTGTTGAAGAAATAGTACTTCCTTCTACGCTGAAAGTAATTCAAAATTGTTTCAACAACTTAAACAAGTTGAAAGGAATTACCATTCCTGATGGGGTTGAAGCCATAATAGGTTCTTTCTGGGCAAATACTTATGCGTCCCACAATGGATATGCACAATACAATAAAGGAGAGCAATACTCTTTTGATATTGCAATTCCAAACAGTGTAAAAAATCTTTCTATGATTCCTAATAATCTTACGTTTAGCCACACTAAAGAAAATGCTAAGGCAGGCGATTTCTACAAAGAAGGAAATTATATTTATAAAATTGATGACATGGAAGGACATGTCGGAGAATTGTTGCTTGTGTCAGACACAACCAATGACTCTTCCATTGTTGTTCCTGAAGGTGTAAAAGGCATTCAGGTAGGAACTTATTTTAATAGAAATCTAGAATATCTTACTTTGCCCGCTACTTTTTCTTATGTAAGGTATAACGAAGATATTTCAGGTTATCCGGCAGCAACTTTCCAATATTCTAGTAAGTCTTTCTTGTTTGATAAACAGTATGCGAATGACCTTAAAGGCAATATTGCTCCGACAGGATATGCTATTTTTAGCGGTATGGAAAGAGTTAAACTATTGAACTTTAGACAAGCTAATTATCCAACAAATCTTCCATCATCGGCGTTTATTGGCGATCCGACCGGTTGGGCAACGTTATCAGAAGATATGTATGAGTTTTGTGACAGTACCAGCCTGAAAGAAAAGGTTTTTTACACAGGTGAAAGTAATGATCCTGTAGTCACTGTAAACTATTTTAATAAACTGACCAATGAAAAATATCAAGCAAAACTTAATAAAATGAAAGGTGATTCGCTTTCTGTGGAAGAACTTCTTGACGCAATCGATAAACAAAACAGCACGACGCTTAAAGCAGATTATAAGTCGAACAAACTTGATATCGTTTCCTTGAAGAATGTTGGAAAAGATTATAATATAAATGAAAAACTTAATTCCAATGTTTATCTTGATGCAACTTTCAACTATGTTTCAGAAGGTGGATATAAAGCGAAAGACAATGGAGACGGAACTGCTACTATTACCGGGTTTAATGCCGAAACATCATATTCGGCAGGCGATGGACTTAAAACAGTAATTATCCCTGAAAACGTGATGATAGGGGACAAGAGTCTTAAAGTAACCAAGATTGATTCAAACGCTTTTGAAAACAATGCAAATATAGGTTATGTTAATCTTCCGTCAACACTTAAAGAAATAGGCGAGAAAGCGTTCTACAACTGTGCGGCATTGAAAGTTGTTGATGCGTCTGCATGCAAACTTGAAAAAATTGGTGCTAGAGCTTTTGAAGGCTCGACTATCACAACAATGACGCTGGCCCTTTCTGATATGAAAGAGATAGGTGCATATGCGTTCAAAATAAAGACGCTTAAACACTTTGTAGTTGCTGATGGCGAAGAAAATAGAGAGATGATTAAAAATACCGAGTTAAAGGAAGGCGAATTCTTCTTCTCTTATGAAAATATTGTCGAATCTTTTACTAATCAATATAAAGCGCCTGTTGGTATTTATCAATATGTTGCCAAATCAACAAAAGGCGAGGGAGAATCTGCTTACACTGTATGGGACGTAAAATTTGTTGCTTCAGCCGGAGGATACAATGCAAATGAAACGTCGTGTCAAATAAACCTAGGAGATATTTCAGACGAAACAAATATAGTGCGTTATGAGGTAATGGAAGGCTCTTATTATTATTTCAGCGGCTCAACTGACCTTGTTTTCAACAGTGTTTCGAAAATTCACTCAAAAGCGTTTACAGACTGCGAAAGTACAGGTCTTCAATCAATCAAGTATTCTTCAAAATATATGGGAAGTGAAATAAGCGGAAGAAAGAAACTTACTCAACTTGTCAATGACAAAAACTGTGCCGACATATTTGAAGAAGGCTGGTATGATGGCTATACCGATAGTGGCTTAGGTAAAACGATAATTAGAGATAAAAGAGGATAAAACGTAGTAAAGCGAACTATCACAGTTCGCTTTACAAAAACGCATTTTACATGGAGGTGTTACATTGAATAAAAAAAATATACTGAAAATGGTGGTAGGGACATTGGTCTTATTATGTTTGTTTTTAGTGGGTGGATGCTCAAATAACGCAAAAAACCCAACAGAGCCAAAAGATGCAGTCATCGAAAAGTATGGTAACACTCAATTCAAAATAGTGTTTGACGCAACAAATCTCGTTACACCTATTTCTGACATATATTATTCTGCGAAGAATATGCCGGTTCTTCCTACCCCGGAAAAAGTCGGATATGTGTTTGCGGGTTGGTATTTTGATTCTGCTCTAACAAAGGTGTGTGATGTTGCCAACGGTGATTTATACTGGCAGATGAAAAATGTTACATTGTATCCCAAATGGGAAAAAGAAGCAATAGTAAACAGAGGTGTTTATGACATTGATTTCAATGCTCAAATAATTAAAGAAAGTCTAGTAAAGGGCATACTTGCAGATAAATACGGCTGGTTTAATTTTGACGAAGACATTATTAAGAGCGAAACATATATTGAAAAAAACGATAAAGGTACATTTTTGCGTATACAATATAACAGCAGAGTGCGTGGACCAATTTTTGCTGAAAACGGCGGTGGTGAATTTGAAATTCAAACTTATACCATAACAGATTCGGAAGGAAGAATAAATGAGGATTTGAGTATTCTTGACCGTACCAGTTTAATTCAGACAATTTATTATGATATTTCGGGATTGGATCTTGCAAATGAAATTACTCTTAATGTATCCTATTATAATTGGGGAGCAAAACTTGCGAGCAACGAAATGAGAGAGCAATGCTCGGTTTCATACAAAGTAAGTTTCAAAATAACTAAATTTATAGGTTTTTCTAAATCTTTTGTTAATACCGATGGTAAATTGGATAATGGCGTATATCTTGTACCTACGCATTACACGGGGCTTGATAAGAAAACCGGTATATTAGATTATTTTCATCCGGTTTACGCCTATCTAATAGCAGAGAATGGTCACTATAGACTTGTGAAACCATTAAGTGCTTACAATTCGGATATTTTAGGCAATCTTTCCAACGATGATTTTTTCAAACGTACAACAGGGTATTGTCGTGATTTTGCTTATTTTTTAACCAAACAAAAAAATGTTTTTAGCGTTGCAGATGACGATCCTAATTACAACAAGTATTATCGACCAAAATATCTTGATGCAAAAACATGGGGAACGCTTAGTTATGAATTCCATGCGGACAGTGGAGCATATTATTATACTTTTGATTTGGGAGATTCGCTTGATAACGATATTATTTTGTACGGCGGATCAACCGGCGCTATGGAGCAAATGTTTAACTTTCCGTTTTCTTATCGAAGACTTACAATTTCTTATGATAGTATGGTTCGTATTACGGATTGGAATTATAAGCCTATTTCCGGCGACAGTTTTACTTATCGCAACTCAGCGGCAATTTATGCAGGATCTATAGCAGAAGACTTCGCAAACAATAACGAGGCATTCGATTTGCTTAAAAAATACAGTTTAGCGATTCGTATGATAAATATGTTTTTTTCATCAACTGATGCCGGAAAGACGGGAGACAAACATTTTGATTGTAAAATGACTATTGCTCCTACTACTCAAACAGCGGCAGGTAATTTGTCCGAAATGCGTTACGCTTTTTCATATTTTGATTTGACATACGACATTTTCGGATACAATCCAACAACAGATGGCGAATTATATTCGGCGGCGACAAACTTTTTGACGCTTATAGATGTTGCGGCAACTAATTTTACGATAGAAAAAACCGATGTTGGCAAAATGGTTAAGAGGGGCGAAACTATAGATATTGTTTCGTTATACACTGAAAAATGTTATCCCAAAGTCAAGGTGGCTGATCTTTCGTGGCAAGCATATTCGCTTGACAAAAACGGTAACGTAGATTTTAACAGACCGATAACAATATCCGATTCTTATACAATGGGAGAAAGTGGTGTTGCAGTTTTCTATACGGAGAAATTGACGGATAAAAAACGCACCTGCCTCGTAACTCTTATGCCGGAAGAAGAGCCAGAACACGAGCTATTATCAAAGGAATGGACTTACAATGAAAAAGAAGGCGTGTACGAGACGAAAAACCGTTATAAGGTAGGAGAATATGTAGATGTACCCGAGCTAAAATGGACATGGCTTGGTGAGAATTATTCGTCATACAATCTAAGAAAATATGATGACGATGAGCCAAGAACTGACTTTTTACGCACCGCTGTGTATGAGTATGTGGACGGTCTATATCGTCATACTTTTTCACAATTTTCGGCTGGTTACGAAAAAAACAATGTGTTTAATATGTCAGAGTTAAAGATGAGAGTTGAGTTCAGACTTGTCAACAGATTTGGTGAATTTCGCTCAATTTGGCTCGAATATAGAGCAGAGACTGTCGGAGATTATGCTTTTATGTTAGAAGATAAAACGATTGGCGAAGGAGACCTTAAATATGAAAAGAAAGAAGATGGCGATAGAGTTCGAGAAAAAGTGTCTTATACTGAGTTGCAATCTGCAATAATAGAAAACGAAGAGCAGTTAAAATCGTTACCTGCAGCCTATTATTTACGCATAACCGACAGCGACATTACAACAAACTACAAACTATCTCTTGAATTCGTAACAGTATATCTTAAAAACACTACCATAACAGTGAATAACTTAGCACAAGCATGGGATCTTATAAAAAATGAGCGTTATGCAATAGTAAAACTTGATTATATCAACGAGTATGGTGATATGGTTACACTTAAAGCGATGTGTCATTTCGCTATTGACGGAAAAAATCTTTCTGAATACAATTTTGTAGATGGTGATGCAACGCTTTTTACAGGCGAACAATTAAGCATTGAAAAACCTAAAATTACATCAAGTGCACATAGACCTCTAAGTCGTCCTGCTTTCCGTGCATACAAACTGTCTGGTAATAACTATATCCAAACAAAGGATAGTGATATTATCACTAATTCGGGAAAATACAATGCAGAATTCACATTCCTTAGAGAAGGGACATATCTTCTTGTTTGGGATTTTTGGTTTGGTCTTGATTTTGATGGGAATGCGGTATTTGATTGTTATTACAATCCACCTGAAAGCATCAATACAAAAGAATATAAACTAGAAGCTACATTTGCTCAAAAAGTAACTGTGTATGATAAAAACTGCGATATCAATGTAACGTATGTTACAGACGTGGAACATCCCTTTGATTCTTCTAAAATTGATTATATCGAAGAAGGAGGTTATCAATATTATAATACGACAGTGAGTATGGCTGAAACTAATATCTCGCCGGATTACAACGCTTTTATCCAAAGTAAAGATCGTTTGTGGGGATGGAGTTCATCGTGGGATGGAGTAGATCGTTTGTTTACGGCAGGAGATCCGATCGATAAACTTGGAATTAAGCTTAAAACCATAAACCCGGTTGTGTATGCACTTTGGGATAAAGGTATCAAGGTAAAAGCAACGATAGAGGTTGACGGCGAAGAAGAGTATTTGGGTGAAAAGACTTATTATAGACCACCTACCGGAGGAATTTATACAATGAGCTTGTTTGATTTTCGTAGTTGGTATGAATTCAACAAGTACAAGAATTATGAAGCCGTAGAATGGAAAGCGGATAAAGCGGTTTTCCAAGAATATTCAAATTCAGGAATAGTTTATAAAAAAGAATTATACGTTGGAGCTACCGACAATGCTTTTAAGACAGGCTATCGAGTTACGGAGAGTTTCAATCTAAAGCTTATTCTAAAACGTAAACTAGTAGTTTCATATCAAGCTATTGATGAAAAAGGTAAACAATTGAATTTCCGTAATCAACCTACAGCAGATGTTAAATGTCTTGAAGGACATACCCTTGCAGATAAGATTGCCAATACAAAACTCAATATGTTAAAAAACGTTCAGTGTACCGATAATGATAAAGAATTCAAATACTGGGCGGTAAAGGTAGATGGAGTTCTTGTAGAAATCAATCTTGAAAGCACACTTTTAGAGCAAAAGTTTTCTGAAAAAAATGAACTGACAGGTAAGTACAATGGGTCTGTTGTATTATATGCCGTGTTTGGCGAAAAGGAGAAATAATAATGGCTAAAACTCAAAAAACAATCGCTGCCTTATGTGTAATTACGGTTATATGCGGAATGTTTTTTATGATATCCACTACACCAACTACTTATGCAGCGACATCCATAATGGAAGAAGATGGAAGGTATGAGATGGGATATAATTTTGGCGGACAGACAGGTATAGGGAAACAAATGCTTGAAAAATATTTTGATAAAACGGCTGTGGTTGAAAAGATTGGCGATAGATATTATTTCTCGTTTACGCAACTATCCTCATCTATGAAGAATCTATCTCTAAATCTTGAAAAAGGAAAACAAGTAGGTTACCGCATTATAGAAGACAGTGCAAACAGAAAAACTTATTCGTATACATTATCCATAGAGAATCTACAAAAGACATTGAATTTTTCTGTTTACGTGTCTGCGAGGGGCGAGACTTTTCCATTTACTATCACGCTTAACTTGTCGTCTGCAAAAAAAGTGGGGGAAGTGGAAGATATTTCTACTGAAAGACCGGCACAATTTGTTCCTGTTATCTCGACAAAATCAGGCAGTGAATATCAAGCAACAAGAGGTCAGACTTTTGTTGTTCGAGAGGCAACGGCAAATCTTGGCAATGAGGTTTTGGATGTAAAAGTAAAAGCGTATTACGTTCAGGAAGGTGAGAAAACGGAAATAAATCTTGATCAAAGCAAACTTGTATTGGATAGAGTAGGCGAATATCATATTGTATATCGTGCAGAATCATTATCCTATACGACATCGCTTGGCAATCCTACCTATATTGAAAAAATTGTCAAAATAACATCAAGTATAAATGATAATAGAATTGCAAAGATCTATGACAAAAACGGGGCTTTGACCGAGGGTACGATGTTGCTTGCATCTAAGATAGAATCGGACAGCACTATTTACAAAATTGCTGCAAGAACAATGTCATCTATTGCAGATAGATTTCAGGTTTTTGATATAGAATTGTTATCTTCTGACGGACATTTGGTAGAACCAAACGGGAAAATAAAGATAGGGCTGAAAGCAGATTCGACATTCAATCGAAATGAAGTTGTAGCATATTTAATGGCAGAGGATGGCACACTTACTCAACTTGCCACAACTAATGGTGGCAGTTACATCAATGTTGAAATAAACAAGAGTGGGACTATTATATTATGCATTCCCGGAGTAGCGTTTCATATGCCAACATGGGGATACGTATTGATTTTAGTTGGAGCAGTAGTAATCGTTGCAGGCGCTGCTGTGACTATTATAGTGGCAACAAAACGTAAAAAACGAAATAAGAATTCTAATTAAACACGTATGACCGTAAAATGGTCATCGGCATAGTAAAATAAAGAAATTAAAAACAAAGAGAATAACACAGTATGGTGAATAACAGGAGATAAATATGGGATTTTTTGAAAATACACGAAAGCCACAAAGATTTGGTGGGAAGATAATGGTAAAAATGATGAATACAGGTCATAGCAAGTTGGCAAAATGGGGCTTTACCAAAATTTACACAAAGTTAGATTCTAAGGTATTGGATATCGGTTGTGGCGGTGGAGCAAATATTGTAAACTGGCTAGGAAAATGTACAAATGGACACGTGACGGGAATAGACTATTCCAAAGTCAGCGTAGAGGAATCGAAAAAACTGAACGCTATCGCAATCAAGCAAGGCAAGTGTGATATCGTTTATGGCGACGTATCGTCTATGCCGTTTGATGATGAGGCTTTTGATTGTGTTTCTGCGTTTGAGACCGTATATTTTTGGGAAGACCTTGAAAAATGCTTTATAGAGGTTCACCGTGTTATGAAAAGCGGTGGTACGTTTCTTATTTGCAACGAGAGTGACGGAACAAATTCCGCAGATGAAAAATGGGCAAAAAAAATAGGCGGAATGAAAATCTACAACGAAATGCAACTTCGCACAATGCTAGAAAAAGTTGGATTTTGTGACATTAAGACTTTTGTAGATGCTAAAAAACACTGGCTGTGCATTGTTGCGAATAAATAAGTGGCAGGTTGTTTTATAGGAGAAACATATAGAATCCTAAAATAATGTAAATAAGTTATAAAACCAAAACGCACCTCAAAAGACAATAGATAAATTTGGTATATCGTGACCGTTAACGATGTTCCTTTATGCAAACGCCCCATATGAATGGCTTTCGGGCGGAGCGATTGCGGGTATCGTCGTAGGTAGCGTTGCTTTTGTGAGCTTGGGTTGCTTTGCTCTGCGTTGGTTCGTCATCAAAAAGAAATCCTTTCCCGACTTGTTTGCAGTATTCAAGAAAAAATAATAAAAGTAAAAAACGGAGGTTTTCGTTATGCAAAAGAGAGTTTTAAGTCTTGCTCTGGCAATCGTACTGATTATTTGCGCGTTTGCAACGCTTTCCGCATGCGGAAGAAAACTGAAGGACAGAGAGATAACCCCGACGATTGAAGATATCTGGCAGGACCATACAGGAACGGTCTATGCCGAAGTGGGAAATCTCGGCGATTACTTAAAAGATAAAGATGCGGGGAAAGAAATGCATTTTTCCATAAACGGTGGCGAGTGGTGCCGTGGATTTTCTTGGTGGGAGTCCGAGGAAAATCCGGGAAACTGCATTTACGCTTTTCTCTCTACGAAAAGCGAAGAAGAAAAAATAACCGAATATCTGACAGAAGGAGAGGTGTTGCATATTCAGCCGGGGACGACGATAAACGTATCCGCCCGCACACCGAAAAATTACTATTACAAGCCGAGCGCCGAATCCGAGCAAAAGACATATACGTTGAAATCGAAGCTGAAAAATGCGCTTTCTTGGCCTCTTCCTATTAGTTGGTTTAGCCGAGACGTTGATTCTTCGGGCTTTCGGTTCTCTCACGATGCGGAAACGCAAGACGAAAAAAAGTTCGTGTTTTATTACCACAAAAGCAATCCGCGCATTGTGGAAATAGGAGTTCCTGCAAGTACTTGGGATGAGAGCGAGAAAATGTACCGCCATTATATAAGAGAATTGACCGAAGAGGAAAAAGCAACGGTTGCAGGTTTCGGGCTGGAATACAAGGTGATACCGTACAACGAAAAATATCTGAAAACCCATGATGACGGAGGAAAGTCCGTTAACGGTAGTTTTTTGGAGCAGGAAGAAAACGAAGGAAAACCTTCGGTGTACGGGTGGACTTCGATGTTGAATCTGCAAGAATCACACGTCTGGGAGTTTATGCCAAACGATGAAATGCAGGTAAAAGGCTTTGTTTTCCTCGTAAGGTAAAGGGCAACGAAGGACGCCGTTCAGTCGCGAGCAATGGCGTTCTGGTATAATTATAGCCGGGAAAGAGTCGGCGTATATCGCAAAATAACCGCCGAGCAAGCGTATGAAATGATGAATACGCAAGAGGTTACAATCATGGACGTGCGCACGCAGAGCGAATATGACGAAGGGCATATTCAAAACGCCGTTCTTATTCCAAACGAAACGATAGACAGCGAGCCACCCTCAAATCTTCCCGACAAAAATGCGGTTATTCTCGTGTACTGCCGTAGCGGAAGAAGGAGCGAAGATGCGGCAAGAAAGTTGGTAAATCTCGGTTACGTAAGCGTATATGATTTCGGCGGCATAAACGACTGGGCTTACGGCACGGTCAAGGATTAAAAAGGAAAGCCTTACCGCAAAAACAAAGGGAATAA
>ULUJ01095831.1_pt1 | contig 68629 bp, 59 predicted proteins | sample 1958381 | NCBI WGS metagenome assembly ULUJ01 (sample SAMEA4835757, study PRJEB28245) | human gut metagenome | biome: gut microbiome; material: fecal sample | place: Denmark | collected 2008 | reverse complement strand
AACGGCGGTGGGGGAAACACGTGAGGAAGGGGGATGCTTTATTTTAGAGTACACGACGGTCACTCTTGTAGAGAAAGAATAAAACACCCCGAGGAAGGGGGAAGCTGAAAACATATTATGAAAAAAATCAAACTATCGAGAAAAGAAAAGAAGAACCTCATTCGCATAAGCGTTGCGCTGTGCTTATTCTTCGTTATACTCATCGTTGACAAAACGCTCGGACTTGCAAAGGCGGTCGGCGGACAGTACGGTTGGCTTTTGCCGTTCTTCCTCTATTTTGCCGTGTATATGGTCATCGGCTACGACGTGCTGTTCAAGGCGGCGAGAGGAATCGTACACGGTCAAGTGCTTGACGAAAACTTGCTTATGTGCGTTGCTTCTCTCGGCGCGTTTGCGCTCGGCATTTACACGAGCGTGACGGGCAGAGAACAAGAGGGCTTCGACGAAGGTTGCGCCGTGCTTTTGTTCTATCAGGTCGGCGAGTTCTTCCAGAGTTACGCGACGGGCAAATCGAGAAAATCTATTTCCGCACTTATGGACATCAGACCCGATTACGCCAACGAAAAGAGGGAAGACGGCATTGTCGAGCAAGTCGACCCGAGCGAAGTCAAGGTTGGCGACGTCATCGTGGTTTACCCCGGTGAAAAAGTGCCTCTCGACGGTATCGTGACAAGCGGTTCAACCACTCTCGACACCAAAGCGCTCACGGGCGAATCCCTTCCCAGAGAACTTTCGGAAGGTGAAGAGATTATCAGCGGTTGCGTCAATTTGACGTCGCAAATCGAAGTTGAAGTGACAAAAGTATTCTATGATTCGACGGTTTCTAAAATACTTGACCTCGTTGAGAACGCTTCGAGCAAGAAATCCAAAGCGGAAAACTTTATATCGAGATTCGCAAAATACTACACGCCGAGCGTGGTCGTGGCTGCCGTTTTACTTATGGTTATAGGCGGTGCGGTCACAAGAGACTGGTACACTTGGATATACAGAGGTTTGAGTTTTTTGGTTGTTTCCTGTCCTTGCGCGCTCGTCGTTTCCGTGCCTCTTTCCTTCTTTGCGGGTATCGGCGCGGCTTCGAGATTCGGTATTCTTATCAAGGGTAGCAACTATCTCGAACTTATGAGCAAGGCAAACGTATTCGTGTTCGACAAGACGGGAACGCTCACCAAAGGCAACTTTGCCGTAACCGACGTTGCGCCTGCCGACAGAAAAGACGAGATTCTTCGTCTTGCCGCCATTGCGGAAAACGACTCGAATCACCCGATTGCACGCTCTATCGTGGCTTGTTATAACGGTGAAATAGAGGGCGGTTATACGCTTACGAACATAGCGGGCTTCGGTGTGCTTGCGACAAAAGACGACGACAGCATCTATTGCGGCAACGAAAAACTTATGAAATCTTACGATATTCCTTATGTTGCGCACAAGGGAATAGGCACTGTCGTTTACGTTGCTCACAACAAAGAATTTGTCGGTTCGCTTCTCATAAGCGACGAAATCAAGGACGAATCCGTATCCGCCGTCGGCGAACTCAACAAAATGGGTTGCAAAACGGTTATGCTTACGGGTGACAACGAGGCTATCGCTTCCGACGTGGCAGGAAAAATCGGACTTTCGGCATACAAAGCGTCCTTGCTTCCGCAAAATAAAGTGGAAAACGTCGAGCAAATGCTTGCAGAGAAGAAGAAAGGCGACGTGCTGTGCTTTGTCGGCGACGGCATAAACGACGCACCCGTGCTTATGCGTTCGGATATAGGCATTGCTATGGGCGGCGTGGGCAGCGACGCGGCAATCGAAGCGAGCGACGTAGTGCTTATGCAAGACGATTTGACGGGTATATCCACTGCAAAACGTATTTCTAAAAAGACGATGAGAGTGGTGTACGAAAACATCGTCGGCTCTCTTGCCGTAAAACTTCTCATAATGGCACTAAGCGCAACGGGCGTTCTCGGCAGTGCGACGATGTGGATTGCGGTTTGCGGCGACGTCGGAGTTGCAATCGTTGCCATTCTCAACGCAATGCGCGTCAACAAAGGCTATAAAACGCTTATCAAACAAAAGTAAAACACCACGTTAGATATTCAAAATTGTGCAATTTTGGCTACAAGTGCACACAAACGCGCAATCAATTAAAAACGTAAAACAGTCATAATTTTCCCCTATTCTATAAGAAAAACGGATATGCGATTTGCAGTCCGTTTTTCTTTATGTCGATAACGCTTTAATGCCCGATAACGAATATCGCACATTTTTTTTGAATATTATGTTGTCGAAAGAAACGGTGCTAACACGCAATAATCGTTTCATATATTGTAAAAGAGAGGTGGATTATGCATTTTATGGCGCTTATGCTTTCGATACTCGGATTGTTCGGTATGTTGGGATTCTTCGGCGGCTTGTGGTTTTAGCCTACAATCCTCGCAATTATGCCAAATTATCGAGTCTTAAAGTTTTTTGCGGTTATCTGAAAAAATATGATTTTTTGCTTGCCTAAGAGCGTGATTTATGCTATTATCACAACGCAACATTGATTTGCCCTCATGGTCAAGCGGTTCAAGACGTCGCCCTCTCACGGCGGAAACTAGGGTTCGATTCCCTATGGGGGTACCAAATGGAAAAAACACATCGTAACGATGTGTTTTTTCATTTCTAATCGATTTTTGGGAATCGAACGGGCGGAAAAACTGAAAGTCCAGTGGACTGTCAGTCCGCCCCGGCGAGAGAGCGTAGACCTTTTATCTGTTGTGCGGGAACAAAGAAAGATGTGTGCCTGTGTCGTGCGTGTGTATTGCATAGGTCAAGCGGCGCGATTCCCTATGGGGGTACCACATAAAAAACGCATCTTTGATGCGTCTTTTAATTTAATCGTTTTACGTAATCGAATAAACTTAACTGCGGTTGTTTATTCTGTTTTATATAGTTATCTGTTTTTTATTTTGATAAAAAATCTCAAATTCGGTATTGCTTTTTATTTTGATATATTATAAAATACATTTGTATTAAAATATTTAAGGAGAAAATTATGGATCCCAAATATCAAAGTTTGTTTACCCCTTGGAAGATAGGCAAATGCGAGATAAAAAACCGCATCGTGTTGACTTCTATGGGCGGAACTTCAATCTTCGGCTGGATGGAACCGCATCACTTCGACAAAGAAGCCGCAAACTTCTTGCTCGATAGGGCAAAGAACAACGTCGGTCTTATTTTGCCGGGTATCGCACCCATCAGAAACGTTATCGGCGGAAACTGGCTTTACAAAAGCAAGAGTTCTTTCAAACACCTCAAACCCTTTATGGAAGAAATCCACAAGACGGGCGCGAAGATGTTTGTGCAACTCACCGCAGGTTTCGGACGTTCTTTTGCAATCACCGGACTTATGGAAATGCTTGCCACAAACAAAGTTTTGGGCGCAATCGCAAAGCCGTTTATCAATATCGATCAACTCACGATGAGCGCGAGTCCCAATCCCAACCGTTGGAGTGACAAAGTGCCGTCCAGAGCAATGACTATCGACGAGATTCACGAGTTTATCAAAGCGTTCGGCAAAACCGCAAAAATGTGCAAAGACGCAGGTGTTGACGGCGTTGAAATCCACGCGGTCCACGAAGGATATTTGCTCGACCAATTCACGATGAAATACACCAACCAACGTACCGACGAGTACGGCGGTTCAATCGAAAACAGATACCGTTTCCCCATCGAAATCGTCAAGGAAATCAAGAGAGTATGCGGCGAAGATTATCCCGTTTCGTTGAGATATTCCGTCGTATCCAAGACCAAAGGCTTCCGTCAAGGCGCGCTTCCCGGTGAAGATTACGTCGAAGTCGGTCGCGATATGGATGAAAGCAAAATCGCAGCCAAAATGCTTCAAGACGCGGGTTACGATATGCTCAACTCGGACAACGGTACGTACGACGCGTGGTACTGGGCACATCCGCCGGTATATATGCCGCAAAACTGTAACCTCGCAGATTGCGAAGAACTCAAAAAAGCAGTCGATATTCCTGTCGTTTGCGCAGGCCGTATGACTCCCGAAGTCGGCGCAAAGGCTATTGCGGAAGGCAAAATCGACGGTATGGGCGTCGCCCGTCAATTCCTCACCGATCCCGAATGGGTCACCAAACTCATTCAAGGCAGAGAAGAAGACATTATGCCTTGCATTTGCTGCCATAACGCTTGCTTCAATATGGCGCACTACAACGGCGTTGCAAACGATCAGGATTTGTCGGATACCGCAGGAATGGCTCGTTGCGCACTCAATCCGCACACGATGCAATCCAAGAAATACAAGATCGTTCCCGCAACCAAATCCAAGAAGATCGCCGTCGTCGGCGGTGGTATCGGCGGTATGGAAGTTGCAAGAGTCGCAACTTTGCGTGGTCATAAAGTCACCGTTTACGAGAAATCCAACGATCTCGGCGGCATTTTCGTAGCGGCGGCAGCACCGTCTTTTAAAGAGAAAGATAAAGAACTTATCGAGTGGTACAAAAAGCAAATCAAAGATTTGGGCATCGAAGTGAAGTACGGCGTCAAAGTTGACGACGTAAACAAACTCGACGCAGACGAAGTCGTCGTGGCAACGGGCGCAGTGGCAAGACGTTTCAACGTCCCCGGCGTCGAAAAGACCGTCGAAGCGTGCGATTTCTTGCTCGGAAACAAAGAGGTAGGCGACAACGTCGTCATCATCGGCGGTGGCTTGACCGGTTGCGAAATCGCATACGAATTGCAACTTCAAGGCAAACACCCGACTATCGTCGAGATGAAGAACGACCTTATCGCAGTCAAGGGCGTATGCCTTGCAAACTCGTCCTATTTGAGAGAATACTTTGCACTTCACAAAGTGCCCGTGCATCTCGAAACCAAACTCGTTGCGGTCACCGACAACGGTGTTAAAGTTGCGTCCAAAGACGGCAAACAATTTGAGATTCCCGCAGATTCCGTCATTATGTCCGTCGGTTACAGACCCGCACCCGTCGCGCAAGAGAGCAAACATGTTCACGTTGTCGGCGACAGCGCAAAAGTCGGCAACCTTCGCACTGTAATTTGGGGTGCTTGGGATGTTGCAATGAAACTGTAAGTGTAAAGCGCGCTATTTAGCGAATAACTTCGGCAGAGCCGTCCGTCCGTCAACTCATTTACGAATAGTAAATTAGGGTTGCCGTTCGGACGGCTCTTTCTTGTTCTTCATCTAAATATCGCGCTTTACGAATATGTGCGGTTTTTGAGGATTGATTCAAGATGTACCTTTTCTTGTCTGCCGCTCAAATATCGCGCTTAAAACCTTTGTTGGCATAATGCGTAAAATGTTGTTGAAATAACGACGAAAGATGATATAATATTCACAAAATATGAACGCACAGAGGTGTAGTGTATGAAAAAAACAACTATGCAAAAATATGCTCGTCTTATCGCTCAAAAGGGCGTAAACGTGCAGAAAAATCAAGAAGTCATCATCCGTGCAGGACTCGACCAACCCGAATTTGTAAAAATGGTTGCAGAGGAATGTTATCGAAAGGGTGCAAAGAAAGTTACGGTCGAGTGGGATTATCAACCGCTCACGAAAGTCAACTATCGCTATCGTTCGCTCAAAACTCTTTCCACGATGGACGAGTGGCAAGTCGAAAAACTCAGACATCAGGTTGACGCGCTTCCCGCGGTCATATATATCGAATCGGAAGACCCCGACGGACTTAAAGGCGTGGACCAATCCAAAGTCGCAAAGGCGCAAAGAGCGATTTATCCTATTGTAAAACCCCTACACGACCAAATGGACAACAAATATCAATGGTGTATCGCCGCAGTCCCCGGTGAAGCGTGGGCGAAAAAGGTGTTCCCGAACGAGAGAGTCGGCAAAGCTGTCGAAAAACTTTGGAACGCCATTCTTTACACGTCAAGAGCGGACGGCAACGACCCCGTTCAGGCTTGGAACGAGCATAACGCCGACCTCAAAGCAAGATACGATTATCTCAATTCGCTCGGCATCGAATCCTTGCATTATACGTCATCTAACGGCACCGATTTCACCGTAGGGCTCATTCCCGACGCACTCTTTCTCGGCGGAAGCGAGTTTACGCTCGGCGGTGTAGAGTTCAATCCCAACATTCCGAGCGAGGAAGTTTTCACATCGCCTATGAAAGGCAAAGCGGAAGGCGTCGTCTATGCAACTCGCCCGCTATCTTATCGCGGCGAACTCATCGAGAATTTTTCCGTGCGCTTTGAAAACGGCAAAGCGGTCGAAGTCCACGCCGAAAAAGGCGAGGAACTTCTCAAACAAATGATTTCTATGGACGAAAACGCCGCTTATCTCGGTGAATGTGCTCTCGTTCCTTACGATTCGCCTATTCGCAATTCCGAAATAACCTTCCTCAATACCTTGTTCGACGAGAACGCTTGTTGTCACCTCGCACTTGGTCGCGGTTTCGAGAATTGTATCAAAGATTACGACAAATACACCCTCGAAGAATGTCGTCAAAAAGGTATCAACGATTCAATCATACACGTAGACTTTATGATCGGCTCGCAAGACCTTAACGTGACGGCGCATACGAGAGATGGGGCGGATGTTGCTATCTTCCGCAACGGCAACTGGGCGTTTTAAGCGCACTATTTGGCGAATCACTGCGTCAAAGACATTTTGCTCACCCGTCACGTACGTTCTTGTACGTTAGGCGGATTCGCAAAAGGTCTTTTCCTTGTTTTTCATCCAAATATTGCGCTTAAAACCTCATTTGGCAGTCACTCACACGCAAGCGGTAAAACGGATACTTATTCAATGCGTACTTATTAACAGAATGTGCTAATTTGCAGACGGAACGCGAGCCGCAACGGCGGCGAGAAAGCGAGCGTCGAGCTTGACGAATTGTACAAGTGAACGGGCGAGTGTGGATTTTTTTCGCCCGTGAACGAGTGACATAACAAGGGGACGATACTTTTTTATGCGAGCACCGAGTGTTGCCCCACGCAGAGCGGACGCCGTGGGTTCCCTCAAATATATGCAGAGGGGGAACGGCGGTAGGGGAAACACGTGAGGAAGGGGGAATTTTATTTTATTGAGTTATTTCAAAGTGTTTTGCATCCGGCGCAAAGTTTATCTAGAAAAAAAACAGTCGCTCGATTGAGCGACTGTTTTTCTCTTGACCATCCCGCACCGCCGTGTGATGCCATTTTATAAACCCGCCGTATAGCAGGGTGGGTAAAGACTGCCGTGCAGTTGCTGTCTTCCACTGAATTGCGAGGCTTGACATCGCTGCATTTTTGTCGGACGCGTCATCCCGTATAAAATTTGTGGTTCAAAATAGTGCATCATCACAAACATAGCAGGAATCTTTTGCTACTCTTAATATATCATATCCCGTTGTATATTGCAATACCCAATTTTTGTCTGTACGCTTGGCTTTATCCTTTGAGGGTGGCAGGATTTTGCCGCCCGGCATATTATATCCTCCAATCGCGAATTGTATTCGGCATTGATAATGCGTAGCGTTTGCGGCAAAAGTATTTCAACAATCGGCGTATTTGCGAATACTTTTGAACGAAAAATCGGACAAATTGGTAATTAAAATACGGTTTGTGCATATTTTGCATACAATTTTGAGGGTATGTATTGATAAAATCGCCGTTGTATGGTAAAATATGTAAAGTAATAAAAACTGTAGGGGTTATTGCATGAAATCTCTTAATATCAAATCAAAAACGATAATTGCGCTGTGCTTGTTTGCGGTGTTGTTTGTTTCTCTCGTTTTGGTTGCGACTTATTGCGACTTTCAAGTGAGCAAAATTCTCACCAAAAACGCGTTGAAACCCGGCGAATATCTTGCAAACGATTTGTTCGGCGTAGTGGGCGAGGCTGTCGGCACTTCGCCGATTTACATTCTTTTGAGTTTATGCACGGCGATTCTTTGTTGGTATTTCGCAAAGTGCTTTGACAAAAAGAAATGGGCGATTGCTCTTGCTGTCATTTTTGCGTTGGCGGGAACGGTCGCTTGGTGGTATTATATCAAAGATATGATGAAATACGTCATCGAGCACGCCGCAAATGAAATCGGCGCGGCAGGTGCGGCGGTTTATGAATATCGTCACAACGGCGCGGTGGTTGCAAGTCAAGTTCTCGTTGCGCTCACGATTCAGGCTCTTACGGTGCTTGCGCTTCGTCCTTTGAAAGCGGAAACGCTCAAAAGGCTCGTATGGTGGGTGGTTGCGGCTCTTGCGGCTTGCGTGCTTGCAAACATAATTATCCTCCTCGTCAAAGACCCCGTGGGTCGTATGAGATTTAGAGCGATCAACTCGAACGTCGGTCAACGCCTTATCAACGCAGGGTTGGTGCAGGGCTATACGCCTTGGTATGTTCGCAACGGTCAACCCGACGAGGCGATAATCAATTCGTTTATCGACGTATATCCCGGCGCAAGCGACGCGTTCAAGTCGTTCCCGTCGGGTCATACTTGCGCAGCAGGCATGTCGTATGCGCTCATTATGCTTCCCGACGTCGTGGACTTCAAGCATAAAAAGGCGGGTAAAATCGCTTGCTGGGTTACGCCTATCGTCATCACGATGCTCGTTGCAATCAGCCGTATCGTCGTCGGCGCGCACTATATGAGCGACGTCACGTTCGGCGGCACAATCGCATTCGTATCTTTCATTATTATGCGTGAAATCTTCGTGTGCAAGGGAAGCCACTTCTTTGCGTTGTTCCCGCGCCTCGCACCCAAGAAAGCGGTTACGCTTCCTGCCGACATCGAGGTTGAAAATTCCGTCGAAACCGTCGAAGAAGACGCTCTCGAAACTCTTGCGGATGAAAGCGTAGTCGAAACCGAAAGCGACAACACGGTTTCCGACGACAAGAACGAGGAAATCGCGCTTTGCAGCGAACAAGCCAACGAAATAGGCAAGGAAATCGCCGACAATCTCAAAGACGGCGTGGTTATCGAATAATCTTTCGTATAAAGAGAAAAATGCCGCCGCAATATTTGTTGGTCGGCAAACTTCAAAATAACGTCGAAAAGCCCGAAAAAATCGGGCTTTTTGCGTATCAAATTGACATATAGCATTTGCAATGCTAAACTCAACGTGCAATCAATTTTTTGCAAGTATAAATAATTTAGAGGAACGACTATGAAAGCGGTTGTATCTGTCATCGGCAAAGACCAAAGAGGCATAATTTCAAGAGTCAGCACGCGGCTCTACGAGTTTGCAATCAACGTGCAAGACATCTCTCAAACCATTATGCAAGACTATTTTACAATGATTATGCTTGTAGATTTGTCCGAGTCCAACGCGGATTTTGCGACGATAAGCAAATCTCTTTCAAAGCTCGGCGAGGAACTCGGCGTTGAAATACGCATTCAAAACGAGCAGGTTTTCACGTCGATGCACCGTATTTGAGGTTGAAAAATGATAAACGCGAACGAAGTGGTTGAAACCAACAAAATGGTATCTTTCGAGCACCTTGACGTGCGCACGGTCACGATGGGAATATCCCTTCTCGACTGCGTGAGCGACGATATCGACGTTCTATGCCAAAGGGTACACGACAAAATCGTGAGCAAGGCGAAGAATCTCGTCAAGGTCTGCGACGACATCGCAAACGAAATCGGAATACCAATCGTAAACAAGCGAATCAGCGTAACACCGATAAGCATAATCACGGCACGCACCGGCGATTCGATAAAGGTTGCACAAGTCCTCGACGAATGCGCCGACAAAATCGGAGTAGACTTTGTGGGGGGATATTCCGCGCTCGTACACAAGGGTATGACCGAGTACGAAAAAAAGTTTATCGAATCCATACCCGCCGCGCTCGCTTGCACGAAGAAAGTATGTTCAAGCGTAAACATCGGCTCGACCAAAGCGGGCATAAATATGGACGCGGTTGCTCTTATGGGCAAAATTATAAAAGAAACCGCATATCTAACAAGGGAAAACGACAGCATAGGCTGTGCAAAACTCGTGGTGTTCGCAAACGCGGTAGAAGATAATCCGTTTATGGCGGGCGCGTTCCACGGCGTAGGCGAAAACGATTGCGTCATAAACGTAGGTGTAAGCGGTCCCGGCGTTGTGGAAGAAGCGTTGAAACACGTCAAAGGCGAAAACTTGACCGTCGTTGCCGAAACCATAAAGAAAGTCGCTTACAAAATCACGAGAGTAGGACAACTCGTCGCGCAAGAAGCGTCTAAACGCCTTGACGCGCATTTCGGAATCATCGATTTGAGCCTTGCGCCCACACCTGTAAAAGGGGACAGCGTTGCGCATATCCTCGAAGAAATCGGCGTTGACGTAGTTGGCGGATACGGCACGACCGCCGCGCTCGCGCTTCTCAACGACGCCGTGAAAAAGGGAGGTATTATGGCTTCGTCGCACGTCGGCGGACTCAGCGGCGCGTTTATTCCGGTCAGCGAGGATATCGGAATGATAGAATCCGCACAAAAAGGCGTTCTAACCCTCGAAAAACTCGAAGCGATGACCGCAATTTGTTCTGTCGGACTCGATATGATTGCAATCCCTGGCGACACTTCCGCCGACGTAATTTCCGCAATGATTGCCGACGAATCCGCAATCGGCGTGGTCAACAACAAAACCACCGCCGTCCGCGTAATTCCCGTTTACGGCAAAAATTCGGGCAGCGTATCTTTCGGCGGACTTCTCGGCACAGCCCCCATTATGCCTATCAATCAAACTTCGCCTTCAAGGTTGATTGCTCGTGGAGGTAGAATTCCTGCCCCCATCTGGTCCAATAAAAACTAAACGCCGCTATTTGGCGAATAACTGTGTCAGATGCGATTTTTTCACAAGTCACGTACGCCTAAGTACGCTCGTTGTTCAAAAATCGCATCTTCCTTGTTCTTCATCCAAATATCGGCGTTTAAGAAATGCGTTGTGTATGCGCCTAACTTTGGATGCGATTGACGCAAGCGTAGCAATCGCTATTCCGTCACTTCGTTCCTTACAGCACCCCTTGACTGTCAACTCATTTACGCCTTGTAAATTAGGGTTGCCATTCAATGGGTGCTTTCGCGTTATCCATCGATTTAGCGCAGTTTAGGATATGAATTTTTTTATATAATTATTATACGAGACTACACATAATATTGACTTATTGAATCTTTCCATTTATTATAAATGTGCCATAAGCTTAAATGAAAGAATGAAAGTGCTTATTACCTCGGTAACAGGTGCATTTTTCGCGCAACATAACTTTTATTCTTTCAAAGCATGTTGGTTTGTGGAAAAACAAAGCGGAGTGCACTTGTTATATTTTATAGCGCTAAGTGTAAATCTAATCAGCTGTGTTCGAGGATAATGTGTTTATAAATTTTATGTCTGTGTCTTGGGTAATTTATCCAATTATTGCTATAATGGTTGTTGTTCTTGTTTTAGCTTTTATTTGGTATTTCAGTGTTCCAAAATCAAAAAAGTCAGACGATTTAAATAAGCAGGAGGTTAAGCTACCTTCACAAGTAAAAACACAAACAAGTATTACGGTTAAATCACAGCTAACAACCAAACAGTCACAAGATGTTGCGAATAAGAAGTTGCAAAATGAAATGTTAGAACAAAAGCGCAAAGCAGAGATAAAGGAAAGGATAACTACTTTGCAAAAAACTATTTGCGCATTATATAAGAATAAAGAAATTTTGACAATAACCGAAAATTTTATAAAATCTGGCAATAGGTATTTAGGAATAGAAACATATGTTCTTCCAAAAAAAGACAAAGAAGTGAACAGAGGATTTTATAAAGAGAAGTTTAGAGTCCCTTTGTTTGAAAATATACAGGATGTAGATTTTTTAATTAAGCAACAAATATATGATGAAAACGATGTTGAAAGTGTTGTTGGCAAAGATATGTTTTACATATTGGAGAAAGCACTTTTGCAGTACAAGTTAATTAAAAATGAACCTTTATACATTAAAAACATGGTTTTGAACAAAGGATGTTTGGATGTGATAGATGATCTGTATTATGGCATAAAAGCAAACGGAATCAGTATAAAATGCGGTTTATATGAGTTTTGTTTTTTTGTAGGCGTATGTATGTACGAGTATAATCACAAAAGATATCAGTTCATTGCTAATAAATATGACCTAAGTAGTGATGATTTAGAAATTGGTGTTGCATTGTCGTCAACATATAGCAAAACGGAAATTGATACCGAAAGACTGTATGGGTTAATTGATATGGTGCGAGAAAAAGGCGGAAGCAGTGATGATATTAGCGAAATGTTACATTTGCTGATAAAGAGTTATTACAATTGCTCTCAGGAAGAATGTGATGAATCAGCTATGGAATATATTAAAGGGTATAATGATAGATTAAAGTTGAAAAAGAAAGTCGCAAATTACCTAAAAAGTGTTGAGCCTAATAATTTGACAATTGCCGATATTGATGGTATGAATGGACAGGAATTTGAGAAAACGATTGCCGGATTATTTGAAAGAAAAGGATATAATGTTGAAATTACAAAGGGAAGCGGCGATCAGGGTATAGATATTATTGCAAGGCGTGCAGGAAAATGCATCGGAATACAAGCAAAATGTTACACAGGTGCAGTAGGAAATCATGCAATAATGGAGGCGGTTGGCGGAATGAAGTATTATGATTGTGATTCGTGTATGGTTATTACGAATAGTACTTTTACTAAATCTGCACTTGAATTGGCACGTGTAAATGATGTAGAATTGTGGAATCGAACGATACTAATAGATAATCTTAACGAAATGCAATAGAGTTGAAGAATTTTAATAAAAAAACGCGCGTTATTTGCGCGTTTCGAGGTTTTTGTGCGGGTTCGGTTCGGACACCATTGTTTTGTAATTGACGTATATCACTTGTCCGGGGTGTCCGTCGGGTTTGCGTTTGACGTTGCGACGTTCGGTGTAGTCCACTTCGCAAGAGGCTTGCTTGGTGCTTGCCGTTATTTCACCTGCGATTTTCAGCACTTTGTCGGGGACTTGCCGTCCTTCCGTGATGATTATCGTATGCGAGCCGTGTTCGTTTTTGAGGTGTAACCATACATCGTTTGACGAGGCGATTTTGAACGTCAATTCGTCGTTTTGGATATTGTTTTTGCCTCTGTAAATGTAGAATCCGTCCACGAAATAGACGTAGGGCGGTTCGGCTTTTTCTTTGCGTACTTTGTTTTTCGCCGATTTCTTTTTCGTGCCGCCGAGCATAGTCAATTCTTGTTCGATGGCGACCGCGTCGCTTTCGTAGGGTAGATTTGTGATTTCGTCCTCTATCGACTTGACGTATTCGAGCAAATTTTTGTCCTTTTCGAGTTTTTGGCTCACAAATTCTTTTGTGCGTTTAAGTTTGTTGTATTTTGCGTAGTATGCCGTAGAGTTTTTGGACGGCGAAAGGCGCAAATCGAGGGGGATTTCCACTTGCGAATTGTCGTAATAGTTGATGCAGACGAGTTTTTCGTCGCCTTTTTTAATCAAATAGATGTAGTTTACGATAAGTTCGCCCCAAAGTCTGAATTTGTCCATATCCTCGCATTCGGCGAGTTTTTGAAGGTCTATCGCGATGTTTTTCTCGACTTTTTGGCGCAAATGTTTTGCAATCGTGGCAAGCGATTTTAGCCTTGCTTTGTTGCGAATATCCTTGTCGCAATCGGTGAAAAGCGAATCGTATGCCTCGCTCATACTCTCGAAGCGCACGACGTTGGATTCCGTCGAATCGACAAGCGAGCGATAGAGAATAGGATAAACTTCCTTGCCGTTTATTATGCAAGGCTGGATTTGAATTTTCGGCTCGTCCGAGTACACGCTCGCAAAATCCTTAACGGTTTTGCAAAGACGTTCTTTTTCGTTTACGGACAGTTTTTCGATGTTTGAATTTACGTTTGCTCTAAGCAACAATTCTTCAATCGTCGCGCCCGAAAATCCCGATATGTTGTCTTGTATGAATCTATGCAAATCACCGCCGTTGAAATCGTCGAAAATCGAAAAACAATCGGTTAGATAACTGATTTTCTTTTGCTGTACGGGTAAATACGGAACGCCGCGAAGCACGACGTGATTGCGCTCGACGTCGAGGGGAAGATGTTTCACCGCGTCGAGAATGACAAGGTTTTCGTCGGTGAAAACGATGTTCGAGTATCTGTTCATAATCTCGACGAAAAGATAGAAAGTCGCCTCGTCGCGCATTTCGGTTTTAGCGTCGAAACGAACGCGTATTATACGGTCGTAATTGTATACGGAAACGTCGCCTATCGTTGCTGAAAGCAAGTATTTGCGAAGAAGCATACAAAGGTTCGGCGCGACTTGCGGACTCGTTTTTTTGCTTTTGGTGAGGTGAATACGGGGCGCGCCTGCGTTGCAGGATACGACGAGGCATTGATTTTTGCCTTTTGCGCGCACGAAAAAGCGCAACTCGTCCACTTCGGGTTGTTGTATTTTGTCTATTCTTGCGCCGACAAGTTCTTCTTTGAGTTCCTTTGCGAGCGCACTCAATGCGAAAAGGTCGCTTCCCATACGGTCAGTATATTATTTTTTGCCGCTAAAATCAATAAATTACGTTTTTTTGGTCTTTCTTTTTTCTTGCGGCGTCGAGATATGGGCGCGAGAATAAAAACTCGCAATCCTATGCGGCAAAATTAATTGATTTTTAATATTATCTATGTTATAATCTCTATCACTTGTTAAGAAAACATATATCCGCAAGGCAATGAGTTTGCTCGCGCGGACTTGGAGGACAAATGAACTACACAGCAGAAAAGTTGGAAAAGAGCCAGGTTAAGTTCAACTACACGGTTGACAAGGACGCTTTCAACGCAGCAAACAAGCAAGCCTACGAAAAAACAAAGCATAAATATGCAGTTCCCGGTTTCAGAAAAGGTCACGCACCCCAAAAGGTTATCGAGGGTATGTACGGTCAAGGCGTATTCTTCAGCGACGCCGTAAACGAACTCATCGATTCTTCTTTGGCGGAGCTCGAAAAGAGTGCGGATTACGATTTCGTAGCGGTTGACAGCGTTTGCGACGTTGATATGACCGAAGACGGCGGCGTAAAATATTCCATCGTTATGGTTGTCAAACCCGAAGTTACACTCGGACAATATAAAGGTCTTTCCGTTGCAAAGAAAGCGGTCAAAGTCACCGCAAAAGAAGTTGACGAAAAGATTGCTCAAGAGCAAGAAAAGCAAGCACGTCTTATCGATGTCGACACCGCGGCAGCAAACGGCAACACCGTCACGATTGACTTCGTGGGTAGCGTAAACGGCGAAAAATTCGAGGGCGGCAGCGCGGAAAACTACGATCTCGAACTCGGAAGCAACACCTTTATTCCCGGTTTTGAAGAACAACTTGTCGGCGTAAAAGCAGGCGACGTGAAGAACGTCAACGTTACTTTCCCCGAAAACTACCAAGCAGAGCAACTCGCAGGCAAAGAAGCGGTGTTCGAGTGCACGGTTAAAGCGGTCAAAGTCAAAGAACTTCCCGCAATCGACGACGAATTCGTCAAAGAAGTTTCCGAATTTAACACTCTTGCAGAGTACAAAGCGGACGTCAAGGCAAACCTTGCCAAAGAAGCCGAAGAAAAGGCAGAGCGTGATCTCGAAGACGAAATCGTAGAGAAGATCGTCGACGCGTCCACAGTTGAAATTCCGCAAGCAATGATAGATCGCGAAGCGGAAGATATGGTCCACGAATTTGAATATCGTCTTATGTATCAAGGCTTGAAACTCGACGATTATCTCAAATATCTCAATATGACCAGAGAACAACTCGAAGACCAATACAAAGATCAAGCGCAAAAGACAGTCAAAGTACGTCTTGTTATGGAAGCGCTCGTCAAAGCGGAAGATCTCAAAATCGAGGACAAGGAAATCGACGAAAAGATCGAGAAATTCGCAAGCGATTCTTCTCAAACCGTCGAGGAATTCAAAAAGACTTTGCATAAAGAGCAAATCGATTATATCGTAAATTCCATTATGAACGAAAAATTGCTCGCGTTCCTCGTAAAAGAGAACGTTGCTGCAAAGAAATCCGCCAAGAAAGCCGAAGGCGAAGCGGAAGTCAAAGCCGATGACGCAAAAGTCGAAGAAAAGAAGCCTGCTGCCAAAAAAACAACCAAAAAGACAGCAAAACCCGCAACCGACGCAGAATAATCGATTAAAGTTTTGTGTAAAATAAGAGTGCCGTTGCACTTGAAAACAACGTTTAGGCTTTCCGCTTGCTTATCGCAGGCGGAAAGCGTATAAAATCGGCTTTTGCGATATTGAAAAATCGAAAAATCGCAAAAGCGTAAATCCGTCGCGAAAATCGGCTCTTAAATTTCCGTATATCGCGGCGAACGGAGGATATAATGAACATCAGAAATCAACTTATACCTATGGTTGTCGAGCAAACAGGCAGAGGCGAACGCTCTTACGACATTTACTCTCGCTTGCTCGAAGACAGAATCATCTTCCTCACAGGTGAAATCGACGATAACGTTGCAGACCTCGTCGTCGCGCAACTTATATATCTCGAAGGCAAGGATTCCACAAAGGACATCAGCCTTTATATCAACAGTCCCGGCGGCTCGGTTTCCGCAGGTTTTGCAATCTACGACACGATGAACTACATCAAGTGCGACGTATCCACGATTTGTATCGGTATGGCGGCTTCGATGGGTGCGTTCTTGCTTTCGTCGGGCGCAAAAGGCAAGAGATTCTCTTTGCCCAACGCAAAAATTATGATTCACCAACCGCTCGGCGGCGCGCAAGGTCAGGCGAGCGATATTGCGATTCAGGCAAACGAAATCCTCAAAACCAAAAAACGTATCAACGATATTCTTGCTCAAAACACGTCGCAACCTCTTTCCAAAATCGAGGTTGACACCGACCGCGACTTCTATATGAACGCGGAAGAAGCGGAAAAATACGGTCTCGTGGACAAAATCTTCTATTCGAGAAAGTAAAGAGCAAAAATAGCGATACGAGAATACGCCTCGTTTGCGCCGCGGACGAAGCGGGCAGAAATCTGCCAAACAAGGAGTATAATCAAGTATATGGAAAACTATCATAAAGAACAACATTGCAGTTTTTGCGGCAGGGGCGCAAGCGAGGTTGAAAAAATCATCAGCGGTCCGAACGGCATAAATATTTGCAACGAATGTATCGACGAGTGCGTCTACTTGCTCGGAAAAGACGGCAAAACCGCCGACGACGGTTTGAGTCTTTATACGCCCAAAGAGATAAAAGAGAAACTCGACGAATACATCATAGGTCAGGACAGCGCAAAACGCGTATTGTCCGTTGCTGTGTACAATCATTACAAGCGTATAAATCAAATGCGCTCGAAGTCCAACGACGACGTCGTAATCGAAAAGAGCAACGTGCTTTTGCTCGGTCCTACGGGTTCGGGTAAAACTTTGCTTGCAAAAACGCTTGCGCAAATCCTCAACGTGCCTTTTGCGGTTGCGGACGCAACGACGCTCACCGAAGCGGGTTACGTCGGTGAGGACGTCGAAAATATCCTTTTGAAACTCATTCAATCGGCAAACGGCGATTTGAAGCGTGCAGAAATCGGTATCGTGTACATCGATGAAATCGACAAAATCGCAAAGAAAGGCGAAAACGTGTCCATTACGCGCGACGTAAGCGGTGAAGGCGTGCAACAGGCATTGCTCAAAATAATCGAAGGTACGGTTGCAAACGTTCCGCCTCAAGGCGGAAGAAAGCACCCCAATCAAGAGTGCTACCAACTCGATACGACGAATATATTGTTCCTTTGCGGCGGCGCATTCGTGGATTTGGACAAGATCATCGACCAAAGAAAAGACAATTCAAAACTCGGCTTCGGCTCTGCCGTAAAAGGTACGGTCGATTATCGCTATGACGAACTTATCAAGGCGTTGCAACCCGCCGACCTCATCAAATACGGTCTTATCCCCGAATTTGTCGGTCGTGTGCCTATCGTTGTGGGCTTGAACGCACTTGACGAGAACGCGCTCGTAAAAATCCTTTCCGAGCCGAAGAACGCGCTCGTAAAGCAATACAAATATCAATTTGCAATCGACGGCGTAACGCTCGAATTCGAGGACGACGCTTTGAGAGCGGTTGCCGCAAAGGCAATTCAACTCAACACCGGCGCAAGAGGATTGAGAGCCATTCTCGAAGATGTGTTGCTCGAACTTATGTTTGAGATTCCGTCCGAGAAAGACATCGAAAAAGTCATTGTCACAAAGGCTTCCATTGACAAGACGGAAAAGCCTATCGTGGTGAGAAAGCAAATAGAAAAAACGGCAGATTGTATCGCATAACAAACGAAAATAGCGCATTAGATGCGCTATTTTTATAGTTTTTGCGTTGAAAACGTCAAAAAAACGGCATAGAATAACAGGTGCAAAAGATGATAAAACAAGCAAAATTCGTAACGTCCGTCGCAGACGCGAGCAAGATGCCCGACTACGGCGTGCCCGAAATTGCGATTGCGGGCAAATCCAACGTCGGCAAGTCCTCGTTTATCAATTTTATGGTGAACCAAAACAAACTTGCCAAAACCTCGCAAGAACCGGGCAGAACTCGTTTGCTTAATTATTTCGAGATAAACAACGGCGAGTATTATTTTGTTGACCTTCCGGGGTACGGTTATGCGAAAGTAAACAAGCAAGAAAAGCAAAAGTGGGGCGGACTTATCGAAAACTATTTGCGCACGAGCAATCGCCTTATAAACGTTTTTGTGCTTGTCGATATACGCCACGAACCAACCGATGACGATAAAATGCTTATAAACTATTTGTACTCGTACAATATTCCTTTTACGATTATCGCAACGAAGGCAGATAAACTTTCAAGAGCGCAACAACAAAAGTGCTTGAGCGTCATTGCAACCGCGCTCTGCGTGGGTACGAAAGACATTCTCGTCACGTCCGCTTCTGCAAAAACCGGCAAAGATGGTGTACTCGATAGAATAGAAATGCTACTTGCAAATGCCAAGCAAAGTAATAATTAACAATTAATAATTAATAATTGCGGGTGGGGCGATGCCCCACGCCCCAAAGAAAATAACGCTTGCAAACAAAAGTTTTGCAAGCGTTATTTTTTATGATTTATCAATACACTTTTCAATTTTTACTCTAAAAATCAATAAATTTTAGAATACTTTAGTCAAAAATACGTCTGTTTGCTTATATTTCGCACACTTCTATGAGCTTGTTGTCAACAAGGTCGCAAGACGTCAAAATGTAGGTTATGCCGTGTTTTTTGAGCGTCGGGGTTACCCTTGCGCTCTTGCCGTGCAAGTGTCCGTACAGTACAACGTTCACGCCGTATTTTTCAAGAAGCGCGGTAACTTCGGTGTCCTGATAAGTAGCTTCGAACGGCGGATAGTGAAGCATTGCAATGAGAATATCGCCTTCTTTTTGCATAGTTTTGGCGTAGGACAAAGATAGTTCGAGGCGTATCAGTTCTCTTTTGTAAATTTTCAAATCCGCTTCCGACGTGTCATTTTGCGGAATATTCCAACCGCGAGAGCCGGCGAGGACAACCGCTTTTTGCTGATTGCTTTCCGATTCCACTCTATACGCATTGTTCTGAATGAAGTTGAAAGAGGGGAATGTCTCGCGCATTTTGCCGAGCGAACCCCAGTAATAGTCGTGATTGCCTTTTACGACGTATTTTTTGCCTTTGAGTTTCGCAATTTTGTCGTAGTCGGGTTTTGCTTGTTCGATTGTCAATCCCCACGACATATCGCCGCCAAGCAAAACGAGGTCGCTGTCGGCAACCTTTCGTTCCCAGTCCTCGCTTATTTTTGCGAAGTGGTTTTGCCAGCCGTCGCCGAAAATGTCCATAGGTTTTTCGACGGCAGAGGATAGATGTAAATCGCTTATTGCAAAAACTTTCATACGGATAATATAACATATAAATTATTATTTATCAATTATTGACGTAAAATCGGGAAATAACGCAAGGAAAAAATGCGATATAAAAGAAAAGAGCGGCAAATAGAAAATACGGTAAAACGAAATATCGAGCGGCATAATAATAAAACGACCGAATTTTTTGACGAGTGACAAATCAAAAAAAACATAGAAGATATGAAATGTTTTGAAAATCGAACGACGACATAAAAGGCACGGAATTTTTTCGCGCCTTTTATGTTTCAATTCGATTATATCGAATTGTCGTTCGGTTGCTCTTGTTTGTCAAGACGGGAACAAGGGCAAATCGAACACGCCTTGACAAGCGTCTTGGCTGAATTCCGTGCAGGGCGGAATCTTGCAGTAGCCGTAGGACGGTACGAGAAGATTGACGGGCGCTTGCACGCTGAGAATGACAGTAACGCAACAAGTTATCGAGAACGTGTAGTCGCTCACGTAAGTACCTCTCGGCGAAGCCATATTGACGGTTGCCGCGATGACGGGCGAAATTACACTGCCCGACGGCACGCACATAACCACGTCTTGGGCGATACTCACGGTGCTTGTGCCCGTGCCTGCAACGCCGTTTGCGTCGGTGTAGGCGATTTGAACGGGTATCGAAATCGTTGCGGTTACTCTTGAAAGTCCCGCTCTGTCGGCAATCGGTGTTATCGTGAGGGCGGTAATCGTGCCGACCGACGAGGTTGACGAGCCGCTGACGAATGTGAGCGGAAGAGTGGGGTTTGCAGGCGAAATGTTCGTGAGAGCCACCGTAGAATCTATGCTTGTCTGCATCATGCAGGCGTCGAAGATTTTGGTGGTCTGAATGCAAACTTTTTCACACAAGCCGTTCATCGGATTGCCGTTGATGTTCCCGGGACATCTGTCTATCGTAGAGTTGTTGTTGCAAAAAGACATCTTTTTACCTCCTTTTATATTTGCCACAATATATGCGATATGAGATTTTTTGTTGCTAACGCAAAAATTTTCTGCTCGAAAAATGGCGGAAAGTGGCAAAAACGCGCGCAAATATAGGTGGAAAATAGGGGATAACAAGCGTTGTATCGAGCGAAAATTTATAATGATTTTGCGTGTTTTCAAGGCAAAATCCACTGAAAAGACGGCTTTTCGGAAAACGATTATACGACAAAAAATGCGGTTTGTATATAGTTTACTTGTGAACATAATCAAAATTGTATAAAGTCTATAATCCATACTAAATACTCGAAAAAATTTTGGGTCAAAATTGGAAAATTTTCGTTGACAAGTCGTTTATATTGTTATACAATAACAAGCGTAAAGGGTGAAGCGCCCCTCAAAAGGAAAAGCAAATGCCGAAATTTATGCTTGGAAACGCTCGTCATCAACTCGACGAGAGAAATAGGTTTAGGATTCCCGTCAAGTTCCGCGAAGGACTTGGCTCGAACCCGTATTACCTTCCGGGCAAGAACGGTTGCTTGTACATCGTTCCCGAAGAAAGATTCGAGGAAATGTTCGCACCTTTCATCAACCAAAATCCGTACACGTCCGACACGGACGAATTCACTTCGACGGTGTTCTCGTTCAGCGGACCTCTCGAAGAAGACGCACAGGGCAGAGTTTCTCTCGACAAAAACATAAAAGAGAAATTCGGCATCGACAAAGAAATGGTTTTTGTCGGGAAGGCAACTTATCTCGAAGTTTGGCCGGCGGAGGCTTGGGACGCGAGATACGGCGTGCTCGATCCGAGCAAGATCGACAAGATGATTCAGGACCTCAAAAAGTACGGGGTGTAAAAAATGGAATTTGCACACGTACCCGTGATGTTGAACGAATGTCTCGACGGACTGAAAATCAAGAGCGACGGAATCTACGTCGACGGCACGGTCGGCGGCGCGGGACACTCGATTGAAATCGTCAAGAGGCTCGGCGAGGGCGGAAGGCTCGTTGCGGTGGACCGCGACAGCGACGCATTGAAAGCCGCTTCCGAAAGACTCGCACCGTACAAAGACAAGGTTACGTTCGTACACGACGACTACAAAAACCTCATATCCGAACTCGATTCGCTCGGGATAGGCGAGGTTGACGGAATCCTGCTCGACCTCGGCGTAAGCAGTTATCAACTGGACAATGCCGAAAGAGGATTCAGTTATATGAAAGACGCACCGCTCGATATGCGTATGGACAGAGAGCAACCTCTCACCGCCTACGACATCGTGAACGGATACGACGAAAGAGAAATCGCAAACATTCTTTTCGATTACGGCGAAGAAAAACTTGCAAGAGTTATTGCAAAAAACATAGTCGCAAGAAGAAAGGAAAAGCCGATTGAAACCACACTCGAACTTGCAAAGATAGTTGAAGACAGTTATCCCGCAAAGACGAGATGGAAATTCGGACACCCGGCAAAGCGCACGTTTCAGGCGATACGCATTGCGGTGAACGGCGAACTCAACGCTTTGGACGAAGCGATAACTCAAATGGCGCGATGTCTTAAAAAGGGCGGTAGAATGGCGGTTATCACCTTTCATTCGCTCGAAGACAGAATTGTCAAATCGGCGTTTCGAGAACTCAATCTCTCTTGCACTTGTCCGCCCGACTTTCCCGTGTGTGTATGCGGAAAGGTGAAGGAAGTCGAGTTGGTCAACAAAAAACCAATCGTTGCAAGCGAGGAAGAACTCAAAACCAACTCGCGCTCGCAAAGTGCAAAACTTAGAATCGTCGAGAGATTGTAGACGATAAAGCGGCAAAACGACAACGAAAAACAAACAAAAACAAAGATAAAAAACAAAAAAATTATAAAGAAGGGAAATCGATATTCTATCAGGGTTAAAAAAAGAAAATCGATAATCTAAAAGGGGTAGATATGGCAATCACATTAGACGAATTGTTGGGCAGAAACACAAGAGAAGTCGCAAGCGGCAACGTTGAGAGTTTTCCCTCTTACGAAGACTTCAAGACTTCGCGCGCAAATCAATATACGCAAGCACAACCCGTACAAAACTCGCGTTATAATTTCGATATGGCACCCGCAAGGGAAGTCCGTTCGACCGAGAGTGTGAGAAATTACGAAGCGTCGCGTCCTTACGTCGCGCCGCAAGCCGTCGAATATCAACAAAGAGAATATCCCTTCTACGATTCCTTGCAACAAAGAGCGCAATACGCGCCCGTTCAATATCAAGAGCAAGCGCCCGTTCAAACTTACGACCAAGTGCAATATGCCGAGCCGCAAGTACGCCAATCCGCGCCCGCACATCAAGGTTTCTACGAGTTTACGGCGCAGGACACCGAGAGAGCGAGCGACCAAGAACTATACGCAAGACTTGCGCACAACGAGATGAGCAACACGCCCGTATTCGAGGATAGCGCGCAACAAGCGGTAGGGCGCACGGGACTTTTTGCCCGCAAGGCTCAAAAAACTCAAAACGTCAGCGAACAAAAACAACGCGCTCGTCTCAACACGAAAGGCAAAATCATACTCGGCGTATATCTTGCCGTAATCGCGCTCGTTGCGTCGCTCATCATTGTGAACGCAACCAAAATCAATCAAGGCAAGGCGGTTACGCCCACTTCGCAAATAAAAGCGAGCCAAGAAGCGAATAATACGGAATCTTTTGCAATAGATTCTCAGTATGAAGTTCGCGTATAAATCAAAAAAGCATACAAAACCCAATCTTCTTTATAATCCAACAAAAAGGCTGTCGGCAATTCTATTGCTGATGGTCTTTTTGTTTGTGGGAATATTCGCCAAAATGTTTGCGGTGATAGTTGTCGAGGGCGAATCCTTGCAGGTGAAAGCGGTCGATCAATGGCTTCGCGACGTGCCGACCGATGCGCCGAGAGGGCAGATTTTCGACAAAAACGGAAAAGTGCTTGTTTCGACGTCAACGAGATACAATTTGTACGTTCGCCCGAGCAACACGCCCGACAAAGAGGCGGTTGCAAACTTATTGTGCGACGTTTTCGGCTATCCGTACGACAGCACTCTCGAAAAGATTTCAAAACGCACGAGCGAAGTTACCGTCGCAACGAAAGTGACCAAAGAGCAACTCAACAGAATATACGAGTCGGGTCTCAAAGGAATCTACTATTCGGAGGACAATTACCGCTATTATCCCTACGGCGATTTTATGACGCAAGTGCTGGGATTCTGTTCGAGCGACGGATTCGGACAGACGGGCCTCGAAGCCTACTACGACAAATATCTGACGGGCATAAACGGCAAGATATTGACGGAAACCGACCTTGTCGGGCGTTCGCTAAACAAGGAATCGGGCTACTATTTGCCCGCGGTTGCAGGACTCGACGTGAAAACCACGCTCGACGCAGGCATACAGAGCATAGTCGAAGGCGCGGTGCGCAACGCGGTTGCGAAATTCAATCCCAAAGGGGTTGCCTGCATAGTTATGGACTATTCGAACGGCGGAATTGCCGCGCTTTGCGAATATCCGTCTTTCGACTTGAACAACGTGCCGCGCGACGATTTGACGTTGCTGTTTGAAAGTTCGAAAAGCCGCATAATTTCAACGGTATACGAACCGGGGTCTACGTTCAAAATTCTGACGTCTGCCGCCGCGCTCGATTCCGGCAAGGTGCACACGAGCGACAGATTTTATTGCGCGGGGTCGAAAGTGGTGGACGGCAAGAAAATCCGATGTTGGAAAGCGAAAGGTCACGGCTCAATCGATTTCGGACAAGGGGTCGAGGGCAGTTGCAACTGCGTGTTTATGGAATGTGCTTTGCGAATGGGAACGAACTCGTTTTACGACTATCTGTCCGCGTTCGGTCTTACTCGAAAAACGGGCGTGGATATGACGGGTGAAACGAGCGGCATATTCATTGACCGCAATCTCGTCAAAAACGTGGACCTTGCTCGTATAGGCTTCGGGCAAGCGGTCGCGGTTACGCCGATAGGGCTTTTGGCTTCTACTTCGAGCGTGATAAACGGCGGAATCAAGGTTACGCCGCACGTTATGAGCGAAGTGAAGTCAAATTCGCAAATGATTGCGAATTACTCGCTTTCCGGCGGCGATAGGGTTATATCCGAATCCACGTCGAACATTATGCGCGAACTTTTGCAACGCGTCGTCACGACGGGAAGCGGCAAGGGCGCGTACGTTGCGGGCTACAAGATACTCGGCAAAACGGGTACGGCGCAAAAGTACGAAAACGGTCAGATTGCAAGAGGCAAATATATCTCGTCCTTTCTCGGATTTTCGGTGAGCGAGGGCGCAAACTACGGCGTGCTTTTCATAGTTGACGAGCCGCAAGGGTATATGTATTACGGTTCGCTCGTTGCCGCGCCTATGGTGGGAGACATATTCGAGAGCGTGTTTGCCTATCTCGGAATCGAGCCTCGGTATACGGGCGAGGAAAAAGAGATTATAGGCGAGGAATTTATCCTTCCGTCCTTCGAGGGTATGAGCGTAAACGAAGCGAAAAACCGACTTGGCAAACTCGGCTTGTACTGCGAAACGGACGGCGAGGGCAACTCTGTCACGGGGCAATATCCGCTCGCGGGGGTGAAAGTCGATAAGCGAAACGCAGTGCTTTTGCTGACCGAATAAAGCGAAAAGATTTTCCGTTTTTGTCTAAGATTGCGGTTGGGTTGATAATATTTTCTACACTCATTATTATGAGTGTATCAACCCTTGGAGGACGCAACTTATGAAACTTGAAAACTTGCTTTACGGCGTAGAGATTCAAAAGACGAACGCGGATTTGAACGCGGAAATAAGAGAGATAAAAATCGATTCGAGAAAGGTTGAGGACGGCGATTTGTTCGTATGTCTCGAGGGCGTGAACGACGACGGCAACAACCATCTTTGCGAAATAGATTGCGATTTTATCGCGCTCACTCAAAAAGAACCCGAAAGCGGAAAATACGTTCTCGTGACCGACGCGCGCAAAGCGTACGCGCAAGTGTGTCAGAATCGGTTTTTGCGCCCTATGGAAGGTATGAAATTCATTGCGGTTGTGGGTACGAACGGCAAAACCTCGACGGCGCATTATATAGATTCCGTTCTGACTTTCGCAGGCGTGAAAACGGGACTTATCGGCACGGAAGGTCACTATATTCTCAGTGAAAAGGTGGGACAGAGCCTCACCACGCCCGACCCGTACGAACTCAACGAACTGTTTTTCAAAATGCGCACGAGGGGCGTCGACGTGGTGATTGCCGAAGTCAGTGCGCACGCCATATATCTCGAAAAACTCGGCGATTTGAAAGCGGACGTTGCGATTTTGACGAACGTATCGCAAGACCATCTCGACTATTTCAAGGATTTTTCCAACTATCAAAGCGTAAAAATGTCCTATTTTGAGAACGGCAACGCCAAGACGGCGATAATCAACGTAGACGACGAAAGCGGTCGCATACTTTTGTCGAGGTTGGAAGGAAGAAAGGATATAAAAACCGTAAGTTACGGCTTGTACAATCCTGCCGACTGCTTCGCGGTGAACGTCGTCGAGGACATAGACGGCGTGAAGTTCGTCGCAAATCTCAATGATGAGATAATCGACGTCAAATCCTCGCTGTTCGGCGAGTTTAACGTATACAATCTTTTGGGCGCGATGAGCGTTGCCTACGAACTCGGCATAGACGGCGAAACCATAATGCACGCGGTGAGGAAAATCAAGGCGGTTAAGGGCAGATTTTCCGTTTTACACACCGAAAAAGGCACGATAATCGTCGACTTTGCGCATACGCCCGAGGGCTTGAAAAACCTTTTGTCCACGGCGAGAACGATTACGAAATCGAGGCTTATAACCTTGTTCGGTTGCGGCGGCGAGCGCGACAAAACCAAGCGCGCGGCAATGGGTAAAATCGCCTCGAAATACAGCGATTATATAATTCTGACGAGCGATAATCCCAGAAGCGAGGACGCTTTCGACATAATCAGGCAAATCGAATGGGGCGTGACGATAAAGGACGTAAAGTGTATAGTAGACAGACCCGAAGCGGTCAGATTCGCGCTTTCGGAAATGGAAGAAGGCGACACTCTCGTGCTTGCGGGCAAGGGCAACGAAAACTATCTCGAAATTAAGGGCAAAAAGATTCCGTACAGCGATTTCGATATGATTGCGAGGTACGCAAGGTGAGCGCGCTCGTAAAAATTTTATTGTATTTTATAGCGTCGGTCGCGCTCTCGCTTTCGGTTGCGCCACTCGTCATAAAACTGATGAGCAAACTAAAAGCCAAGCAAACCGTTCTCGGCTACGTCAAACAGCACGAGTACAAGAGCGGAACGCCCACTATGGGCGGATTTATATTTTTGCTTCCGACGCTCGTGTTCTCGCTCGTTGAATTTCAGCGATTCTCGCTCGTGGCAATAGCGGTCACGTTCGGTTTTTGCGTGCTGGGATTCCTCGACGATTTCATAAAAATCCGCTATACTCGCAATCTCGGCTTGAAGCCGTATCAGAAGATAATCGGGCAACTCGGACTCAGTTTTGCTGCGGGTTGGTTCGTGTACGCGTCAAAGGACATCGGCACGGCGATAAATTTGCCGTTTACGACCTATACGCTGAATATGAGTTGGGGGATAATTCCTTTCGTCGTGATTGCCTATGTCGCAACGACAAACTGCGTGAATCTCACCGACGGACTGGACGGACTTGCGGGTTATTCGTCGGTTGCGTACTTTTTGTGGTTTGCTATGCTTTTGTACTTCGTCTACGACGACGCGATAAAGAGCGGCGACGGCGATTACGCAAAAGAGATTCTGTCACTTTGCGTTTTTTGCGTATCTATGTTGGGCGGACTGCTCGGATATTTGGTGTTCAACGGATTCCCCGCAAAGATAATGATGGGGGACACGGGTTCTCTTGCTTTGGGCGCGGCGTGCGCCACCGTCGCGATTTTTTCAAAAAATCCGCTTTTAATCGTCACATCGGGCATAATGTACGTTGTATCGGGCATATCAGTTATATTGCAGGTGCTTTACTACAAACTCACAAAGAAACGCATTTTTCTTATGGCGCCGTTTCATCACCACTTGGAGATGAAAGGCTACCACGAGTCTAAAATCGTGACGATATACTTTGTAGCGAGTATGGTAGGGGGCGCGCTGACGCTGATATTTGCGAGGGCAATATGAAACTTGTCGGCAGAAACGTCGTTGTATACGGCGCGGGAGCGAGCGGTATTTCCGCATACGAATTGTTGAGAGAAAAGGGCGCGAGGGCGATAATTTACGACGACGACCCGACGCGCGAGCGAGCGACGAGCAGCATAGGCGTATTCAAGGACGCCGATTTAATCGTGTTGAGTCCGGGGGTAAATCCCGACAAGGATTTCCTTTTGGACGCGAGGCTTGAAAACAAAACCGTCACGAGCGAGTTGAATCTCGCCTCGAGCGTGTGCGTTGCAGAGCAAATCGCGATTACGGGCACGAACGGCAAAACCACGACGACGCTGCTTATCGACCACATTCTCAAAAGGGCGGGAATACACTCGCACGCCGTAGGCAATATAGGCGTGCCGTTTTCCTCGATTGCCGACAAACTCGACGCAACCGAAACGGCGGTTATCGAAGCGAGCAGTTATCAACTCGAAAACAGCGCGGGATTTTCGCCCGATATTGCGGTGTTGCTCAATATAAAACCCGACCATTTGACACGCCACGCGACGATGAAAAACTACGTCAACGCAAAGGCAAACGTCTTCCGTGCTCAGAGCGAGAGCGACTATATCGTGTTCAACGCCGACGACGAAGAAGTGGCAAACATAGTTTGCGAGGCGGTATCTCAAAAGATTCCGTTTTCGACAGAGCATACCGAGCCGAGCGGCGCGTACATTTCGTCGGGATTCGTATGTTTCAGAGGCAATCCCGTCATACCCGTCGAGGAAATCGACTTCAAGGGCGACGAACTTCAAAACGTACTCGCGGCTGTTGCCGTATGTATGATAAAGGGCGTGTCGGCGTTCTGCACGGCTTCCGCGCTTGCCGACTTCAAACGTCCGCATTATCGCAGACAACTCATCGCGATTGCCGATGGTGTGTACGTCTACAACGACAGCAAGTCCACCAACATATCTGCGTGCTTGTGCGCGTGCTCGAGCGTGGGCGATTGCGTGCTTATGCTCGGCGGACAAAAGGGCGGCGAGGACTTTGTAAATTTGTTTTCCCACTTGCCGAGCAACGTCAAAGCGGTCACGGCGCAAGGCGAAAATGCAGATGTTATATATCGGGCGGCAAAAACTTGCGGCTTTAACGACGTGCGAGTTTGCGACAGCCTCGAAAGCGCAATATCCGAAGCGTTCGAGACGGCAAAGGAACTCAAATGCGAAAGCATACTTTTCTCGCCCGCGAGCAAGAGTTTCGATTTGTACGAAAACTTTGAAGAACGAGCGGAAAAATTCGATTCGCAGATAGCGAATTATCTCTCGAAAAGATGAATCGTGCAAACGCTTCTTATACGCGCTCGCACACATCGAGCGCAAGCGTATATTCGAGCGCGAGCGTACATACAAGCGCAAGCGCATATGCGAGCGACACTGCGCGCGCGAACAAGCGTACAAGCACAAGTTCCTGCGAGCGCACTAATTGTGCGCGCACGCATAGCGCAGATACGCGTAGCGTGCGCAAAGAGAGTGCTTATAAGAAGCGAGGGTACGCGGACGAGCGAGCGCGCGTTTTGCGCACGCCTTTCGCACGAGAGAAACGCGCACACGGCAGACTCGGCAAGGCGGAACGTGTGCCGTCGCTTTCCTTTGTCGGAAACGGCAGAGGGGATTACGTTCTTTCGATAGTTGCGATATTGCTCAGCCTTTTGGGGCTTTTGTTCATATATTCCGCTTCTTGCTACTCGGCAAAAGTGCAGACGGGCGACGCTTTCCGTTACGTCAAAACGCAAGCGGTCGCGCTGCTTATCGGAGTGTTTTCGAGCGTGCTTTTGTCAAACGTCAAATCCTCGACTCTCAAAAAAGTTTCGCCGCTTTTGTATCTCGTCGGACTCGCGCTTCTCGGTATGGTTTTTCTTCCGGTGTTGGGCGTGGAAAGTTACGGCGCGAAACGGTGGCTCAATCTCGGGTTTTTCACCATACAACCCAGCGAATACGCCAAGTTTTTTATGGTTATGGCGATTGCGAGATTTGCGAGCGAAGCGGATATGAAAAAGTTTGTCAACGTGTTGTTTGTATTGTTTTTGGGCGGCGCGGTGTGCGTGCTTATTATGCTCGAACCCAATATGTCCATAACTATGTGCGCGGTGGCGGTGGTGTTCGTAATGTTGTTCGCAAGCGGCGCGAGGATAAAACATCTTGCGCTTTTAATCGTGCCCGTCGTACTCGGCGCGGTCGCGCTGATACTTGTCGAGCCCTATCGTATGCAACGGCTTTTGGCGTTTCTCGACCCGTGGCAATCGCCGCTTGAGGAAGGCTATCAACTCATTCAATCCTACTACGCGCTCGGAAGCGGCGGACTTTTCGGCGTAGGACTGTTTCAATCGAGGCAAAAGTATCTGTTTTTGCCTTTTGCGGAAAGCGATTTCATCTTGTCGATAGTGGGCGAGGAAACGGGCATATTCGGCATAGCGGCGATTATGATTTTGTTTTTCGTATTCGCAAAGCGAGGGTTGAAAATCGCAAGAGAGGCGTCAAACAGATATTCTTGCTATCTCGCGCTCGGCATAACTGCGGTTACGAGCATACAGGCAATGCTAAATATGGCGGTGGTATGCGGCGCGATACCGCCGACGGGACTTCCGTTGCCGTTTATGAGCGCGGGGGGAAGTTCGCTCGTGGCGTACTTGTGCGCGGTGGGCGTATTGCAGAGTATCGCAAGAAATTCCGCGCCCTATCTTCAACCGACTTCGTTTGCGCAACTATAACACGACCAAACGTCAAAATACGAGGAATTATGTCAAATCAACACTTAAAAATTATCGGCGGCAATCAACTTTTCGGCGCGTACGAGGTGCGCGCGGCAAAAAACGCGGTTTTGCCCATACTCGCCGCGGGACTCTTGACCAAAGAGGACTTAATCGTCGAAAATTGTCCCTACATAACCGACGTCGAAGCGATGACAAAAATGCTCGCCGCTTCGGGCGCGGACGTCGCGCGCGACGGCAGGCGCATAATCGTGCGAGGGCAAGCGCGCACGTCGCGCGTGAACGACGAACTTTGCAAGGATATGCGCTCGTCTATGTTTATGCTCGGCGCGCTGTTGGCAACGGTGGGCGAGGTGGAAACTTCGCTTCCCGGTGGTTGCGACATAGGAAGCAGACCCCTCGACATTCACCTTGACGGACTCGAAAAAATGGGCGCGGAAATAACCGTAGACCAAAGCGGTATAAAGTGCAAGGCGGCAAAACTTATCGGCGCGAAAATTCTTATGAAATATCCGTCCGTCGGCGCAACCGAAAATCTGCTTATGTGCGCGGCTTTGGCAAAAGGAAGAACCACGCTCGTGAATTGCGCCAGAGAACCCGAAATCGTGTCGCTCGTCGAGTGCTTGCGCGCAATGGGCGCGCGAATACGCGGCGAGGGTACGTCGGTTATAGAGATAGAGGGAGTAAAGGAATTGGCGGGCGCGAGGTTTACGCCCGTCGGCGACAGAATCGTTGCGGGAACTTTGCTTTGCGCGACGGCGGTATGCGGCGGCGACGTTCAAATATACGGCGCAAACAAAAAGCATTTGGGGGCGGTGATACACGCGCTTCAAAACAAGAACTGCAAAATCGAAGGCGACGAAAACTATCTTCGCGTTCGCTCTGACGGGCGTATGCACGCGGTGCGCGTATCGACCGCGCCTTATCCGCTTTTCCCCACGGATATGCAACCCCAACTTCTGAGTGCGGCTTGTTTTTCGGACGGCGTGAGCGTAATCGACGAAACCGTGTTTGAAAACCGCTTCGCCCACGCGCGTGAACTTGCAAAACTCGGCGCGAGAATAAAGATAACCGACAACACCGCGATTGTCGAGGGCTGCTGCAAATCCGATTCGCCGTATATGATAAGCGGCGGACAGATGACGGCGAGCGACTTGCGAGGGGGCGCGGCACTCTGCATCGCGGCACTCAAAATATCGGGTGAAAGCCGTGTGTACGGACTCGAATACATAGACAGAGGCTACGAGAATATCGAAGATATGTTCTGCTCGCTCGGCGGTTACGTTCTGCGCACGAAAGACAGATAAACGCGCCTATTTTTTACGATAAAACGCCGTTATAGACAAAAAACAGGCGAATTCTGCAAATTTTTGATAAAAATTCGTTGACACGATAAGTATTTTCAATATAATAATATTATAAATAATACGCGCGATAGCGTGTTTTTTAGGAAAAGAGGAAGAATATGGGTTCGATTTTCACAAAAGACATAGCCGTTTTGGACGTCAACTCTCGCCTTGTGAGCGCAATCGTAGGCTCGAAGAGGGCGCAGAGCGTTTTCGGCATTAAGTCTGTTGTCGAAAAACAACATCAAGGCTATGAAAACGGCGAGTGGTTCGACGGCAAGGAAACCGTGCAAATCGCAAAAGAGGTTCTTCTGGAAGCGATGAAGAGTGCGGACTCTCGCACCAAACGTCTTTTTATCGGCGTACCTGCCGAATTCGTCACCGTAGTCACAAAGGAAGTTTCCGTGAGACTGGACAGACAGCGTAGAGTCATCGACGACGACATTTCCTATCTTCTCAAAAAAGGCGACGATTTCGACCAAAGCAAATATTTGACCATCAACACGTCGGCAATTTATTTTGCCATCGACGGACAAGACAAAATATACAGCGACGTAAGGGATATGGACGCTCAACAAGTTGAGGCTTGCGTGAGTTATATGCTTTGCGAAAGAGCGTTCGTCGAGATGTTCGATACCGTTGCAAACGAACTCGGATTCACCGACGTCAGATACGTCGCGACCTGCTGGGCAGAGTGTATGGCTATGCTTGAAAAGGAACAGCGCGACAACGTGTATATGCTCATCGACATCGGATATTTGTCCTCGTCCGTAAGCATTGCAAAGGGCGACGGAATCCTCGATATGAAGTCGTTTTCTATGGGCGGCGCACACATTTGCGCGGATATATTCGAGGCTTTGGACGTGCCTTTCGATATGGCGGAAGAAGCAAAACGCCTCGTCGATCTCAATCTCAATTACAGCGACGAAGCGGTGCTTGTCAGCGACGGCGAAAACGCGGTATACGCGCAAGACGCCTGCGAGATTGCAAAGAACAGGCTCGACGTGTTTGCCGACGTCATCGGCGACATTCTCAAAAGCGTCGAGGAAGACGCACCGTCGTATATGCCCGTATATCTCACGGGCGAGGGCGTTGCCTCTATGCGCGGCGCAAAGAAGTATCTGAGCGAACAACTCGGAAAAAACATTGAAATCATCACTCCGAAACTTCTCGGATTCGTCAAACCCGACGACTGCTCCAAAGCGTCGCTTCTGGTTATGGCGGACAATCTGTCGAAGTTCGACTTCGGAGCATTTATAAAAAAGTTATTCAACGGAGGTAAAAAATGATAGATTTTGAAAAATTCGGTTGGACGCCGAACGACGAAACTTCCCAAGAGGAAGAAGAAACCGTGCAAGAAACCGTGCAAGAGGAGGCTCAACAACAGCCTGTAGAGGAAATTGAACCCGAGCAAACTCACGAACAGTTCCAACCCGTTTCTCAAAAGAAACCCGGCAAGGCGAACATCGTCGTAGTTGGCGTGGGCGGTGGCGGAAACAACGCCGTCAACAATATGATTAGAGCAGGCATCAAGAGCGCAAGTTTCGTTGTTATGAACACGGATATGCAAGCACTCAATATGTCCCTCGTTCCTCCGCATTGCAAAATTCAACTCGGCGCTAATATGACGGGCGGTTTGGGCGCAGGCTCCGACCCCGAAATCGGCAGAAAAGCCGCCGAGGAATCTCGCGAGCGTATCAAAGCCGCTCTCAAAGACATCGACCTTTTGTTTATCACCGCAGGTATGGGCGGTGGCACGGGTACGGGTGCGGCCCCCGTCATCGCAGAGATTGCAAAATCTATGAACATTCTCACCGTCGCGGTTGTAACCAAGCCGTTCAACTTCGAGGGTGCGCAACGTATGAAAAACGCCGAAGAAGGCATCAAAAACCTCAAAAACTTCGTCGATACGCTTTTGGTTATCCCCAACCAGAAACTCATCGAAGTGCTTGACAAGAACATTTCCTTCAAACGTGCGTTCGAAATCGCGGACGACGTGCTTCGTCAAGGCGTTCAGGGCGTAAGCGACGTCATCGCAAATCCCGAACTTATCAACCTCGACTTTGCCGACGTTCGCACGATTCTTTCCAACAAAGGTCTTGCCCATATGGGTATCGGCTACGGCAAGGGTGAAAAGAGAGTCATCGAAGCAGTGCGCGGAGCAGTGTTCAGTCCGCTTCTCGAAACGGACATCGAGGGTGCAACGGGCATCATCGTCAACATCACCGGCGGCGACGATATGCTTTTGGGCGAAGTCACCGAAGCGTGCGACATCGTAAAACAAGTCGTTGACCCCAGCGCAAACATCATTCTCGGCACGGCGTTCGTTCCCGACAAAAAAGACATCGAAATCACGATTATCGCAACCGGATTCGTGGACAGAAACCTTGCGCCTGCAAGAAGCAGCGCGCCGCAACCGCCCAAATCCTTTGCAACCGCGCTATCGCAAGCGGCTTCCAACGTTGAAGAAGACGAAAAGGAAGAAGAACAACAAGCGGAAGTAGAGCAACCCGTGTTCAATCAAAACATTTTTGCAAACAGACCCACTTTCGGACAAATGCAAAGACCGGTTGCACCCGCAGAGCCCGTTCAACCCGTAGTTCAACCGCAAGTCGCGCCGACTCCGCAGCCCGTAGTGCAAGAAAACGAAGTTCAATCTTCGAGAATCGACGTCACCAAAAAGCAAGTTCCCGCATTCCTTCGCAGATTGAAAAGGGACAGAGACTGATTGAGACGAGAGACGTAGATTTGCACAAAAGGGCAATCTAAACGCTTAAAATTCAAAATATTATTTAGAGTTATCCACAAAATCCTCGCAAATTTTTGCGAGGATTTTTGCTTTTTCACCGACACGGAAAGAAAGAATTTTCATTTGATTTACGCTATCTTGTTTTCGTGAACGTATACATAGAACTAGTCGTTTTCAACAATCTCGCAGTGGATTTGTGCATATCTCTCGCAACGCTTGCAATAAGAAGAAAGAGAGTGGGCAAAATTCGTCTTATACTGACGGCTATAATCGGCGCGGCGGTGGCGACTGTGTTTGCGATTGCGCCGAAATGGGGACAAATCCTCGTCAAAGTTTTGCTTGCGCCGCTGATGTGTGCGTTGCTTTCAAAATGCGAAAGCGACAAAGCAAAAGAGAAGATATGCGACTATCTCAAAACGCTTGCGTGCTTCTGCCTCGTCACGTACTTTGTCGGCGGTATAGTATACGGCTTGTCTTATGCGTTTAACGTCGATATAAAGTCGTATGCGATTCTCGGTATCGTCGCAACCGCGGCGTTCGTATGTATCGCCGTAGGACTCGTAATCGCCAAAAAGAGAAGCGCGCGTGGAAAGGTCGTAAAAGACGTCGAAATAGATATTGACGGCGTTAGTTTCAAACTCAAAGGCTTGTGCGACAGCGGAAATCTGCTCACCGACGATTTGAGCGGCTTGCCCGTCGTGATATTATCAAAATCCGCTTGCGAAAAAATCGGTAAACGCACCATAGAAGGATTTGTCAACGCGCACACCGTAAACGGCGATAAGTGTATGCCCGTCGTGCGCTTCGATACGGTAAAGGTCGGCGAAAAAGCGCAAAACGCACTCGGCGCGCTCTGCGAACAAAACTTCGGGGACTACGACATAATATTGCAAAATTCGATGTTCTAATCGGGTATTTAGCAATATTCGACATTGTGGAAAGAGCGTTATATAAAAAATATCGGTTCTGCTCATAAAAACGTAAATAACGGAGAAAATATATGAAAGGCAAAATCAAAGCGTTGTTTCAAAAGTTGCTCGAAAAACTCGGGCTGAAAGAGAAATCGTTTGTCAATTACATATCGCAAGGCAATTCGTTGCCGTCCCCGCTCACGCCCGACGAGGAAGCGGAAACGGTAAAAAAGTTCCTTGCGGGCGACGAGGAGGCGAGATTGTCGCTCATAGAGCATAATTTGCGCCTTGTCGTGTACATTGCCAAGCGTTTCGACAACACGGGCGTGGATATGGACGACCTCGTTTCCATCGGCACGATAGGGCTTATCAAGGCGGTGGGAAGTTACAATCCCGACAAGAACATAAAACTTGCCACGTTCGCTTCTCGGTGCATAGAAAACGAAATCCTTATGCACCTCAGAAAGACGGGCAAGCAACGTGCCGAAGTGTCGCTCGACGAGCCGCTGAACGTGGACTGGGAAGGGAATATGCTTCTTCTTTGCGACATAATCGGCACGGACCCCGACGCCGTATACGACAAAGTCGAGGCGTGCGACGAAAAGAAGATATTGAAGGACACTTTCGACAAGTTGCCCGACCGCGAAAAGCAGATTCTCGAACTTCGTTTCGGACTTTACGGCAAGGACGAAATGACCCAAAAAGAAATTGCCGATATGATGGGAATATCGCAGTCTTATATATCTCGACTCGAAAAGAAAATCGTCGACAACTTGAAGCGCGATATGCAAAAACTCGGCTGAAATCGTCTAAACTCGGCTAAACTCGCTCGGAATCGGTCGAAATCTGTTAAGAATGTCGTAAAATCGCATATCTAACGCGCTGAATTTTATTTGCCCGTACAGGTACATACTCAAAGGAGGCTTGTATGGGCAAAGTACAAATATGCGGAATCGATACCGCAACGCTACCCAAGATAAGCGCAAAAGAATGTGACGAATTGCTTTTGAAAATCAAGCGCGGCGACGGTGAAGCGCGCGATTTGTTTTTGCGTGCGAATATGCGACTCGTTTTGTCCTGCGTCGGAAGATTTTCAAAGTCGTCGGAAAGCGCGGACGATTTGTTTCAGGTAGGAATGGTGGGGCTTTTGAAGGCTCTCGACAATTTCGACGTAAATCTCGACGTCAGGTTTTCAACATATGCCGTGCCTATGATAATAGGCGAGATGAGGCGCGCAATACGCGATCGTACGACGATTAAAGTGTCGAGAAGTATGCGCGATACGGCGTACAAGGCATTGAAAGCGAGAGAGGATTTGTCCAAACTCAACGCAAACGACCCGACTATGACGGAAATCGCCGAAGAAATCGGCGTACCGCTTTGCGAAGTGGCTTGCGCGCTCGACGCTGTGAGCGAACCGGTATCCTTTTACGAACCCGTCTACAACGACGCAGAGGAAGGGCAGGAACTAATCGACCAACTTGCCGACAAGAAGGAAACGAGCGAAAACTGGACGGAAAAAATCGCTTTGCACGAAGCGTTGAAAAACGTTCCCGAACGTGAGATGGAAGTCGTGCGATTGCGCTATTTCGACGGTAAAACGCAAATCGAGATAAGCAAAATCGTAGGCATATCGCAAGCGCAGGTATCTCGCCTTGAAAAATCTGCGATAAAGCGCATAAAATCGTGTATGAATTGATTTTGCGGCGGCGTTATATAAGCTGTCAAAACTCTTAAAAAATTATCGCGAAAACTAATAAAAAATGCGGCAAAAATCGCCGTGTTTTTTATTGGTTGACGTTGCAAAACCGAATTCTCAATATGAATGAATTCTCAATAGCAATGATGTTCGATTGCAATGATTTCGATAACAACAGTGAATAGTAGGATATGTTAAGTTTAATTTATCAATATGATATATCCTTGTTTTGCTCGCTGTTTTGGGCGGCGTCTTCCGCCATAGTCATTGCGTAGTTGCCCACGAGTTCCACCAAAACCGCATCCGCGCCGATTTTCATAATCCGATTCCAAGGGATAAATATTGTTTCCGCGCTCGTAATGCTTTTCAAAAGGCTCTTTTTGCCGGGTACGACGATTCCGCATACGTTTCCGCAATTCGTAAAAATAATGTCGCACGCCTTGCCGAGTTCCTTGCCGTCGGCAACGTTTATCACGGTTTTTCTTGATAGTTCCGCAAACGAGTATTGTCTTTGTGCCATACTAAATGATATTCCGCGCCGCCTTTTTTATTCCGACAAAATCCGCTTTGAAACAAAAAAAAATGTATAAAATGCGCAAAAAAATGTCCGCTCGTTGTGATTTATTGAACAATAAACCCACTAAATATGGTATTTTTTCAAAAATTAAGGTTTACATTTTTTACAATATATTGTATAATATTCGCAATAAAAGTCGAGGTATGTAGACAAATGAAATGTATATATTGCGGTAGTATGGACAGCAAGGTTGTGGATTCGCGCCAAAACGAGGACGGCACTTCCATTCGCCGTCGCAGAGAGTGTGTGGTTTGCGGCAAGCGTTTCACGACTTACGAAACCGTCGAATCGACGCCCGTAATGGTCATCAAAAAAGACGGTTCTCGCCAAGCGTTCGACCTCAATAAAATCAAAATCGGCATTATGAAAGCGTGCGAAAAACGCCCCATTTCGATGTCGTCAATCGACAGACTTGTGGGCGACATTCAGCGCAAGGTGCTCAATTCGCTCGACCAAGAGATTTCTTCCGCCGCGCTCGGCGATATGGTTATGGAAGGCTTAAAGAGCATAGATGAAGTTGCGTACGTCCGTTACGCGTCCGTCCACCGTCAATTCAAGGACATCAACACCTTGCTTGACGAAATCGAAAGCCTTGTCAAACTCAAAGAGGAAATGACCAAGAAAAACGACTGATTTTATAAAAACGACGGCTTCAAAACGAACGATTGCTCAAAAAAAGCGATTAAATTTTAGTTATCGGTTTTTTAGAATTTATGTATGCAATATAAACGCAAAGCGAAACTCGTTCGCTTTGCGTTTTTTAATGCGCGATTCACATCAAATCGTCTTTGTTGACGGATTTTTTGATTTTTTCGAGGGCTTTTTTTTCGATTCGCGAAACGTACGAGCGTGAAATATTGAATTTTTTTGCAACTTCGCGCTGGGTGAGCGCGCCCGTGTTTTCAAGTCCGTAGCGCAGTTTGATTATCTGATACTCTCTGTCGTCAAGCGCGGATTTGGTGATTTGCGACAGTTTTTCCATCATTATCGAGTTTTCCACGTCCTCGATGACGTTCTGGTCGGATTCGAGCATATCCATAATCACCAGTTCGTTGCCGTCCTTGTCAACGCCTATGGGTTCGTTGAGCGACACGTTCGAGCGATGTTTCTTGCTCGTGCGCATGGTCATAAGGATTTCGTTTTCGATACAGCGCGAAGCGTAGGTGGCAAGGGAAGTGCCTTTGTCGCTTTTGAAACTCTCGATTGCTTTCATAAGTCCTATCGAGCCTATGGATATAAGTTCGTCGTTGTCGCCGTAGTTGGCGTATTTCTTTGCAATATGCGCCACGAGGCGCAGATTGTGTTTTACGAGGATTTCCTTTGCTTCCTTGTCGCCGCTCGCGCTTTTTTTGAGGTATTCTTGCTCTTTTTCTTTGGACAACGGCTTTGGAAAAGAACTCTTTTCCGTCATATAGGAAGAAAATATGATAAGATTTTTCAAAAGAGTCAGCAAGTTTTCCAAAGCCATTTAAGTCCTCCGAGTTGTATATTTTATGGCGCAGGCTTGCAAAAATTGACAATTATCGACAAAGCGTAAAAAACATTTTGTCAAAACGAACCCGAAGTGTTGACAAGGCGGCGTTTTGGCATTATAATCCAACAGGTCGCGGGGGTGCAAAACTTTTCGCGACGGAAAAAACGAGGCGTAAAATAATATATTATTTTATACGTTCGTTTGAAAAATACGAAATTCAGAGGTTGAAATGAGAAAATACGATATTTGTATCGTCGGTGCAGGCCCTGCGGGAATCTTTACCGCAATCGAACTTTTGCGCAACGGAAGCAAGAAAAAAATGTGCATAATCGAAAAAGGACAACCTGTCGAAAAGCGCGTATGTCCCAAGACGTTCGGCGGCGAGTGCCGCAACTGCAAGCCCTATTGCCATATTACGACGGGCTTTTCGGGCGCAGGCGCGTTTTCGGACGGCAAACTTTCTCTTTCATACGAAGTCGGCGGCGAACTTCCGCAACTCATCGGTGCGGATAAGGCGCAGGAACTCATCGATTACACAGACAAAATATATCTCGAATTTGGTGCGGACGAGCATATCGAAGGTCTCGGAAACGTGGAAAAAGTCAAAGAAATCCGCAAAAAAGCAATTCAGGCAGGATTGAAACTGGTCGATTGCCCCATTCGCCACCTCGGCACGGAAAAAGCGCACGATTTGTACCTTGCAATCGAAAACTATTTGAGAGATAACGGTGTTGACCTCATTTTCGCAAGACAATGCGCCAACATCATTCTCGAAGGCGACGAGTGCAAAGGCGTGTATATCGAGGACAGCAAGGGCGGCAACAAAGAGGAAATCTTTGCGGACAAAACCATTATCGCAACGGGCAGACGCGGCGCGGACTGGCTTGAAAAGATGTGCGCCGAACACAACATTGCGCACGCACCGGGCGTCGTCGACATCGGCGTGAGAGTCGAAGTGCGCAACGAGATTATGGAAGAAGTCAACGATGTGCTTTACGAGTCCAAACTCATCGGTTATCCCGAACCGTTCAAGAACAAAGTGCGTATCTTCTGCCAAAACCCCGGCGGATTCGTGTCGCAAGAGAACTACGACAACGATTTGGCAGTCGTCAACGGTCACAGTTACAAGGAAAAGAAAAGCGACAACACGAACCTTGCGATTCTTTGCTCGCATTCTTTCACGGAGCCGTTCAAAGAGCCTATCGCATATGCACAGCGCGTCGGCGAACTCACGAATATGCTCGGCGCAGGCAAGATTATGGTGCAACGCTACGGCGATATTTTGAGCGGAAAGCGTACTTGGCAAAGAGAACTCGGCTTCTCGAACGTTCGTCCCACGCTCAAAGACGCGGTTGCGGGCGACATCACCGCGGGTATGCCGTACAGAGCAATGCTCAACATCATCAACTTCATTCAAGCGGTCGATAAGGTCGTCCCCGGTTTTGCAGGGTATGAAACGTTGCTTTATAGCCCCGAACTTAAATTTTACAGCAACAAGATCAAAATGGACGACAAACTCAACACTTCGATTCACGGCTTGCATTGTCTCGGCGACAGTAGCGGTTGGACGAGAGGTCTTATGATGGCTTCGGTTATGGGCGTATATATGGCTCGCAATATTCTCGAATCCGAAAAATAATGTATGACAGTTTAATATAAATCTTTTTATAAGAGAAGGTAAATTGCGCGCTATGTGTTTTTAAGTTCTTGTGTAAAAGGGTTGGCAGTGAAGCGAACGTCGATTGGCGTTCGCTTTTCTTTTACATAAATTTACAAGCAAACGAATTTTCATTTTGCGCAACATAGAAGTATGCAGAATGAAGACAAACAAAAGTATATCAAAACACAAAGAAGGGCGTTCTTGGCAATAACGCTGATTTTGCTATTTTGCGCTTTTTGTGCATTGATTTGTAATATAAGTGTTCTAAAAAATATCGAAATTAAGAATACATTTACCGAAAATCAAGCGGTTTTGTGCAACAATTCGTTATTCAACAAAATGCAGACCTGCGGTAAGGGCGACAAGAATTACGTCAGAATAGGCGGCAAGCCGATTGGCATAAGTATTCGAGCGCAAGGTCTTATAGTTGCGGCAAAAGGAAGCGTAGCAACAAAAAACGGCGATGTATATCCGCTTGAAAAATCGCAAATAAATAGGGGCGACGTGCTTCTTTCCCTCAACGGCGAAAAGGTGGATTCGCTCTACAAACTCAAAAAGACGTTATCCGAACTTACGAATCCGAGAATCACTTTTGAGTATTTGCACGACAACGTAATCAAAAAAGATGCCGCCGTTCTGGCAAAGGACAAAGCGGACGAAAAGTATAAACTCGGTCTTGCGCTCAAAGAGGACGTAGGGGGCGTCGGAACGCTGACTTTCGTCACGCAAGACGGCAAGTTTGCCGCACTCGGACATAAAATCGCAGACGCTGACACGGGACTTGAAGAAAAGAAACTCAACGAAGGCAAGATATACAACGCAACCGTAAGCGGCGTAGAAAAAGGGGAAAGAGGCAAAGCGGGCGGCTTGATCGCCGACGTAAACAGACTTTCAATGACTATAGGCGAGATTTGCGACAACACCGAAATAGGATTGTACGGCAAATATACCGCGACTCACGACGGCGATTTGTATAGAATTGCCGCAAAAGGCGAAGCAAGAGTGGGAAAAGCGCAAGTCTTGACTACTATTGACGGTTCGTCACCCAAGTTCTATGACGTGGAAATAGTCAAAGTCGTGTCGCAAAGCGAAGCGGCTGAAAAGGGTATGGTCGTAAAGGTGAGCGACAAAGAACTTATCGCCAAAACGGGCGGAATCGTGCAGGGAATGAGCGGAAGTCCAATCGTTCAAGACGGCATTTTGATAGGCGCGATAACCCACGTTTTCGTGCAAGACCCGACGAGAGGGTACGCCGTTCATTCGAGATTTATGTTTGAAAAAGCGCAAAGTATAGAGTGTTTCGGCGATTTGCGAATCGAGGATTTCAAGTTGGTTGCGTAACGTTTGAAATCTCGTAAACGGTTATAAATCCGTTGCATAAAGCGATAATTTATCGTTTTTGCAAAGCGGTTATATATAAAATCTTTGAATATAGTGACTTGGAAAATCGATTGTATAAAGAAGTTTACCCGTTGCACTTGTGCGACGTATAAATATAGGGCGGATTTATCCGCCCGTCTTGCTTTTTCAACCCGTAACGGCTGTTGTCGTTTCGGCTGTTAATCGATTATTTAAGTTGCCAAAATTATTTGTTTCAGATATTCTAACGCACTCTAATGCAAAAACGCACTGTTAAGTTCGCGTTCTATTTTATCCGTTCGAGAGCGGTGAGAACGAACTGTTTGTTTGTGGGTTTGCCTTTGTTTTCGTCAAGAGTTTCGCCAAATTCCGTATAAAGTACGTCCACTTGTCCGCGCAAAAACGCCGCCGAGATTGCGTTTTGAATGTCCTTTTCCACGCTCGCTTTCGACGCGGCAAATTCCGCCGACAGCGTTTGGTAGCCTTTATACTTCAAAGGCAGTATGTCTTGTCCGTCGAGCGCGTAACAAATGAGTTTTGCAAGCAGTCTGTAACCTTTGAGGTTGGGTTGAAATCCGAGTTTCAAAAGGTATTCTTTGGTTTTGAGTTCGTTTTCTTTCACAAGCGCATATTAGCATTTTTATAGTCGGATTATTTGGCAAATTCCTACCAAAAGTCACGCAAAATTGCTTTTTTTGTCATAACGTCATTGATGCTTCATATGCTTTATATATGCGAGGCTCTCTCAGAACGAAGTCGATTATATCCGCTTTGAAAACTTTTGTTTCGGACAATAAAAAAGTTATTATTTGTGCAAGTATCATCTTCGTTTTGGGCATTATCGTCGGCGTAATATCTGCGTTTAGGTCGGTTGGTGAGGACGGATTCGAAAGAGTTGCGCGCGCGGATATGGAATTCGGCGCGGTGAAAGTCTTTTTTATCTCGTTGCTTGCGCTTTTGGTGTGCTACGCCGTGTTTTTGATTGCGGGAATCAACGACAAAACCGTGTTTTTGATAGTGTTACCGTTTTTCGCGCTCGGTTTTGCAACGGGGTGGTATTCCGTCGCGCTGATAGGTAGATACGAAACGACGGGGCTCATCGACTTGCTTTTGATTTATCTGCCGTTTTTCCTCGGTACTTTTTGCTGTTTCGTGCTTTGCTCAACGGTTACGGTTGCGCCCGATTGCGGCTGTAAAAACGGCGGTCTCAAACCGTCGTTTGTCAACACGTTGAAGATTATTGCGATAAACGTCGCGATTGCGTTCGTGCTGTTCGTCATCGTCGGTTCGATTTTCAAAGTCATCGTCGTCACGCTGTATTAGAGCGAAAAAACGTGCTTTTAACGACATTTTCAAGCGTTTTTCACTCAAAAATGCGTTTAATTTTTGCGAATACGGCGCGCTTTTTGCATACTTTTCGACTTTTTATACACGCTAACGAAAAGCGTGAGGTGAAAAATGAAAAACAATACCTTTAATACACAATCCGAAAAATACGGCGTGATTAAAACCGTTTGCGGAATACTGCTTTGCGTTTTGCTTGTGTCCGCTTTCGTTTTGGCGTCGGTATTTGCGATGAATACTTCGGTATGCGAAGCCGCAACCGATTTCAAAACCGTCGGCAAATCTGCCTATATGGTGGACTACGCAACGGACACGGTGCTTTACGCACGCAACGAAAACGAAAGACTGCCCATTGCGAGTATGGTGAAAATTATGACGTCGCTTTTGACCCTCGAAGCGGTTGAAAGAGGGGATATATCCCTTGACGACGACGTGGAAATAAGCCAAAACTCGGCAAGTATGGGCGGCTCGCAAGTGTTTTTGGACGCGGGAACAACGCATAAAGCAGGCGAACTTCTCAAAACCGTTATCGTCGCGTCGGCAAACGACTCGTGCGTTGCGCTTGCCGAACACATATCGGGTAGCGTCGAAAATTTCGTCGCAAAAATGAACGCGAGAGCAAAAGAACTCGGCATGAACGACACTTCTTTCAAAAACTGTACGGGTTTGCCTGCCGCGGAAAGTTTTTCGAGCGCAAAGGACGTTTCGGTTATGTTCCGTCAACTCGTCAAGCATAAAGAGTATTTCGAGTACGCAAAGATTTGGCTCGAAGACTACAAGCACCCCGACGGCAGAACCACGACAATAACCAACACCAACAAACTCGTGCGCTTCTATCAAGGTTGCGACGGCGGTAAAACGGGATTCACCAGCGAGGCGAAATTCTGCCTTTGCGCAACGGCTAAAAAGAGCGATATGCGCGTAGTGGCGGTCGTTATCGGTGCGGAAAGTTCAAAAATAAGAAACGCCGCGATAAGTTCGATGTTCGACTATGCGTTTTCAAACTTCGCAAACGAGATTATTCTCAAATCGGGTGAAAATCTCGACGTAAGGCTCGCCGTTTCGGGCGGCAAGAGCAAGGATATTGCGCTCGGTGTGGAACGCGACTTGGCAAGATTCGTAGCGCGCGACGACAAAGCGAAGTATGAAATCAAATTCGATTTGCCTTCGTCCGTCAAAGCACCCGTAAAGAGGGGCGACAAGGTCGGCGAAGCGTATCTTATTAAAGACGGCGTGGTTACCGACAGAGTGGGCTTAGTCGCAAACGAGGACGTGGCAAGACTCAACTTGTTCGACGCAATCGGCGAAATCGCAAAGAACTGGTCAACCGCAAAATAAACGATTTGCAGAGCGTCGAGAAAGAATTAATCGAAATCAGATTTAGTTACAAGAACGATTAGAAAATCTAAATGATATTCGATTTGACAAATATAAAATACCGCGAAAACCGCTTGTTTTAAGCGGTTTTCGACGTGTATGGCGCATTATTTCGATTTGTTTTGACTTTTTTGCGTGCGCGTGTTAATATCTATACGTTATTTATCTTATAAAAGGATTTCGTATGCAAGAGGAAGTTTTGCAATCCGAATCCGTCGAAAACGAATCCGTTTCCGAATCCCAAAGCAATTCGGAAGCGGCGACAAACGAGCAGAGCGTTTCGACGAATCAAAACCCCGCAAATGCGGAGATAATCGAGCCCGAGGCAATCGAGGGCGATTTTGTCGTTGCAAAACCCGAAATAGTCTACCATTTGAGCGACTTTGACGGACCTATTCCTTTGCTTTACGAACTTATAAAGAGTGCGAAAATCGCAATCGAGGACATATTTATATCCGAAGTTACGAGCCAGTATGTCGAGATAATCCGCAATACGCCGAAAGAGGAACTCGACTTCGACTATGCGGGCGAGTTTATCACGATGGCGGCAGAACTCGTGTATCTCAAATCCATTCGCACGCTGCCAAAAGACGACGAGGAAATCACCGAGGACGACCCCGAATACGAGCGTCAACTGCTCATCAACAAAATCAAGGAATACGCCTTGCTCGTCGAACAAAGCGAGAAGTTGCGCGAAATCGAAACAATCAACCGTTTCTATCGCGCGCCCGTGTTTACGGACAAGGATTATAGAGTCGCGCTCGTCAATTTTTCGCTTCCCAAACTCGTCGAAGCCTTTGCGAGAGTGCTTGCAAACGCCGCCATACACGAGCAAGAGATTATTCCGAAAAAGGTCGTCAAGGACAGGTTTTCCGTGCACGAGCAAATGGAAAACATACGCCTAATGATAAGCGTGCGCAAGCAGATGAAGTTTACGGATTTGTTCGAGCCGGACTACGACAAGAGCGACATCGTGACAACATTCCTTGCGGTGCTGGAACTTCTCAAATACGGCAGACTTCGCGCCGAGCAAGAGGAAGTTTTCGGAGAAATAACGATATTTGCGATAGAAGGTACGGAAGACGTGCCGATTGACTTCGAGGAGGGTGACGATGGAAAATATTGAAAACGTTGTCGAGGCTATTATTTTTGCAAGCGGTTCGGCGATACAAAAAAGCGACATTTGCGAAAAAGTGCCTGAACTCACCACGCAAAAACTCAATTCTATCATCAAATCTTTGCAAAAACGATACGGCGACAATTCGGGTATCGTGCTTTTGGAATTTAACGGAAAGGTTCAGTTTTCCTCGAATCCGAAGTACGGCGACACTGTTGCGGATGTGTTGACACCGTTGCGTGAAAAGGAACTGACCAAAACGCTTCTCGAAGTGCTTGCCACAATCGCGTACAAACAGCCGATAACTCGTCTTGAAATCGACGAAATGAGAAGCAACAAGAACTCGGAATACGCTCTCACCGGACTTTTGAAAGCGGGGCTTATCGAGGCGGTCGGAAGAAAGGAAACTGTCGGTCGTCCGCTTCTTTACGGCACTACGGACGAGTTTTTGAAGAAATTCCAAATCGAAAACATAGACGAATTGCCCGACTACGACGAAGTGCTTGAAAAACTTATGCTTATCAATGCGCCTTCGCAAGAAACGCTTTTCCACAACCGCACCATTATGGACGAAGACGAAGTGGACAACGAAACTCTTTCGCTTGCGGCGGCTGCCGACGTTGACGAGGAAGAGGAAGAAATCCCCGAATTTTTGGAAGGCGAACAATTCGAAGTGTTCGATTGATAAAATTTTTTCTGCAATCAAATTGCAAAACATAGAAAATTATTTTCTTTTAAAACGGCTTGTTTAACGAAAATAAGCCGTTTTTTATATTCGCTTATAATAATTTTTAACCGTTTAACAATTATCCGGTTTTTATGTGTTTTTTAACTTTTTAACGGTTGTTTCAATAACTTTTTTCTTCGATTTTTTTAAGTGTTTTTCTATCGCTTTTCGTAGTACATAAAAAGAAGAATAATACGCAAAATAGATTTATGGCGATTGCTGTCGTACTGATTTGCGCGCAAGCGTTGCTCATCGCGCTCATATTTCCCGTAAAACTGTCTTGCACGATGCATTTTTCGCTTGCAAGCGAGGCGTTGAACGTGCAATTCAAATTTGCCGGCATATCGATTGCGAGAATCAAGGTTAGCGTGCGAGAAGGTCTTAAAGTGCAAATAAACGGCAAGACGCTCAAAAATCTCGACAACGGCGTAAGCGTGACCCAAATGGGCAAAATCGTGTATTTTCTGGTAGAAAACGAGATTGTCGATATAAACGGCTTGATTGCCTACGTCGGTGCAAACGACGCAAAAAACGGCGCGATACTGTGCGCTCTCGTGCAAATGTTGCCGATTTTTGCAAAAACGGTGATTCAAGACGAAAGAAAGGACAGATTCGACGCCGAGTGCGGAATAAGAATAAGGATAAACGCCGTTCAAGTTATAAAAGCGATTGCAATCGGCAAGGGAAGGTAATATGCAAAGTTTTGAAGAAATATTGCGAGAAACGATAGAAAGTTTGAAAAAGTCGGCAGAATTTAACGAGATTGTCGGAAAGCCAATCGTAAACGGAGACGGCACGCTCGTTTTGCCCGTGAGTAAAATCAGCGTGGGTTTCGTCGCGGGCGGCGCGGATTACGAGAACGAAAAGAAAGTGAAATCACCCGTCGGCGTAAGCGGCGGTGGGGTGAGTGTAACCCCGATAGGTTTTCTCGTTTGCGGCGCGCAAAAAAAATTCGTGAGGGTAGACGGCGAAGAAAATAAGTGGCTCGAACTTCTCAAAAGCGTTGCCAACGTTATGAAAAAGGATTGAAAAGAGGGAAGAATATGGACGATTTTTCAAAAAAAGCGGTCGTTATGGCGATTGCGATAGTGTGTTTGACGATTGCAATAATTTCTTCGTTTTCGATAGGTAACGTTGTTTATCCTATCAAAAGTATTCTAAAAAACGACAAAAACGAGAATTATATTAGCGAAAATCTCGATGAAAATACGAAAAATGCAATCAACGACGAAATCTTACAAACGGTGAAAAGAGGCGCGAGCGGCGCGGTGTGTATCGAGGCGTCGTCAAGGCGCGTTCTGTACGCCGACGGAAAAGACGAGGTGTGCTACCCTGCAAGTACGACGAAAGTTTTGACGGCGTTGATGGCACTCGAACGTTTGCCGCTCGACAAAATCGTAACCGTGCCCGAAATCGCAGAAGGCGTAGAAGGTTCGTCCATATATCTGAAAGCGGGCGATACTATAACCGTTGAAGATTTGCTTTTCGGTCTTATGCTCAGAAGCGGAAACGACGCCGCGGTTACTCTTGCAACTGAAGTTGCGGGCGGTATCGACGAGTTTGCTTCTCTTATGAACGGAAAAGCGAAAATGCTCGGCGCACGCAATTCTCATTTTGTAAATCCGCACGGACTTCACGACGATAACCACTATACCACTGCGTATGATTTGGCACTTATTTGTGCGACGGCATACGAAAATCACGATTTCGTGCGTATCGTCGGCACTAAACAGAGAAAAATCGAAGTGAGCGGCGAGGCGAGATATATTGCGAACAAAAACAAACTCTTGAAACTTTTTGAGGGCGCAAACGGCGTGAAAACCGGCTTCACAAAGAAGAGCGGCAGATGTCTCGCGGGCGGCGCAAAAAGAGGGGATATGCAACTTATAACCGTTGTGTTGAATCACGGCGATATGTGGAACGACACGGTTAGAATGCTGAATTTCGGCTTTGATACCTACGAAATGATATCGCTTGACAACGCGCTTTTGACAAGCGGAAACAACGTTGTTAAAGTCAGAGTCAATCAAACCGTCACGCCGAACTGGCAAGACGTCAAATATCCTCTCAGAAAGGACGGAAGCGAAAAACTCGTCGTGGAATTCGTTTAAGCGAAACCGAATTAAAACGATAGATTCGACTAACGAAAAACCGATTGAAAAAGATTAAAAAACGACGTAATAAAATCTGCGTAGTAACGATGTACAACGGACGTGAAATCTGCGTAAAAACGATGTGAAATGTGGCAAAAATCTGCGTAAATGCACCAAAATCGAAATAAAAACAGAAATATAGCGTTTTTTGAAAGGGCGGACCGCCTTTTCTTTTTTTAATGCGCTTTTAAGGATTTTGCACATTTGCTTGCCCTTTTAATATTTTTTTTGTATAATTTGCTTAATTTATGTGCGCTTGCCTCGTGCGAGCGCGTGAGGACATATGAGAATCAACAAATATCTTGCAGAATGCGGCGTATGTTCTCGTCGTAAGGCGGACGAACTCGTCAAAGAAGGACGCGTGAGCGTCAACAAAAAAGTCGTCAGAGAAGTCGGCACGGACGTTGATGAAACCAAAGACGTTGTCTTTGTGGACGGAAAAAAGGTCGTGAGAGTCACACACTACGACTATCTTTTGTTTTACAAACCGAAGAATTGCGTGACCACTCTCAATGAGGACAACGACAACAAGAGCGGCCGCAAAAAGACGGATAAAGAACTTGAAGAAATCAAGAATCGCGCCGAAAAACTTGCCGCAAAAGGCATCGTAGAGGAAGTGAAGGAACATTCAAAGCCGCGAAAAATCATCACCGATTTTATCGGTGACGACTACAAAAACAAGCGTTTGTATCCCGTCGGCAGACTCGATTACGACAGCGAAGGCTTGCTTCTTTTGACCAATGACGGCGATTTGACGTACAAACTCACGCACCCGTCGAGCGAGATTCCCAAAACATACGTCGTAAAAATCGAAGGCACTATCGAGGAAAGCGACCTCGCCGCGCTCAGAAAGGGAGTCACGGTTGACGGCGTAAAGTACGGCAGAAGCAAGGTTAAAATTACGGGTATCGAAAAGGTTAAGGACACGAAAAAAGCGGTTATCGACCCCAAAGACGTTCTCGCAAGAGAGGCAATAGAGTGCAACGAGGACACGAGCGGCGTGTTTACCCGCCTTGAAGTTATCATTTTCGAGGGCAAAAACAGAGAAATCCGCCGTATGTTCGAGGCGGTCGAAAAGAAAGTCGTATTTTTGAAGCGCGTCGCTATCGGCGAATTGCGCCTCGGCGGTCTTGCAAGAGGGGCGTATCGCCCCCTTAACGAGTCCGAAATTGCATATTTATATGCAATAGCAAACAAAATTCAACAGCCGATAGAAAGGTGAACGTATGAAAATTCTCATTACAAACGATGACGGCTATTTTGCGAAAGGGATAAAAACTCTTGCCAAAACGCTTTCGAAAAATCACGACGTGTGCATAGTCGCCCCTATGTCCGAAAGGTCGGGTTCGAGCCATTCGGTGAGTTTTTTCAGCGGAATCACGTACGAAAATAAGGGAATTATCGACGATATTCCCACATTCGCCGTGAGCGGAACGCCCGGCGATTGCGTGCTTTTCGGCGTGAAATACCTTTTCAAAGACGAGAAAATCGACGCGGTAGTGTCGGGCATAAACACTTGCCTCAATGCGGGAAGCGACATCATTTTTTCCGGTACGTTCGGCGCGGCGCAAGAGGGAACTTTTCAGCGTATACCCTCGCTTGCGGTGTCATTAAGAACGCATGGCGTTCCCGACTACGAGTTTGCGGCGGAATTTGCCGCGAACAATCTCGAAAGACTTTTGTCTTTCGCAACCGAAAACGTCACGATAAATCTGAATATTCCCAGCGTTAAAAAGGAAAATGTTAAGGGCGTGAAAATCGCGCCGGTGGCATATCAGCCGTATGAGGAAAAGTACGTAAAAAAAGTCGGTGAGGACGGCTTGACGTATTTCTGCGTTGACGGTCATAGCATACCGCATGTCGACGAAGTTGTGGGCGGCGATTGTTATCAACTCGACAACGGATATATAACCGTAACGCCCGTGCAAATGCTCGCAAACGATTTGCCTACCATCGAAAAATTGAAAGAGGCGAAGTTCGAGTTATGAGAGTTTGCGTAATCGGCGCAGGTGCGGCAGGTATGACGGCTTCCGTTTTTCTCGCAAGAGAGGGGGCTGACGTTATCCTTGTCGAAAAAAACGAGAAATTCGGCAAAAAACTCTACATAACGGGCAAGGGTAGGTGCAATCTCACCAACGATTGCGAACTTGCGGATTTGTTTCAAAACGTCGTCAGAGGCGAGAAATTTTTGCGCTCGTCGCTGTACGGATTCACGCCTCAAAACACGATGTCGTTTTTCGAGGATTTGGGCTTGAAACTCGTCGTGGAAAGGGGAAACAGAGTCTTTCCGTTTTCTCAAAAGTCGAGCGACGTCATAAAAGCGTTGCAAATCGAGATTGAAAATCTCGGCGTGGACGTAAAACTCGGCACGGAAGTCAAGCAAATAAAGAAAACCGACGACGGATTTTGCGTCGTAACGGCGTGGGAAAATATAAAGTGCGACAAAGTCGTCGTGGCAACGGGCGGAATGAGTTATCCTTCGACCGGGTCGACGGGCGACGGATACGCGTTTGCAAAATCTTTCGGACTTAAAATCGTCGAGCCGCGACAGGCTCTTGCGCCTATAATTGTCAAGCAAAACGTGTCGGCTTTGCAGGGAATATCCCTTAAAAACGTCAATCTGTGCGCAAACGACGAAAACGGCAAAGAGATTGCGAGCGAATTTGGCGAAATGTTGTTTACAAACAGAGGATTGTCGGGACCGATTGCGCTTACGATTTCGTCGTATATCAACAGAAAACAAAACGTCGTTTTGTTCCTCGATTTGAAACCCGCTCTTGACGAAAACACACTGGACAGACGAGTTCTGAGGGATTTCGACGAGAGGAAAAATCAAGATATAAAGAACGTTACTCGCGCGCTTTTGCCCGAAAGGCTCAACGCTTACGTTTTGAAATGCGCAGGCATTGCCGAGAGCAAAAAAGTGAACGAAATCACCAAAGAAGAACGCGCAAAACTTGTGAAAACCATAAAGAATTTGCGCTTTGACGTGCAGTCGCTCGCACCGTTTACGGAAGCGATTGTTACGTCGGGCGGCGTGGATTTGAAATGTCTCAAACCCACTTGCGAAAGCAAGGACGTCGAGGGATTGTACTTTGTCGGCGAAACTATCGATGTTGACGCTTTGACGGGCGGTTTCAATCTTCAACTTGCGTTTGCGACGGCGGTATGCGCTGCAAGAGATATAATCAAAAAATCCGCTCAATCTGCGGGAAGGTGAATAAATGCGGAATCTAACCGCCTAAAATTGTAATTAAAAAGACTTCAAACTCTGAAAGGTCGGAGGCAATATGATAAATATCGCAATAGACGGACCTGCTGGCGCAGGCAAAAGCACAATAGCAAAAGCGGTGGCAAAAGATCTCGGTATTATTTATCTCGATACCGGCGCGATGTATCGCGCAACCGCTTATCTCGCACTTCAAAAGGGTATAGACCCCAAAGACGAGCAAAAAGTGTCCGAAATGCTCGAAGATCTCAAAATGGACATCGTTTATAAAGACGGCGACCAACGTATAATCGTCAACGGTATCGACGCAACGCCGTATCTTCGCGAACACTATATGTCCAAAGCCGCAAGCGATATATCCGCGCTTCCGTGCGTAAGATACAAAATGGTTGACTTGCAGCGCGATTTCGCAAGCAAAAACGACGTCGTTTTGGACGGCAGAGATATAGGAACGTTTGTGCTCCCGAACGCAAACTGCAAATTTTTCCTTACCGCTTCCCCCGAAGAAAGAGCGCAACGCAGAATGAAAGACCTCGAAGAAAAGGGCGAAAAAGTGGACTATCAAACGCTTTTAAGCGACATAATTCAACGCGATTACAACGATTCTCATCGCAAGGTCGCGCCGCTCAAACAAGCCGACGACGCAGACTTTGTCGACACCACGCAAATGAGTGTAGAGGATGTCGTAGCGCACGTCAAAGAGGTTGTGCATATCAAGACTAAAAACGCAAATTCGACCGAACAGAATGCCGAAAAACCCTCAACGATAATTCCGTCGAGCGAAATGGACAAAAAGACGCTCGCAAGAATCAAAACGTATTATAAACCAGAAAAACGGTTTACTTTTTACAGGTTTTTAAGGGTGATTTTGCGTCCGATACAAATGCTGGTGTGGCCAACCAAAGTCATAGGCGCGGAAAACGCGAAAAAAGTGAAAGGCGCGCTCTTTACCTGCAACCATTATTCCAAAATGGATTCGATGATTCCGTACTTCGTGCTTTTCAAAAAGGAAGCGCACGCGCTTGCAAAGTATGAGTTGTTCACAAACCCCGTTGCGGGTTGGTTTTTGCACAAAATGGGCGCGATTCCCGTGCGCAGAGGCGAAGCGGACATAGAGTCGGTAAAGCAAGTCCTCAGAGTGCTTAAAGACGGCAAACAACTGCTCATTTTCCCCGAAGGAACGAGAAATAAAGAGGGCACTCAGCAAATGGCGGAATTTAAGACGGGTACGGCTCGTTTCGCGATAAAAGCGAAAGTCCCCGTAGTGCCGATGATTTATTATCAAAGCCCCAAAGCGTTCAGAAAGAACTGGCTTTACGTGGGCGAACCGTTCTCGCTCGAAGAATTTTACGGCGCGCGCACGATTGACGAAAATCACGCCGCGACCGAAGTTATCAAAGAAAAAATGGACGAAACTCGCCGCCTTTGCAACGAGTACGTCGAAAAAGCAACTAAAGGCAAAAAGAAAAAATAACGGTAAAATCGGCGTTTTAGTCGGTTTGCGAGGTGAAAATTGAAAGTTATCGTCGCAGAGAAAGCGGGATTTTGCAACGGAGTGAAAAAGGCGGTTGATACAGCCGTTTCACTCGTCGAAAAATACGGAAAAATCTACACTTTGGGCGAACTTGTGCACAACGAACTAGTCACCGAATATCTCGGTGAAAAGGGCGCGATTTGCCTTAAAATCGAGGATTGCGACAAACTTAAAAACGGTGACGTTGCGCTTATACGCGCTCACGGCATAACCAAAGAACTCGAAGCCGACTTGAAAGATAGGGGCGTGATACTGTTCGACGCGACTTGTCCCGTCGTCAAGCGCAATCAGAAACTTGCCGAGGACAGGGCGAAAACGGGCGACGACGTCATAATCGTCGGCGACAAAAATCACGACGAAGTGATAGGTGTTGCCTCTTATGCCGGGAAGAACTGCAAGGTCGTTTCGGACGACGAAACTCTGCCAATCGGTGAAAAATCGACATCGGTTTTGTTCCAAACCACGATTTTGCCCGAAAAATTTGCAAAAATTGGGGAATTAGCAAAGAATTTTCAAAAAAACAACAACAATTTAGTTGGCATTTTCAATACTATTTGCTATACTACAAAAGAGAAACAGGACGAAGCGCGCGCACTCGCCGAAAAGTCGGACGCGGTTTTGGTTCTCGGAAGCCATACGAGCGCAAACACAAGACGTTTGTTCGAGGTGGCAAAAGAGGTTAATCCGCATACGTTTTTCGTCGAAAACGCAAACGACGCTCTGAATCAAATAAAATTTATCAAGGATATTCAATGTGTATCGATTGTCGCAGGGGCTTCGACTCCGCCGTGGTTGATACAGGAGGTAACAAGACTTATGAGTGAAACTCAAAAGAACGCTGTGGAAACAGTAGAAACTGAAGTGAAAAACGAGGCAACACTTCAAGAGCAAACAGTCGCCGAAGAAAAAGAACCCACCACTATGGCAGACCTTTTGAAATCTGCAACTTCCGTCGGCTACACCAATTACAAAGTCGGCAAACGCATCAAAGGCAAAGTCATCAGCGCTGGCGATAGCGGCATCTACGTCGCAATCGGCGGAAAGAAAGACGGTTTCATTGATAAGAGTGAAGCATCTTTGGACGGCAACTACAATCCTGCCGATTTCAAAGAGGGCGATGAAATTCAAGCAACTATTCTTGCTGTCAACAAAGAGTATGTGTCTTTGTCCAAAAAGGACGTTGATGCAGTGCGTCTTGAAGAAGCAGAAGCGGAAAAGGCTCTTGCTCAAGGCGAATTCTCTTTGACTATGACGGAAGTCGTCAAGGGCGGTTTGAGAGGAAGACTCGGTCAATACACCATCTTCGTTCCCGCAAGCCAAATCAGAATGGGTTACGTCAGCAACCTCGAAGATTACAAAGGCAAAACGCTCCGCTTGACGCTTATGCCCCCGAAGGAAAAAGAAAATACAGAGGCTGAGGGCGAAGAAACCGCTCAAAGCGAAGATAAACCCCAAAAGAAGTCGAGATATTTGTTCGCTTCTCAACGTATAATTCTCGAAAGAGAAAAGAAAGAAAAAGAGGATCTTTTCTGGAACAACATTCACGTTCACGACATCGTGACCGGCAAAGTTAAGAGATTCACGCAATTCGGCGCATTCGTAAACGTTCGCGGTTTCGATTGCCTCGCTCACATCTCCGAACTTTCTTGGAACAAGATCACCGATCCTTCCACAGTTCTCACAATCGGCGAAAGTTACGACTTCGTAGTCCTCAAAATGGACAGAGAAACAGGCAAAATCTCTCTCGGCTACAAACAACTTCAAAAGAAACCCTATGAAGTTGCGGCAGAGAAGTTCCCCGTCGGTACAGTCATCAAAGGTAAGGTTGAAAGAATCTTCCCCTACGGTGCATTCGTATCCATCGATGACGGCGTAGACGGACTCGTTCACGTTTCTCAAATCTCTCACAACTGGATCAAAGACGCAAACGAAGCGTTGACGGTCGGTCAAGAAGTCGAAGCAAAGATCATCGGATTCGACGACAACCGCATCACTCTTTCTATAAAGGAATTGCTTCCCGCACCCGAAGAAACTCAAGTTCAAGAAGGTCAAGAAGAAGCAACGGACGAAGAAAAAGCGGCAAAGAGATCTTCAAGAGTCAAGAAGTTCGAACAAAAAGTTGCAGACGGCGAAAGCAAACGCGAACGTCGCGGCGCAAAGAAGGAATCTTCCAACGAACCCAAAGAATGGGTTTCCGGTAGTTCTTCCGCAACTCTCGGCGATTTGTTCAAGAACCTCAACCTCAACCTCGCAGACGAGGCAGAGGAAGAAGCACCCGCAAAGAAGACAACTCGCAAAAAGAAAGTTGAAGAACCCGCTGAATAATCCTTGTTTTATAAAAAACAAACCGTTGCTACGGCAACGGTTTATTTTTTTGAAAAAGGCGTGCGCAAGTAGTTTGACAGCCTTTCTATAGTAGTGATATAGTATATATAATATATATTTATAAACAATAGGTGCATTATGGCAAAGATCATTTTGACAGGCGACAGACCGACGGGAAGATTGCATATCGGACATTACGTCGGCTCCCTGCGCGAAAGAGTAAAACTTCAAAACAGCGGATATTTCGATGAGATTTACATTATGATTGCCGACGCGCAAGCACTCACCGACAACGCCGAACATCCCGAAAAAGTGCGCAACAACATCATTGAAGTTGCTCTCGATTATCTTGCGTGCGGAATCGACCCCGCAAAATCCACGATTTTCGTTCAATCTTCCGTGCCGGAACTTACGGAACTTTCGTTTTACTATATGAATCTCGTCACGCTTTCGAGATTGCAACGCAATCCGACCGTAAAATCCGAGATAAAAATGCGCGACTTTGAAAAGAGTATTCCCGTAGGATTCTTGACTTATCCTATCAGCCAAGCCGCAGACATCACGGCGTTCGAGGCGACGACCGTTCCCGTCGGCGAAGACCAAGAACCGATGTTGGAGCAGTGCAAAGAAATCGTGCGCAAATTCAACTCGATTTACGGCGAAACTCTTGTCGAACCCGAAATCCTTTTGCCAAGCAACAAGCAATGTTGCAGACTTCCCGGTATCGACGGAAAAGCAAAGATGAGCAAATCGCTCGGCAACTGCATTTACCTTTCGGACACGCCCGACGAGATAAAGACGAAAGTTATGTCGATGTTTACCGACCCCAATCACCTTCGTATCGAGGATAAAGGCAAGGTGGAAGGGAACACCGTGTTCACGTATCTTGACGCATTTGCAACCGACGAGCATTTTGCCGAGTTTTTGCCAGACTATAAGAATCTCGACGAACTCAAAGCGCATTACAAACGCGGCGGTTTGGGCGACGTAAAAATCAAAAGATTCCTAATAAACGTCTTGCAATCCGAACTCAAACCGATTTACGAGAGAAGACTCGAACTTGCAAAGAATCCCGACGCCGTTTACGAAATCCTCAAAAACGGTACGCAAAAGGCGAAAGCAAAAGCGGCAGCAACGCTTGCAAAAGTGCGCCATTCAATGCAAATCGATTATTTCGATTGACAGCAAATTGTTAAAAATACCGCAATAGAATATCAAAAAACAGCTATTGCGGTTTTTTTGTTTGCAAATTTAATGCGTTTAGTTTTACTTTTTTGTTACCTTTATATCGCAAAATTCCGTGTTGCGTTTGTCGCCGAATTTGCTTTTTAGTTTTATAAGTTCAATCAGTGCGGAAGTTGCCGATTATTCGTTTTCGGTTTCCTCGAGAGGTTCTTGCGGCGTCTTTGTTTTTGAAGACTCTTTGTTGATAACCGCTTTTGCGATACAGTATATTGCAAGGACGAATGACAACGCGAACATCGCCCAGTTGATTGCCGTTTGCGAGAATATAAGTTCCACCGCGCCGAGAACGAATTTGAGAATCGTCATTACGAATATCGCGACGTCAATACCTCTTTTGTCTACGAAAATGTTGACAATCCAAAGAAATATCACCGCAATCGTCAAAATTCCGATAAAGACAGGGCAGAAGTTTCCGTATCCGTACGGTATACCGCTGAAATACGGATAAAACTCGCTATAATGACCCGTCGCGCCGATATAAGCGGGCACATCGAAGTGTATTTCAACGCCGTTGGGTAAACATTCCAAAACGAGCATTACGATTTCCAAAATGCCGATTGGAATCAAGAAAAGCAAGTGCTTTTTGTTGATTTGTTTCATACCTCACCTTGTTAGCGTTTGTTATTGCAATATTGCGTGCCGCTTGTCAAATTCCGTCGGGAACGGGCGGAAGTTCGGCAGGAAGCGTTTTTTGCATCTCTTTGATTGCACCGCGTGCGAGTGCGTCGCAACGGTTGTTCAGTTCGTTGTCGGCGTGTCCTTTGACTTTGACGTAGGATACTTCGTGAATTTGCATAAGAGAGAGAAGTTCTTTCCACAAATCGACGTTTTTCACTTCGTCCTTGCTCGAAGTGCGCCAGCCTTTCATAATCCAGCCGTTTATCCAACCTTTGAGGAAAGGCTCGACCGAATACGCGCTGTCGCTGTATATCGTGACGACGCACGGCTCTTTGAGCATTTTCAAACCTTGTATTATTGCGGTGAGTTCCATACGGTTGTTTGTCGTAGACTTTTCCGCGCCGCTCGCTTCTTTTTTGCGACCTTTGTAGAGCATAACGACGCCCCAGCCGCCAACACCCGGGTTGCCCGAACACGCACCGTCTGTGTAGATTTCAACTTGTTTTTTCATAGTTTCATTGTACACAATTTTGAATTTGTTTGCAAGACAAAGAATTTATTTGGTTAAATTATAGCTTTTGGGATTTGAGATATTTAAATGTGCGTATTTGTCGGTCGTTTTCAAGACTATGTTTGTCCGTTGTTGTCGGTGCGTTGTTTGACGGCATTGTATTATTTCTGTTTGTCAATGTAAAAACGATAGAGAAGTGAGTGTAGACAGGTGACGAGCATCACGTTTAAACCTTTTTATTTTTTTATCTTGATTTTTATTTTATGTAAGTGTTAAACTGTTTTTATGAAAAACACTACAAGAATTAAAACAAAAAATCAAAAAACAATAATATTTGCGCTTTTGCTTGCTTTACTGTTGAGCGTTTGTTGCTTGCTATTTGCAGGCTGTTCGATATTTGGCTCTAACGATTCGGACGATAACGGTGGCAGTTCCGACGGAAACGGAGGTTCGGGCGGTTTAGGTGGCTCCAGTGGCTCGGGCAATCATCAATCGGTTGAACTTGTGTCAAATAAATTCAAACTCGGATATCGCGGAACAGACACCGACGAAGAAGCAAAAAATAATATATCGGAACTTTCAAAAGCACTTGTTGAAGATTTTGCAACCACATTTGGCGCAGGCAAAGGGTTTGGCGAAAATAAAAACATCTATTATTATGACTCGATAAGATATCAAGCGTATGATGTAGAAAATGATGATTACGAAGATGAAACAGAAAGATGGAGTGCTTGGTTTAATAAAGCAAATCGTTGGAAATGGTCTTTTGCCAATGGATCAAATCCTCTGGGGTGGGGGTGCGCAGATCATAGATGGAAAGAGGTCTATTTTTATACAGTCGACAAACATCATTTGTATGTATCTGGTGAGTATCAAACTTTCTATTCCAACCTCTATTTCGAAGCAATGGAAGTTGTTTTGTATGAAATTTTGCTTGGAAGAACCGATTATCAAAACATGATTGTCATTGACGACGAATTCGATTCTAACGGTTATCCGCAAATTTCCTATCGCGGGCAAAGTGTTGCTATCACCGGAGGAAAACCAAACTTTGACGCAATTTTAAGTGACTTGCAAGCCGAATATTTTGACAAAACAACATATTTCGGGTTCTCTCTTGACGATGCAAAGAAAATCGAGGACTACATAATCAATTATGTTATTGGTTCAAAAGCTCTTTCCGACAAAGACGGAAACGACCAACTGAACAGCAATAGAAACTATCGTGCTTATGTCGAACAACTTGTTGACGGAAAAATCAATTCGAAAACAAAGTATTATTGGTATGCGAGAACGGAATATAAAGACGGAAGTCTTGCAATAAGTTCGACCGAAGATTATTTTCAACTTGCTCCGAAAGCAGAATATCAATCGCTTGTTTTGATGGCAGATGAACAAGACGAGTTTTCTACCTGTTGGATTGCATTCCAAAGCGAAAGAGACCTCAAAATCAATATGTATTATCGCTACTTTGACGGACAAACCGTCAAAACCACCGCACCAAAAACCGTTAATGTTAAGGGCGGGGCATACAATTTGATTTCCAACAATTCAAGTTATATGAATTTTGGCGTTGACAACGGATACTTTGCGATTGGCATTTTTGATAATAATGATGTTGTTGCCGCGCCGACAGCGAGGTTAAACGATTCCGCAGCAAATATATATAATCCGATTTCTTCAAAAAACGGATTCGGTTGCGTGTCGGTGTTTAATGAAAACAATGTAAACTCTTCTTTTATCGAAATCGTGCTTGACGTTGAAAAGAATGCAAACGATCCGATCGGGACAGATTATTCATTTCAAGTCGCAATGTTTAGGTTGACGTTCAAATCTAACATCGATGGCTGATGAATAATTAATTATTGTGGTGAATTTCGACTCAAATCATTGACTAAAAACGAAGTGCTTGCTATAATGATTAAGCATTAAATTTGCATAGGGGAGTGGCTCAATGGTAGAGCAACGGTCTCCAAAACCGTCGGTTGCGTGTTCGAGTCGCGTCTCCCCTGCCAAGAGAAGAAGTCCTAAAAGGACTTCTTTTTTATGTCAGCCGATTCGCTACACGAACACGCAACGCAATCGCGGCGGAACGATATTCCTTGCGCTTACGGTTGCATCTGACACTACGCGGCGCAAATAAATTTGCTGTGCTTCGTTATATCAGCCGCTTTGCGCTTTCACGAGTCGCGTCTCCCCTGCCAAGAAGGGAAGTCCTATTTATAGGACTTCTTTTTCTTTGCAGTTTTTCCGCGACACGAACACGCAACGCAATCGCGGCGCAAGTGATATTGCGACTTTGTCGCAGTTGCGGAATATTTGAATGTTCTAATGAAATTGATTTTGGGGTGTGGGGTAATCCCCACCCACAATTATTAATTATTCATTATTAATTGTTAATTAAAAAGCGTGCCGAAGGCACGTCACCAAGCAGATAATCTTGCGAAACTGCGGTTTGAGTTTTTGTCCGTCTTATTTTGATAGCAAAGATTCTCTGCGCGGTAGTGGAGCAAAAATCAAGCGAGGCTCTCGGCAATACGCAAAAAATATTGCGTGTTGCCGTTGCCTCGGCGATGATTTTTGCTCTTACGCCGTATGATACTTCCTCGTTCTATACAATAACCAGTAAATGAGCGAACTCAACGGAAGGTTGGTGAGCAGAACCATAGGAAGTACGATTGATTCGAGAATAAGGTCGATGTCGTTGACGTTTGCACCGAGTCCGAAGAATCCGATGAGAATACAAACGACGGTCAGTTCGATAAACAACATACCGCGATTGAGTATCGACAGTTTGAAGTTGAAATTTGCTCGCGTTCGCCTTGTCGGGTTCAAAAGATAGATGACGGTCGGGACGAGGCAGAGTGCGCTACCAACCAAAAGAATGGGCAGGAAGTAGGTATAACTGACTTTCGTTGCGAGGGAAGCCCACATAATTGCGACTTCCGCGACGAAAAACGCAAGTATGATGAGGAACGTGTCACGGTTAAGTCTGTTTGACTGAATGAAGTTGAACGTATAGTACTCTGACGTGTTTCCTCTGTCGTATGGACGAATCTTGAAGCCTTTTGCGTACAATCTCGTTTTTATGTCACTGTCTGAATAGTCGTTGGTTTGTTGCGGTTTTTCTTGCCCCTGTTGTACGTCCGATTTATTATCTTGCAACGAAACGAAGAAATCGCGATAATTCACGTCGTCTTTTTCGTAGTCGAATCCGCCTTCTTGCCTCGAGACGACGGCAGAGGTGACGAAGTGACCTTTTGAGTCGACTTGATTTTTGCTTTCGAGTTCGGCAGGGTAGAATTGCTCTTGCGCCGGCGTTTGTGCGTAGGCTTGAACGGTTTGTTGTTCTTGTTGCGCTTGCTGTTTCTGCGCTTGCAATTCCGCTTCTTGCTGCGCTATTATTTGTTGCTCTTGCTCTTTTGCGAGTTTGTCGTCGATTTGCGCTTCGCGCTCGTCGAGTTGTTTGAATATGTCTTTGAGCGACGTTTGCGAGCGTTGAGTTTGTTCGACTTGATTGGTATAGCCGTTTATGTAGGTATGTTCTTGCGGCTCGGCGTGCGAGTTAAACTCGTAAGCGCGCATTTCCTCTTGCTTTTTGTATTCGCTCTCGGCGTCGAGTTTGGCGAACATTTCTTCGAGGGTTTGAGATGGTTTTGCCTGTTCTTGGCGTTTACGCTCGGCTTCTTCTTCGGCGCGGCGTTTTTCTTCTTCCTCTGCAAGACGTTTTTCTTCTTCGGCGCGCAACTTTTCTTCTTCCATACGGCGAAGCATAGATTTGACGAGTTCGCGGTCTTCTTCGCTCTTTTTGAGTTGTTCTTCGGTTTTGCGAAGTTGCTCGTCGCGCCTACGCACTTCTTCGGCGTGAACTCTGAGTTGTTCCTCTTTTTGGCGCGCTTCTTCTTCTGAAAGTTTGAGTTGTTCGTTAGCCTTTTTTGCTTCTTCCTCGCTCAAACGAAGTTGCTCGCTGACTTTTTGAGTTTCTTCCTCTTGCTGTCTGAGTTGCTCGTCTTTAAGGCGTGTCTGTTCGTCCTCTTGCTCGGCTTTTTCGCGCAGGGAAGCGGCGTCTTCTTCGCTTACTTCGTTTCCGTAGCGGTCGAAAAACACTTTTTTCTCGACGATTTTGTCCTTATAAACGACTTTTGGTTTTTCTTCCGCATCGCGTTTGGAATAGGGACGGAGATCGCTTGCCTCGAAGGGAACGGGAACGGTGAAGTCATACTCGTCGCTCGAAACGAGTTTGTCGAGAATGGTGCGGGAATACTCGTATTCGTTCTTTTCTTTGGTGAGATAGGCTCTGCCTTCTTTTGTGAGCGTGTAATAGCGACGTTTTCCACCGCCGGTGTCGTCGGGGTCGCCGTCGTACGATGAAACAAGACCCTGCTTTTCAAGTCTTTTTAGTTGATTGTAGAGGGTGGCTTGCTTCAAAACGTACTGCGAATTGCTTTTGTCCTCGATTTCTTTGAGGATTTCGTAGCCGTACTTATCAGCGCTAAGCAGACAACCGAGAATGATTGTCGTCACGTTGCCGCGGATAAGGTCGCTGTTGACAGAAGATATATCCATATATCGCTCCGAAAATTGATAGTTTAATTTTAGCAAACTATTACAAAATAGTCAATATTATATAATAGTAAATGACCGTATTTGTAATGATTTTGCGCAGTTTTTGTCATTCGTTTTTGTCGGGACGCAGTTTGACGACCTGCGCGGCGAGTTTTCTGTGGTCTTCCTCGATTGCGGCGTAGTGCTTTTTGGTGGTGTTTACGTCGCGGTGACCGAGAACGTCGGCAACGAGATATATATCGCCCGTCGCTCTATATAGGTTTGTGCCGAACGTACTGCGCAACTTGTGAGGTGAAATTTTTTTGAGAGGCGCGGCGGTTTGAGCATACTTTTTGACGATATTTTGAACGGCTCTGACCGAAAGCCTCGAAACTTGCAAGGACAAAAACACTGCGTCCGTGTCGCCGGGATTTAACTTTTCGCACCTATCAACAAGTGATTTGCGCTCGGTGTCGATGTACGTTTTGAGCGCGTCGGCAACCTCGTCGCCGAAGTACAATATGGCTTGATTGCCGCCTTTTCTCGTGACGGTGAACGCGTTCGTTTCAAAATCTATGTCGGAAAGGTTGAGCCCCACGCACTCGCTCACACGGATTCCCGTGCCCAAAAGCAGAGAAACTATCGCGAAATCGCGCGCGTGCGTGTTGCGCTGCACTTTGCGCTGATGTTCTGTCATTCCGGCGCCCGTTTCCGCCGCGTCGAGAATACGCTCGACTTCCTTTTTTTCAAGCCTTATGATATCCTTGTCGTGATTTTTTGGCATAGTGAGTTTTGCCGACACATTCTGATTGATTCTATCGTGATTGTACATATACTTGAAAAATGTGCGTACGGTTGAAATTTTGCGCGCTTTTCCTTTTTCCGCATTGGTTTTTTCCTTGCCGTCGAAGGAATAGTAAGACAGATATTCCATATACGCTTCGAGGTTGCCGAGCGTGATTTTGTTCAAATCCTCGGCGGTGAAGTCGTAAACGTCTTTATAGTCGCGAAACGCGCGCACGTTTTTGAGCAGATAGTCGAAAAAAATGCGCAAATCGTAGGCGTAATTCAGCCTCGTAAGGGTGGTCGTTTGCGGCTCGATTCCCACGAAAAATTCCTCGCAACATTCGGGCAATTGATCTCGCAATGCGCGAAGTCGGTTGGTGATGTTTTTGTCGCGTTCGCTGAAATAATTTGCCATAGAATTTAGTCCCCTTGACTTTTGTTTTTAATAACAAAATTTTAGCAAACTATGCGTAAAATGTCAATATAATACTCGCATATGCGCACGCTCGGAAGAGGTCATTTTCGATTGAAAAGTTTTTTGAAACGTGATATGATGACGGTATGGAAAAAATCAATAAAAACGAAATCAAAAAAGCGTCGGAAGTCTTTACCGAAATTTTCAAGGACTACGATGCGTACGACGTTCTTTTCGGCAGAAAAAACCGACTTAGCAGAATGTACTATCTTTTTAGGGCGGAAGTGTATTGCGCTCAAAATTTCACTTACAAAGACGGCGATTTTTGTGCTTTGTGCTCCATAAAAACGCCGAGCGATAAGGAAATCGAATTGAAATCCGCTTTCAAGAATCCCTTTTTCACCATTGCGTTCTTTTTGAATGTCGGATTCAAACAAGTCAAAATCGCGAAAGAGTACGTCGATATGGCGGACGAGGTTGCGAAAAAGTATTATAATCCGAAAACCGATTGCTACGTGAAAAACATCGGCGTAAGAAAAGAGTTCAGAGGTCAAGGCAAACTCAAAGGTATGCTCAAAGAATTTTGCGGCGATTTGCCGATATATCTCGAAACGCAGGACGAAAACGACGTTGCAATCTACAAAAAACTCGGCTTCGAGGTGTGCGAAATCGTCAAATGGAAGGGCATAACCCACGTCGCTATGCGCAGACCCGCTTTGAAAGACTGATTTGTGATAACGGTTCACAAAGGTAAAACCGAGTTGTTTGCGTGCGAATCGTGCAAATAAAAACAAATCGACGAAAAAAGAAATAAAAATATAAACCGACAAAATGTGTTCGCTGCTTCTTGCAATAATATACCTTTCATTCATAAGTTTGGGGCTTCCCGATTCTCTCATTGGGTCGGCGTGGCCGATTATGCACGTCGATTTGGGCGTTTCGATGTCGTCGGCGGGCATAATCACCATAATCATATCCGTCGGCACGATAATCGCGAGTTTCTTTTCAAACGCGCTCACCAACAAACTCGGCACTGGGCTCGTGACCGCGATAAGCGTTACGTTTACCGCTCTCGGACTTATAGGTTTTTCGTTTGCAAAGGCGTTTTGGATGCTCTGTGTATTTGCGATTCCGTACGGACTCGGCGCAGGGGCGGTGGACGCCGCACTCAACAATTACGTTGCGCTCAATTATCCCGCAAGACATTTGAGTTGGCTTCATTGTATGTGGGGTGTAGGCGCTTCTATAAGTCCGTATATTATGAGTTTTGCACTTACCGGCGGTCTCGGTTGGGGAAGCGGATTTCGCATCGTGTTTTACATCCAAATATCGCTGTCGGCGATATTGTTTTTCACTCTGCCCGTTTGGAAAAAGTGCGTGAAAAAATCCTCGAATTTTGAAAATAACATCGATAGAATATCGAAAAACGGTGCAATCGAGCAAACCGAGCAAAAGAAAGTTTCAACCGCTTCGGTGTTCGGAATAAAAGGCATTTACCTCGTTTTTATCGCCTTTTTCGCATACTGCGCAATGGAACAGACCGCAGGACTTTGGGCGACGAGTTATCTTATCAATTACAAGGGTATAGAAGCGACCGTAGCGGCGAAATTCGCCTCGTTTTTTTATATAGGAATCACGCTCGGACGAGGCATAAGCGGATTTTTTGCCGAAAAACTCGGTGACAAACGACTTATACGTTTCGGTACGATTATAATACTTATCGGGATTTTGCTCGTTGCGATTCCTACGAGCGCCTCTTGGCCGTCCCTTGTCGGACTTATCGTCATCGGACTCGGTTGCGCGCCCGTTTATCCCGCAATAATCCACTCGACGCCCGACAATTTCGGCAAAGAGAACTCGCAAGCGGTCATCGGCGTGCAAATGGCGTTTGCGTACATAGGAATCACCGCAATGCCGCCGCTTTTCGGTCTGATTGCAGAAGAGATAAACATCGGACTTTATTCGGCATATCTGCTCGCTTTCGCGCTATTGATGCTCGTTATGTGTGAAGTTCTCAACGCCAAAGTGAAGCGCAAGTATTTCATCAAATGCGACGCGTACGTCAAAGAGTAGAGCGATTTATAGTTAATATAAAAGTGTAAACGCTCGGCTTTTTGCCGAGCGTTTAGTCAATCATACCGTCTTTGAGTTTTTGCAGAACTTTGTTTTCTATGCGGCTCACCTGAACTTGCGATACGCCCAGTTCCTGCGCAATCTCGCTTTGCGTTTTGTCGCGAAAATAGCGAAGAATTATAACTTTTTTTTCGCGTTGGGGCAGGTCCGCAATTAAGTCTTTCAAAAGAAGTTTGTCGATGTTTTCGTCTTCGCACTCGTCGGTTGCGATTTTGTCGCCGAGTTCGAGGTCGTCGTCGCCCACCGTTGCGGACAAGGATAGCAAATAGTGCTGTGCATCCATTGCGTATACGATTTCCTGTGCCTCTACGTCGAACGCTTTGGCAAGTTGTTCGACGGTTGGTTCGCTCTCGCCGTTTTTGAGTTTTTCGTCTATATACGCCGTGATTTTCTGCGCGAGAGTTTTTGTCCACCTCGACACTTTTATCGCGCCGTCGTCGCGCAAAAACCGCTTTATTTCGCCGCTTATCATAGGCACTGCGTACGTCGAAAACCTAACGCCGTATTCAACGTCGAAATTTTGCATAGCCTTGACAAAACCCATTGCGCCCAGTTGCATAAGATCGTCGTATTCGAGCCTGCCTTTGAAGCGTTTCACGATGGATTTTATGAGTGGTATATTTTCTTCTATAAGTTTTTCTTTCGCGCCGTCGTCACCTGCCTGAGCGTTTTTCAACAACTCGAGCGTGGTTTGGTGATCTAACATCCTTTCATCACCTTTTTCATTTTTACGACCGTACCGTCGCCGATGACCGACGCGACGTCCATTTCGTCCATAAACGTGTCGATGATGGTGAATCCCATTCCGCTGCGTTCGTCGTCTTGGGCGGTGGTGAAGAAAGGTTCGACGGCTTCTTTGACGTCTTTTATGCCTTTGCCGAAGTCGCGTACTACGATTTCAATCGACTTTTTGTCATCGGGTATGCTGCATTCGATTTGCAGAACGCCCGTATCTTTTTCGTCGTACGCGTGCACGACGACGTTTGTCACCGCTTCGCTGACGGCGGTTTTTATGTCGTTGATTTCTTCGAGAGTGGGGGAACACTCGATTGCAAACGACGCCACCGCGTTGCGAGCAAATGCTTCGTTCTTGCTTGTCGCAAGCAATTTCATATCAAAATAATTCATACATTCTCCTTATTCCACAATCGGCACGAAACGATACACGCCGCTCGCGCAAAAAACTTTGTCCACTTGGCGCGGTACGTTGGCAAGCAAAAGTTCTGCGTGCCTGCTTCTCAGTTTCTTGTATCTTCCCAGAACAAATCCGAGTCCGGTGCTGTCAATAAACGTCACATTCTTCATATCGAATATCATCGACCGCAAATCGCGCGTATTTTCAATCACGTCGTCGATGCCCGCTCGCACCGTTTTTGCACCGTACTCGTCGATTTCGCCCGAAAGCACAACCCGAATACAATCTTTGTCGGATATAAATTCAACTTCCATATTGCCTCCGACAAATAGAATAAACAGTATCTAATCGCACATTTTGGCGGCTTTTGCGGTTTTTGAAAAATTCTTCAAATTTTGTGTCGAAAATTTCTGCAAATCTATCAAAAAAATCATTGACAACTTTTTTGATTTATTGTATATTGTTGTAGTCGCAAAGAACGACGCGAAAATCTTTCGGGGTGTAGCGCAGTTTGGCTAGCGCGTCTGATTTGGGTTCAGAAGGTCGGGAGTTCGAATCTCTTCACCCCGACCAGCACAAACTTCACCGATGTGATTCGGGCCTTTAGCTCAGTTGGTTAGAGCAGTCGGCTCATAACCGATCGGTCCGCGGTTCGAGTCCGTGAAGGCCCACCAAAATTTAAAATCATTTGGCCCGGTAGTACAGTTGGTTAGTACGCCAGCCTGTCACGCTGGAGGTCAGGGGTTCGAGCCCCCTCCGGGTCGCCATCAAAGTTTGTGGCAGTGACAACCGTCACTGCCATAAAACTAAAATAAGGGGATTGAAATCCCAAATGCCTCGGTAGCTCAGGTGGTAGAGCAAGGGACTGAAAATCCCTGTGTCGGTGGTTCGAGTCCGCCCCGAGGCACCAACAACTCAATACGCTGGTGTAGCTCAACAGGCAGAGCAACTGATTTGTAATCAGTAGGTTGTTGGTTCGATTCCGATCACCAGCTCCATACGGAGA